>JADMIO011678513.1_pt1 | contig 17561 bp, 16 predicted proteins | sample 8958161 | NCBI WGS metagenome assembly JADMIO01 (sample SAMN16585339, study PRJNA669376) | soil metagenome | isolation source: Crop rotation soil | place: USA: Cullars Rotation, Alabama | collected 2011
TATGGTGAAAGTTGGAACCTCTTACGTGCCGATCAGATTAAAACGAAAGGCCCAGTCTTTCGACTGAGCCTTTCGTTTTATTTGACCATGTTGGTATGATTTAAATTAATACGACTCACTATAGGGTCAGTGCGGCCGCGACTTCAAGTCACGTGAATTCCAAGCTTCGGATCCCACTGTGCTGGAAAGCACCGACACCGTCTCGATCGCCTCGAGCGCCGGTACATATGCGGCCACGTGAGGCAGCCACAGGTTGTTGGCGATGGCGCCTTCGATCCTGATCGTGTTCGTGTTGCGTGTGGTGCCGTTGGACGTAAACCCCAGTCCGCGCGACGGGTTCACGGCCACCGAGTGCATGTTCTCGGGCGGCGAGACGCCGGGAATGGTGACGAACAGGCTCTGGTAATTTCGTCCCACCGGCATCGGCACGTTCGTCAGCTGCGTGGCCGGCAACTCCGTGCGCACTTCCGCCCGCTCGGTCTGGAGCACGGTCTCGCCCGCGGTGACGGTGACCGATTCGGAAAGCTGCCCCACCTGAAGGGCGCTGCTCACGCGAATGGCGCCGCCTTCCGTGACAGCCACCGCGGTCGTCAGCGATTCCTTGAAGCCTTGCAGGTTCACTTTGACCGAAAACGTGCCGGGCGGCACCGTACTGAAGGTGGCGGTGCCGGCGGCCGCGGTTTGCGCGCTGCGCGTCCATCCGGTTTCGGTTTGCGTGATCGTGACGGTGGCGCCCGGCAGGACGCCGCCGCTGTCATCGTGTGCTTCCACCACCAGAGATCCGTACAGGACTTGCGCGCGGGCGCCGGGCATCGAACAAGCCAGGACGAGGAGCATGGCGAGGCATGTGGTTTTCATGGGGGTTGTATATACCGAACTTTACCGGTAAAGTAAACCACTTTGCTGGGGGACGTCCTTGACAGCGGACGTCCCTCTCTTTAAGATCCCCGACCACTGCGAAAGGACGGGTTCCGCCATGCCTAAGCTATTGACCCGCCGCGATTTTGGGAGACTGGTGCTGGCCGGCGCCGGCGCCGCGTCGCTTCCCGCCTTCCTCTCGGCCGCAGACCCGCGCAGGCTGAAAATCGGCTGCACCACCCTGATCTGGGGCGCCGTCCCGAACCGGCCGGAGAACCTCGAGGCCGCGCTCAAGGATATGCACGAGCTCGGCTACAACGGCTTCGAAACGTTCGCGTCGATTCTGGAAGACTGGGAGAAGAAAGGGACGCTCGCACCGTTGCTGCGGAAATATCCGATCCCGCTCACGTCGGCGTACGCCACCGTGAACTGCACCGATCCGGCGGCGCGCAAAGAACAGGTGGCCACGCTGCAACGGTATGCCGGGCTGGTGAAAAAATACGGCGGACGCTTTCTCGTGCAGTCCTCGAACAACCGCGGCCCGAACTACAACTTCGCGGAGAACCGCGCGAACATCATCGCGGCGTACAACGAATACGGAAAGGCGGTCACGGACCTCGGCATCGGCACAGGGCTCCACCAGCACACCGGGTCCGCCGTGGAAACGCAGGAGGAGACCTACGCCGTCATGGAAGCCGTGGACCACAAGGTCTTCAAATTCGCGCCGGACGTCGGCCAGCTGCAGAAAGGCGGCTCCGATGCGGCGAAGGTCGTGAAGGATTTCTCGTCCATCATCGTGCACATGCACCTGAAGGATTACAAAGGCTGGGATCAGATGGCCGGCTATTGCCCCCTGGGGCAGGGTGTGGTCGATCTGAAGGGGATTCTGGACACGATGGAAAAGGCGAACCCGAACGCGAACATCATGCACGAGCTGGATGGGTCCGCGAACCAGACATTCACGCCGCGCCAGACGGCCGAGATCGGCAAGGCATACCTGCAGAAGCTCGGATACACATTCAAATTGTAGATTGCAGATTGTAGATTGTAGATTGCAGATTGCAGATTGCAGATGGGAAGGCTGTGAGAATTATCGATCTGAGCATGGAAGTGTTCCAGGGCATGATGACCTACCCCAACGTGGCCAAACCGGTCATCGTCGAGATGGAAAGCTACAGCCAGATGGCGAAGAGCGTGGGCACCGATCAGTACGGTGTCCACGAGATCACCAACCATTGCATGATCGTCACCGGCGATCACATCGGCACCCACATCGACTCCTGGGGCCACGTCAATCCCGCGGCGCCGCGCGCGGAGGGCATCCCGCTCGAGTACTGCTACGGCAACGGCGTGGTGCTGGACCTCACGGCCAAGCAGCCTGGCGATGAGATTTCAGTGGCAGACATCGAGCAGGCCGAGCGCGCGCTCGGCGGCTACACGATCAAGGCGCTGGACATCGTGCTGCTGCGGACCGACGCCGCCAGGCAGCGGCTCGACAAGGCCTATCTGACCAATCATCCGGGGATGACCAAGGAAGCCGTTCACCACCTTCTGGATCGCGGCGTGAAGGTGATGGGCATCGACGCCATCGGCTTCGATCCGCCGGTGGCGCAGATGTTCGAGCGGAAGAAATTCTGGGAAGCGCACCGGGTGATGCGCGAGCGTGAGTACTACCACCTCGAGAACATGTGCAACCTGCACGAGATCCCGCCGCCGTACCACTCGTTCATCGTCAGCGTGCTGCCGATCAAGTGGCGCGGCGCCTCGGCGGCGCCCGTCCGCGCCGTCGCCATCATCAACTGATTTTTTCTATCTCAACACGGAGGCACGGAGACACGAAGTATTCTTGTTTTTGAAAAACCTTCGTGTCTTTGTGTCTCCGTGTTGAGATAGTGATCTCTTACTCCACCGTTTCGAAGAAGTCGCGCTCGCGGCTTTCCAGCATGGGCACGACCTCGCCCAGGATGTTCTCCTTGAACGCGTCGCTCGCCATGTGGGCCTCGTAGCCGGACTTGTCCGCGTACTGCTCGTAGAGCAGGAGCTTGCGGGGATTGTCCGGAGACTGGTTCACCGCATAGAACCTGCACCCCGGTTCGGCGCGCGAGATCGGGATCATCTTCTTGAGAATGTCGAGGACGGCTTTCTCGTTGCCGTCTTTTATCAAGTACCGCGCGGCTACCACGAACATCAGATCTGTCTCCTCTCTATCCGGTTGCGTAAAGTGCCGATGCCTTCGATTTCGAGCTCTACAACATCTCCCGGTTTCAACCAGCGGTCAAGCTCCAGGCCCGACCCGCCAGTGGTGGTGCCGGAGCCCCACAGCTCTCCCGGGTAAATCGTCTCGCTCTGTGAGACGTGGACGATCAAGTCCTCGAAAGAAAATTGCCGCCCGGCCGTGCTGGAATCCGTCCACACCTCGCCGTTGATGCGCGCCGTCATCTTCAGGTTGCGCACGTCCAGCTCGTCCGCCGTCACGAGATACGGGCCCACGGCGTTGCCGGTGTCGAAGTCCTTGCCCTTGCTGGGGCCCATACCGAGCGGGCCTTCCTTCATCTGCTGGTCGCGCGCGCTGTAGTCGTTCCAGATGGTGTAGCCGGCGATGTAACGGCCGGCCTCGTCCTTCCTGATGTTCTTGCCGCGCCGGCCGATCACCATGCCGAGCTCGAGCTCGAAGTCGAACTTCTCGCAGTAATGCGGCCACAACACGGTGGCGTCGGGGCCGACGACCGTATCGGGATCGCCTTTGTAGTACGCGGGCACTTCATACCACACCGGCGGGATCTGCGCGCGGCCCAGCGCTTTCCCTGCCGTGAGCATGTGGCCCTCAAACGTCAGGAAATCGCGGATGACGCGCGGACGGGTGACCGGCGCCAGCAGGCGGACCTCGTTCGGCCTGTAGCTGGTGCGCGCGCCGAATGCTTCATCGACCACGGCGGCAGCGTTCACCGCCTCGTCCGCAGCGCGGCGTCCGACGTCACCGGCGCCGATGAACGCCACCATGTCTCCCGGAAACAGCAGCGATGCCAGCCGCTGCGCGTCGCAGCCCGGGTCCGCACGGTCCAGGTGCGCGGCGTAGGCGGCGGAAAAATCGACGAGCCTGCCGTCCACGGCCGCGCCGATGCGCGGCAGTGGTCCGGCCGGCGTGCTTATCTCGAACGTCGCTAATTTCACTTCTTGGCGATTTTAGCGCTGGGGGTGGCGTCCGCGTCGAGATCGCCCAGGATGTACTGGACGGCTGCCAGCAGGTGGTTCGTCCAGCGCGGATCGGTATACATGATCTCGGTGTGGCCGAGCGGGGTGAAATAAGTGCGGCCTTTGCCGTATTCCTTGATCCACGCCAGCCCGTAGTCCTGATCCGGGCGCGTGCATTCGGTGCAGAAGCGGTTGTTGGTGGCGCGGTCGGATTTCTCGACGTCGATGCTCATCAGCACGTGCTGCTTCTGCCGCGAGTAAGGCGAGTACATCGGAAACTGGTAGAACTCGTCCGTGTGCTCGAAGCTCATCGGCCCGAAGCTTTTCATCAGCGGGCTGTTCGGATCGTCCACTTTCACCATCAGCTTTTCCGTGTGGTGTGCGCCCGCCCAGCCGCCCATCATGTCGGCAAACTCCGGCCAGTTATTGTTGGCGAAGGTCACGGCGTGATTGCCGCCCATCCCGCCACCTTCCTGGACGTAGCGCAGGATGCCCGCCCGCACTTCCGGATCGTTGTAGACCATGCCGCAGATGTTGTTGAGGAAGACGGCATCGAAATCCTTGATCCGCGGATATTTCAGCAGCTCGAGGTCGTTGCTGAAGGTGGGCGTGAACGCGCCCGTGCGCTTGCCCATCTGTTCCAGCAGGTAGTTGCCGTGCGGGATCGTGCCGTGACCCGAATACATCTGGATATCCGTCACGAGCAGCTTCCGCGGTTTCTTCGGCGCCACGAGCGCCTGGCGCGGCGTGGCCGCCTCGATCTTCGCGCGCATGTCCGCAGTCAGCTTGTCGCCGCCGCGAATCTGACCGGCGGGCGATGCCAGCATGGCGCGCACGCGCTCGGCCATCGCCGGCAGCATCACCCGCTCGAACGCGTCGAGATTTTTCTGCATGTCGGCGTCGGTGGTGCCCGCCGATGCCACTGTGATGGTCAGCGGCTTCAGGCCGTCATGGTACGCGGCCAGGAACACCGCGCTCAGCGCGGCGGCGCCGCTGCCGAGCGGGACGTTCGTCCCTTTGGCGCCCGTGGCGCTGCGGTCGCTCGCTTCCAGCACCATGAGCCTGGGGCCGGCGGCTTTGACGCCGTCCACCGGCGGCACGCCGTTCTGCAACCAGCCGCCGAGGTCTGCGGCGACGCCGATGTTCTTGCCGGTTCCCGCGAGCGCCGCCACGAGCGCCTTCGGATCGGACTTGCTGTCGATGGCGACGTTGATTTGATATTCGGCGGCGAGCTTGTCCAGGTCTTTGGCGGACGAAGCGGCGTCCGCGGGCACCAGCACGATGGGATTGCCGACGAGACCTTTGGCGAACTCGAGCACCTTGCGCCGCGTCGGTTCGTCGGGCGGCAGGCTTTCGACGCGATACACCGACACCCCCTCGTTGAGCTCGCGCAGGCGGTAGTTCACCGCGTTGCGCTCGCCAGGCTGAAGCCGATAGTCGAACGGCTTCGGGATTTCGAACGCCACTTGTTGCGTGCTGGAGACCTCTACAGTGGGAACCGCCATCGCGTCGGCCCTGGCGGCGGCTTCCGAGAAGGTGAGCCCTTTGATCGCGTTGCTGGGCATCGCTACGCGCCAGCCGAACCAGATGTTGTTATCCTGCGCGCCAGCGCGGATGGTGCCGAGGCTGGAGCCCGTGGGCCGTTTCGAAATCGACGGCACCGGAGGAGGCGCCGGGGCGGCGGGCGGCGTCTGCTGTGCCCCAGCCACCAGGGTTCCCAGGGCCACAACGGCGAAGACGGCGTATGTTTTCTTCAACATCATTTCCCCCAGTGGTAAAAAATATTCACTGTCTCAACACGGAGGCATGTAGCCACGAAGGATTTCTTGTTTTTCGAAAAACAGTTCCTCCGTGTCTTTGTGTCTCCGTGTTGAGATAGAAAAAATCCGCTATTTGATCGGTTCGATCTTCGTGCCGGAGAATTCCACCACCACCACTGACGCCATCGGGTCCGGAATTGGCCGCTCGATGTCCAGCACGGCGCGGCCGTTTTCGGTGCGCAATTTCACCGGCACCGCCCCCTGGTCGCCGCCCAGGTAGTACGCGCGTGAGACGGTGTTCTTCATCGCCGGCAACACGAACGGCGCGCGCGGCTCCACGAAGAACGTGATGTACAGCTTGCCGGGCTTGGTGGTGTACCGCCATTCGGTCTGGCGGAACGCCATCGCGTCGCCGCGTACGTCCTTCATGGCCTTGCTGGTCTCGCCGAGCTCGTCGCCGAACGGCGTGGGCCCCGCGCCGTACACCGCGTCCCCGTTCACTTTCAGCCAGCGTCCCACCGTCCGCAGCACATCCTGGCTGGGCTGCGGGATGGTGCCGTCGGACATCGGCCCGACGTTGAGCAGGTAGTTGCCCCCTTTGCTGACGATGTCGAGCAGCTTGAAGGTGATTTCCCCGGCGGACTTCCAGTCGGTGTCGTCCCTGCGATACCCCCACGTGTGGTTGATGGTCGCGGGCACTTCCCAGGCCTGGCCGTTGACCTGGGGAGGAATCACGTTGTCGCCCGTGCTGACGTAATCGCCTTCGGTGCCCAGTCGGCCGTCGATGAGCGTTTGGGGCCCCAGCTCGCGCACGATGTTCGCGAACCGCTGGGCGCGCTCCTCAGTCATCATCCGCGGCGTGTCGAACCAGATGAGCGCCACCGGACCGTACTGCGTGAGCAGCTCTTTCACTTGGGGCTCTGCTTTGCCGCGCAGGTACTGGTCGTAGTCCTTTTTCTCGTCGGCGCCGAAATCCCATGTATTGCCCGCGCCGTTGGCCTCATGCCAGTCCTGCGACTGCGAGTAATAAAAGCCCAACCGCATTCCCTGGCGCTTGCACGCATCCGCCAGCTCCTTCAGCACGTCGCGCTTGAACGGCGTGGCGTCCACGATGTTGTATTTGCTGACGGTGGAATGGAACATCGCGAAGCCGTCGTGGTGCTTCGACGTGATCACGATGTACTTCATGCCGGCGTCCTTGGCCAGCGCCACCCACTCGTCGGCGTTGTATTTCACGGGGTTGAATTGCGAAGCGAGCTGTTCGTACTCCTTCACCGGAACCGGCGTGCGGAACATGATCCATTCGCCCAGGCCCAAGCTCCGGCGCCCCTTCCATTCGCCCGCGGGGATGGAGTACAGACCCCAGTGAATGAACAGCCCGTATTTCGCGTCGCGGAACCACGCCAGCCGCGCGGTTTTGGCGGCCTCGGCGGCCGGATCGATCTTCGGTGGCGCAGCCGCGGGCTGCGGTGTCTGGGCGATCACCGTGGCGGCGAGCAGGGCAGCGAGGGCGAGAGCAAGCACACGCGAGCGCATGAGCACCTCCGATGAGCGGATGAGCGGGGTCAGTATACCGGCGCAAAGTCGCATGCGCGTGCGCGGAAGTCCTGATATAGTTGACTGGCGTCCGGCCCAAGTTGTAATACGCTTTAGCGGTAAAGTCAACCTACTGTAGCGTTACAGTCAATTCTCGATGGCTCAGACTCCGCAGACCACGATGAAGCGCGTCGCCAGCGAGCTGGGCGTCTCCGTGACGACCATCTCCAAGGTCCTCAACAACCATGGCGACATCTCAGAGGCCACCCGCGACCGCGTCCTCGCGAAAATCGAAGAGCTGGGTTACCAGCGCAACGCCGTCGCGCGCAGCCTCACGCTTCGCCGCACGCACACCATCGGCATCGTCATTCCCGATCTGATGCATTCCTTCTTCGTCGAGATCATCCAGGGCATCGAGCCCGTGGCCAGCGTCCGCGGCTTTGGCCTGCTGTTGTGCAGCTCGGGCGAAGACCCCGGCAAGGAACGCTCGGAGCTGGACATGCTCCGCGGCCGGCAGGTTGATGGCATCGTGCTCGCGTCCGCGCACGGATCGGCGAACGACGATCTGCTGAAGCAGATGACCGGCGGCGGCACGGGGCTGGTGATGATCGATCGCGACGATCATCCGAAAGTGGAATGCCACCGCGTGCTGACCGACGACGAGCGCGTGGGATCGCTGGCGACCAACCACCTGCTGGATCTCGGCCGCCGCGCTATCGCGCATATCGGCGGACCGAACATCGCGCACGCCAAGCGACGGGAGCAGGGCTGGCGCGACGCCCTCAAGGCGCGCGGGGTCCGTCCGCCCGGCGACTGGTTCGTGCAGGCGGGATTCATGGAAAGCGACGGCTATCGCGCCATGAAGCGGCTGCTGACGGTGCGCCCGAGAATCGAAGCGGTCTTCGCGGCGAACGACCCCGCGGCCATCGGCGCCATGAAGGCGATCTGGGAAGCCGGCCTGCGCGTGCCCGAAGACATCGGCATCGTGGGCGTGGGCGACATCGCCTGGAGCGACCTGCTGCGGGTCCCGCTGACGACGGTCAGCTGGTCCCGGAAAGATCAGGGCCTCAATGCGGCGGAGCTGCTGCTGAACGGGCTGGAAGGCGACGAGCCTGACCCGCCGCGCCGGGTGATCATCCCGCCGCGCCTGGTGGTGCGCGACTCATGCGGAGCGTCCAGCCACCCTGAAAAATGACTCGCGAGTCCTATTCGCGCCGCGACATCCTCAGCCTCGCGCTCACCCTGCCCCTCCTGCAGATAAAAGGTGCCGGACTCCAAAAAGGTGCCGGACTCCTTTTTCGCGATTCGCCGTACAGAGTAGTGGTGGAAGGCGCGAACGCGCGCGCGGATCAGTTTGCCGTGGTCCGCGAGTGGAGCGGCACGATCTGTCGCTCGCGCCTCACTAATAAGGGACCTGCGGCCGCGCGCGTGCGGCGCGTGGTGTTGTTCGAGGCTCCGCTCGCTGTGCCGCCCTCTTCGACGTTCTATGGCGAAGGTTTTCAGATGCTGACGCAGACGGGTGGCACGCTCGGGACGCCCGTCGATTACAGCCAGTACACCGACGAGAAGCATTATCGGATTCCCGCTCAGGGCCGCGCGTTCTACGGGCTGTTGACGGTGTCTCCGGCCCGTCAGGATCACTCGGTGTTCGCGTTCACGTCGTGCGCGCGCTTCGTGGGCAGCTTCGAGCTTGACGGCGAGTCGCTCCGAGTGGTGCAGGATCTGGAAGGCCTCGAAGTGACGCCCGGCCAGACGCTGGAACTCGAGGAATTCATGCAGGCGTCCGGGCCGGATCGCCCGCGGCTGCTCGCAGATCTGGCCGCGCGGCTTGGCGAGCATCATCCGATGCCCGCCGGGGCCGAAAGAATCGCCGGGTCCCAAAGGACCCGCCCTACGTTCGCGAAGCCGCCGGCAGGATGGTGCTCCTGGTATTGCTTCGGCCCACAGGTCACCGCCAGGCAGGTTCTCGACAATCTCGACGTCATCGCCAAGACGATCCCCGATCTCAAATACATCCAAATCGACGACGGTTACCAGCCGGCGATGGGAGACTGGCTGGAAACAGGCGCGGCGTTCGGCGGCGACGTCTCCAGCGTGCTGGCCGAAATCCGCAAGCGCGGTTTCGAGCCCGCCATCTGGGTGGCGCCGTTCATCGCCGAAGCCGCCTCACATCTCTTTCAGCAGCATCCCGAGTGGTTCGTCAAAGATGACAACGGCATGCCGTTGCCGGCCGATCGCGTGACGTTTGGCGGCTGGCGCCACGGGCCGTGGTACGCGCTCGATGGCACGCACCCCGAGGTGCAGCGACATCTCGAGCAGGTATTCGGCACGATGCGCCGGGACTGGGGTGTCACGTACTTCAAGCTCGACGCGAACTTCTGGGGCGCGATTCACGGCGGACGGTTTCATGACCCGAAGGCGACGCGCGTGGAAGCATATCGGCGCGGGATGGCCGCCGTGCGTCGCGGCTCCGGCAATGCATTTCTCCTGGGCTGCAACCATCCCATATGGCCCTCCGTGGGTGAGATACACGGTTCACGGAGCTCAAACGACATCAAGCGGACGTGGGAACGTGTCAGCACCACCGCGCGCCAGAACCTCAGCCGCAACTGGCAGAATGGCCGCCTGTGGTGGAACGATCCGGATGCGATCTGTCTGAGCGACCTCTCAGACGACGAGATGATGTTCCACGCCACGGCGATCTACGCGTCGGGAGGGCTGGTGTTATCCGGCGACGATCTCACGAAGCTGCCGCCGGCACGTGCCGCAATCCTGCGCAAGCTGCTGCCGCCTACGGGAGTGGCCGCGCAGTTCGCCGACGACAGGCTGGAGCTCGGCACGCTGGCGCAGCCGAACCGGCGGATGTTCTGCGCGTTCAATTGGGGAGAGACGCCGCGGCAGGCGACTATTGCCGTTCTGCCCGCTGAAGTGGCGTCGGATTTCTGGACGGGCGCGGTGCTGAAGGCGCAGGCGGGACCATTGATGGTGGACGTCCGTCCTCACAGCGCGCGTCTCGTCGAGGCTGTCCATGTCTAAAAAAGGTGCCGGACTCCTAAAAGGTGCCGTACTCATTTTCTGGATCATTTTCGGGATCCTCGCGGTGCTCGTGCCCGCCGGGCGCGCGCAAGCGCCCGCGGCGGCGAGAAAGAAGCTGCTCGCCCTCGGCGACACCCACACCGGCTTTACGCACGACTCTCTCGGCCACGCCCTGGCGGTCATCGATCGACTCGGCCACGATTCCGGCCTCTACGACACGTACATCCGCACCGATTCTCAATGGATTACGAAGCAGCCGGTGCCGGCGCCGGCGCGCAACGCGCACAATCTCGACTATTTCGACGCGGTGTTCCTTTTTATCTCCGGCGAAGGGGACTGGACCGACCAGCAGAAAAAGGACTTCGTGTCGTTTGTCAAAGACGATGGGAAGGGCGTGGTGGGTGCGCACACCGGCAACGCGGCGTTCTACGAGTGGCCCGAGTTTGGCGAGATGATGGGCGGCTACTTCGACAATCATCCATGGGGCGTTTTCGAAGGCCGTGTCGTGCTCGACGCCCCGGATTTTCCCGCGGTGAAGCATTTTCCGAAAGCCTTCATGAAGCGCGAGGAGTTCTACGAGCTGCGCGCGCAGCCGTATTCGCGCGAGAAGGTCCGCGTGCTCGCGCACCTCGATTCGTCGAACCTCGATCTGAAGAACCCGGACTATCACCGAAAGGACGCCGATTTTCCCGTGGCGATGGCGCGCACGTACGGGAAGGGCCGGACGTTCTGGTCGAACTTCGGCCACGCCTCCGAAACCTGGGACGATCCCGACATCCAGAGGATGTACCTAGAGGCCATCAAATGGGCGATGGGGATCACTCAGGGAAATGCCAGCCCCTCGACGCGCTCAGGTCTCAAATGAAGTTGCTGCGTTTCGGTGAGCCCGGCCGCGAGTTGCCGGGCCTCCTCAGGGCAGACGGATCGATCGGCGATCTTTCGGGCATCATCCAGGACGTCTCAGGCGAGGCGTTGCTGCCTGAATGGATTGAGCGTTTGCGCGACGTCAATCCGGCGTCCCTGCCACGCGTGAAAGGCGACGTGCGGCTGGGCCCCTGCGTGGGGTCGGTAGGGAAGTTCATCTGCGTCGGCCTGAACTATTCGGATCACGCTGCCGAGTCCGGGATGGCCGTGCCGGCCGAGCCCATCCTGTTCATGAAGGCCACCTCGGCGATCTGCGGGCCGAACGACAACGTGGAGATTCCGCGCGGCTCCGCGAAAACGGACTGGGAAGTGGAGCTGGGCGTCGTCATCGGCAAGGGCGCGAAGCACGTCAACCAGGCCGATGCGTTCTCGCATGTGGCAGGCTACTGCGTGGTGAACGATCTCTCCGAGCGCGCGTTCCAGCTCGAGGGCACGGGGCAGTGGGTGAAGGGCAAGAGCGCGGACACGTTCGGACCCATCGGGCCCTGGCTCGTGACGGCGGATGAGGTGCCGGATCCGCAGCAGCTGGACCTCTGGCTCGAGGTGAACGGCCACACGTATCAGCGCGGCAGCACGGCAAAAATGATTTTCAACGTCGCGTTTCTCGTGAGCTACATCAGCCGCTTCATGAGCCTGCAACCTGGTGACATCATCTCCACCGGCACACCTCCGGGCATCGGCATGGGCCAGAAGCCGCCGATGTATCTCCAACCTGGCCACAGAATCCGCCTTGGAGTCGCCGGACTCGGCGAACAGAACCAGCTCGTGGTGAGCGGCTCCTGAAAAGGTTCCGGGAACCTTTGCTATAGTACGTGCACCTTGTACACGGTGGCGGTACGCGTTCCCTCGGTGCTGTTCGTTCTCACTATTTCTCTCCTGTTCGCGCGCATCGCAAGCGGCCAGTCGACCCCCTCTCAGCCGCAGACCTTCAAAGGGTTGTCGATCGAGGAGCTGTCGAAGATCGACGTCACCAGCGTGTCCAAGCACGCCGAAATCATTTCCGAGGCCGCCGCCGCCGTCAGCGTCATCACGTCTGAAGATCTGAGGCGTTCCGGCGTCACCGAGCTGGCGGAAGCGATGCGCCTGGCGACCGGGATGATGGTGGCGCGCTTCAACGGCGAAACTTGGGGCGTGAGCGCGCGGGGCTTCAACATCTCGACCGCCAACAAGATGCTCGTGCTGGTCGACGGCCGCAGCGTCTATACGCCTCTCTATTCCGGCGTGTTCTGGGGCGTGCAGGACGTGGTGCTGGACGATGTGGAGCGGATCGAGGTGGTGCGCGGCCCGGGCGGCACGCTCTGGGGCGCCAACGCCATCAACGGCGTCATCAACATCATTACGAAACGTGCAGCGGACACACAGGGAAGCCTGGTTTCTACGAGCGCGGGCAGCAGTCTGGGCCAGACCGCGCTCCGTTACGGAGGGAAGGCCGGCGTCAACGCGACGTATCGCGTGTACGGGAAGTATTCGTATTACGGCCCGCAGGTGTTCTCGAACGGCGCTTCAGCCCACGACCGGCTGGGCCGCGGCCAGGCCGGATTCAGGATCGACTGGACGCCGCCGACCAGAACCGCCTTCACGCTGCAGGCCGACGCGTATGACGAGAAGAGCGGCCTTTCCGACCGGCCCGATATCGATCAGTCCGGCGGCAACCTGCTTGGCCGTCTCTCCCATACGTTCGCCACCGGCGCGCAACTCCAGCTGCAGGGTTATTACGACGGCACTTACCGGAAAGTGCCGCGCCAGTTTTCGGAACACCGCGACACCGGGGACCTGGATTTCCAGTACCGAACCACGGTTGGGCGGCACGACGTGACATCAGGCCTGGGCTTTCGGCTGACGGGCGGCCGGGCGCCGGGGTCAAGCGTGCTGTTTTTCGATCCGCAGGAGCGCTCGTCACACCTCCTGAATGCGTTCGTTCAAGACGAAATCTCCATCGTTCCCCGCAGGGTGACCGCTACATTCGGGACGAAAGTGGAGCATAACGATTTCACCGGCGTCGAGTACCAGCCGACGGCACGGTTCAGGTGGTCGCCGTCGGATCGACAGACCGTGTGGGGCGCCGTGTCACGCGCCGTGCGGATGCCCACCCGCTTCGACAGTGATCTGCGATTCACGGGCGCGTTCCCGGTGGTCGTGCTGCAGGGCAGTCCGGACTTCACGTCGGAGACAGTGGTGGCCGGTGAAGCCGGTTATCGACATCGCGTCGCGAGCCGGCTGGCGCTGGACGTGGCGGTATTCGTGAACGGGTATGACGACCTCCGCACCCAGGAACCCTCGTCGTTGCCCGGCGGGATTCCGATCACGCTGGCCAATAACCTTCAAGCCACCACGCGAGGCGTGGAGCTTGCGCTCGATTATCTGCCGGCGCCGTTCTGGCAGCTGCACGGGGCGTACACGCGCCTGTCGGAAGATTTCCAACTGACGGCGGCCAGCCGCGATCCCAGTAAAGGAAGCGGCGAGCACAACGATCCCACGGACCAGTTCTCGTTCCATTCATACATGGATCTGCCGGCCAAGGGGGAAATCGACGCCGTGTTCAGGTTCGTCGGCGCTCTGCCTCAACCGAAAGTGGCCAGCTATTCCGAGCTCACGCTCCGCGTCGGCTGGGGACATGGGGGACCGGTGGAGTTGTCGTTGATTGGCGACAACCTCCTTCACGGCCGCCATGGCGAAGCCGCCGCCACCGGAGCGCTCCAGGAGCAATATCTCCGGCGGGTGACCGCCCGCGCGACGTGGCATTTCTAGGCGTCGCCGCGCTCGTCGTCTTTCAGGGCGTCGCGGCGCCGGCCGCAGCGCGGCATTCTCAAGCGGCTCAATCGCCTCAATCCCCTCAAGCGGCACAAGCAGCGCAACCGGCGGCCGCCTCGCCGCTGGAGTACCAGGTCAAAGCCGCGTACATCCTGAATTTCGTCAACCTCACCGAATGGCCCCCGGCCGCGCTAGGGTCCGCCACGGCTCCCTTCCGCGTGTGCCTCTCGGGAACCGGCCAGCTTCGCGCCGCGCTGGAGGACACCGTCAAAGGAGAATCGGTGCACGGCCACCAGGTGGTCGTCGATCGTCTGACGAGCGAAACAGCGCCGACATGCCAGGTGATCTACGTTCCCGCGAGCGACGCCGCCCAGATGCCGGACTTGATGCGCGCCGTCGGATCGGCAGCCGTGCTCTTCATCGGGGAGACGGATGCGTTTCTTCGCGCCGGCGGCGTGGTGAGGTTCGTCGTCGATCAGGGCCACGTTCGGTTCGACGTAAACCGCCGCAGCGCCGAGCAGCGCGGCCTCACGCTCAGCTCGCGCCTTCTGCGTGTCGCGAGGAGAGTGCAGCCGTGACGGCGTTCAAGGATCTGCCCATCCGCCGCAAGGCGCTCCTTCTGGGGCTCGTGCCCACAGTGACCGCCATTCTGCTCGTGATTCTGTCATCGATCGTCGCCACCTACATTCAGGCGCGCACCAATATGTTGGGGGATCTTCAGGCCGAAGCGGTGCTGGTGACGGACAACGTGAGCGCGGCGTTGGCGTTCAACGATCAGAAGTCGGCCAGCGATACGCTCCGCGCCTATCGCTCCAAAACCAACATCGACGCCGTCTGCGTGTTCGACAGCGCCGGCACGCTGTTCTCCTCGTTCGAGCGCGTTCCAGGGCGATGCGCGTCACCGAGCTACGGGGCCGTGTCCAACGGGCCGGGCCTTGTCCACGAACACACCGTGATGATCGGCAACCGATCCGTGGGGATGGTGCGCGTCGCGGCGAACTTCAGCCGCCTGTCCGCGTGGACGCGGCGGCAGGCTCTTGTGGGCCTCGGCACGTTCATCGTGGGAGTCTTGCTCTCGTTCCTTCTCACGCAGGGGCTCTCGCGAAGCATCACTGAGCCGCTCCACAACCTGGCGGCCACCGCCGACCTCGTTTCCAACAGCCGCGACTACAGCATTCGTGCCACGAAAATCACTTCCGACGAAGTGGGCAAGCTTGTCGGCTCGTTCAACAGCATGCTCGATCAGATCCAGGAACAGTCAAACCTGTCGGCCCAGTCGCTGGAGCGGGAGCGGGAAGCGAGCCGGCTGAAGGATCATTTTCTGGCCGCGGTTTCGCACGAGCTCCGCACGCCGCTCAACGCCATTCTTGGCTGGCTGCAGATCATCCAGACCACGGCGCCGGGCAGGAACACCGTGAAGCGCGCGCTGGAAAGTTTGGAGCGCAACGCCCGCACACAGGCGCGCGTGGTGGAGGACCTCATCGATATTTCGCGAGTGGTCACCGGCAAGCTTCAACTCCGGGCCGAGCCGATGGATCTGCGGGGCGCCATCAAGGCGGCGCTCGACGTGGTGGATTCGGCCGTGCAAGCCAAGACGATCCGCCTGGCGTCCACCCTCCCGGAAAAACCGGTCGTCGTGCGCGGCGATGCCGATCGCCTCCAGCAGGTGATGTGGAATCTGCTGTCCAACGCGGTGAAATTCACGCCGGCGGGCGGAACGGTCACGGTGGATCTGTCGGTGGTCGCCGGTGATGCCCTGGTGACCGTCAGCGACTCGGGCATCGGCATCGCTCCCGAGTTCATTCCGTTTGTTTTCGATCGTTTCCGTCAGGCCGACGGCTCGATGACCCGGGAGCACGGCGGCCTCGGGCTGGGGCTGGCCATCGCGCGTGAGCTGACCGATCTGCATGGCGGCTCGCTGACGGTGTCCAGCGGCGGAAGAGATCGGGGCGCCACGTTCGTTCTCAGGCTTCCCAGAATTGCTTCGTTGGCGCACCCTGCGTCCATGGTACCGGAAGTTTCTGCCGCACCGGCCGCAGACGGCCGGGTACTGGGCGGCGTCCGGGTGCTTGCCGTGGACGATGACGCGGATGCGCTCGAAGTCATTTCCGAAGCGCTCCGAGGCGCAGGCGCCAGTCTCGAGACCGCGCGCTCCGGATCCGAAGCCGTCGAAGCCTGCCGGCACAACCAGTTCGATGTGCTCGTGTGCGACCTTGCGATGCCCGGCATGGACGGCTTTACGGTGATCCGCGAAATCAAGGAAATGACCGGCGAGGCGAGCCTCCCGTTTGCGATCGCGCTGTCCGCTCACACGCTTCGCGAAGACGAAGAGCGATCGCGCGGCGCCGGATTTCATCTGCACCTCGGGAAGCCGTTCAGTCTTCCCGCGCTTATCGACGCCATTCTGGCTCATACTGGCAATTGATGTTCGAGTGGCTCAATCACAACGCGGCCGGCGTGCAGGCGCTGGCTTCTATTTGTTCGGTGATCGCCACGGTGGTGCTTCTCCGCACCACGCGGCAGTACGTGGCGCTCACCCAGGAAATAGCGCGCGCCGCCAGGGAGCAACTGCGTTTCCAGCGCCGCGCATTGGAATCGGAAGCGGCGCAACTGACGACGCTGATCGATGTCTTTCTCGGAAGCCTGAAGCGGTTGCCGGTGACCGAAGCGGAGCGGGACACGATTCGCACCGTCGCGCTCTGGAAAGGCGCCGACGTGAGCACATTCGGATCGCTGGCCGCCACCGCTCTCGGTTCGGCCCCTGAGGTGCAGGGGGCCATCCAGCGGCTCAATTGGATTCGCTCCAACGTCGATCGGGTGCAGCAGACCGGCCCTGACGCGGAGTTTCCGTGGGACCAGTTTCCGTGGGCCGAATGGGCCCGCCAGATCGACGAAGCGCGTGCGGCTCTGCAAACCGTGCGCGCCGACGCTCTCTCCAGCCCACCGGCAGAGCCCTCCGCTTCAGAGCCATCAGAGACGGAAGCGGTTGGCAAGTGACCAATCAGTACGTAGTGTCCGGCTTTAGCCGGACGAGCGTCTCACCGGACTAGCGCAACGTCAGCACGCCCAACCCGATCAGCCCCGACAACACGAGGTACAAGGCCACTAGATAGTTCAGCAGTTTTGGAAACACGAAGATCAGCAGGCCGAACACGATTGCGAGCACCGGGCTCAGAGCGGCGGCAGTCAACACCATAAATTCCTCCGTCCCAGCCGTCGCAAGGGCCGAGCCAATTGGCGTCGTGCTTGCACTCTCCAAGTCATCTGGAGGTATGCACATGTTTCAGACGGAAAAACGTCGGTTCATTGGAAAAGCGCTCGCCGGAGTGGCCACGGTTTGGACACTTGGCCTTTCCAGCACATTGGGATCCTAAGCTTAGAATTCCACGTGGACAAGTTGTCGCGGCCGCTTCTATAGTGTCACCTAAATACTAGTGACTCCAGCGTAACTGGACTGGCCACAGTTAGGCCGCAAATGTAATCACACTGGCTCACCTTCGGGTG
>JADMIO011814841.1_pt1 | contig 17558 bp, 10 predicted proteins | sample 8958161 | NCBI WGS metagenome assembly JADMIO01 (sample SAMN16585339, study PRJNA669376) | soil metagenome | isolation source: Crop rotation soil | place: USA: Cullars Rotation, Alabama | collected 2011
TGGAGCGACAGGCTGCGACACCGCAAACGCCGAAATGATGGCCGTTCTGGTTGCGGCTCCGCGATTCAATCGGTGGCTCAATCATTTTCACCCACTGCGCCTTCGGCGCCAAACAGACGCTTACTTGCTAAATCCTAAATCTTAAATCCTAAATCTCGAGTTAGTCCTCGACAAAGCTGCGATTTTCTGATCCGCCCCGAGATGACCCGTCCCGTCATCTCCACAACCCGTCCCGTCATCTCCACAACCCGTCCCGTCATCTCCACAACCCGTCCCGTCATCTCCACAACCCGTCCCGTCATCTCCACAACCCGTCCCGTCATCTCCACAACCCGTCCCGTCATGACCCGCGACCATGGCAGAGAATCGACTTGGTTTTTCGCGGAAAACTACGATCCCTCTCCAGCATGAGAACGTCCAATCCCGCCCTCCGAGAGGAAACCTTCACCCGCGAAGCCTTCGGATCGGCGACGGCGCCCATGACCATCCGCGGCACGGTCAATAAGTCCTTCGTCTTGCTGGCCATCGCTGCGGTAACGGCGACGTTCACTTGGTCCAATGCGCGGACCGGCCTCGGGATATCCCTCGCGATGGGCGGAGGCATCGTGGGATTCATCGTGGCCATGGTGCTTTGCTTTAAGAAGGATTGGGCTCCGGTTCTCGCCCCCACTTACGCCGTCTTCGAAGGACTATTCCTCGGTGGCATTTCCTCGATGTACGCCGCGCGTTACGGCGGGATCGTTTTCCAGGCGGTTGCCCTTACATTCGGGACCTTCTTCGCACTTCTCGCGGCGTATCAATCGGGATTCATTCGCCCGTCGGAGAATTTCAAGCTCGGCATCATCGCTGCAACCGGCGGGGTCGCTGTCGTGTATCTCGCGAGCCTGATTCTCGGGATGTTTGGCATCCACATTCCACCGATCTTTGGCAGCGGCGTCGTGGGCATCGGCTTCAGTGTTGTAATCGTCATCATCGCCGCGCTGAATCTCGTGCTGGACTTCGATTTCATCGAGCAAGGCGCATCGGTAGGCGCACCGAAGTATCTCGAGTGGTATGCGGCGTTTGGCCTAATGGTGACGCTGGTCTGGCTCTATCTCGAAATCCTTCGCCTGCTGGCAAAGCTGCGGAATCGCTAACTCAACGCCTGAGATTCGCCTCGACCGCCTTCCAGACAGGTCCGTCGGCTTCAAAAGGTGGGAGCGTCTGGCCGCGTGCCAGCTTCGGCACCGGCACATCCGCGAGCCGAAAGACTGGAAGGATTGGAGCCCCGCTCTTGTCTTTCCGATAAGTGGCCCCTTCCTGCTCGATCAACAGACACGCGAAGACCATGCCGCCGGGTTGCTCTCCGATGAGCACGTCCATGTCGTAGAACTGCCCCGCGCGCACCTGGATGGCGTCGCCTTTTGCGAAGCCGCCCGGGATATTGCTCCAGCCGTAGTCGTAGTTGCCCTGCGGGCGCCAATCGCTGTCCTTCTGCGAATACCAGCACCGGTCGAGCACAACCTTACCGTTGAACCGCACAATCATGACGTCGTCGCCGGCACCGACGAAGTGATAGACGCCGTCCACTGGAGGAGAGACCTTGCCTTTGTAGTGGACCAACCAGCGACTGGGTTGGACGGATCCCTCGAGACCGAATGCTTTCGGGCCTTCATCGGCGCTCATGCTCGGGATCATGATCTGCGTCGCGGAAAGAGTCTGGGGACCTTTGAAATAGTCGTCTAAAATGCTCTCACGCCAATGCTCGGAGACGAAGCGCCGGAAGACCTGCTGATATTCACCGTTTGAGATCTCGGTCGGCTTCTTTCGGCGGGTCTGCTTTAGGTCATAAAAGGTGCCGGTCAGAGCGTTCAAGGTCTTCTCGGGATCTCCAAAAGAGGTGCCTCCACTCACATCGAGCAGAGTTCTCATTCTCGCGAGTTGATCACCCTGGCCAAGGGCAAGCCTCGCCAGTCCGGTCGCATTGCCATCGAGTTTGCCGAGCGGCGCGCTCTGAACGGTCGCGGAAACGAGCGCGGTTGACGCAATGACGTCGAGGTTCGCCGCCAACTGGGGTGTCGGAGGCTGGAATGGTGTGGTGTCAGGGTCCAGCATGGGATCTACCGGAGGTGCCTTCAGTGCATCATCTTCGGCAGACGGGGCCTGACCCACAAAATCCTTCGGCTCCGGGGTATCCAGCTTGATGAGCACCATGCTTCCGCCGAAGACCAGAAGCATCAAGTGAATGAGCAGAGAGAAGGTGAAGAAGCGGGCCTGGGCCATACGCATCTGCAGACGATGGAGAGGATTTGAAGTGGGAGAAACTGAGTCCATAAGCCGTATACGGCTGACTGGATCGACTTCTTAGACGGAGCGAATTGGCGCCGCTGGGGCACCGGCCATTCCGGACTTCGAGCGACTTGATTCCCGGAAGCCGTGCCATCACTGCCGCGAGGCTTTGGAGTGCGCGTGGCCCGACACCGCTTTGGTTCCGTGGTGGATTTTGGGAAAGCACGATTATTGCGCGAGTTGGTTCAGCGAGCATCGCAAACAGAAACCACCGTACAACCCGATCGGCAAACTCCTCCGATCTCACCGCGCCACGACGCACCTCATCCCCCAAAAAAAGAGAAAAGCGAGCCGAAGCTCGCTTTTCTGTTTTCGCATAATGATGCGCATATGTTTGCCGCTGTTACGCGGTTGTTAAGTTGGACGACACTTCGCTATCGGCAGGTTGGCCTTCCCCATTTCAGATTTCGAATTTCGAGTCTCGGATTTCCCACCCCAGATCGGTATCATCAGCGCGTTCCAGGTGCGCCAGCCCCAGTACTGTAACTCCAGCATCGAGCACATTCAGGAATCCGCGCCTCGTCGCCTTCCCCCCGGTCGCACGAAGTGCCAAGTCCCCAAATGCTAAAACCTGCCCTGAGCGTAGTCGAACGGGTGCCTAATTCCAAAATGCTAAATGGAAGGTGCCTCCACCGGCACCACCTCCTCCGCCTTCCCCTTCGCCTTCCGCTCCACATGCGACGCAGTCTTCCAAGCCGCCAGCAGCGCCGGATTGGAGTTCTTCAGCATCTTGGTGAGGATCGCATCCAATTGGCGCACCAGCCTTGCTCCGCGCTTGGCCAGTAGATCCAAACCCGCCGTACCTTCCACTTGCTCCATCAGCCCGCCGAACTTGCGGCTGCCCGCATCATCCAGCGCCGCCGTCAGCGTCGCGATCTCGGCCACGAATCCCACCGGGAACTCGCGATCGACAAACGCTTGCTGAATCGGCGTCACCGCCTCGACGAACGCCTGCCCATTCGCACGCAGCGATTGGTAGCTCTGCGACTCCGTCACGCGTTGCAGTTCAGACACCGCAGGAATCTGCGTGGGATCCAGCGAACGCGCCATGGCCGCGATCTCGGTCAACCGTTCCCGCAGCAGTTTGGAAGCGCGTTCGCGGTCATCGACCCCAGCGTGGAATGCGCCGTTACCCGACTCTTGATCCGCAGCCAGCGTCAGCAGGGCATCGCGGGTGGTTTCAACCTCGTCGAACAGGGCGACGGCGGCTGGTTTCAGGACCAGGCCTGATTCAGTGCGGAATCCGAGCGAACGGTTCAGCATCTCGATGCGGTTATTGACTAGTTTGTTCATATTACGTGTTTGTGTTTGGCGTTTCTCAGCAACGGCTCTCGAACATCGGCTGATTTCTTTCCGGTATCCGATCGCCGCAATTCGGTCATGAACACCGCTCAGAGCCCCAGGCTACACGCCCAAGTATCAACTCCTCACGTCATTCAGACCAACCCTCGTTCCCGGATATTGATTTTGGTTTAATCCGTTCCCAAGGTGCCCCGCCGTTCCCCCGTTTCGGATATCGAAGTTTGAGCTTCGACCTTCCGACCGCAGGTCCGGTGTGACGCTGCCCATCATACGGATCTGGTAGGTCAAAGAGTATCCAACCAGAAAAATACTTTCACTTTTTTTCGCTCCAGAAGCGCCCCTCTGTAAAACCGAAGCGTCCATTTCCCCTTTGTCATCCTGATCGGAGCGTAGCGGAGCAGAAGGACCTCCGAGGCGGAGGAGGGGAATAAGGGAGGTTGCCGGGCGGGCGAGAAAGACTTCGCTGGGTGGGCGAGAGGTGGTGGGACCCCGGCAACCCTCCAACCGCGGGCGAATGGAATTCCACGCCTCTCACAAATAATCCAAGTTTCACCCGCAGTTGAAGCCCTTCGATCACGGCAGCGCGGTCGGGGCAGCACCTTTCATTTGGGAGGTCTCCCACCTGCTACTCGTCCCAAATGCATGCCCCCAAACAAGCTCGCGCCGCGGTGTTCCAGATGGCTGGCATGCGCTCTCCTTTACGAAGCATACTCAACACCGCTTCAACAGTCTGAATCTTCTTGTGGTAAGGAAAACGCTGCAATGCCACCTGTTCTTTTGGAACCCCGGCCGCCACCAACATCGCCACCCATGATCCGAAAACCTGCGCGGCACGCTCACAGAAACATTTGTGACATTGATAGCCATCTCCAGGCTCTTGGGCTGCGAACTGCCGATAAACCTCCAGCACACCCTCACGTGTTATAGGAAGCGGCAGTACTCGGCGAACAGGCGCAGGAAAGCCCGCCGCTATCAGTGCTTCTCGCCAGCTCCCGAAGAACTTCGCTCCTGAGAGATAAAGCATTTTGTTCCCTGCTTTCCCATTAACCAATGAATCCGCGTCTATCGAACGTCCTTCCCGGTGTCGCCGCCGAATACCTTCCAGAACCGCGTCTGCGTCAGGAAAGCGCAACCGCTTCCTCTTCGCCTCCGCTCGCAGGAACTCCGGGGCACCGCCCGCCGCGATGAGCGCACCATCCCAACTACCGAAATGCGATTTAGCATAGTGGTAGAGCGAATGTGGAACAGCACTTCCACCATGAATCGGTTCTCCTTTGTCCACGCGTTTCTGAATTGCAGCGATCACTCCCTCGGGACTCATTGCGACACGCTTTAAATGCCGCTGCCGCTGTTCGTCGGTGATTCCCGCCTTTTCCAAAGCCTTCGACCACGGGCCAAAAAACTTCTGTGCCGCAAGAATAAGCGGTCGGTCATGTTGCTCACCGTTAATGAGAGCGTTGGAATTGATCGGCTTTCCGGCCTTCAATCGTCGGTGAATCTCCGCGATTACAGACGGACCGTCCGCATATCGGGGTTGCCGCAATCGTACACCGGCAGCCTTAAGACCTTGCGTTGTGTTCCCAAAACAAACGTTCACTGCATCCCACCAGGATGGCGTAAGCGGCTTCTGCCTTCGGAGAGCCGTCAACAACGTCCCCACTTTTCGAATTTCTTCGTTATATGGAAACACCTGCGATGCCAGTTCAGCCTCAGGAATACCAGCGACTGCCAGCATGTTCACCCACGAACCAAATACCTGCCTTGCACGAATACAAAACTGGCGGTGTGGGAGGTATCCCGCTGCTTCCCATTGAGCCACGAGCTGGCTGTGTCCTTGCAACACCGCGTCCTTTGTCTTCAAGGTCTTCGTTGAGCCCGGTTGTGCGAAAAGTAGTGGCACTCCGGCAGCGCGAAGCGCTCGATCCCAGGAACCAAATACCAAATACTTTCCGCGCTCGATGGAGCAGGCTCGTGTCCTTGTGGGGACCAGTCTGCAGGTGCATTCGCATCATTGGCAAGTGGGCAGCCGCACGATGCCGTATCTCGCGTTTGACGTCTTCTTGGGTTGGATGTTTATCGGAGGAGGGCACGGCGCTTCTCTACACGCCTCAGCTACCTTAGTCTAGCGCTTGCCTTACCGCTTAATCAGCTCCGGGGAACCCTCAATGCCGATTGGCGCATCCGAGACTATCAGTTCGTCAGCCGATGACGGTCCTACGACCCGTGGCACAGAAGAAATTCCCGTCACTGGATATTTTGCAGAAAACGCGATAAATGAGGGCGTGTCCAGACCCGAGTCGCCTTTTTGCACTCCCCCAAACTTGATCCTAACTGTGAAAACGTGGCCACTAATGACACTCGAGAGAAAGTTGCTAGGTCCAAACGAAAGTGTGATGCTTTCAACTGTGCGTTTTCTTTGGCCCCCAATACTCGGAGTTCCACAACGAAGGACCCGATCCACCACGGAACGACGAGGATACGTACTTACCCTTAAAAGTTGCTCTATCGTTTTGCCGTGAACTATATCGGCCTTAATAGACCAATCTTCAAGCGTACCTCCCATGAGCTTAATCTCTCCATAAAGACGAACCTCGCCTTCATAACCAACACGCTTGAGTTGTTCGGACGTGATGAGCAGAGACTCGATAAATCTCTTATCCTTTCCTTGGGCCATCGGCAATAATCCGAACATATCGATTACCGCCACCCCCTTTGTTGATCGCTCGATTTCCTGGTAGGTATCGAGCAACAAAGCAGAAAGGGACTCGCCAGGCTTTATTAAAGCGTCCACCCGCTCCGCCAAAGCAGGCGGACAAACGACTACTTCACTAGCGGAAGCCACACAGCAGCTTTTCATCAATATCACTGCCATTGAAGCCTTGGATAGGAGCCCTAGCAAATAGATACAAATCCTCATTGAATTGGCAGGTTGTTACTTAGGATGCGACCACTATGGTTGCGCTGCGTTGAATTCTTGTGCCAATGGAAAATCCCCTTCCAAGTCGTATAACGCCCTTTGTTTTTCTCAGACGCTTCAGCAGCGCTGCCGTGAGTAACCTTGGTTTGAATGCTCAACTCCGTCCATGAGCCGACCCCCTCTTTGCGTCGCGAAGGTATATCCTTCAGGCGAATCGATTTAGTCATTCCTGAGCGGATATTCCCTCGATTCTTTTTATCGACAAAGTCTCGCTTTCGCCAGTCCGTAAACATGTCGTCTTCCTTCCCAGTATCTCCGCCGGCCAATTCGTAACTGTCTGTCCATTCGTCGGGAGGTGGCGCCTGGCCGCCATACTCTCCTCTCGGGTATTCCGAATATTCCAACTTCGCTGGGGAATCGCTTCCATACGGGTCGAGGCACGTCTTGTAAGTAAGTGTAATGACCCACTGCAACTCAAAACCGAAATCCTTTGGCCCACTCCAGCCTGTCTGTGTATTACCCTGCAACGTGATACCGGTAACGCTTTCAAATAAACATTCCAAGCCTAATGGATCAATAAAGTCTATAGGTGCGTTCTGAACGTAGCCATAAAGGTTGATTCCTCCCTCCTCTTGGATCGGGTCACGCGATAGCCATCGAGCAATAGCAGGATCGTAATAGCGCCGTTTCGCGTATAATAAACCCGTATTACTATCAGCGTATTGAGTCGAAAATGTGAACGGGTTCTTTTCTGCCATTACCCCTGTCGCTCTCAACACTTCCCCGAAGGGGCCATACTCGTATAGCGCTTCGATTACGCCACTGCTGAGGTTCACGAGTTTAGCCACGTTTCCATTGCCGTCGAAAGTATAGCCACAGGTCGCGCCATTGACGACATCGCTCATTGCAACCAAGCCACCTACGCCACCAGCACCCTCAAGACCGCCACTCAGATCTGCCCCCCAAAGAAAGGTTTGCTTCGGCACAAGGTTTCCATCCACGACTGCCAGAAGGTTCCATCCTAGGTCATAGACGAAGCGCTCCTCGCTTTGAAGCACGCCATTTAGAAGACTCCGTTTCGCGACCCGGCGGCCTCGCGCATCGTAAGCGTATTCATAGCGCTCGTTGCCACGTTCGACCGCAATCAGGCGATTTTCACCGTCCCACGTGTACATCCATTCGCCGTCCCACGTGAGATTTCCGTCGTAATCATAGGTGATACTCTTGGGCGTTCTAGATACCCAAACGCGATTGGGCGCACCATTTACGGGGAGCGTTTTCACATAATCCGCCGATGGTGCTCCACCACCAGATTTGAGGGCCTTTACTGTAACAGTCGCTTCCACTGGGGACGTGCTGTTGTCCACCGGCACTGCTCGATAATACGTAGTTCCCTGCCGCTCTGTCGTCCCATCATTCACTCTGACCAGTGCACTGGCGTCTGCTTCGCCAAGGACATCAAAAGCGCCCGGGACGGTTTGCGTGTAGTATTGATTCAGCTCCGTGGGCGTATAAGTGCTTTGACGTCCGTTTACGGTCGTGGTGATGCGGTTCCCGATTGCGTCGTAATTGTATCCGAATGTCGATCCAAGCACCGGAGTTTCATTTCCAAGCCGGTGTTGCCCGCTCACCACCTCATTACGTGAATTGTAGCCAAACACCCATTTCCGGCCGTCAGCCTCCGTCAACTTCTCTCGCCGCCCCTGTGAATCATACTGATAAGTCGAACTCCCCGCCACGGTCCCACCAACCTGCGTGTAAGCGAGACTCGAGAGACGATCGAGTCCGTCCCAAACACGCGTCCCCGTCAAGTTGGTCTGTCCGGCCAAGGTTGTGTCCGTCGTCTGCAATAGCTGGCTGTTGGGCAGATAGCTGTAGCTCACGGTTACGTTGGTAGTCCAATCGTGCACACTGTTCAACCTCCCATTGTTGGCTTCATACCCGTAGCTTTGATCCGTCAACGGAGTAGCGCCAACAGAACTCGCCAATCCCTCGATCCTCCCATTCGAACCGCGAGTCGCTGTCACACTTACTCCGCCCAGAATCCCACCGGCCGCAATCGCATCGCCGGTCAGTACCCCATCGGTACCGTAGGTAAGCGTGTGGGTGCCAGCGGCATCGGTGAGCTGGGTGTAATGTCCCTCCATATCCGGTGTGGTCCAAGTGATTGCCTGCGTAACTCCGTCCGTGTAATCAATGTGCGTGAGTTGCCCCTGCCAATCGTACTCGTAATTTGTGGAATACCCGCGCGCCCAGGTCCGTTGATTCATTTGACCAAAGCTGTTATAAGCGTAGCTTACGGAACGGTTTTCTGCGTCCGTTTTACCCGCCAGCGCCGTCGTTCCTGGATGATAGTTCCAAGTCGTCAGATCCCCGGATGACCAGCTCGATTGGTTCCCGCCCGGCTCGTCACGATACGTTTCCATTGTCGACAGCCTGCCCAATGCATCGTGTACATAGCGAACGGGATAGGTCGCCCCCCACTGTGCAGTTTGATCCCCATGGTCGCTGTAAGCATAGTAAGTCGTCTGCCCGTTCTCGGTTCGACTATAGAGCTTACCCCCATTCGCTACCGTTGCGCCGTAATAGACGTTCACGATTGTTCGGGATTGCCCAGCCGCTGGATCGCTGCCCGCGGGAACGGTCAACGTTTCCGTCGCGATTTGCTCTGGGAAGGTCCCATCGTAGGTCCAGATGGTTTCCAATCCCGTACGCGGGTCCTTTGCTTTGGTCCTGCGCCCGAGTCCATCATAAGTATAAATGTGCCACGCCGTATCCCCCGGAGCACGTTCCGCTTCTAGCACTCCGTTTCGAGTGATCGTTTCGCCCACGTCGCCCATTTCGCCACGGAGCGCTATCGTCCGCACCGCTTTATTAGCCCGGTCTAAGTAAATAGTCTGCTCCGAGTAATCGCCTTCGGTATTCTGCGCGAATGTATAGTTCATCATCGGCCCATACGATGACGTGAGCGTAAATCCGCTCAATCGGACGTAAGTCGAATGATTCCCTCGAGTAGTGACCTGATACCAGTTTCCTGTTCCTATTTCGGAGAGCGACCTCGAAGTTGTTTCGTTCACCGATTGTGATTCGCTGAGCCAGCGAGTCTGAACCTGTGAATTCCCCATCAAGTCGTAGGCTATGGTACTCACTTTGATTCCATTGATCCACTGCTCCGTCTGCTCGCCGCGATCATTGTACTTCGGCTCCCGCCGAATCGTTCCGGCCTGGCCGGGCCTCGGACTTTCCTCAAGGCAAAGTTGTCCAATCCAATTCTCGATCCGCTTTGTCCAAATCGACCCGGCAGATCCAGGAATAATCGACCCTATTTCTTCCTTCTCCCAAAGAAGGTCCAAGTAGTTCGCTTCCCCGGCTTCAACCCCGTAGGTATAGCACCTCGGAACGACAGCGGTGCCCGAAACACTTTTCACCTTTCCGTCCAAGTAGTACCTCGTGATCTCGGTCAAACCACCAGGCAGCGTTTTGGTCTCGATCTTTCCACCCGTCGTCGCATCGATCGAATATGCATACGTCGTCTCCACCCCATTAACCGTCTCCTTAATGAGGCGACCCGCAGTGTCGTACTGCCACGACCGCGTCATTTGATCAGCTCCGGAGGAGACTGCTTCAGTCAGCGTCCGTCCTTCCGAATCAAATTCCAGTGTCATGGTCCGGTCCGGCTGAGCTGGCGCATTTGGACCTGCGCCGACGAATCCTTTTCGAACGATCGTGCGAGCCCGCCCTGCATCATCCCAGTTCGAGTATTCTGTTCGCACTCCGGTTTCATCAATCTCCCAGTCTTTATTCTCATTGATGTAATGGCTCTCGAAAGTGACCCTGCCGTCACGCGTGCTCAATACCACATGACCCAGTGTATCATATTGGTGCAGGGTTCGCGAGATGCGAGTAAAGCTGTCTACACCTGCGCAGATATGCTCTTCTTCGACGACCTTTAGATCTTGGGAGTCTTTGATCGTTACTGTGCGCCGACTTGAGCCGACGATCGAACCTACACTCTCATCGCCTTCAGTCATGACTTGCCTCCGATAAGAGCCTTCTCCACTGACAGCGAACTCGCCAGAGGCATCGATCGTTCCCAACGCATACGTGTACGTCTTGGTCCGCCCTCGTTCGTCTCGCGACCAGTAGGGTTGTGAATGCAGATAAGCAGGTGTGTTCGCGTCGTTGGTATACTTGGTCGACATGGACCAAAGCCCGATTGCATTCGGGGCCGGATAACGTCGCGAAGTATGGGTTTTCCCTTCGAATCCGTCTGCTATTGTCGTGATTGAATCCACTTCTTCCGTCCGTCCCACGACAACGTCGTCGATCCTTCGTTCCGTCGCACTTCCTCCCACGCCTGTGCGACGCCATGTAACATCCCCGTTCGGAACCTCGCCGTTGCTCGTCGGTGGTGTCGCCACCGGTGCCAAATCGCCAACAGGACGAATCGAGTACCTTGAATCATTGGCATCAAAAGTACGCTTCATTCTTCCTGCCCGTTCCCAGTATCCATCAGATGGTCGATCGACAGATTGCACCTCTCCGTTCGCATCATAGGAATACGTGGTGAGAATGCCACCGACTGACGCACCAAGTCGCTGGCCGATCAAAAGGTTGTTTTCATAGATCTCCTGGCTCTCCTGCACAAGCGCCAGCGCGCCGTTGACATTCATCTTTACAGCTCGGTCGATCGTAAACGATCCATCGAGCCCACCGTCAGTAACAACTTTCGTTTCAGCGCGATTGCCAGTCACGTCATCCATCTCCCATTCATCGGTAACACCCTGCTTTCGTGTCCAAATCGTCACCTTGTCCGCGGCGTTAGGCCGGATTTCGGTGAGCTGCAATCTTGGATAGCCCTCAGGCGTCTCACCGGGGTCAGAAATCCGGTAGGTTACAAACGTATTAGCCACCGTATTACCACCCGTGACCTGATACGGTAGATCACCATTTCCGGTGACTTGAAAGCGCCAAAAATATCGAAGCTCAAGTCCATCTCCGGTGGGCTCAACATGAGCAAGGCAAGACTGCGTGAGCACCTGTTGAAAAGGACCGTCCGGCGGGCCCCCTCTTGGGATTTTAACCGCCTGTCCGCTTTGATAGTAATGAAGGGCCAGGGGGCCAAATGAGGCCACATCGATTTGCCTTTCTTCCATCCAAATGGAGCCGACGCCCTCATCTTCGGCCCCAATGCCAAATTGAAGTTGCACACTGCCATTTTTCTTTTGACACGATCCCGGACTCGATTGCGTTGACGACTTTAGCGTCATCGAGACACTAACTGAACCTAAATCCGATTTACCGATGGTCTCAGGACAGTTGCTGACGCTGGCCGAGACCCATGCGGGTTCCCCCGGAGACCGTGGTTCAGCCGCGGCTTCTATTGTCACTGTACCTCCTACTTCACAGTCCACCGTGCCGTCGGCGGTGGATTGATTATCGGCAGTAGGAATATTTTTTACAACGCTTTCCCCCTTGAAGGTCTTGATAACCTTCACCTCAGTTAGCTTATCGTAATAGCTGTCTACGCCGCAGGACCAATTAACCTTCTGCGACTTCCCGCCGTTATTGCACGTAGGGCACTGCGACCATGCTGTTGACACCTGAATTATCAGGGCAGTTAATAGAAGCCAAACCGAGCGGAAGGACCGAACCATAAAACGCGTCTTCTCAATCATAAATCGAAACTTTGGGAGGGATTAACGGAGAGGGGTAAACAAGACCACCAAGGTGAACTGGCTCGGGGTTTCGACGGGGGGAAGAACTGGATTGTAGCCGAGCGTCACTTCTTCGCCGTCGTTCATTCCATCGCCGTCTGAATCTCGAACACCAGGTTTGGTGCCGAGTTGGTATTCCTGGAGATTGGTAAGACCATCGCCGCCACCGATATCATTGTCGCCGGTCCAAGAGGAAGCTATGGTGAGATTACCAAAATTCACCCATTCCAAGCCATCTGGGAGCCCGTCTGCATCGGCGTTTGCAGCGCTGGCGATTTCGTCAGATCGGAGGGTACTAGCGAGGAGCTTGACGTCTTCCAGTGTGCCTTTGAAGTAACGAGGCGTGGCGCTGTTATTCCGGCCAATATAGAGAGTGCTGCTGTTACTCAAGCTGCCGGTCATCGCGGAGGTTACGCCAACTTCGGTCCCATCGATGTAAAGCCGGCCCACATTGTCTGCTCCGCGTGTGTAGGCCACGTGGTGGGGATATCCGTCTTTCAACTTCGTTGCCTGATTCGTTGAAGCAACCGCTTCCTGCGCAGTGGCTCCGGCATTCATCGTGCGGAAGGAAAGGCCATTGGCAGAACCTCCCTTGAGGGCAAATTCAAAGCCGGTCCCCGTTGCGATCCATTTGGAAACAATGGGATAGATGTCAGCGGTTGAAGCGAGATTTGCAGTCGCATCCAGCGTCACCCATGCAGTCACGCTGAAAAGCGCGTCACTAAAACTGAGAGTGGATGAATGATTGACCGAAACACACCCCGATGTGCCGTTGAGTTGAAGCGCATTGTCAGGACCGGGACTGACATAATCGAAGCTTTGAACGCGGGTCACGCCACCGACAATCGTCCCCGTATTGGTGGGACTCGAGGGCGAGGAATCGACAATACTCGTTCCGCTGGTCTCGTCGCATTTCCAGAATGCACTCAGTCGGTGAGTGTGCAGGTTGAACGTGATTGTATTTGAGAGGCCGGCATTCGCCCCGGTCTTGGCCTGGATGGCACTATCGACACCGTGGAAGTTGGGCTGCTTGTAGACAACCTGCACCCGCCCAGTGCTCGCATTGGTCCAAACGGTAAGCGGCGAGGATTGTGTCGTGGAATTTGCATCAATGGCGAGTAATCCGCCTCCTGAAGTAATCGTGAATGTTACAGGAACATTCCCCAAGAGTGGCGCACCGGGCTGACTCGATTGATGGACTTCGATGACCAACGGCTGAGGTATGAACAAGTTTGGAGCGGAGAACTGATCGTTCCCGCTGATCAATTGCAGAAACGGCGGTTGCCCATTGAAGAAATCGGCAGGGTCGGTGTTGCCGTTGTATTCCTGAAGATTCGTCAAACCATCCTGGTCAGGATCGAATGCAGCATCCGCGGGTGATTCTGGATCAAGAAATTTGGAAAGCTCCCATGCGTCTGGCATCAAATCCCCATCGTTATCGAAGTCCTGGACGAACCGAAGAGAGTCTGCAATGACGTAGCCAGTCGTTCCCCCATTTCGAATCTTCACGTATCCGCCTGTAGTGGGAAACTTAAAGCGACCGAGCCGAACCCATCGAGCACCGTTCTGCTGCTGATTGGCAGTGACCGTCGTCAAAGCGAGAACGCCGAGGTTATTAAGGCTCCACACGTCAACTGGTGTATTGGTTGCATCCGCCGGATTTGCGCGCCACCAAGCGTAAACTACATATTGCCCTTGCCGTGACAGAGTAGGTGAATAGGTGACGTATCGGGAACCCTTGCCCGTGTTTTGATCATGGAAGAAGGTGGAGCCATTCGCCCCCGCATCAGTGGTTACGGCGGCGACGCACCCAGTGTTGGTCACGCCGGAAATCATCGTGGCATCGACATTCATTTCCAGGCTGGAGCTGGCGACTTTCACGAAGGTGATCGCATCAGCGACCACCCTGCCAGTCGTGCCAACATTTCGAATCTCCACACGGGTCAAATTGCCAGATGGGAAGAAATACGTTCCCAGATAATACCCTTCACGTTGATGGACCTTCTGGTTCACGGGCGTGACGTCGGTATAGCCACCTTGGTGATAAATCCTGATCGGGACGGCTGCTGAGTTCGTTGGATCTCCGATCCACTGCGCGTACACCGCGAAGGTTTCGCCTTCGGTAAGGTTGAGCGGATAGCCAATGGTGCAGGCACCCTTATTGGCATTCCCATCGTGATGAAAGTTCCCTGCATTCGCAGCCGGTGCACCAGTCGTCACGGAAGTCCACGTCCCCGCCAAAATGCCCGAGGTGTGACTGTCGATGACCAACGATGGATCGATTTTTCGAAAACGGATCGCGTCGCCAATGACATAACCGTTTGTCCCTGCCGCAACAAGTTTGACAGTCCCGCTGGTTCCAGCATTGAACTGAAACGTGCCTAGAACATTCCATTGTCCTCCATTCACTCGCTGATTGAGCGTTCGTGTGATGGCACCGCCAGGAGCTGTGATCACCACGCCGAGGTTTGAGGCGTAGGCGGCATTGGCCTGATACCAAGCGGAAACCTGATACAACCCAGCACTCGGCAGCGTCGGCGTATAGAGCACCCATTTACTGGTCTTAGTGACGTTTCCGTCGTGAATCGTGCCGGCGCCTCGCATGTCGACTGCGGTGTTGAGCGTCCACGCTCCATTCACGGTGATGGAGCCTCCAGGCACCGTGGTTGTCCCTGCCGCGGCACTTTCACAATCAAGTACGATGTCAGGCAACTGCCCTCGGCAGACTGCGACCACCAGCAATGAGAACAAGAACGAGAGGACTCGGGTCGAAGTCATAAGTACGTCAGAGATGAATATCGGGTTCCAGAAAGAGCCGCTCCGCCCCAGACACCCACACTTTATCAATGTCCTTTCCGGCACACCGTAAGGAGGGAGTCGGCGCGCTCGCGTGCCACTGAAGCGGATCATTGCTTGTCACGGAATATGAGACAAGTAGTTTCTGTCTCGTAAAAGTGACATCATGCAATTTTCCAGCGGCAAGGTTCTGGAACCCAAGCTCTTATATTTTTGGACTCTCTCATTACTCTCTTGAACGCTCGCAATTGCGGACCTGAACCTGCCACCGGCATGAAGGCTTCGAGGCTCTACGTAATAAGGTTAGCCATCCTAATTTTTGGATCCTGCTTGATCGCGACCACATTCGCTGAATCGGTTGTTGAGAGCCCTCCCAATCACTCTTCAGAGCACGAGACCCGACATCTCAATAAGCACGAGAAGGAAATTGACGCCTTCTTCGATGCCGGAATAATTCCCTCACTCACGTTTGAATTCAACGAGAAGGAATGGAGCAACCTCAAGCGGGATAATCGGCGCTATGTAGAAGGTACAATGACCGATGCCACAGGGAAGTCTTACAAACATGTCGCGGTAAAACTCAAAGGGTCCACTGGCTCATTCAAAGGGCCAGACGCGAAGCCGGGACTAACCGTGAGCTTCGAGAAGTATCAAGGGGCTCACCGGTTTCACGGGATCGGGAAACTGCACCTGAACAATTGCGCTCAGGATGAAACGTATCTTTTGGAACTGATCGCCGGAGAAATGGCGCGTGCCGCAGGCGTGCCAGCCTCACGTTGTTCGCACGCCCTGGTGAGATGGAACGGGCGTGAACTGGGGCTCTATGTATTGAAGGAGGCATTTACACACGAGTTTCTCAGCAAATTTTTCGAGGATTCCAGTGGGGACCTTTACGATGGCGGCTCTTACCACGATTTGGACGAAAAGATGGAAAAAGACATGGGGGATCCCAAGGACAGAGAGGAACTCAATGAGTTGCTTGCTGCATTACGCGAACCCGACGCCGAGAAGCGATGGGCGCGGATCGACTCGATCGTGGATGTAGACCAGTTCATTTCCTTCACCGCCATGGAGTCGCTGCTGGCCCATTGGGACGGATACAATTTCAACCGGAATAACTACCGGGTGTACTTCGACCCAAAATCAAAGAAAGCGGAATTCATCCTCCATGGAATGGATGAGACGCTCACTCCCACAATACCGGTCGTACGCAAATCCGAAGCATCCCTAGGTGTGGCAATCTTCAGCAACCCGGTTTGGAAGGACAAATACCGCGCCCGAATGGAGGAGATTTACACCAATATCTTGAAGCCAATTGATTGGCCGGCACGAGTGACAGAGGTCGGCAATCGCGTCAAAGCGGCGCTTGAGAAAAATAATCCGCAATTGGCGAAGGACTTTGATCAGCAGATTCAAAAAGCAAGAGTGCGGGTAGAGCAAAGGCTCGCGGCAATTGAGAAGCAGCTCGCGAGGTGACCCTCAGAGCGTGGAGATAGCTGAACGAAAGTTGACGTTCACAGGAACGAAGAACATAAGGCGGACGCCTCGGACCGGTAAACGACACCTCGCCATGGACTCTTCAACCGAGATCTCCAATAGGTCCCCTGCTCCAAATTCCAAACGGTGTGCCCATACACCAGTCCGTCCCGTCCGGGAAGAGGCAGCCGGAGTAAATTATTTTGAAGAAAATGAAGCTCCCAACAAAATTCACGCATTCCTCAGCGAATAGAACGTTGATGCGAATAGCCCTCCTTACGCTCATAACTATCCATTCTGGGTTGAGCAGGTGCGAGAATGGACAAACGACGTTCACCTATCGCGTCAATGCGGCACTTACGAAAAGCGATCCTCAAACGGCGAGAGTTTTTGATCAGCAACTTCAAAAAGCAGGAGTGCAGGTGGAGCAACGACTCGCGGCGATTGAGAGGCAGCTCGCGTGGTGAACCGCTGAGAGCGTAAAACTTTCCCGCTTTCATTGGCGCGCCGGGATGAAAAGCTCGGCTGACCGCGAATCGAAAGATGCGAGAAAGTGGTTTGCATTTTGCATTCTCCTTTCACCGCCGCCAGCTCGTGGAGGAGCCGGCAGCGGTCTGGGGCACCTGCGGGTGTAGGCGAAGCAAAGTCGAGATCACTGGAAGTAAAAAATTTGCGCATTCGTTCGCCAGCTCGGAGCCAGGACATTGCCTGAAGAAGACAGCCTTGCGCCTTTAGGCACATCCACTGTCAAGCGGATTGCCGCGTAAAGGAACTGTCCGTGTCCAAGTCTTCCGAACGCGAAGCCATCATTACTCAGCTCGTCGAGCTGATTCAGAAGGCGCGTCTTCGGCAGAAAACCTCTCTCAACGAAGTCGCCACTAGAGCTGGCTTGAGTCACACGATGGTCATGCGTGTCGAAAAGCGGGAACGATTGCCCACCATCGACACCCTCCTTCACATCACTGACGCGCTCGATGTTGAACTCGCGCCACTGCTCAACCGCGCCGTGAAATCCGTCCGAG
>JADMIO011485920.1_pt1 | contig 17555 bp, 14 predicted proteins | sample 8958161 | NCBI WGS metagenome assembly JADMIO01 (sample SAMN16585339, study PRJNA669376) | soil metagenome | isolation source: Crop rotation soil | place: USA: Cullars Rotation, Alabama | collected 2011
GTCGATCGGCGGGATGCAGACGGAGGCCATCGGCTTGTCGTCCGGCGGCAGCGCCGATGCGGAGACCACGGACCACGAAGGCGAAGCCTCCTCTGGGCGCCGGAGCGCGAAGCGCGAAGGTGGCCACATTCGCCAGGGCTACGGTGAGCAGGCGCGAACCGGCGCCGGCGACGCTGGATTCCGCCAGCAATGCGACGCCATGGACGCGAGCGATCCGCGCATCGAGTGGCTGCTCGCGCGCGCGCGCCGGTGGCGCGATGCGGGGGAGAAGACGCTGATCTTCGTCCAGCACCGCGAGACGCTCGACATGGTGCGGACCGCTCTGAGCACCCGCGGGCAGCTGGCCTCGGGCATCTTCCACGAGGAGCTGACGACCGCTCGACGCGATACCGAGGTCGCCCGCTTCCGCGGCACGAGCGGTCCGAGCCTGCTCATCTCGACCGAGGCAGGTGGCGAGGGACGCAACTTCGAGTTCTGCCGCCGTCTCGTGTTGTTCGATCTCCCGTGGAGACCAACTGCTATCGAACAGCGGATCGGCCGGCTCGATCGGATCGGACGGCAGCTGCCGGTCGAGATCGTCTATTTCCGCCCCCCAACCGGTGTGGGCGCCGACGTCGTCCGCATCTTCGAAGAGCTCGGCGTCTTCCGGGAACCGCTCGCGGGCCTCGAGCCACAGCTGGCGCACATCGAGGACGCCATCGAGTCGCTCGCGGAGGATTCCGGCGCCTTGCTGACAGACGAGGCGCTCGACGCCCTCCTCAGCGCCGCGCGCGCCGGACGCACGCGCATCCGCGAGGCGGCCTATCAGCAGCTGCACCGCGATCCTTACCGCGCAGACATGGGCGAGGCGATTCTCGCGCGCGTGCCCCGGGATCTCGACGCGCTCAACGAAGACGCCGTCGTCGCGGCGTGCACCAGGCTGGGATTCACTGTCGAGCGACCACGCGGACATCGCGTGTTCGCCATCGAGCTGGGGCACGAAGCGCTGATCGACACCCTGCCCGGTGTGCGAGGCGGCAGCTCGTACGTCGGCTCATTCGATCGAGAGGAGGCGGTCGAGGACGAGACGCTAGACTTCTTCGCGTCAGGCCATCCTCTCGTCGAAGGCGTGTTCGCGCACTTCGACGACAGCCCGATCGGACGCGTGGCCCATCTCGAGGTCGAGATCGGAGGCGAACGGGGCGAAGGGCTCGTCGCGCTGTACAAGGACGGCGCGGCGTTCGAAGTGGTGGCCCTCGACTTCACGGGCCGCAGGCGTCCGGAGTGGACGGACGCGTTCCGTCGGCGGCCCTTTCGCGCGAGGCGCGCGAACTTCGATCCCCCGGACCGTGACGCCTGGGCCGCACGCATCCGCCACCTGGGCGACGCGCTCGACCAGTCGCGTCGCCCTCACGCGATTGCCGCCATCGTCGTCAGGCCGCACACACACATCGTTCGGCGCTGACAAATCACAATGCCCAATGCTCAATGCCCAATGCTCAAAATACGAACTCTGAACTCCAACGTGGATTGGGCATTGGAAGTTCACCCGTCAGTTCCGCGTTCGAAGCTCCCTTCGTGCTCGAAGATGTATTCGCCGAGCACTCCCGCGCGATCGGAGGACTTGCGCAAGGTGAGTCGCATCGGACCGTTCGGCGCGGCGCGCACGAACGATGCCGGCAGCGTCATGATCAGCTCGGAGGCGCCTGGACGAATCGGCACGTCGAACGCCTCGCTCACTTGCTCGCCAGTATCGAGGCGCATCTCGGCATCGACGGAGGTCACTCCCTCGAAGTTGCCGTGCAGCCTCGTGACCATCACTTCGTCGTCCGCCCACGCGGCGCATTGGATCGCTTCTCCGGGCTCGAGCGTGTACGAGCGCATGCGCACGCCGTCGCGCGCCAGGCGATTGAGGACTCCGTCGGTCACGAACATGCGGACATGTCCTGCCGTGGTCACCATGCGAATTGCATCACGCAGTTCTTCCGCGTCGCCGAGCAGACGGGCACAGGCCGCGCACTCGAACACGTGCGCTTCGATCGCGCCAGGATCGACGTCCGCGTCCGCGGTCCAGTAGTCGGCGAGCTCGGCGAAGGTCAGGCACGCGCGTTCTGTTTCGCTCATGACGCCCTCCGCGATTCGAGACACGTGCGCATCGATGTGAGCGCCCGGTGCCGGCAGACACGAACGGCACCCGCCGTCATGCCCATCGCGTCACCGATTTCTTTCGCGCCCTTCTCGCCATAGAAGCTCAGAATCAGCACGGTTCGCTCACGCTCGCGAATGCCGGCCAGGCACGGCGTCACGCGCGCAGAATCGAGGCGCGCTTCGTTGGCGGCCGGCAGGCTCACGTTGCGATCGAGAAACTGCGCGCGCAGAGCCTCCCGCCGGCGATCGATGCGCCGCATGCCACCCGCCATCATGCGACTCGTGCCGAGGACGAACGAGCCGATCTGATCCGGGTCGCGGACCTCATTCGCACGCAACCGCTCGATGACAACGAGCAGGACCTGCTGCGCGAGATCATCCGCACTGTGTCGATCGGCGAGGTGACGCAGTCCGTAGAGACGCACGCGCGGCGCGAATCGCCGATAGAGCTCGTCCTCGGCGACCGCGCGATCATCGTGAGCGCCGGCGATGGCCCGCGCGACCTCCCCGTCCGTCAGTCCCGCAATGGTCGTCGTATTCCAAGCCGTCACAGTCAGGACGGTAACAGCCGCTGCCGGCGTGGTCAACCAAGCGCGACGCCCGCCACGCCTGCACCGAGATGCTGTTCCATCACGTCCGCCGCCGCGCGCAACGCGGCCGCGCCGTCGCCGACGAACGACGAGCCGTGCATGGCGGCAAGCATCTTCGGGTCGAGCGCCGCGAGCTCGTGCAGCCGGCGGCGCGTCTGCGGCGTGAACGGCATGTAGTCCATCAGCACCGGATGCTGCTGCATCGTGGCAATCGCGTCGCCGTAACGGCCGACGACGTCGTCACTCGTGACGGGCGGCAGATCGCCGATCTGATGAAAGAGGTCCGAGCAGAACAGAATCCGATCGCGCGTATCGAAGAGCATGCCGGCATCCCATCCGTGCGGCAGGTGCGGAGTCGGAATCCATTGAAACTGATGGCGACCGGTGGCCAGCACGTCACCGGGCGCGAGGCCACGAGGCGGCCGATCAGCAAAGTCCTGCAGGTTGATCATGGCGCCGACCTGTCCGCACGCCGGCTGCGCCTGAGGCGCCCGAGCGAGCCACTCGTTGAGCGACCCGCACTCGTCGACCTCGAAGTGGCTCCAGGAAATCCAGCGCAGCGTGGCGGGATCGATCAGTCGCGAGACGGCCTCGAAGACCGCCGGGAACGTCCGCCGCATGCCGGTGTGGAACAGCAGCGGTTCATCGTCGCGCACGAGGAAGTGATTGAACTGCAGGTTGAAGTCGGGCACGAAGAGCGAAATCCGGAACAGATCCGGGGCGATCTCGGCGATCTGGGTCATGGCGGCATCCCTCCCGATTGGGCGTGTCAATGGGAAGTGCCGCGAGAGAGCGGGGTGTTACAGGGGCTGGATATTCACAATTCAGAATTTCCGTCTACGCTCTTTGAGCTACGGCGGACCTCGGCGAAGCGCTTCCACCTTCGCCCTCCGGTGCCACGGCGGACGGGTCGCGCGGAAGGCGGGCACAATGGCCGATGCCCAACCGGGTTCGATGGGGCTCGGGGCTCGGGGCTCGGGAAAATTAAACGCCTAGAAGGCTGATGAAAAACCCGGTTCTCCGATGCCCAGGTTGTTGGCATTTTCAGCAACCTCTTAGTGCAGCCGTGGGTTCCGGCTTCAGCCGGAACGTGAAACCGCGAAAATCTTGCGGCCCTGGATCCACGCCTCGGTGATGACAAGCGGGACGGCCCAGCAGAACCAGCTCGCGATCTCGAGTCGCGGCACCGTGGCAGTACCCACCTTCGTGGCTTCGAGCACCACGACGAGCGCTCGGAATGTGACGAACGCCGTGGTCACGACGTAGCTGCGGATCATCCACTCCTTGTGCTGTTCGATGAGGAGTCTCCGTATGGCAGCGTAGGCCAATCCCGATGACACCAGCCACGCCGTAGCAAGACCAGCGAGTCCGGCGCCGAACACCAGGCTGACGTCGGTGTGGAACGCCAGGTAGTACGCGGCGGCCGCGCTGATGACCACCGCGCCGAGGTACACCGTTCCGAGACGTCGATGCAGCACCGGGCGGCGATCTGTGAGTCCAAGCCACAGCTGCACGGGACCGCTCATCAGCGCGACGATGCCCCCCGTGATGTGAGTCAGCAGCCACCAGCGGCGTGGCCAGTAGGTGCGGAAGCTGGCGGGATCCAGGCGGTAGTACGGCAGCGCCGCGACGCCGATGAACACCAGGCCGATCGCGGCGACCACGCAGAGGACGACGAGCAGTCGTCGGTAGGAACGTGCCGGCTGCGAGGCCGGCTCCAACGTGACGGTCAGGCTCATCCGGACGTCCTTTCTGACGGGTTCGGGCGTCGATTCTACAGCCGCAGGCGGCTCAAATTGCAGGCTGCCAGACAAGTGCGCGTTACCCGGGTCGGTGACCTACAATACGGCCGCCCCCATTGCTCGCGGCGATGGGACGATACCTGCTCGGCGCGCGCGCGGACGACACGCGTTCTGAGAACACAGCGCCCACGACGGCGATGCTGAGGGAAGCGACAAGCTCCCGGGAGATTGATCCATGTTTCGATCGAGCGCACTTCTTACCGTGTTCGTCGCGGTGGCCGCGCCTGCGTTCGCGCATCACGGTCCCGGCTCGTTCGACCTCGCCAAGACGGTGACCTTCGAGCACGCGAAGCTCACACGCATCGAGCTCATCAACCCGCACTCGTGGCTCTATTTCGAAACCACGGAGCCCGACGGCAAGGTCATGAAGCATCGCTGCGAGATGCGCTCGGTCATGACGCTGCGACGCTCCGGATGGGAGCCCGAGCTCTTCAAAGTCGGCTCGAAGATGACCGTCACCGCGTCGCCGGACAAGGCCGACGCGGCCTCGTGCTATCTGCAGACGATCGAGTTCGACAACGGCAATCGCATGGACCGCTACGGTCAGTATGTGAAGAGCGGGACCAAGATCACCGAAGTGCGCGGGCAGATTGCTCCTCCAGACACCACCAAGCGTGCCGCGCGCAGGCCGAGCGGAGAGCCGAACATCTCCGGTGACTGGGCGCCCGAACAGGTCGTGATGGCGGATCCGCGCGGAACTGGAGGGGGCCTCGTGCCGCTCAGCCAAATCGGCGAACGCGGTGCGCCGCCTGCGGCGCGTGCTGGCGGCGCACGAGGGGCCGGCGGTGGAGGCCGTGCGGGCGGCGGGCGCGGCGCGGCGCCAGCGGCCCCCCGTCTCTACAACGGGACCGCCCTCACGGAGCTCGGCGAAAAGGAAGCGGCCGCGTTCAAGCGCGAAGACAATCCTCGCTTCCGTTGCGAAACGACGAGCATCATCTTCGACTGGACCTTCGACGGGCCGGTGAACCGGATCACGCAGAACAAGGACACCATCGTGATCCAGTACGGTCAGATGGGGCTGAAGCGCACCGTATTCATGAACATGAAGCAGCACCCGGCGAACGTCAAGCCGTCGCGGGCGGGGCATTCCATCGGACGCTGGGACGGCGATACGCTCGTCGTCGACACCGTCGGCTTCCTTCCCGGCGTGCTGAACCAGCCGGTCAGGCACAGTGACAAGCTGCACGTCATCGAACGCTTCACGCTCGATCCGAAGACGATGAAGCTGACCCGGGCCTACACGGCGGAAGACCCCGTGTACATGAAGGGGCAGTACTCCGGCTCGGATGTGATTGAAGTGGCTGACGCTCCGTACGCGGTCGATCACTGCAAGGACCAGACGTTCATCGACTACTCGAAGCAGGTCGCGCGCTGAGGTTCGTAAACCTGCGAGCCTTCAAACAGGTGGCGTCTGTTTGTGACTTCTGAATTGTGATTTGAACCTTCGCACGTAGGCACTCTCACCACGAGGAAGGCAGAGATGACCCGCGACGAGATCCTTGCGCTGGTGGCGCGGCGCGCCGAAGCCTGGGGGCGCCTCGACGCCGAGGCGCTGCTCGCCGACTACGCGGACGATGCGGTCGTCGAGAGCCCTCTCGCAGGCGGGCCGATGCGGGGACGCGAGCAGATCTGGCAGGTCTTCCACTCGTACTTCATCGCCTTCCCGGACCTCGTGATGGAGCCGGGCGAAATCCTGGTTGACGGCGACCGCGCAGCCGTGGCTGCCACGTTTCGCGGCACCGATCGCGGCGGCTTCATGGGGATGCCGGCAACCGGCCGGCGCGTCAGCATTCCGGTGGTCTTCCTCTACGAATTCAAGGACGGACGAATCATCCGCGACCGTCGCGTGTACGACTTCACCGGGGTTCTGATCCAAATCGGTACGCTCAAGGCCAAGCCCGCGTAGGTGCAGCGCGGGTCCTCCGCACATCATTCCGTCATCGGTCCCGCCTACCGTACTTCCCGACCACGGTCGAGCCCTTCGTCGGGTTGGACGTCACGATGTTGCAACGTCATAATCGCTGTTCTACCTGTTCTCCAAGACCACAAGGGATCCCATGACCAACACTCGTTCACTTCCCATGCTTGCCGCGTGCGCGGCGCTTTTCATGTCGGCACCGGCCTTGTACGCACAGTCCACCGTGACGCTGCCGGGCGCCATCATCGCCAGTGATCTCGACAACCCGCGCGGGCTCGCGATTTCGCCGAACGGCTCGCTCTACGTCGTCGAAGCCGGACGCGGCGGTGATGGCCCCTGCATTCCGGATCCTGCGACGCAGAATGTTGCCGTGCGCTGCTTCGGCACCACCGGTGCCCTCACCGAGATCGACTTGAAGCACGGCGGCACGCAAGAGCTCGTGACCGGTCTTCCATCGCTTGCCGGAAATGGCGGCGGCGATGCGATCGGACCGGCCCATGTCTCGTTCCAGGGCAACAAGGCGTACGTCACGATCGGATGGGGCGGTGACCCGGCCAACCGCGCCAAACAGCTCGGCTCGCTCGGAACCGTCTTCGGTCACACGATCACTGTGACGCCGAATGGCAAGTGGAGCCTCGACGTGGACGTGGCGGCATATGAGGCCAGGACAAATCCGCTCGCCCTGCCCGACTCGGATCCGTTCGGCATCGTCGCCGCACCGGGACGGCAGATCGTCGCGGATGCCGGGGCGAACGCTGTCTTCGGCATTGCGGCGAATGGCACTCTGACGACGCTGGCGGTGCTGCCGCCGCGGAATGTCCCGCCGCCCTTCCCGGGATTGCCCAATCCGTTTCCGATGGAGTCGGTACCCACGGCTGTCGCACTCGGTCCTGACGGCGACTTGTACATCGGTCAGCTGACGGGATTCCCGTTCCAGGTCGGCGGCGCCAACGTCTATCGGGTGCACAACGGACAGCTGGAGCAGCAGCCGTACCTGACCGGCTTCACGAACATCATCGACCTCGAATTCGATGCGGCCGGAAACCTGTATGTGCTGGAGATCGCGAAGAATGGACTTCTGTCTGGCGATCCGACCGGGGCGCTCTATCGCGTGTCGCCGGATGGCTCGAGCCGGACGGAGATCAAGGTGGTGGATCCGAACACCCAGGAGAATCTGCTGGTCGCGCCGGGCGGCATCGCCATCGGCAAGGATGGCGCGCTCTACATCACGATCAACACCAACCAGCCGTTCGTCGGTGGTGTGCTGCGCGTGCAGCAGTAAGTGAGAGTGATGGGGTCCGGCTTCTGCCGGCGGAGTGTCCTCTTTAAATGACTCCCGACCCCATTTTCTCTTTCAGTCGGACCTGGAAAGTGAGCCGGGGCCCTTTGGCCCCGGCTTTTCTGTTTACTGGCGTCCTGCCGGTGGCGTTGCCGGCGTCGGTACGGTCGTCGCGGGCAACGGCCAGTTGCCTTCGAACGGCGGCCAGTTCGGGACCGCGAGCTCCGGCGCTGGATAGAACATCGCCGTCCAGATGTCGCGGATCTTTCCCTCGTCCACCATGAACCACTCGCTGAAGACGTTCCGCGGCGTCGGCGATCCGGGGCGGCGGATGAAGACCGCCATCCCGAGCACCATCTGCTGTTCCTCGTCTATGAGCGGGATCCGTCGCGCGACGACCATCGAGAGATTGAAGTTCTGAAGTCCGCCAACGCAGTCGTTGCCGCCACCACCGCCCGGCCCTCCTGGCCGTCCACCGCGCGGCGCACCTGCCGCTGGGGCGGCGCCTGGCGCTCCGGCGGGAGGTCCGCCGCCACGCGCACCCGCGCCGGCCCCCGGCGCGCCGCCCCCGCGCGGTGCCCCGCCAGCTGCTGGCGCGAGCGGCGGGAGGAAGCGGCCCGCGGGCGTCGGCGACCCGTTCTCGACGCGACCGCATCCGTCATGCGTCAGCGCAACCGATCCATCGTGCGAGGTGATCGCATCGAAGTAGCTGTTCACGATCGCCAGCAGCTCCTCGCGCGACGAGCGCTGCGCCTTCGGCACCACCCGATCCGGCGACGGGTTCGCGGTCAGGTAGTCGGAGTTGAAGTTGTTCACCGGACGGCCGCCGGGCTGGCGCGGGCCGCTGAGGCCTGGATCGCCGGGACGCGCCAGGTACCACTCTGCTTCCGTGATCTTGCGATTCTCGACGCGCAGGCGCACCGTGACAATCGCGAGCTCACTGCCCTCTTCGATGAGCCCGTAGTACGCCGCCTGGCCGCTGACCGGGTCGAGGTAACGCCGCTGCACCTTGCCAAGACCTGTCATCGTCTTCCAGATGCCGTTCGGCGGCCTGACGTTGATCGCGTTCTCGGTCTGCCGGAACCCGACCACCAGGGGAACGCCTGACGGATCGTGCTTGATCACCGCATTCAGATACTGATCGAGCAGCGTCTTCAGGCAGGCACGATCGCAGGACGCCCCCGCGCTCTGCGCGGACGCCGAACTCACGCCTGCAGCCACCACGAACAGCAGCGCCACCGCACATTGCAGACTTCGCTTCATCGAGCTCGCCCTCCGGATGATCAGCGGTTGAACCGCTGGGCATTGTGCACCAATTCGAGGTTCGAGGTGCGAAGGTTCGAGGGTTCAGCTTCGGCTGTCGTGCGTTCCGGCTTCAGCCGGAAAGTGGATCAGGGCGTTTCCGATGGAAGCGGACCGCGGAAATAGCCAGGCAGCGACGGTTTGGTGGCGATGAGGATGTCGATCACGGCGCGGCGCCTCGCGGGCGTCAGCGTCGCGTAGCGCGGGTCGGGATCGCGGCCGGCCAGGATGTCGTACATGCGCTTGAAGATCTGCTGCTGCACGCCGGTCGGCAGCGCGTCGAACTGCGCGGAATAAATCAGGTAGCTGCACGGGTATTTGAAGAGATGCGCGTGCAGGTCGAGATCCTTGAGCGAGCGTCCACGCGGGTCGCGCGGGGCGCGCTCGGCGAACGTCTCGGCAAAGCTGCTCGCTCCGGTGATCGGTCCCGGAAGTTCCGCTTCGTCGACGAAGAGCAGATAGTCGACCAGCTCGTCGACCGCCCTGGACATCGGCCGGCCGGCCAGCGACGCACCGACGCGCGCTTCCCAGTTCACGCGCGTCATCAGGTTCGTCATCCGCATCTGATGTTCGAGGACGAGCAGCGCCACGATGTCGCTGGTGGCTTGCAGATACGCGGCGGTCTCGAAGCGGCCGGCGAGGCTGGCGAGGTTCCAGTTCTCGGGGCTGGCCATCTTGGTGACGTCGGTGAGATCGGTCGCGACAGCGTTGCCCAGATGACGGCCGTGATGCGTGCCGCTGACATACCAGCCGCCCCATCGCGTCTCGAATGGCGTGCGGTGATCGGTGCTGAAGATCGGCGAGTACACCGTGTTGCCCTTCTCGTCGATGTAGTTGCTGCCGGCGAACAGCCCGGGCACGTCGAGCGTCGTTTCGCCGGTATGACAGGCGATGCAGGCGGCATTGCGCATGAAGCGCGGCGGGTCGTCGCCGTTCTGCTCGAGGGTATAGAACATCGTCCCCTGTGTGGGGTCCTGCGCGGCCACCTCGAGCACTTCCCCGCCGCGTACCCAGCCAATCGACACCGAGTCGTTGAAATACAGGGCACGGGGATTCTGCGGATTGATCTTCGGCGCCTGAAAGCTCGTCTTCGAGAAGACGAGCAGCTGCGAATCGATCGGCACGCCGAGGGCGGCAAGCACCGATTCGAGATAACCATGACGGTCGGTTCGACTCAGGGTGCGCCTGCCTGACACGAGCTCTTCATTGAGGTGCGCCACCGCGTCGTGAGGCGCGGTGGTCGCGTATTTGATGGAGGGGTGATCGCGCAACTCCGACGGCGTGGCGCGGTCCTGCGCACGAGTGGCCGCGACCACAACCGTCAGCGACAAAATGATGAAGGCTGAACGTTTCACCTTGGTGCGTCCGCGGGTGGTCACCCGCGTATACATGTATTCCGCCTACATGTATTATCGCACAGCCGTCGGGGCCGGACCTTCCGGTCTGGTCCGACTGCCACCTTCGCTGCGTTCGCAGCTCCGGCGGCCAGGAAAGTCGGACCCCACGTACGTCTCGGGCGGGCTCAGGGCGGATTCCTGATAGCCGTCGACTCCCGGCGCCGCTGTCGTGGGTTCCGGCTTCAGCCGGAACGCGAGGACTGGCCCGCGCATTCCGTCTGAGGTGGCCCCGGTATCAGCGAGCCTTCTGCTGTTCGAGTTGCTGCCGGAGGACGAGGAGTTTCTGTCGCTCGTCGGCAACACGTCTTTCAGCTTCCAAGACCTGACGACGTAAGCCTTCGAGCCTTTGTTCTGAACTGGCGATAGCCGCCTGGGCTTCGGCCAGTCGCTGCGCAGTGCCCTGTTCAGGTGCTGTTGCGGAGGAACCTGCTGCCGCACGCTGCGCCTCGCTGCGTTTCGCCTCGAGCTCGGCAAGGCGTGCTTTGGCCACGGCGATCTGCTCGTCGAGAAACTGCGTGGTCGCCTGCGAAGTCGGTCGCGCTGCCGACGTCGTTCGCAGCGCCTGCAACAGCTCGTTCAATGACGCCATGTCCCGTTCGAGTGTGGATGTGTCGCCCTGACGCGCCTTGAGCTTCTCTGCAAGCTGACGCATCAACTCGGTCAATTCAACCTGACGTTGCCCATCGACGCCGGTCCTGTCCGCAGCTGCCGCCCCTTGCTGCGACAGTGCCTGGGCGTTCAGTCGTGCCTGCGCGGCCAACTGCCTCATTCGCATTGCAAGCAGCTGCACCTCTCCGTCGAGATGCTGCTGGTCGACCGTCTCGCGTTGCTTCTGCGCGACGGCCGCAGCTTCTTGCGCGGCCGCGACAGCGGCTTTCCTGGCGGCCTCGACAGCCGCTTGCAACTCGCGCTGCCGTGCCAATGCGTCCGCCGACACGTCAGATCGCTGCGCAGCCGCTACTGCGACCGGCGTGATCCGTTCCTGTCGATCGGCGGACCCATTCTGCGCATAGGCCGCCACTCGCGCAGCGGGATCGGCCGGCTGCGGCGCCTGCGCCGCAAGCTGGAACGGCACCAGCGCGATCACCGCGGCCGCGAGAAGCCACCGTGCGCGTGTCGTTCCGGTTGCCGAAACTTGATGCAGCATTTCGAGTCTCCTTCGTAGCAGTGACAGACTTGCCGATCCGGCCGATGCAGCGAACCCGGGCACCGGCCTCGATACGCCAAGACGCACGAGCATCCGGCCGTACTCGTACGCATCCACGTCGAGCGCCCGCAGCACCGCCGCATCACATGCGGCCTCTCGTGCGATCAGATACCGGTCTGACGCCAACCGCGCGAGTGGATGAAAGAAGAACAGCCGCTCCGCGACGGTCGGCACCCAGCCCCAGAGGAGATCGCGCCTCCGCACATGCATCAGCTCGTGACACACGGCCATGCGCCACTCGTCCCGCGTCACGCGCCGGGCAAAGTCGACCGGCATCAGGATCGAGGGATGCCATGCGCCAACGGCCTGAGGCGACGTGATCTCGTCGCTGACCATCACGCGCGGCACGCGCCTCACGTCCAGACGCGCGGCAAGCGCGCTGACCTCACTCGCCTCCTCGCCCGAAACCGGCCACGCGGCAGCCACGAGGCGTCTGACCCGCCGGCTCCAAACGCCAAGCGCCACGCCGTGCGCAAGGACAATGACGAACCAGATGCCGAGGAGCGCGTCGACCAGCGAAAGCTCCATCCACGGCTCGCCGCGAACGATTGGCGTGACACCCTCAACACCGGACCTGCGGTCCTCCTCGAGCGTGACCGATGGCGAGGCGAGTGGCTCGATACCGGAGGACTGCGCTGCGGCGTGGAGGAAGCCTTGCTGCTGAATCGGTTCCTGCGCCGGCAACACGCGAAGCGGCATGGCTGGCAGCGGAAGAAGACTGAGTGCGAGCTTCGCCGAGGCGATCCACCAGAGCGCCGCTCGTGTGCGGGCCGACAGTCTGACGAAACGGCAGACGACCCACACGACTCCGATTACGACCGCACCCTGAAGTGAGCCGTCCACGAGGCGCACCGCCGTCCAGCGGGCGATCGGGTCGAATGTCGAGAGCCACGCATCCATGATGGTGTCTTCGTCGACCTACTTCGGCTGATTCAGACGTTCTTCGGCCTGGCGGAGCGCGGCCTCAGCCTCCCTCAAACGTCGCTCGGCGTCAGCCACCCGCAGCTTCTCGCGCTCGACGTCCGCGCGCTGACTCGCGAGCGAGGCTTCCACCGCACTGGAGAGCGCCAGTGCCTTCGTCTGCGCATCGACGAAGATGCGTTGGCGCTGTTTCTCAGCCGCAATCTGCTCCGCGAGCTTTGACGTGTCGACCGGCGGACTCTGCGGACGTTCCTCCGCATTCTGTAACTGAGCCGTCAGCTGCTGGATACGCAGCGTGGAATCCCTGACCAGGTCGTTGAGCAGACTCACGTAGTACTGCGTGTTTACGCGCGGCGTCGCGTCCGCGACCGACTGCAACTGAGTGGTGAAAGCGGTCAGCCGATCGTCGAGGGCGCCTCGGGTCGCGACGCCGCTCTGCCACAGCCTGAGCGCATCCGAGAGGCGCTCGAACTGCGGACGAATCCGCTCGAGATCCTGGGTCAGCTTCGGCGATGCGCCGGCATCGCCTAACTGCCTCACCGCGCGGCCTATCTCGGTAAGTTGCGACGCGAGACGACCAAGTCTGGCACTGACGCTCACCACGTCTTCGGGATCGAGCACACCGGCCGATTGCGACAGCCGGGTCCGCTGCAGAGACAACTGGAAGAGCATGTCGTCGAGCGCTGACGGCGTTGGGAACCCTTGCGGCGCGGCGGCGACACCCTGCTGTATCAGACGGTCGTCGGCGATGGATCCGGCGCTCTGGACCGGCGCGCGCGGCTCCCGATCCGCCAGCAGTGCTTGCGATGCGAGCCACGCGACCTGAGCGTCGCGATCGCCGTCGCGCGGAGCATCGATTGCGTCACGGCCGGAAGGAAGCCTTCCCGCATCGGCATCCGCCACGCGCGGCCTCTCATCCGCGCTCGATGGCGACAGGCCGGGCGCGGGAGCTGACACGGAGCCCGCGATCGAAGCTTGCGGATCGCGCAACAGCGGCGACTGCGCCGCCAGCTGAAATGGCACGAGGACGATCGCCGCTGCCGCCACGAACCAGTGCGGCCGCCAGGTCTCGTGGACAGTCATCTGCTGCAGCATCTCGAGTCTCCTTCGAAGCACCGACCCACTCGACGACGAGCCGGATGCCGCGAAACCGGGCACCGCGCGCGACACTCCCAGGCGCAGCAGCATCCGTCCGTAGTCGTGCGCGTCGACCTCCATCGCACGCACCACCGCCGCGTCACACGCCGCCTCACGGGCAACGCGGTATTCATCCGAGGCCACGTGAGCCAGTGGATGAAAGAAGAACAGCCGCTCTGCGACCGCCGGAACCCAGCCCCACATCAGGTCGCGGCGACGCACGTGCATAAGCTCGTGACACACTGCCATGCGCCACTCGTCTGCCGTGACACGGCTCAGAAATTCTGCGGGCAGCAGGATCGACGGCCGCCAGATGCCGACGACCTGCGGAGTGACGACCGCCGCACTCGTCAGGACGCGCGGCGCACGACGCAGGTGTAGACGCACCGCCAGGATCGCAACCTCGCTCATTTCATCGCGGGCCAGCGGCAACGCCGCCGCAACCAGGCGACTGACGCGCCGCCGCGACCTCACGAGCGCCACCACGTAGAGGACGACGACGAAGAACCAGCATCCAACGAGCAGGTCCACCACGCCGAGGACTCGCGGAGGCGGAACGATCGCCGCCGGGGCCGCCGACGATGCAGCGGCGCTGACGACGTCGGCGGTGAAAATGACCGGCAGCCGCACCTGTCCGGAGGTCGGCATGAGAACGGCGACCTGCGGAGAAGCAACGTCAGCGGGCGGCAGCACGCGCAGCGGCACGCCGGGCAGCGCGAGGAAGCTCACAACCAGTTTCGCCGCCGCGATCCACCACAGCAGCGCGCGCGTCCTGGACTGAATCGCGACGACGCGGCACACGACCCACACCACCGCGATGAGGACCGCCCCTTGAAGAGCGCCGTCCACGAGTCGCGCCGCCGTCCAGCGGATGGCAGGACCGACCATCGTGAGCAGCGCGTCCATCACCTGCATCACCCCTTCTTCCTGCGTCCCTTGTGCAGGCGCGAGAGCAACGCTTCGAGCTCGGCGACGTCCTGCTCCGAGAGCTCCTCGCGCTCCGCGAGATACGCGACAAACGGCGACACCGTCCCGCCGAGGGTGCGATCGACGAACGTCTGGACGGCGCGGCGCACTGCGGCACTCGGCGCCGTACGAGTCGCATACCGATAGATTCCGTCCGCCAGGCGGCGCGTCAGGTATCCCTTCCGTCGCAACCGCTCCATCATCGTCAACACCGTGGAGCGAGCCAGCCCGCGCGGCTGCCCGAACCCTTCGACTGCCTGCGCCACCGTGGCCGGCTGGCGCTCGCCGATGAAGTGCAGGAGCGCCAGTTCCTGGTCGCCCACGGGGGGAAGCTTTTCGTGACTACTCATGTCGTCAACAGGGACGATAGATCATGACTACAGGTGTAGTCAATGATCTTTGGTTCGAGGGTTCGAAGGTTCGAGGGTTCTGGTTCAGGGTTCGAGGGTTCTGGTTGAAGGTTCGAGGGTTCCGGGCCTGCCGCGCCGAAGCCGCTGGCGAAGGCGGGTTCAACGATCCGCGCCTTGTAGTACTTTCAGGCGCTGGAGAGTCCGATGCCCACATCTGCCATCTTCACCAAGCTGAATCTGAAGGATCAGCAGGAAATCTTTGTGCTCGATGCGCCGGCGAGCTTCGAGCCGGAGATTTCGAAACTGACAGGCATCACCGTGCGTCGCAAGGTGACGGCATCATCGGCAGTCGGCTTCGCGGTGGCGTTCGTGACCACGCCGCAGGAGCTCGATGCGGCAGCGAAGCTGCTCGCGCCGGCGGCGGACGGCGACGCCGTGATCTGGCTCGCGTATCCGAAGGCGACCTCGAAGAAGTACCGCAGCAGCCTGACGCGGGAATCCGGCTCGGAGATCTTCGCGAAGGCAGGTTTCGAAAGCGTCCGCATGATTGCCATCGACGAGGATTGGACCGCGAAGCGGCTGCGTCGAGCGGAGTACATCAAGACGATGACGAGAGATGTGGCGTGGGCGGCCTCGAAGCAGGGCAAGGCGAAGGCCGCGCGGAGCAAGCGATGATCGACGGGTTCCGCGCATACCTGCTCAAGGATTCGGGCACGCCTCGCGGCAGCTTCGTGACGCGATCGCTCGACCAGCTCGATCCCGGGAACGTCGTCGCGCGTGTCGCGTACTCGGACGTCAACTACAAGGACGCGCTCGCGGCGACCGGCAAGGGCAGGATTCTTCGCCGGCCCGAATGCATCGGCGGCATCGACTTCTCGGGCATCGTTGCCACATCGACCAGCGAGCGGTTTCCGGTTGGGACGGCCGTGGCCGCCGCCGGCTTCGACCTCGGCGTGTCGCACGACGGTGGATATGCGGAGTACGTCCGCGTGCCGGCCGACTGGCTCACACCGCTGCCGCCATCCCTGTCGCTCTGGGACGCGATGGCCTTCGGCACGGCCGGCTTCACCGCCGCGCTCGCGATCATCCGGATGGAGCACAACGGCCTGACGCCGGCGAGCGGTCCGGTCATCGTGAGCGGTGCAACCGGCGGCGTGGGCTCGATCGCAATCGCCGCACTCGCGCGGCGCGGTTACGACGTCACCGCGCTCACCGGCAAGCGCGACGAGGGCGCGTACCTGACCGCCCTCGGCGCCAAGGAGGTGCTGCTCCGCGACGATCTCGACCTCGCCTCGATCAAACCGCTTGGCAAGAGCACGTGGGCGGGGGCCGTCGACAATCTCGGGGGCGACGTCCTCGCGTGGATGGCGAGCACGATGAAGGTCAATGGGGTGATCGGTGCGATCGGCCTGGCTATGAGCCCGACGCTGCAGACGACCGTGATGCCCTTCATCCTGCGCGGCGTGAGCCTGCTCGGCATCAACTCGAACGACAGCCCCACCGCCGCCGAACGCGCCGAAGCATGGCGACGAATGGCCACCGACTTCAAGCCATCCGCGCTCCCCGCGATCGCTCGCACGGTCGACTTCGACGATCTTCCCGCCGCGTTCGAAGACTTCATCAATTCGAGGATTCGTGGACGCGTGGTCGTGCGGATTGGGGCGAAGAACTAGACAGGGGCTGGGGCCTGATCAATTCACAATTCACAATTCCCGATGCCCGATGCCCAATGGGGGCTTACTCGCGGGGCGTTTCGCATCGGCCCGGCTTCACCATCGCGAACGCATTCCGCGGTCGCCGCATCCGCGTCCTCTCCGAGTAGGAACCGCTTGCATCTCCGCGCCTCAGCGCCTCCGCGTCGTGAAATCTCCGTCTGCGCCCCAGCGCCTCCGCGTCGTGAAATCTCCGTCTATCCTCTGCGCCCCAGCGCCTCCGCGTCGTGAAATCTCCGTCTATCCTCTGCGCCCCAGCGCCTCCGCGTCGTGAAATCTCCGTCTATCCTCTGCGCCCCAGCGCCTCCGCGTCGTGACATCTCCGTCTATCCTCTGCGCCCCAGCGCCTCCGCGTCGTGAATCTCCGGCTATCCTCTGCGCCTCAGCGCCTCCGCGTCGTGACATCTCCGTCTATCCTCTGCGCCTCAGCGCCTCCGCGTCGTGAAATCCTCTGTCCGACTCTGCGCCTCTGTCCTCAACTGCGATACGCGGCCGCCTGGATCGCATAGAGCTCGGAATACTGTCCGCCTCGCGCCATCAGCTCCTCGTGCGAGCCGGCCTCCACCAGACGCGACCCGTCGAGGACGATGATCAGGTCGGCCATCCGCACGGTCGAGAACCGATGCGAGACGAGCAAGGTGATGGATGGCCGCTTCGTCGTGCCATCCGCTCGTCCTCCGCGCGCCGCTGCCGCATAGCGCTCGAAGAGAGCGTGCTCGGTCTCTGCATCGAGGGCAGCCGTCGGCTCGTCGAGAACCAGCAGCAGCGGCTCGTCCCGCATGAAGCCGCGGGCCAGCGCAAGCTTCTGCCACTGGCCGAATGACACGTCCGCCCCTTCCGGCCATGT
>JADMIO010909333.1_pt1 | contig 17552 bp, 16 predicted proteins | sample 8958161 | NCBI WGS metagenome assembly JADMIO01 (sample SAMN16585339, study PRJNA669376) | soil metagenome | isolation source: Crop rotation soil | place: USA: Cullars Rotation, Alabama | collected 2011
AGGTGAGCCAGTGTGATTACATTTGCGGCCTAACTGTGGCCAGTCCAGTTACGCTGGAGTCACTAGTATTTAGGTGACACTATAGAAGCGGCCGCGACAACTTGTCCACGTGGAATTCTAAGCTTAGGATCCCAATGTGCTGGAAAGGTCGCGGCCCAGGTTTACCGGCGGAGCGTACCTGCTTCGTATATAGTTATAAATCTTGCTATTTTCCGTGTCCGATAAGTTTCTCGCATAGGCTAAAATTTCGGAGATGTTTCCTTTAAATACAAAATCAGGAACGTCAGGACGTCCATTCAGCCGGCTTATAGACAAAGAAGTTGCATTATCTGTATAACTTAAAGGGACGCTTACGTTATTCACCAGCACCTTCCGGTTTGAATTATTAAATAATGCATATAGAAAATAATGGTTGGTAGCAGCATTTAGTCCGCCGCCACCAAAGGCGCCCGGTCCTGCATTAAGTGCATTTGTTCCGTCGGCGATTAACCCGTTGCCGATGCCTCCCAATAAATATTGGATCACAGCGCTGTTGGGCTCGTCATTCCTGAAGGTAAATATATTGAAGGCTGTCACATCCAAATTGGATGAAAGCGGCATAAATTGAATATTCGCACCCGCGTCAAATCTTACTGCAGGCATATTATTGAGCAACGGAATACTGGTAAGATAACTTGGCTGGTTGATGGTGGTTGGCTGAGAAAGGTTATGATTATTTCCCGATTTATCTAACCAAGCCGACACTAACCCGCCGCTTACCGTGACGCCATCATCTGCTTTGTACCATGCGGCCAAATCGGGAATCGCAGTAGGCATAACATTTTGAAAGAAAGCCGTCAATGAATAATCATTACTAATGCGATCGTACACTCTCCAGTAATACATAGTATCCGCAAAGGGCATATTAAAAAAGTAGGAAGTTGCTGTCGTCGGAATATTTACCAGGGGTGAGACAAAAGAGCTATCCAGAGAAATCTGCAGCCGGTAGGAGTTTCCAATCGGATCCGGGTTCCATTGCAGGACAACCGTGCTGCCGGTGACCGTCGTATTCGCGGGATACAGCAGCTCCACGGCGCTTGCGCGTCCTGCAAATAAGAAAAGAATTATTCCCAGGGTGAATAGTGAGAACTTGGGCTTACCTGTCATTAAGTGTGATTTATATCTTTCTTTAAATAGAGTTTATTGCAAAATAACAATAAAATGCGACTTTCCACAGGGCTGATTTTCGAACAAATATGTATAACTCCTTATTGGAATTATATATTTATCGCTCTATCCTTTACATATATCTTTCTTCCTTATTCCTTGTACGAACCGGCATGCACGGCTGCCCGTAACAAATATAACCGTCCGGCTGGTCTTTTAATACGACGGCTCCGGCACCGATAACGCTGCACGACCCGACTTGAATATTATTCTTTACGATAGCACCGATGCCGATGTGGGAATAATCGCCCACGCGGACATTGCCCCCCAGGGTGGCGGAAGGTCCCGTGCTACTGAACGCGCCCATGGAACAATCGTGGTCGATGGATGAATTGGTATTCAGGATACAAAAATCAGCGATTTTAGTGTGCGCGTTGACGATTACGCCCGGCATCAATACGGTACCGCGGCCGATCTCCATGTTTTTGCCCAAATAAACGCCCGGGGCCGAAATCCAGGGATACTGCAGATTAGGGGCGAGTGCTTCCAACTTGTTATATATCTCCGAACGGGTCCAATTATCACCCACGGCAATGAAGCAATTAATAACTCCGGTCGACGATTGGATGGCGGGCAGGTCGGCAATATCCCCGAGAACGGGATAATCAAAGGTTTTTTCACCCGGCTTTCGAAATGAATCCAGCAGGCCGATGACCTTGTATCTTTCCGATTTCTCGATGAGGTCGATGCAAACTTTGGCATGGCCGGAAGAACCGATCAGAATAATGCTTTCCATCAAACAGCGGTGATTATATTACAAACGTAATCTTGTTCGTCCTTCGTCATATCGTGATAGAGCGGCAAGCACAATACGGATGGCGCGATTTGCTCCGCCACCGGCAAGCTCACACCTGCCTGCACATAATCCAGTGTCGATAACGAAGGGTAAAAATATCGGCGCGGACTAATGCGGTTAAGCTGCAGTTTATCCTGGATCTGCAGCAACAATGCTTCCGATTCAAAAACAATGGGGAAGTATGAATAATTATATTCCGTCGCCTGTGCGATCTGCTGAAATTTATATTTTGAAAACTTCGCCAGCTTGTCGTGATAGTAAACGTATTGCGCTTTTCGCCTTGCTAAGATTTCGTCGATATATTTCAGTATCGCGAGTCCCATTGCCGCATGGAATTCCGAATTTTTTGCATTGACACCCACACCGGTAAATTCATTCACGCCACTAAATCCGAAATTGCGAAGGCGGACGAGCTTCGCCATCATCTCCAGATCCTTTGTAAATACAGCTCCTCCCTCTATGGTGTGAAAAACCTTGGTGGCATGAAAGCTCGTCGTACTCAGATCACCGAATTCAAAAACGGATCTATTTTGATGGCGCACACCGAAACAATGCGCCGCATCGTAAATCACTTTTAAGTGATGTTTTTTGGCGATGCGCTCTATCTTATCGACATCGCACGGATTTCCGAAAACATGTGTGGCTAATATCGCCGAGGTCTTATCGGTAATTTTAGATTCTATCTGTTCCGGATCGATATTAAAAGTATTTGGATCGATGTCCGCAAAAACAGGTATGCAGTTTTCCCAAACGATGCTGCTCGTGGTAGCTACGAAAGAAAACGGCGTAGTGATTATTTCGCCCTTGAGATCGAGTGCCTTGATGGCGATCTGGATGGCGATCGTGCCATTCGACAAATACACAAACGATGGGCAATGCAAATAATCTTTTAGATGGTTTGTCAATTGCAACACCAAAGGGCCATCGTTCGTCAGCCAATTGCGTGTCCATATCCCTTTCAAATACTGGTTATACTCGTCGAGTGGAGGAAGAAATGGTTTTGTAATTTGTATCAGCATAGCTTAAAGCCTGTTATAAGTGGCATGCGCCCTTTGTAAAATACTAAATTTTAGCTTTTCGAAAGTAAATAATAATTTATAAGTCAGAGGAATATTCCATCTTTCTCCGGTTTTTTTGTTTACACTTTTGTATAAATTCTGATAGTCACGGATAGTCTTATCATGGGAAAAATTTTGAATGATCTGCGCTCGCCCTTTTTTCCCGATCGTTTCTCTTAAAGATATATCATTGGCTAGCCTGGTTGAATAAGAAATAAATTCGTGCCTGTTCGCAGCAGCAAATCCATTCACTTCATTATCGACTAATTCCTTCGGTGCATCCGGCCCCATGATAACCACCGGCACTTCCGCCAGCATCGCGTCCTGTATGGTCGCATCGATAGCAGAATAGGCATCTTCGGGCAGCTGATATAAATAAATATCGAGGCTTCGTAAAAATTCGATCCATTCCTCGCGCGACAAATGCGAAATGAGTTTCACTTTATCCGCGCATTGCAACTGTTCTATTTTTTTGTGGATGAGTGATGCGTCACCGTCACCGACAATAATAAATTCACTTTCTATCCCTTTCGCGATCTCCAAATAATTTTCTATCATATCCGAAGGACATTTATTCAGGGAGCTGCCGCGGCCGAAACGCAAGCGCCTGCCGGGCGTGTGTTCGCGCGGCGATATCACATGCATATTGTGCGTCCCGAAATAGATCATCGTCTTTTTTTCTTTCGGAATGATTTGGTGGTACGGATGATTATACGCTTCCTTGCAGATAAAAATAAAGTAGTCGAAATGCGTGAGTTCTTGTAACGTCAGCCTGAACAAAAAAAAGCTCGGCACCTGGCAAAGCGTCAGGAAAATAAAGGGAGAACGAAACTGTTGCTGTTCGCACGCACTAAAATATTCATGCGCCAATACAGAAAGATTGGTGCGGAACCAATGAATAAAATCAAAATTATTTTTTTGGATGAATTCGATCAGGGCGTTTCCATTTCCCACGCCGATCTCCACTTTATTATACGTAGAATAATTCAGCCGTGTAAATATTTTCGATTCAACGCCGGTTCCATATCCTTCGATCAGGCCGATCATCGCATTCGATGCGCCGCCGTCAATAAATGTATCGATGACAAATAATACTTTCATCTTGCAATTTTATACCCGGAACCGCAGCAGCTGTTTCATTCTCTGTTTCAAAAAATACAAGCGGTCCCTGAAGGTGATCGGGTTATTCAGTTTGATAAAATTATCGATGAGCTTTTGCTTTATCTTTTCCGGCATAAGCGTATACTTTTCCGCAAAGCCTTTTTCAAATTCAAATTCCATCGCCGGAAGAAATAATACTTTACTGTTCGATTCCTGGTAATGCGTGCCCGTGCTGCCGATATTCGAAACCAGGTTGCATGCCGGTGTAATTCCTTTCTTCCCGTTCATCAATCCTTCTAAAAAAAATTCAACATCCCAATTTCCTTCCTTTTGATACGACCAGTATATAATGTGGAACATCCAGTTCACATACTCTTCGTTCTTATATACGCTCTTTAATTTCGTTCGTATATCCGCCAATTCATAATGTGATCCCCAATTAAAATCGCGGAACACTCTTGCCCAGCTCGCCCATCCCCACGTGAACATAAAATCGCCGATAAAAAAATGATGTTTTTCGGAAATCGGTTTCCGGAAAAAATTGCAGCCGGTAATGATGTTGATCTCCGGATCGTCTTTGAATTTTTCCAGCAGCAGCGAGCAATAGGTAAAAAAAGATGTGCTCGGAATGCAATCGTCTTCGAGTATGATCCCGTATTCCACTTCACTGAAAAACCAGTTGATGCCGTTCTTGATCGTGAATTCCGGTCCGCGGTTCTCGTCGTTAAAGCGCGTTTGTACGTCGCAATCCCAATCTACATTAGCAATAATCTTTCTGACTTCGCTGCAATTTTGCGCATCGGTCGCGACCGAGCTTCGGGGGCCGTCAGCCACCACATATAATTTGGAAGGACGAATGGATCTAATCTTTTCAAATACCTGTGCGGTCGTTTCGGGCCTGTTAAATACAATAAATAAGATAGGTGTTTGAAACATGCAAAAATTTCATAATTAGCGGTGCAGTGATCTTTCAAAATTACAACTTATTTGGCAGTTCGCCCTGTATTATGTGGGATAATGCCAATTTCGTATCTTTGCATGATGCAGGAAGAACACTGGTCGACTATTATTGAAAGCCGTTCCTCATTCTCTTTACACTCGCTGGCGGAAACGTGGAATTACCGCGATTTGTTGTTAATGTTTGTCAAGCGCGACACCGTCACCAACTACAAACAAACCATCCTCGGGCCGCTGTGGTTTTTTATTCAGCCCGCGTTGACGACTGCACTTTTTGTGTTCATCAACAAAGCTGCGCACATCCCCACGAATGGAATTCATCCTGTGTTATTTTATCTGATCGGCATTACAGCATGGAATTATTTTTCAGAATGCTTATTAAAAACTTCCACGACATTTAAAGAAAATGCCTTCATCTTCGGTAAGGTTTATTTTCCAAGATTGATTCTGCCACTATCCATTGTCGTTTCCAGCCTGATCAAATTTTTTATTCAACTTATATTATTCCTGATCGTACTGTTCTATTTATTGGCGACCGATCAAACCACTCTACACATCGGGACATCGATGTTCTATCTTCCTTTATTAATTGTATTGATGGCAGGACTTGGCTTAGGGAGCGGGTTGATCATCACTTCGCTGACTACAAAATACCGCGACCTTGCATTGTTGGTGCAATTCGGCATACAGTTATTGATGTACGCAACATTGGTGATTCCGGCATCCAGTGCAAAAGGTTATTTACACACGATACTCCTGTGCAACCCGATGGTGCCGGTGATCGAAGCAATGCGCTTTATGTTTTTCGGCGCCGGAGATTTTAAGATCGAATACTTAGCATACAGCGTGGGTTGCATGCTGGTGCTGCTGCTATTCGGCGTTTATATTTTCAGCAAAACAGAAAAATCATTTACAGATACGGTTTAATGAGTGAGGTAGTTATAAAAGCGGAAGGATTAAGTAAACAGTACCGACTGGGAGAGATCGGCACAGGTTCGCTGAGTCACGACCTCAATCGCTGGTGGTATCGCCTTCGCGGAAAGGAAGATCCGTATCTCAAAATCGGCGAAGTGAACGACCGTACCCAAAAAGGCGCTTCCGATTATGTGTGGGCTTTGAAAGATATCGATTTTGAAATTCGTCACGGCGAAGTGTGGGGTGTGGTAGGAAAAAATGGCGCGGGAAAATCCACGCTGCTGAAATTATTGTCGCGCGTAACAGCACCTTCTACCGGCACGATCAAAATAAAAGGCAAGCTCGCTTCCTTGTTAGAAGTGGGAACCGGTTTTCATGGCGAGCTCACCGGAAGAGAAAATGTTTTTCTCAACGGCGCGATTCTCGGCATGAAGAAAAAAGAGATCGCGGCGAAGATGGACGAGATCATCGCCTTCTCGGGGATTGAAAAATATATCGACACTCCCGTGAAGCGTTATTCTTCGGGTATGTACGTGCGACTTGCTTTTGCCGTAGCCGCACATCTCGACACCGATATTTTAATTCTGGATGAAGTTCTCGCTGTGGGTGATGCGAGCTTTCAGCGAAAATGTTTGGGAAAGATGAACGATGTTTCCACGCAACAAGGGAAAACAGTTTTGTTCGTCAGCCACAATTTGTCGCAAGTGCAAAGCCTTTGTAAAAAAGGAATGCTGCTGGAAAACGGCTTATTGAAAACAACCGGCGACATCAACAAGGTGTTGAGTGAATATGTAATGGGCAACAAGACATCCAACTTTATCGATGTTTCGAAACTGCCACGTGTGGGAACCAAATCGCTGGATTTTACGATCGAGAAAATTTCTTTTCATACAGACCTTGCAGGTGTGATGGAAGGACAGCCGATCACGTTTGAGATCGAATTTGAATGTAATGCGATGCGGGAACTAGTGCTTGGATTTTCCATCACCGATACACTCGATACGCATTTGATCGAATGCCGGTCGACTTCCTCGCTTCCTATAATAAATATTGATAGATCCGGGCGTTACACGATTCGCGCATCATTTATACCGAACCTTCGTGCAGGGGTTTACCTGCTCAATATCGGTGCGCGCAACGTAAACGGATTTTTGGAATATGTTCCTTCGGTGACGAATATTGAAATTCTTCCCGGCGGAGAATTTGAAGAATGGAACAAGCCTTCTGCCGGTATTGTCAACACCACCTCGCAGTGGGAATTACTTTAATTTTATATAATGAAAACAAATTCAAGATTTGCGACCGCGGACGAAATTTTTACAGACGAATTTAAATCGCTGAACGATCAACTCGCGGGATTGCAAAAAAAATACGGACTACAGGATCACGCGGAATTAAACCGCGAGCGTTTTAGCTGGGCCGATAAAATCACCCATCACCCGATGTATTATGCCGCGCGCATGTGGGAGTTTCCATACGCGATCATCGAAGGCGAAATACAACCAGGTATGAAAGTAGCAGATGTAGGCTGCGGTAACACACCGTTCACCGCGCTGCTCGCAGAGAAAGCAGGCGCACAAAATGTTACCGGTTATGATCCCGATTATATCGTTGATGATAATGCACCGGGCCATTCGCATTTTGGTGCGCGCAAGTCCTATATCAACGCACTCGGCATTAATTTTTATAACGATGGAATGACGAAGATGACGTCGCCGGATAATTATTACGACCGTGTATTTTGCATCAGTGTACTCGAACATGTGGAAGACATCGCTGTAAAACAGCAGGGATTAAAAGAAATGGCGCGCATCTTAAAACCAGGCGGGCGATTGATCCTTACATTCGATTGCGGGATAAGAAATCCGTTAAATGATATTCTTCAAAATATCCAGTTCACCGGGCTCATTCCGCGCGGAAGCATCGACTTTCACTGGCCGGAAAAAAGATTTGTGAATTACGGCAACGGATCGACCGTAGATGTTTTCGGGATCGTGCTCGAAAAACCGGATTACCAGATCTACGATACGTATGATGAAACGACAAAGATCCCTGCTTATCGTGCAATGGAACCGTACACTCGCCTTGCGGAGCATTATGCGGTCTCGTATACGCAGGTGTTGGCAGCAAGAGACCTGAAACGGCCGCTGGGTTCGCTGCGCGTATTTTTAAAATCTATTTTTGGCAAATACTAACGTTGAAAACAGTCGCATTTATTGATATCGAACTCACCGGCCACCGGCTGGCATACATGCGCTATCATGTGAAAACGCTGGCAGAGATGGGCCATCGCGTGCTGTGCATCACGCCCGATGTGCAAGCCGTTCGCTCGTGGATCGAAGAACAACATTCGCATCTTTCGCCGAACATTTTTTATTTCCCATACGACATGAAGCAGGTTACATTTCCCACTGAAGGCGGACTCCGGAAATTACTTCTTGCTAAAATAAAATTGTGGCGTGCATATGCATCGATCGTCCGTAAAGCCGGCGCGCACTTCAAGTGTAAAATAGATCTTGTTTTTTTCAACTGGCTCGACACCATGGTGCTGAATTATCTGCACCCGGTTTTTATAGCACCTTTCTTCCGGTATAAATTCAGCGGCATTTATTTCCATCCGAAATTATTGCGCCTTGCACCCGAAGTCCTGCAGGAGCGAGCGACTGTTTCCGGCATCGACATCGTGCTTACCTCCAATAACTGCGTGGGCGTTGCCATGCACGACGAAGGAATTATCAGCGGGCAATCGTACCGGTTGAATGGCAAGAAAGTTTTGCTGTTCCCCGAGATCGCCGATGATGCGACGCCGGATGTAAATCATCCCGTTTATAAGGAAATAAAGGAAAGGGCAAAAGGCAGAATAGTAGTGGGTACACTAGGGCTTGAGTGGCATAAGGGCGCAGGTGAAATGATGCAGCTGGCAAAACGCATGGATCCGGATAACTATTTTTTTGCTTTTACAGGGCCTTTCGAAAATTCTTATCTCGATCATTTTCCATCCGACATAGCTAAGGAGCTGAAATTATTTCTGCATCATCCACTCGAAAATGTTTTTGTCAAAACAGGCAATCTTGAAGAAGGAACAGAATATAATTCTGTGTTCGCCGCATTTGATATTGTCTACATCGTTTATAAAAATTTCCCAAGTGCCAGCAATCGCCTTACCAAGGCTGCCCAACTGCATCGTTTGGTGATCGCCGATGAAAAATATTGCGTGGGAGAAGATGTACGCCACTATAATCTGGGTGCCACTGTAAACGGAGACGACATCTCTTCCATTGAACAGGGAATAAAGTCTTTGCGGGATAGAATAGTGAAACAGGATTTTCCGTACGAATATTGGAAGAGGTATGCAACGCGCAACAGCGTGGATGTTTTAGAGGAAAGATTTCGCGAGCTGCTGGATTTGGTTTAGCGGAAGTTATGTGGTAAAAAAATTCATCGTTACTTTTGCAACACATGAGTAAAACAATTTTAATAACCGGCGGGGCGGGATTCGTAGGATCCTCGATGGCACTTTCCTTTAAGGCGAAATATCCTTCGTATGAAATTTACGTGCTCGACAATTTAAAGCGAAGAGGTTCGGAGTTAAATATACCGCGCCTGAAATCGGCGGGCATCCATTTTATTCACGGCGACATCCGCAACAAGGAAGATTTTGACGGAATTCCGAAGATCGATTGCATCCTCGAAGCCAGTGCAGAACCTTCTGTATTATCAGGCATCGACAGCACACCGGATTATCTCATCAACACCAACCTTTCCGGGACGATCAATTGTTTGAACTTCGCCACTAAAAACAAATCCGATTTTATTTTTCTTTCCACTTCGCGCATCTACCCGATCGAGCGAATTGAAAGCATCGCGTTTGAAGAAAAAGAAACGCGTTTTGAAATTGCTGCGAAGCAAAATTTTGCAGGCATTTCGGAAAAAGGATTGTGTGAAACATTTCCACTTGAAGGATACCGCTCCTTGTACGGCACCACGAAACTTGCTTCGGAATATTTCATCCAGGAATACAAGCAATTTTTCGGACTGCGTACGGTCATTAACCGCTGCGGCGTGCTCACCGGCCCGTGGCAGATGGGAAAGATCGACCAGGGTGTCGTCGTGCTTTGGCTCGCCAAGCATTTCTGGAAACAGCAATTGAGCTATATTGGTTACGGTGGCGAGGGGAAACAAGTGCGCGACATGCTGCACACCGACGATCTGTTTCGCCTCATCGATTGGCAAATGCACCATTTAGAAAAAGTGAACGGCGAGATCTTCAACGTCGGCGGTGGTCGCGAGATCAGCGTTTCGCTCAACGAGCTCACTTCGTTTTGCCAACAAATAACCGGTAATACGATTCCTATTCACAAGGTTCCGGAAAACCGCACCGCCGATATCCGCATCTATATCACAGACAATTCAAAAGTGACGGAACGCACAGGATGGAAACCTGAAATTATGCCGCAGCAAATCCTGGAAGATATTTTCAAGTGGATGAAAGAACATGCGGCACAACTCGAAATGATCTTAAAATAATCTTGAAGAAAACAGTTTTATATAACGCGCACACCATTCACCGCCGGCTGCCTTTAAATTATGAAGGCATGAACGACGACAAAATCAAGTTCATTCACCCGGAAGAAAATATCCGCACATCGTATCTCATCGAAATAAAAAACGCTTACGTATCTCCTTATGGTGTCGCATTTAAGAACGGCCGCGTAGTGAAAGAATCGGTGTATTCGATGTTCAGCGCCAACAAGCAGGCTTTGTCTTTTTACAAAAAGATCCTGCTGAATAAAGTGCGGCACATCGACGGCAAGTGCGTGGTGGCGCATCATGCGTATTACCAGAATTATTTTCATTTTTTGCTCGAGATCATGCCGCGATTGTTTGTTTTGAAAGAAGAAGCGTCCCAATTAAAGCTCATCATCAACCAAACGCTGCCAAAATTTGCGCAGGAATACATCGCATTGTTCGGCTTTAAAGAAATTATTTATTTAAAGGACGAAGAGATCGCGAAAGCGGAAGATCTTGTATTTGCTACCTATCTCAACCGGGGACTCGCCTACAATGAAGACGTGATGCGCGCAATGGCGGACTGGCTGAGAGAAAAATTAATCAAGCCCGATTCTACTTCTCCTGAAAGAATTTTTATCAGCCGCAAACATGTGCGTTATAGGAAAACATTGAATGAAGAGGAAGTATTCGCTTATCTGCAGCAAAAAGGATTTGTAAAATTTGACATGGACGCGCCGGGTATTCGAGATCAGGCAACATTTTTTAAAAACGCGAAATACATTGTCGGATCTCACGGTGCGGGGTTTTCAAACATGATCTTCAGCAATAATTGCAAATTGATCATCGATATCATCCACGAGCATCATCCGCAAGATTGCTTTTACAATCTCGCTTCGATCTTTCATGCAAATTATTATTATTTCCAGTGTAAGGGAACGGGCAACAACGATTTTAAAAATAATGACGATATTGTTGTGGATATGGATGCCTTTAAAAAAGTTTGCGAACAATACATTTTATAAATGAAACTCAGCATTGTCATACCTGCCCACAACGAGGAAGAAAGCTTAACGGAAACACTGAGCACTTTATACGATACGCTTCAAAAAGAAAATATTTCGCATGAGATCGTCGTGATCAACGACAATTCGAAAGACGGAACTTTATCCCTGCTGGAAAAACTGCAAGCCTCTATACCCACACTCGTTTATTATTCCAACACGGGCCCGAATGGTTTCGGATATGCCGTGCGCTATGGCCTCGACCGTTTCACTGGAGATTACGTAGCGATTATGATGGCAGACCTATCGGATGATCCGCACGACCTCGTCCAATTTTACAGGAAAGCGCTGGAAGGTAATTACGATTGCGTATTCGGCACGCGCTGGAGCAAGGGTGGAAAAGTGATCGATTACCCGGGCTTAAAAAAATTCATCAACCGCCTTGCCAATTTTATTGTGCGCTCGGTGTTTCGATTTAAATATAACGACTGCACGAACGCCTTTAAATTATACCGGAGGGAAACGATTCTCGGGTTACATCCCTTTCTTTCACCGCATTTCAACCTCACACTCGAGCTTCCGTTAAAAGCGATTGTCCGCGGATACACCTATGCCGTTGTTCCGAACTCGTGGACGAACCGCAAATACGGCGAATCAAAATTAAAGATCAAGGAAATGGGTAGCCGATATTTTTTCATCCTGCTCTATTGCTGGATAGAGAAACGATTTTCAAGAGGTGATTATAAAAAGAAGCTTAGTTAAGCTTATAAAGTGTAATTCGATCGACGCTGTCTTTTAACACAATCGTGGCGCGCGACACCAGGGATGCGGGCAATTGTGAACTCGAATAGACAAACGCGTAGTGGACATGATGCTCGCGGATAAAATCGAGCTGGCTTTGTTCCATCGATACAAATTTTCCCATATTCTTTTGGTGTTCCATATACCGATAAAATGGAGCGTTACGAATGATCTCCTCTTCTAAATTTTGAATTATACTGTTGGCAGTATCTCTCGGCATGAGTGTTACGGTGAGACAAGCAGGAAGGTAATTTTTATAATATATCTTCATCGGCAAATACGGCACATATGCGTTTACATTCTTAAAAATATCGGTATAAAAATCCTGTCCTTCTTTAAAATATACAGCAGGGCTTCCGTCATAATGTGGTATTAATCGTTGGTGCATATCCTCTCTGATGGTTATCATACCATGTGAAAACAAACGGGACTGCACGACCGATAAAGCCAACAAGGCTAAAACCCCTACTTTATATACAGACTTTTGTGTGATAAGGAAACAAACCACGAGGAAACAAACAATAGCACTTAACGGAATATAAACGATTGACCACAATTGCACGGCATCAATTCTTTTAAAGAATATGGCATATGATAAAAGGGAGGCGATATGAATGATAAACAAAGCAATGATCGGTGAGCGCCAGCTTTTATTGATAAAGATCTTCTTCACTGCAACGATTAGCAAAATAAAATACAAAGCAAGGCTCAAAATGCTTTTAATAAATTGGCCCGCAAAACAATTGAATGCCGTCTTAAGATACGATGCGTCAACACCCAATCCTGCAGTAATTTTTGCAGGCGGTACTCCAGCTATGGGATCGGAATGCTCCGCACTCGATGTAAGCAGCGCATATACCCCTATGCAAATTAGATTGATGGCAACCACCGCCGAGAGTACCGCAGCTTCCCGGAAAGTAATTTCTTTCATCGCCCACCATGCAATAATCAGCAGGCCACTCGCGATAAGCAATGACGGAGCCGCCACCGTGCACGAAAGTACGGTTGCCATCTCCACCACTATCAAAATAAAATAAAGGCGCAATCTTAACAGCAAGAGTGCATACAAAATAGAAAGAGCTATAAAAAAATATTTAGGCTGGAATATTAATCCGTTGTCCCACCAGTCACCGCGCGTAAAAATGAAATCGCGGGGAATAAAAAAACAAAGGCCGCATACAAAAATCATACATAACGCCAACAGGTAATACGATTTCTTTTTCGGGGTAAAATAAAGTTCGAGGATAGCAGCTCCACCTAAAATATACACGACCAAAAAATGCGTAAACGTCAGCAAGTAAAAAGCGAAGAAGGCATTCATATTGAATATCGCAGCATAGGCGGCCGAATACCACAATTCTCCAAAATGATATAAGGTACGTGCTTGCGGAATATGGTTAAACCAATCAGGGAAACGGCTTTCAATCCCAGTCTTATTCAACTGTTCAATAAAGGTCGCATAACAGAAAAAATCCTGGTGAACAATTGTGAGCCCGGGACCCGGATACTGTTTCAGCCTAAACCACAATAGTACGAAAACTGCAGCGGCGGCGGCAATTTGCGCGAGGAGATACGCAAACCGAAGGCGTTTCATTTCCGCAATGGCAGTGCCGATTGTTCGTAACCCGGATTTTCTTTTAAAATAAATAAATAGAAACAGCGACAACACCAGCAGCCCGACATTGATCGTAATACCACGTGATCTGAAAACAGCATAAACGATAAAGGTGAAATAAATTCCCACCGACATCTTTGTAAATTCTTTTAAAAAAGGATATCGTTCAGGAAATTTAATAAACGATACCAGCACATGTCCCACCGCATAGGTGATGATATAAGCGAGCAGGGTAAATAAAAAAAAATACTGATATGCTGGTTCCATTAGTTTATTTATTTCAAAAATGTGCTGCCTGGTTATTTTGTGAGCAATGCAATAAAAACATCTATTACATACTGTACATCCCGCGCATCCATCGGATAATACAGGGGCAACACTATGCTTCTGTCACTGGCATCTTCCGAAACGGGAAGCGACACACCTTGAGCGTAATGTTTATAGGCAGTTTCGCGATGTGTGGTCACGATGCCACGACGGGTAGAAATCCCTTTATCAAGCATCGCCTGCATCAGATCGTTGCGCGAAATTTTGCATTCCGGCTTTAAGTAAATACTATACGATTGATAGTTCGTAAAATATCCTTCCTGTTCATACGGAAGGCGGATGGTATCTATATCTTTAAAAGCTTCGTGATACTGAAAAGCAATCTTTCTTCTTTCTTCTACCAGGAAATCGAGTTTCTCCAATTGCTTGATACCTACTGCCGCTTGTATATCTGTCATGCGATAATTATAGCCGAGTTCCACATGATCTTCAAAAATTACCTTGGTAGATTCATGGCGAACGCGATCGTTCACACTCATTCCATGCTGGCGCAGCAATTTTAAACGATTGTAATAATCTTCCCGATGCGTCGTGATCATGCCGCCGTCGCCGGTAGTAATCACTTTCCGCGGATGAAAAGAAAAGCAAACGAGGTCCGAATGATGCCCGATCTTTTTTCCTTTATAAGCTGAGCCTGCAGCGCAAGCCGCATCTTCAATCAATACAATATTTTTTTCATCGCATAATTTTCTAAACGCATCGATATCCGCCGGCATTCCTATTTGATGCACGATGAGGATCGCTTTTGTTTTGGGAGTGATGAGCGTTCTGGTATGTTCGATGTCGATGTTGTAGGAAACAGGATCGACTTCTGCAAACACCACGTTAGCGCCGGTATACCGGATACTGTTTGCTGTAGCGACATAGCTCATCGACGGGCAAATTACTTCATCGCCCGGCCCGACTCCCGCTACGATCATTGCAAGATGCAGAGCAGTCGTGCAATTCGAAACGGCGACAGCGTATTCGCTGTCGACATACTTTGCAAACTTTTCTTCAAACTCCTGCACGCGCGGGCCCTGAGTTACCCAACCCGTAAGGATGGTATCGTAAGCGTTCTGCGCTTCTTCTTTGTCTAAAAACGGTTTGGCTACTGGAATCATTTTTGCCAATTATAAAGTTTTATATCCTTGATCAGATCTTTTTGCTGAGCAAGTTCCACATAATAGTGGATCGTTTCTTTCAATCCTTCTTCAAAATTCCACGATGCTTTGAAATCAGTGGCTGCGTAAAATTTATCTGCTTTCACCCAAAGCCGCGGAACATCCGCAGGACGATCGGGTAAATATTCAAGTCCTAAATCGGACTTACCCATCAGCGATAAAACTTTTTCCAGCAACTCCTTCATCGTGTATTCGACACCCGTGCCGATATTAAATGTTTTCCCGGTGAGCTGTTTATTTCCTATCAGCGAAGCGAGTGCGCGTGCTGTATCTTTTACAAAAAAGAAATCACGTGTAATGCTGCCATCACCAAAAATAACCGGCTGCTGATTATTTAAAATGCGGACGATGCTGCGCGGAATAATTTCGCCGGCGTCACCTTCATAGTGTGCACGTGGCCCGTAATTATTGAAGATGCGGAGAACCGTGGTTGGCATGTCGTAGCATTCGTGATAGGCATTTGTATAATGTTCGCCTGCCAATTTACTCGCGCCGTAAACGGTCAGCGGGTTGGTCATCGCTTCTTCCGTGATCGGGAACGAAGTTGTTCTTCCGTAAATTTCAGAGGTAGAGATATAGAAGAAATGCTCGCTATTATTTTCGCGCGCAGCTTGCAACACATTCAGTGTGCCTTCCGCATTGACACGATGATTTTCAAACGGACTGTGTATCGAATGGCGCACGCCAAGGCATGCGAGATGGAAAACATAGCGGACATCTTTTGCGGCGCGCGTGCATGTTTCCTTAGCCAATATATCTCCTTCTATAAAAAGAAAATCAGGATGTTTCTTTGCCTGTTCAATATTGTGCAAGCTCCCGTTGGTGAGATTATCCAGCGCTACCACACGATATCCGAGGCTCAGCAGATGATCGCAAAGATGGGAGCCGATGAAGCCGGCACCGCCGGTAACAAGTATTGTATCCTTATTTGTATTCATATTCCGGAAGAAGCTTGGATTGCAAAGATAGTGGATTGCTCTATACTGCTAATAATGAAAATTCAATTACAATCCATCCTCATGAACTGTTTCTTTGATCTTATCATGACGTTCGAGACCTGCCCATAAAAGATATCGGAAACGAAACATATCATATATAGACCATATGATATCATGTAATCTGCCTAACGAGCCTTTTCCAACAGTACGTGCACTAAAATCGACTTCTGTAACTTTGACCTTATGTCCATGCGCTCTCAGGCGGAAGATCATCTCGGGTGTAGTAAAAGCGGGACTTTTTGCCAACGGTAGAAAATGCCGCAGTTCGGATCGCCGGTAGATCTGAATGAAATTCATATCTCTTATGCCGGATGAAAGGCGAAAGAACAAAATGGTCCTGAGTGCAATGTTTACTTTCGAAACAAACCTGCGCCAACCCGTCGCCCCCGTATAATTATTGCGCTGAATGACGCTGATGTCGTAATCATTCATATCTTCCACCAATCCTTTTATCAAATCGGGATGGAGAGGCAGGTCAATTCCGTTGTGTAAAATATATTCTCCTTTTGCAATTACAAATCCTCTTTGAATAGAAACACCCTGGTTTAGATTTACATAATTCCGATGCACCTGGATCGATGGATAGGTAGCGGCTAATGACCGCATAATTTCGTAACTGTCGTCGATACTCCCGTCATCTATCAGTATAAGTTCATATCGTTTAAAATCTCTTTCCAATGCATTGATTGTCGTTAAAACAGCATTCTCTACCAGGCTTGCTTCATTAAATACCGGCAACACTACACTGATAAATTTATCTGATTTATTCTCTGCCGACATAATTACCTTTTGATAGATTTATAAGCGTGTAGTGCTTCTTTTAAAGAAGCGATGATGTATGCCTGGCTTTCTTCGGAGAGGCCCGGATAAATCGGGATGAAAAAAGTTTTCTCCGCGACCATACAACTCACCGGGAAGGAGCTGTCAGAAAAATCACTTTTGGAAAAATAAGGCTCGCGATGCAACGGCGGAATACCAAACCTGCACGAAATATTTTTACGCGCCATTTGATTGATGATAAATTCCGGTGTGATCGTTGCTTCATCCCTTTCCAGCACAGTGGGATCCGAAGCTTGGAATTCACGTGACTTGAAGTCGCGGC
>JADMIO012784963.1_pt1 | contig 17549 bp, 15 predicted proteins | sample 8958161 | NCBI WGS metagenome assembly JADMIO01 (sample SAMN16585339, study PRJNA669376) | soil metagenome | isolation source: Crop rotation soil | place: USA: Cullars Rotation, Alabama | collected 2011
CCTTCCCGGGACGGTCAAACCCTCGCATCCGATCGAGCCCAAAGACCGCCGCAGAAAACCCAAGCATAAGAAGCCGATCCCTCTCGAAGAAGAATAACGAAGTCGACGCGCGATCAGGCAAAATGAGAAAATGCCGCTGATCAAGGTCACGTCGCTTTCGGAAGTTCCGCCGGGTTCGGTGATCCCCGTTGAACTCCTCGATGAAAGCTACGCTGTCTGCAATATAGAAGGTGAAATCCACGTGCTGGACGGCGTTTGCCCACACGCCGGCGGCCCGCTGGGCCAGGGCGCTCTACACGGTACGACGCTGGTCTGCCCGTGGCACGCATGGGAATATGACTGCCGAACCGGCATATGCGACTTCAACGAGGCGGTGCGAGTCGCGAAGTTCCCCGTCACCATGGACGGCAACGATATCCTGATCGACCTGCCGCAGCAATCGTGAGCACTCCATGCCTGAGCTCCCGGAAGTAGAAACCGTGGTGCGGACTGTCGCGCCGTTCCTCATCGGTAAACGCATCCTCTCCGCCGAATTCAGCTCCAGGTTCGTGACACCGGGCAACCGTAAAAAGCTGGCCACTGCGCTGGTAGGCCGCAAGATCGAAACAATCCGCCGCCGTGGGAAGTTTATCGTGATGACGCTCGACTCGGGCACGCTGACTGTGCATCTCGGGATGACCGGCCAGCTCTTGGTTGAGGGCGCCCGCGGCCAACACGTCCACGGATTCTTTACGCTCGACGATGGAGTTTTGGTCTATCGCGATCCCCGCCAGTTCGGCCGGATCGAATGGAGCGCAGCCGATCCGCCGCGCGTACGGAAGCTCGGTCCGGAGCCGCTAGAAATCGGACCGGAAGAGTTCCGCAAACGCCTTCGGCGCAAGGCCCGCATGAAAGCGCTGCTGCTGAACCAAACCTTCCTCGCCGGGATCGGCAATATCTACGCCGACGAGGCTCTGTTTGCTGCGGGAATCCATCCTTTAGCGAGCGCTGCCCGCATCAGCGCTCAGCGTGCCGAACGACTGCGCCAGGCGATTCGCGAGATCCTTTCGCACGCCATCTCGCTCGGGGGCTCATCGATTTCCGACTACGTCGATGCCCGCGGTGAGCGGGGCTGGTTCCAGGTCGAGCACCGGGTCTATGGCCGCGAGGGCGAGCCGTGCAAGACCTGCGGCACTCCCATCCGCAAGATCCTGGTAGCCCAGCGCGGCACCCATTTCTGCCCCAAGTGCCAGAAACGTTGAGCAGCACCATGTCCGCTCCCTGACGGTCGCGGTTCATATGCCGCGCGCCTCGGTCTCCGCCGGTCCCATGAACCGCGACCGTAAGGGAGCGGATAAGCCGACGCTTAGAAAACCCTTGATACCCTGAAGGCATGCGGGTTCGATCTTTTCTGCTCCTCGCCCCGGCGCTCCTTCTGATCCAATCCCTAAGCGCCCAGTCCCTCACAGATTTCGAAAAGAGAGTCACCAAGTTCACGCTGGCCAACGGCATGACGTTCCTGATCATCGAGCGCCACGACGCGCCGGTAGTCTCGTTCCACACCTACGTGAACGCCGGCTCGGTGGACGACCCCGGCGGCAGCACCGGCCTCGCGCATATGTTCGAGCACATGGCGTTCAAAGGGACGCCCGAAATCGGCACCAAGAACTGGCCCGCGGAGAAGAAAGCCCTCGACGACATCGAACGCATCTACGACCAGCTCGATAACGAACGCAACAAAGGCATCCGCGCCGATCCCAAGAGGGTTATCTCCCTACAAGCCGATCTCAAAGGCGCAATCGCGAAAGCGGACACGTACGTCGATTCGAATGCGTACGACCGCATCGTCGAATCGAACGGCGGCGTCGGCATGAACGCGTCCACAGGCGAGGATGCCACAAACTACTTCTACAGCTTTCCCGCGAACCGTATAGAGCTGTGGTTTCTGCTTGAATCCGAGCGATTCCTTCACCCGGTAAATCGCGAGTTTTACAAAGAGCGCGACGTAGTGCGCGAAGAGCGCCGCATGCGCGTCGAATCGAGCCCGCAAGGCCAGCTTGTCGAAGCGCTACTCGCGACCGCCTATGCCGCCCACCCCTATCGCAACATGCCCGGCGGCTGGGCCAGCGACATCGAAAACTTCCGCCGCACCGAAGCCGAAGCCTTCTATAAGCGCTATTACGTGCCGAACAACATGTTTATCGGTATTGCGGGTGATGTGAATCCCACCGAAGCCAAGCGGCTCGCCGAGAAATACTTCGGCCGGTTGCCGAGGGGTGGACAGCCCCCGGCTGTTCGCACCCAGGAGCCGGAACAGCACGGCGAAAAGCGCGTTGAGGTAGCCTCGCCTGCGCAGCCCTTCCTCGTGATCGCCTATAAGCGGCCCGATCAGTACTCGCCTGACGATCTGGCGCTCGATGTATTGAGCGACATTCTCTCCGGCGGGCGCACCGGAATTATTTATAAGGAGCTGGTTCGTGACAAGCAGATCTCGCTGGGTGCAGTCGCAGAAGCCTCGTTCCCCGGCGGCAAGTATCCCGGATTGTACATTTTCTTCAGCGTGCCCGCCCCGGGCCACACCGTGGAGGAAAACGAGAAAGCAATCTACGAAATCATCGAACGGGTGAAGAAAGAGAAAGTCGACGATGCGGCAATTCAGCGAGTGAAAACCAAGCTGCGCGCGGCGCTGATCAGCAAGCTCGATAGCAACAGCGGCCTGGCTGGCGAGCTGTGCTCCTACGAGGCCAACTTCGGCGACTGGCGGAAGCTGTTCACCGATCTCGACGCGTACAACAAAATCACTGCCGATGACGTGCAGCGCGTAGCGAAGAAGTACTTAGTCGAAAGCACGCGCACGGTCGCGTACACGCACGCGCCGTCCGCCGCCGAGGGGGGTGCGAAGTGAGACGGCTCGCGATCGCCCTGCTCATCGGATCGGTTGGGGGCTCGATCCCCGCCATCGCCCAAGCTCCTCCCACGGTGCCGCCGAAACCCGCGGCTCCAAAGGCCGCGCCTGTAAAATCGACCAGCGTCGGGTCTTACAAAGACCTGAAGTATCCCCCACTCCGCGAGGTCAAAATCCCCGAGCCCGCGCAGTTCACGCTTTCGAACGGCATCCGCGTCTTCCTGCTCGAGGATCACGAGCTTCCCCTGGTCCGCGGCGTCGCTTTAGTCCGCACTGGCAATCTGTTTGATCCAGACGACAAGCGCGGCTTGGCGCAGGTTATGGCGGAGGTCATGCGATCCGGCGGTACCAGCGCGAAAACCGGCGACCAGCTCGACGAAGAGCTGGAAAACATCGCCGCATCCGTCGAAAGCGGGATGGATGAAACCAGCGCCAGCGTGAGCTTCTCCGGCCTGGCCGAATCGACAGATGCCGTGCTGGCTCAGTTCAAGAGCGTACTGACCGACCCTGCCTTCCGCCAGGACAAAATCGATCTCTCGCTCACGCAATTGCGCGGCGGGATCGCCCGCCGCAACGATGAAGCCTCCGGGATCCCCGGCCGCGAGCTCGCCAGCATCGTCTACGGGCGCGATACCCCGTGGGGTGCGCAGATCGAATACGCGGACCTCGCTCGAATTAAGCGCGATGACTTGGTTGCGTTCTACAAGCGCTACTACTTCCCGAAGAACATCATGCTCGGCGTCTATGGCGATTTCCAAGCCGCTGCGATGCGCACCAAGCTGGAGAATCTCTTCGCCGATTGGAAAGTGGAACAGCCCGCCGTCCCCGCGTTTCCGAAAGTCAACGAGAAGCCCGTCCCTGGCGCGTGGTTCGCGAATCGTGAAGACGTGACGCAGACCTTTTTTGCGCTCGGCCATCTGGGCGGCACGCTTCTCGATAAGGATTACCCCGCGCTCGAAGTTGCAGCGAACATTCTGGGCGAAGGCTTCCGAAGCCGCCTCGTGTCGCAGATCCGAACGAGGCTTGGATACGCCTACAGCATCGGAGCCTCCTGGGCCGCCGCCTACGATCATCCAGGAACATTCGTGATCTCCGGCAGCACGAAATCGAAGTCCACCATCGAAGCGCTTCAGGCGATCAATATCGAAATCGACAAGCTCCGTTCGAAAGAAGTAGAAGACCACGAGCTGAGCGACGCCAAGGAAGCCGCCGTCAACAGCTTCGTCTTCTATTTCGACAGCCCGGTCAGAACGCTGAACCGCGTGATGCGATACGAGTACTACGGCTACCCCAAAGATTTCCTCGCCCAATATCAAAAAGCGATCCAGGCCGTCACCAAGGCAGATGTGTTGCGGGTTGCAAAGGAGCGACTGCATCCGGAAAACCTGACAATGGTTCTGGTCGGCAATGAGAAGGAGTTCGACAAGCCTCTTTCCACGCTGGGCAAGGTGAGCGCCCTCGATCTGACGATTCCGGAGCCCAAGAAGGAGCTGTCGCAATCGAACGACGCGAGCCTGGCGCGCGGCAAGCAAATCCTGCAACGAGCCCAGCAAGCCGCCGGCGGCGCGGATAAGCTGGCAGGTATCAAAGATGTAACCCAAACCGTCGATCTGGCGATGGAAGCGGCGGCGGGCGGCGTCAAGATGAAGCAGACCAATCGCTACGTGGCGCCGGACCAGTTCCGGCAGGAGCAGGAGCTGCCCTTCGGCAAGATCATCGCCTACACCGACGGAAAAACCGGCTGGCTCTCTACACCACAAGGCGTGCAGGCCATGCCTGCCGAAATCCTGAAACAGGCTCAAGGAGAGCTGTTCCGGAGCTACGCCTCCATGCTGCTCTCCGACCGCGTCGCGTCGCGCAAGGTGAACGCCACCAGCGATAATGCCATCGAGATTTCGGATGGCGGCCAGAGCGTGAAGGTCGAGTTCGACGCCTCCACCGGCCTGCCGGCGAAAATCGAGTACCAGGAAGCCGGCGCCGGGGGTGCGGTCGTGGAAAGCTTCTCCGACTTCCGCGATGCCGACGGCATAAAGCTGCCCTTCAAGATCGTGATCCAACAAAACGGTAACAAGGTCGCCGAGGGTAACGTCTCGGGTTATAGAATCAACTCCGGTCTTACCGCGGAGGAAATCAGCAAACGCCCATGAAATTCAACATGTGGGGCGGGCACCCCATTCAGCCCAAGCTTTGGCTAACTGTGGCATTAGCGGTATCCGCGTTCACCGCGGCGCTGTTCGCACAAACCAAGCCCGCGCCCACCCAAGCCGAAACCCGCGCGAAGAAGATTCTTGACGATGCCGTCCAAGCCCTCGGTGGCGAAAAGTTCATGCAGATGGAAGATCGCATCGAAAGCGGCCGGGCGTATTCGTTTTACCACCAGCGCCTCTCCGGCCTTTCCGTCGCAAAAATCTACACGCGATACCTCTCCGGAACCGCCACCGGCAAAACGGACACGGAGCTCGCCGTTCGCGAACGCCAGGCGTTCGGCAAGGACGAGGACTACGGCGTATTGTTTACCGAAGACGGCGGCTGGGAATTCACCTTCCGGGGCAACAAGCCGCTCGATAAAGAACGAATCGACCGTTACCGCGACACGACGCTGCGCAACTTCTTTTACATCTTGAAGTACCGCATGAAAGAGCCGGGAATGGCGTTTGAATCGCGGGGTACGGAGGTGATCGAGAACCTGCCTGTCGATGCAGTGGATATCACCGACGGCCAGAACCGCACCGTCACCGTCTACTTCCACCAGTCGACTAAGCTGCCGGTCCGCCAATACTGGGTCTGGCGCGATCCCCAGACGAAAGAACGTCACGAAGAGGTCACCCGGTTCTCCCGTTATCGCGACGTGGGCGGTGGGGTCCAGTGGCCGCACCAGATTTTGCGGGAGCGCGATGGGGCCAAGACCTACGAGATGTTCGCGGAATCCGTGCAGATCAACAAGGATCTCACCGACAATCTTTTCTCTCTTAACGAGCCCGGAAAGAAGAAGTAGCCCCTAACGCGAGATCCTCGGTATCCTCCGCTGAAGAAAGCAATCGCCCGATCTTGGCAAGCAGCGCCTTCTGAGTAAACGGCTGCGCCAGCTCCTCCGCACCCGGAGCAGCTTGCGATTCAACCAGCTTTAGCGTCCGCGCCGGCGCCAGTTCCGCGGGCAGATCCCCGATAATCGCAGCGGCGTCCGCGCCCGGAGCGATCAGCAGATCGAGCGGGGCCGCCCGCACCTCCGCGAGATTCACCGCCTCTTCCCGATCCGCAGCCTCCAGCATGTTGTACCCCGCCGCCTCCAGTACATTGTGCAGATGCGCGCGCACCCGTTCCCTGGAATCGACCAGGAGGATCGTCCGGGCTCCCTCCGCGGGAGCCGCCGGTTCACGCAGCGGCGCTTCTTCCGAGATCGGCAGCAGAATCTCGATCCGCGTTCCGCCGCCGTGAGACCGCGCCGAAAGATACCCGCTCTGTTCGGCGACAATCGACAACGCCCGAGCCAGCGCCAGCCCTGAGTCTCCCTCGGCCTCGGGATCGAACATTCGTTCGATCGAGGGCTCGGCCCCGGAATACGTGATCAGCAGCGAGACGTACGTCCGCCCCCAAGCCAGCGCCGGCGCCGACCCGGTTTCCGTCTCGATCTCCAGGCTCCCGCCCGCCGGGGTTACCGAGCAGGCGTGCATGACCAGGCTCATGATCGCCTGCTCCAGCTGCGCCGCATCCGAGCGGACGCGCACCGACGCCGCACGCGGATGAATCGCCACGCGAATGTTCGCGCCGGCCACTTCCTCGATTAGCTTCGACATCCGCCGAAGCATCGCGTTCACGCTGAGATTCTCAGGATTCGCAGGCTGCCTCGTTCCGAACGCCGCCAGCCGCCGTGTCGTTTGATCCGCCGATGCCGCCGCCTGCTGGATATCTTCAATCGCCGCGCGCGCCGGGGAATATTCGCCAAACTGCGCCAGAAGCTGTCCCGCGCGATTGCGAATGATCCCGATCAGGTTCGAATACTCGCCGGCGACGGTCGCCGCTAAGTGGCTGGAAGTCTCGATCCGCTGGGCTTGCCGAAGCTGTTGCTCTTCCCATTGCCGGGCACCGACATCGTGCAGCGAAACCACCGTCCCAGCCGGTCCTTCTGATGTCCGCACCGGCGATACCGATCCCTCCACCAGCGTCTCCCGCTTCGATTTACTGGACGTCAGCCGAATTCCGCGCCCAACGTGAACCGGCCCATCCTGCAGCATCGCGAGCGACACCAGATCCCGAACTTCCTTCCTCGACTGCTCCTCGATCAACTGCAGCACCTCTTCAAGAATCCGCCCCTTAGCCTGCTCCTCCGTCCACCCCGTGAGCTGTTCCGCCGAGGGATTCATCATCAGGATCGCGCCCGCCACGTCGGTAACCACCAACGCCTCGGAAACCGAGCCCATCGACGTACGCAGGCGGGCTTCCCTCTCCTCCAGCCGCCGGTCCATCGCGTGTTTATAAACCGCCAGCTCGATCGAAGCCTGCAGCGATCCCGAGCCCATCGGCTTGACGATATATCCGAACGGCCCCGCCGCCTTGGCGCGTTCCAGCGTCGATTTATCCGCATGTGCCGTAAGAAAGATCACCGGCACGTGATGTTGATCCCGAATCGCCGTCGCCGCCTCGATCCCGTCACGCGTGCCGTCGATCCGGATATCCATCAGGACCACTTCGGCATCCACCGCGCTAACTGTCGCCTCTTCAAACGTCGAGACCGTCGCGACCACCGTATGCCCCAGCGTCTCCAGACGCTGCGCGATGTCCTGAGCGATGAGCCCTTCGTCTTCGCAGATCAGGACGCGGTACCCCTTGGGCGACGCGTTTGCCATCGGTGCTCTTCTCCTCTACCTCACAGCCGGTCGCGCGGAGTGCTTCGCACCCCGTACCGGCTCCGTAACTTTCTTCAAGTCGGCCGGGAACACCACGGAGAATTTCGTTCCCGGATCGCCTGCTTCGATCTTCAAGTCGCCATGTAACTGCCGGGTCAGCACCCGCACGATCTGCATCCCGAGCGAGTTCCCCTTGTCCGGTTTGAAATCACCCGGCAGCCCAGCCCCGTCATCGCGAACGAACAGTTCGATGTCCGTGCCGCGATGTCCCCCGCCCACCTGAATCGCGCCCGTCCGCCCGTTCGGAAACGCATGCTTGAGCGCGTTCGAAATCAGCTCATTGAGGATCAGCCCCGCCGGAATAGCCTGGTCTACCCCCAGGACTACCGCTCCGCTCGTCCCGGACCTGGGCAGCGTTACCGCCCCCGCTATCCGATTCGACGCCGCGTAGGAATCGAGCAGATTCGAAAGCAGAATTGTGACGTTCTTCGCAAAATCCACCTGCCGCAGATCGGCAGATTCGTAGAGCTGCTCATGAATGAGCGCCATCGATTCCACCCGATGCTGGCTCTCATGCAGCGGCTCTGCGATCTCCGCGTCCGCCACCTTCGCCGCCTGGAGCCGCAGAAGACTCGCAATCACCTGCAGGTTGTTCTTCACCCGATGGTGAACTTCCTTGATCAGCACGTCCTTTTCGGCGACCGATTCCGCCAGCCGGTCGCGCTCTACGCGCAGCGCCCGAATGAGCGCAACCTTCTCCGTCGCCTTCTCCACTGCAAGCCCCAGCGCCTGCGATGTCAGGCTGTCTTTGGCAAGGTAGTCCTGCGCCCCAGCTCTCAGCGCATCTACCGCCATGGTTTCGCTTGCGATCCCGGTCAACATCACCACCGCGATATCCGGATTCGCGCCATCCGCCCGAAGCCGCTTCAGGAACTCCAATCCGCTCATGTCTGGGAGCCTGTAGTCGAGCAGGACGCAATCCGGCGCGATCGCGCGGCAGCTTTCGAGAGCGGGAGACGCCGCCGGCTCGTCAAAGAATTCGTATTGAAAACCCGGGACTTCCTGGAGCAAGGTCCGGCAAAGACGCCGGTCCGGGGCAGAATCGTCCACGATGATCACCTTCACACAGAACTCCGCTAGAGTTTTGTGGGTACAGGTGTAGATTATTCTCTTCTAACCCTTCCTTAGAAGGCTAGGCTGCCGGAGGATACCAATAGTTTTTGTAGTCTTACGGAGGGCCAGGAGGCTAGCAACGGCAGGCCGGCGAACTTAAACCGCTCGCCCGCTATAGTTTTGCTCGTAAAATTTCTGATATTCCCCGCTCTTGACGTGGGATACCCAGGCCGCGTTTTCGCGATACCAGGAGATCGTGTCCTGTAAACCTTCCTCGAACGGCATCAGGGCTTTCCAGCCAGTCTCGCGCGTCAGCTTTTCCGTCGTCAGAGCATACCGCCGGTCGTGCCCCGGCCGATCGACGACCGTCACCATGAGGCTTTCCGGCTTCCCCACCGCAGCCAGGATCTTACGAACCACGTCGATATTCGGAAGCGAGCGGCTCCCGCCGATGTTGTAAATCTCACCCGCGCGCCCCTTCTCGATCGCCGCGAAAATCGCCCGGCAATGGTCGTCTACATACAGCCAGTCGCGAATCTGCATGCCGTCGCCGTAAATCGGTAGCTGCTTATTCTCGATCGCGTTCGAGATCATCAGCGGAATAAGCTTCTCGGGAAATTGATACGGACCGTAATTGTTCGAAGCGCGTGTCACGATCACCGGCATCTTATACGTCGTGAAGTACGACAAGACGAGCAGATCCGAGCCGGCCTTGCTCGCCGAATACGGGCTGCTCGTCCGCAGCGGATAATTTTCGTCCGCCTCGTGCGGTGGATCGATGCTGCCGTACACTTCATCGGTCGAAACATGCAGGAACCGGGGCGTTTTGTGCCGCCGCGCCGCTTCCAACAGCGCGAACGTCCCCCGAAGGTTCGTCTGGATCACCGGCTCCGGCGAAAGAATACTGCGGTCCACATGCGATTCGGCCGCAAAGTTGACGATCACGTCCGGCCGGGTATCGCCGACCAGCGAATTCACCAGCTCCACGTCGCAGATGTCGCCATGAACAAACCGGTAATCCTCCGACTCCGCCACCGAGGTCAGGTTTTCAAGATTCCCGGCATACGTGAGCTTGTCCAGGTTCACAACTTCGTTTCCGCCGCCGATCATCATCCGCACGAACGCGCTTCCGATGAATCCGGCGCCGCCGGTCACGAGCATCTTCATTACTTGTGCTGTGTCTCCCAGTCGTAGGCGATCTCAGGATCGTTGTAAGGAATTCGACCTTCGTCCTTTGGATCGTACAAACGATTGGTCACATAAACCAGCATCGACGGTCGGTCGCCGACTACTTTGTACCCATGTCCCACGCCCGGCGGAATCAGAACCTGCCAGCATTTCAGGGATCCGATGTAGAACGTGTTCTTGCGTCCGAACGTCTCGGACCCAGGCCGCAAATCCACTAACGCGACCTGCAGCATCCCGTTCACCGGCAGCCAAACATCGGTCTGGTGGCGGTGGAAGTGGAACGCCTTGATGGTACCCGGATAACTCATCGCCGCGGAAACTTGGGTTTGGGCGGGGTCGAAGCCCGTAGTCAACCCCTGCCCCATGCGGGTGACTTCCAGAAAATAGCCGCGATCGTCCGGCCAAACTTCGTGTTGCCGCAATTCTACGCCTGCGATAACGTCCTTCGAATCGCAGGTGCGAATCACGAGGCCGATCCCCTTTTCGCAATGGGGCGTGGCAATATCGATGGGAACTGTCCGTGCTGCGCTCACTTGTCTTAGGTTAACAGCCCCCGTGGAGCGCGCACTCGTGCGTGCCACGACGACAATCTTGTCGACGCATGGTCGTAACCCGGCCGATTACTCGGCGATAATGTGGATCTCCCCCACGCCGCCCTTCACGTCCACCCGAATCCGCACCGGATCGTCCTCATGCCCGGCGTTGTACCAATACCCGCCGCGCTTCTCCAATCCGTCTACGTTCAAGTCGCCGATGCCTCCCTTGGCCGTCGCCACGATCGCCACCGACTTGGGCAGGTACACCGTCGCCTCGCCCACGCCGCCCGAGATCCGCACATCGTAACTGCGCTTCGGCTTGCCCCGAAGATCGACCTTCAATTCCCCAACGCCCTGACTGATATCCAGACCCCGCAAGTTGAGCGTCCCGAGGTCCATCGTCGCCTCGCCCGCGCCGAGCTTGGCCGCCAGATCGATCGGGCGGTCGTCATTCAACCGGATATCCCAGTCGTACTCCCCACCCGGCGCCGTCCCGATGTTAGGCTGCAGAATTCGCAACTCGCCGCGAGAGCCCGAAGCTCGATACTCCACCTGCGGCCGCCAGGCATCCACGTTGAAATTGAACTCCGCTTCCATGAGCTTTTTCGCTCCGCCGCTCAAGCGAAGTTCCCCCGCTCCCATTCGGATCTCAGCGCGCAGTGCTTCGGTGTTATCCAGGTCAACCGATTTGGTCTCATGCCGGACCTCGCCGACCTGTTGCATCTGGTGGCACCCGCCGAGCCCCGCAAGGAGGGCGACACCGCCGGCCAAAAGCGAGTAATTGCGCAGCATGCTTAACCCTACGATATTACGCGCTCAAGAGTTCCGTGGGGGGCAGGCCCTAGGCCTGGCGGCGGCCGCCCAGACCGCCTCTTCGAAACGCTTTGCTACTCGCTCGCGCGGGATGAGAGTCCTCCGCGCGCCCGCAACCTAGCGCCCGGCGCGAACGGAGCTCTCAACCCGAGACGCCCGCGCCGACAACCAGTGCGACGCATCCTCAGCCGTCTTGATTTCCCCCGACAGAACGGCGAGTACCAGGTCCCCCGTAACGACCGCCGATATATCCCGCTCGAAAGAAACAGGATCCCTCTGCCCAGGGAGCTTGACGAGGAAGGGCACAATATTCGAAGCGCCAACGGGTACTGGCCCGTTCGCCCCGGCGATTGATTTTCCGTGTACCGACCACATCAAGGATCGAAGCCCGTGGTCTGAGCTGACCAACAGCGTTGTGTGCTCCCACAGACCCGATTTTTCGAGGACCGCCCGAATTTCGCCCACCGTCCGGTCCACCAGCGCAAGGTTGTCCAGGTAGTCGAGGGCGGCGCCGTCGTCCAAATTGAAACTCCGCGTCCGCCGGTTGTAGATCGGTAATAGATGCGGCGTCGGGAAATGAATGTACGCGAACCCGATCCGCGCATCGGTGGCCGCCTCAAACGCCAGATCGCGAATCGAGAAGTATTCCTGCTGCTGGTCGCGCTGTACCAGATGTTCCTGTGCGGGGAGCCATTCCTGCGCCTTCGTCGACCGAAACATCGCGATCAGATTTTCGAGCTGTAGCCGGAACAGAAACGCTACGGCGCCTAAACGGCCCTTCTCCGCCGCGTGAATTTGCAGTTCCAGGGAGGGCGTGGGGTTCGACGAAAACGCATGGCAGCGCACCACCTGATCCGCAAAAATCCTGCAGTAGGGGTGATACCAGCCGACGATCTCGGTGTTGACACCCAGATCTCGGGCCCGCTTGAACACATTCCTCTGATCGCGCCAGCTGTGCTCCTCCGAAGGAGCGCCTGACGCCGCATCAGGTTTCACCAGCAGCGTATTCCCATTGATCACCTGTACCTGCGAAAGCAGTTGCATTCCCAGCAGCGAAGGGACCGCCAGCACCGTCATGTTGCCGGTCTGTGTGACGTGACTCGCCATCACCGATTCCGATCGCAGGCGATCCAACTCCGGCAGCTCCACCGAGTCTGGCCGGGAATCGAACGCCATGTGCTGATCGAACTCATCGAACAACAGCCACAACACGCGGGAACGCTGGGCAGAACGGGCCGGTAGCATCGGCGCCGACGTGGGCGTGTGGAATGCAGGATTCTCCGTTTGGGTCAGCCGGTCCATACCGAAATCGAACACCATCACCGGTACCAGCAGCGACATCAGCAGGGCCGCGGAGCGAGCCGCCCGTACGATTCGCTCCGAACCGCGGAACCGCAGCACGATTCCCACCGCCAACATCGTTTCCAAAACCATCAACGCAAGGTTGGCGCCCAGATCGAACCGCTGGGTCTCCATGTTCCAATACCGCCGCACGCATTCGAGCGGATAAATCATCGCCATCAGAAACACGCAGTGCCCGGACATACGCCGGAGCCGCGTCGGGTTCCATTCCACCCAAGCCCAGCCAAGCCGAAAAACCAGCGCGAGCAGAATCGAGGCCATGATCGTGGCCGGAAACAACACCGCGTGCGATGGACGAGGACCTCCGCGATAGTAATCGAGCGCCTTCGATTGCAGGTGCTCCAGGTCGTACCAGCGCAACACAAACCCCAGGCTGCCCAGCGCCAGGCAGATCACGAGATTTTCGAGTTGCCTCTTCAGCTTCGGCGAAAAAGATAGATCCATCGGTTCAGTCCGCGAATTCGTTCGCATGCGACCATTTCGAAAACCCGCTGTGCCGCCGCTTCGAACGTCTCACGGCTCAAGTGCGCATATAGCGCATCCCGCCCGCGGGCGATGCGCTGGAACATAGGATCGGAAGGCTCTACGAATTCGATCAGGACGTACCCTCGGGACATCTCGGCAGCCAGATCCAGCACTTCCTCGAGAGGAATTCGCTCAGTAACCAGCAGGTGATGGATCACCGCCAGCATCATCACCAGGTCGAAGTGTCCCTTCGCGCGTTCGAGGAATGATGGGCACTCTTGATTCCTCCATCCCATCGACGGCGTCGGCCGCGCGAGATCGACCACCAGCGGAAGCACGTCGAGCTTGGCCGCCGATGCTTTTCGCCAGATCGAACCCACCACCGCGGGATCGAAATCGATCGATACCGTTTGCGCTCCAGCGATCGCCGCCAGCAGGCTGAAGTGCCCTTCGTTCGCACCTACATCCAACACGGTCGAAGGCCGGACGACAGAAATCGCGTGCTCCACGAACCGTTCCTTTTGCTCCCGTTGCTCCGAGCTGTACAGCGACTTGTGATCCAGGTAGCCGGTCCAAACGGAATCCTTCGGCGGCCGCGGAGCAAGCCTGTCGACTTGCCGCCGGCAGGATCTCAGCAATCCTTGCAAGACGAACGCCGCCTGATCCGCCGAGCGTGCCCGCCTGGGTCGATAGGTATCGGAATCCTGCCTGGTCGATCCCAAGGAAGCCGGCAAAGTGACCAGCTTGAAGAATTCCGGCGAGAATCGGCGGAGAATCCCGGCCCAGCTGCGCATGGTCTCCGGCTCGAGCCCGTCACGATGCGCCGCCATCGCCTGATGCGGAGGAAGCCCGAACGTTCGCGCCGCGAGCAGCGGCAGCAGAAATGTGCGCGCGAACTGTGCGTACGCCAGCCAGACGGAGCTCAAGGGATCGCGCTTCTCAAACGAGAGCACGTCGACAAACACCGGTTGCCAGCCGCGAAACAGCACGTTGTACGGCGTTCCATCCTTGAGCGCGAATCCTTCTTCAAGAGCCGCCAGCCCCAGGTCCAGGGTCAGCTCGGCTGCTGCGTGCAGCATCTCCGCGGGCCACTCGTATGGATAACTCGGGAACGGAATCGCCTCGTGCTCATAGAACCACGCGTCCGGAACCCCGAGCTCGTCGATTCCGAGCTGTGTTGCCTCCAGGCGCGAGATGCGGGTGGATCGAACCAGCGTTCCTGCACCCAACGCGGCTCGCGCTGCTTTGGTCGAAAGAAACTGCTCGAAGTCCGCCGCGAACGATGGCGCCACCGCACGGAGTATTCTTGAATCTCTACGAAATACGGAGCCTGCGGGATCCCGAAAGGATTTAGAGAAAGAGCCGGTTTGCGGAGACGCTGGACGGGTCGCTATCACTGCGGCTCCGGGTACACAAATCTATTAACCGCGGTTCCGTCGCCGAAAGCGATCCAGAAAACGGCGGAAGTAGAATGTACCCCCCAGGAAAGCGGCGTATGCCGCTTGATAGAGGAACGCCCCCGTTCCGGGGTCGGCATACGCCGAAGCTTGGGACGGAGTCGAAACAACCAGTGCTGCCAGTAGCAGCAGGATATTCAATGCGGCGGCCTTCCTGATGGTCTTCACGTGAATTTTCTCCGCAAAATTCCGAGGTTGTACTTCACTCCTAGGAATCGACCGGTAAACCAGTAGGCATTAGGGCATAGGTATTAAAAACGGATCAAACTAAACGCTGTGAAGTACTACGGGGAACAACGGGGATCGCTCAGCGCGAAACCTTAGCGCTGCGGGAGTATGCTGGGCGAGCTGCCGGGCGGTATGGGGGAAGAGAACCCGCCCGGTCCTTGTTGGCCGCCCAGTCCGCCTTGACCGCCGAACCCGCCCTGACCGCCAGCTGCTCCCTGACCGAGCCCTCCCTGACCGTTTTGCTGAGCTCCTGGCCGCCCTGGCGCTCCCGGCTGCTGAATTTCGAACACAAATTCCCACTCGTTGTATTTGCCGCGCTCTTTGTAGAGTTTGATGCTGGCAGCCTTGGACGTGCTGGCGACTCCCGCGATTCCGTTAGTCTGCATCGTTCCCAGGCTTTGGCCGCTGGCCACCCCGGCGGGAGGCTGGCGTGGCGTCGTGAGAAGTTGGTTGATCAGGTTCAACGCCTGATTCGGTGCGCCTTGCTGCTGCACCGGCCCCGGAGCCGTGGGAGTCCGAACCTGAGTATTTGGCTGGTTCGGCGAAATGCCGACGGGTTGGGCGACCCCGCCGCCGACGCGGAACGCGGGGTTCTGCTGAATTCCGGGCGCCGCTCCCGGCTGCGCGGGCAAACTGATCGGGGCGAACCCGTTCTGCGGCGCGTTCGCCGCCGGGTTGATCGGCACCAGCGCACCCGTGGGATCGACACGATATTGCGGGTTAGGCGCCGGTTGCTGGTTGGCGTTCGGATTTACTCCGGGTTGCCCCAGAATTCCGTTAAACGATGGCTGGGTAGGTTGCCCCGGAAACTGCGGCTGCTGCCCAGGTAATTGGCCGGGAAATTGAGGGTTGAATTGCTGCTGCTGGTTGTTATTCTGCGCGCCAGGCTGATTCCCGCCTGCCGGGTACAGGGTGATCGGCGGGAAGCTCGCCGGGTTGTTGAAATTGTTGTTGTTATTGAAATTGTTGTTGTTGAGGGGATCGTTCTGCTGCGGGAAACCCTGGTTTTGGTTCTGTGGCTGTTGCTGAGCGTTGGTCGCCGGCTGCTGTCCGTTCGCGAGCTGCCCCGCCTGCGGAAACGTGGGTGGTTGCAGGCCAGGCTGCTGCTGCCCGGCCTGCAATGGCTGTGGTACGCCGATTGGAAATCCAGGTTGAATGCCGGCTTGCGCACCCTGTTGTCCTCCCGGCAATTGACCCGGCTGGAAACCCGGCTGTGGCTGGCCTGGCGGTAGCTGGCCCGGCTGCGGCTGAAAAGCGGCCTGCTGCGTCGGATCTCCGAACTGCGGGTTGCCGAAATTCCCTGCCGTCTGTCCGGGCATGGTCCGATCGCTCGGCCTCTGTGCAACCGCTGCGTTTACTTCCTGCGGTCCAGTCGGCTGCCCAGGCGTCTGTTGCTGGCCGGAATTCTGGCCGCCCGGAAAAGCTGCGTTCACCCCGCCCGGAAGTCCTCCGGGAAGCGGATTGTTTCCCGCCAGTTGACTGTTCGGGTCATTCGCGTTTGGCGGCTTGGTGACCTGCGAATCGGTCAGGAACATCCCGTTGGTGTGAACCAGGCGCCACTCGTCCTTGCCCGTCATCGGATCCTTGTAGCGGTGTCGCAGATAGCGCTTGTCCTGGAATTTTTCGAGCTCCTCGAGGGTGTTCGGAAAGCGATTATTGGCGACCCGGAAGAGCTGAACGGCGCGCTTATATTGTTCGCCGCGATCGATCAGCAATTGCTCCTTCTGCCGCTCGCTTTCAAACGCCACGCGAGGCAACTGTAAGTAGAGCATCAGCGCGACCGACGCGGCCATCAGGAACACGAGCAGCAGAGCGAATCCTCGCTCCGATGCGCGGCGGTGTACAGGTCGCGAAATCAAGCCAGCTCCTCCACCAGCGGCAACGTCTGCTGATTCTTGTTGACCGTGTCTTCCACTACAGCCGAGTTTACGCCGATTCGAATGATCTTGTACCGTCCGCGAACCAGCTCATTCTCGCCCGCGACGAAGATCTCGTCCCCATCCAGAAAGAACGCGCGCCTCTGCCCGGATTGGGCGGTGCCCGCGTACCCATAAAACTTCAGCGAAATCGGCGGCGGAGGCGGAGGCTTTGGGGGCTCCGCGGGTGTTGGCGGCTTGACGTCTTCGGTTATCTTCGGGGCTGTCGGAACGATGGGCGGCACCTTCGGAGGAGGAGGTGCTGGAGCCTGGCCGAACTCGAATAAACTCCGGACCCCGCCGGAGCCTTCCGCCGAGTGTGCCTTTGCCAGCAAATCGAGCCGCAGCGCCGGATCGATACGGCTGATATCGGTCCCCTCCGGCAACTTCAGCGATGGCCGGAAATCCTGGACCACGCGTGCGCCGCTGTTCGCGGTAGCTCGCCGCGGGCCGCCTGGCGTATTCGCCGGCGTCCTCTGCGGTACGGCAGGAACGTTCGGAATTACGGGAGGCGCGGTCGTAGTCGCGGGCGCGGCGGACGCCGGCACCGGGTCCGGCCGATTCATCCAATACACACCGCCCAGCACCACCACCAGCCCGCCCAAAATCGCGATCTTCTTGGGCTCCGCGCCAATCGTGCTGGGGATGAATTTCATCGCTGCGCTCCTGGAGCCAGTACCGCAACGGGCCCCGCGGCCGGCGGCTGCGCGGGTGGTGCTTGAGCCGGAGCAAGGCCGCCTTCT
>JADMIO012970254.1_pt1 | contig 17549 bp, 16 predicted proteins | sample 8958161 | NCBI WGS metagenome assembly JADMIO01 (sample SAMN16585339, study PRJNA669376) | soil metagenome | isolation source: Crop rotation soil | place: USA: Cullars Rotation, Alabama | collected 2011
GGCCGTAAGATTTTTACATTCTGAGACTTACGTCAGCGATCGAAAAGAACTTCGGGTTAGACTGAGGTCCGGCATAGGCGTAGCTTGAAGAGCAACGGCGGAAGTTGGGCGTAGGGGCGGACACGGTGCCTCGCTTACCACTTCCCATTCGGCGTGCGGCGTTACCTCCAAGTGCCTCTTGGACCTGCCCGAGACCAGAGGACTCCACCCGTAGGCAAGACTTCACCCCAGGCTCGACAACCGGAGCTCTCCTGGGGTCTCTACGGGCGGCCAAGCCGCCGGTGGCTCGCTCTAGCTTTGCCTTACCTAATCGGCAAGTTGTTGGCGTCGATAGGCCGATTCGATGGCCATCTGGCGAGCCCTGTGCCGAGCTTCCATCTGGCGAACCACTTCCTCGACCGTAACGTCGCGCCGTGGCAAGAAGTGAGCCAACAAAACCTCGATGTCCGAACAACTCAGCAGCGGATAGCTTTCTTTCTGAGAGAGCTTCTCCTCCAGCATGAAAAGCATCGCCATCATGACCAAAGCCATGTGGTGGTGCCAAGCCCGCCAACCGCGCACCTGGTAGTCTGCCAAGCCACTCTCACTCTTGCCATCCTCGAACGAGCGCTCGATCCAAAAACGCTGCCGTTGCATTTGCACCAACCGCTCCAACGAGGTCTCCGCAGCGGCGTTGCTCAGGGCGTACTTGATCGTTTCTGGTGAACCCAACTCCCGCGTCGCCACAACATGCCAAGAGCGGGCCTGCGGTTCACTGCCATCCCACAACCACACACGACCCTGCAAGGCCTCCACTCGCAATTCCCCTTGCGTACCGGGACGAACCGTGACTTGCCGCCAAGACTCTGCGGGTTGAGCTTTTACCCATTCGTCCACTCGCTGGCTGACACTCTGTGCCTGCAGCCGCGTCGGCTTCTTGCCAGGAGGCGTTCTCGGCTCGGGTACGAGGGGGGCGGGATCTTCTCTGTAGATCCGCTGATCTTTGTGCACCTCAGCCACAAACACTTCCCCGTAATCCTCCAAACGACGCAGAAAGCCCGGCTCCTTGCCATACCCACCATCCACACCCACCCAACTGAAACGCACACCGTTCTGACGCGCACGCACCACCATCTCGAAGGCCAGATCCGTCTTGCTCTTCAACACCACCTCGGCCTCCGGAATGCCGGCGGCCAGACACCTCTCGGGATCCTCAATCCATTCTTGGGGAAGGTACAAACGAGTGTCGATCAAAGTGGAAAACGTCCCTTGCGTCAGGGCCGCGAAGACCGCCACTTGACAGTTCTCCACCTTGCCCAGTCGGCCCGACCATTGCCGCGCCACCCCCACGGACTTCTCTCCCTTCTTCTGGAAGGAACTCTCGTCAATGGCCAGAGAGGTATCAGTAGACCCACCAAAATGGCCATCCACTTCCACCGCCACCTGATCCAGCACCGCACGAACATCCCATTCGGAATCCGAGACAAAGTGCTGCAACGACTGGTACTCGCAATCCGGCACGACTTTCTCCATGCGCTCCATGTTCTTGCGGCTTGCCTGCATCAAGCCCTGGAGATACTGCCAGGCCTGTGGGGCAACAGAGCGCGTCCAGCGCTGAAAATGCACCGTGAAGCGCTCTGTAAACCTCTGGAACCTTTGCCCCATCTCTTCAAGCGGGGATGGGGCATTGGCTGTCTCCTCGGACTTACGTCCCTTCGGGCGGAGAGTTGGGCATCTTGGTGTCTTCCAGGCACGCCACAGTGGCGCCTTCCCGGAACTTTACGCCTCCAAGGTGCCCAAAATCAAGACCTTGGATCTGTCTAACAAAGTAGAACTAGGCAGCTTGGACTTCCGACGAGCCAGACCGCGCCGCACCGCGCGGCTCATGACGCCATCGACCTCGTGCCAGGTCAAGCCGAGTTGGCGTGCCACAGCGGCGACGCTGGCTTCCTTGAGCCAATCGATGATCAGTGCCTCGAACAGGGCCGTAAAACGCGACCCGACCTCGCCCCAGGGCACGCGGATCTGCTTGACGCCGTGGTCGGGACAGTCCACGCGGGGCACCCGCGCCACCAGGATGGTCGGGTACTGGCAGGTGTCGAGATGCCGCCAGCGACGCGGCAGGTGGTCGTAGCCGGCGCAGAGCCGGCCACATTCCGGGCAAGGCCACTGCTCGGCCGAGCCTTCCACATGGACGCGGATCTCGCCCTGGCGCAGGTCTTCGACATCCAGTTCGACCTCGGTAACAGCCCACGGGGCTTCGAGGCCGAGGATTCTCTGGTAAAGGTCTTTGTCTCTCATACCAGGAACAACGTGGCGCAATTCCCAGTGGCTTCCCGCACCGTGGTTGCCGCCGGACCAGGCCCCCCAGTTCCTTTCGGAGCGGCCGCTGTTCCCCCCGTCGCTATAGTACCGCCCAACCGCGCCCGAGTCCGAGGGTCAAGGCCGGCGCAGCCGCCGAGCGCAGCGAGGGCAGCCTTGACGCTCGGGTCTCGGGCGTCGGTACTCTGTCCGAGCGACGGGATACTTCACAGGGCCCCTTCAGGCGGCGCCCACACAAAACCGCGAAGACCCACAAGGTTGAATGCCTCAAGGCGAGCGCACTGCTTGCAGAATAGTTTGACGTCAGGCGCTCTGAAGCTGACTGCATTAGTAGCTGACTTGCCGGTAGTGTCTGCATGAGGGATCCAGGAGGCGGTGGAAGCCTTTGAGAGTTCCACCGTTTCCTCTTGGTGCCCCCGGGGGGCACTCGCCTGCAAGGTGACACTCTGATATAGGTGCTTACGCTCTAAGAGTTGTTTGATGGCAGCAGGTATCTCATAGAGCAGGACTAGCTCTTGTGCATCGAGCCTTTTGACTACCACATCTCTCATTCTATTCACCCAATCGCTTTGCTAGCCTTTACGCCTAACCTCTAACACCATGAATATTCATCGTCGCCCAAGCTACCATAGCGACGGGATTCGCCGCCTATGGGCTGGAGCAGAATCGGGGGAGCTACGATCCAAATTTCCCTGCCTCTGTGCTTACGGGAATCTTACGACACTTAGGCATCCGCGGCAATACGCCGAGCCGAGTCGTATAGCATTCAGGCGCCTTCTTCGACAAGGGCTGCTTATGCGACAGACTCTCGACGACCTTGGTTGGGCAAAGGTCCTGAAGGAACGACTTCGTAGCCTTGGTGTAGGACCGTCTGTCATGTAGGCGGCTCTACGGCGGGGGAGAGGGGGCTTCTGCGACAGGCGAGTTGTCGCTATGCACACTGCTCCAGCCTCGCCCGCGGACGTAAGTGCTTGGAGGTCAAGGTGCTACTTGACGCTGACCGACTTGGGACCGTGGCTTCTGCGATGTAGAGGATGTCGTGTAGGCAGCTCCATTCCGGCAGGCGACGTCCAGCCGTGACCCCACCTGTCACGGGTAACCCGCAGCCGCACGTATACAGAAGAAGGACAGACCACGGCAAACAGGCATCCCTGGGACGCTGACGGAGTGTCGAGACGCCCGGCCGCGGGTGGCAAGGTTCATTGACAACTAAGAGGGACGGCGGCCTCCTGGCCCAAGGACGCCGCAGCGCCAGGCCAAAGTCCCGACTCCGGCCAGCGTCTCCAGCGCCAGCCCGATGTCTGCGGACGCTGGCGCGTTGTCTGGAGACATGGTCGGGTGTGCCTGGATTTCTCGCGCTCTGCTCCGGCTCAGGGGGCGAGCCGGCTTCTTCAGTGCTCGCTCTGGCGCTCCGGCGGGTGCGCACGCGTGGCTCCACCGTTGGCCAGATATCGCGCCTAGCGATCTTCAAGTCGTACCGCGATTGGAGGTTGAGCCAGAATTGCGCCTCGACCCCAAAGTACTTCTCCAGCCGCAGAGCGGTATCGGCGCTGATGCCTCGACGGCCGTGGACGAGCTCACTGATCCGGGCTACCGGGACGTCGAGGTCCCGAGCCAGCTGGTTTTGGCTGAGACCCAATGGCTCCATGAACTCGAAGCGGAGGATCTCCCCTGGCGGGATCGGGTCGAGGGTGCGTCCGTCACTCATTATCGTCCCCTTGGCTCAGCAGTCAGGATACGCCACTGGAGCGGGGTGAGCTTATCGCCAGACGTGTCCACGGGATTCCCAGGCTTCGAACAGCCACGTCCAGAATTCCCGCTTCTTTCCCAGATAGCGATTGAGGCGAGGCCACAGATCCCGAATCTCCCGGAGGGAGACGAAGGTGAAGACGTCATCCGGCTTGGCCTGACGCATCAGCTTCCCTACCAGATAGGCGCGGACCTCCAGGTCGGCGCTGCGAAGCCCCTCCTTGAATTCGTCGAGGGTCATCCTGGAGTCCCATAGGAAATAGGGATGCCCTTCCGCGTCGACCAGAAGCTCAGGTGGGGTCGGGTTGAGCATAGGGGCAGAGTAGCAAATCTCAACCCCGAGCTGTGCTCGTAACCGTCAGACCGCAAACCCACAGAGTCGGTGCCCCGGTCTCAGAACACGATGATCCACCCCCTGGGCCTCGGAGCCCTGCCTGGGTCCAGTGCCGACCCTATGGAGCAGGCCGCCCGTGGCTGAGGAGGACGGGCCCCTGCGGCAGTAGGCCCGACCTCGCGCGGCGAGCGATCTTCCAGCCCGAGAGGCTCGTCGGGGACCTCTTCCCCGCCGGCAAGGCTTTTGCATTCTTGATTCAGCCCGCCACCGTCTGTTCGCACGGGCGGCGGTCGACATGCGTCGTCCGAAGCCTCAAGATCTCTGGCAAGTCCTCCAGGAGACGCTCTCCAACTGGAGCCGCCATGGCGCCACCACGCACGCCGCGGCCCTGGCCTTCGTCTCGCTTTTCTCGCTGGCGCCGGTCCTGATCCTGGTGATCGCGGTCTCCGGCTGGGCCTTCGGCCAGGAGGCCGCCCGCGGCGAGGTCGGCCGCGAGCTCGCCCGCTACATCGGAACCGACGGAGCAGGGGTGGTCCAGGATCTCGTGGCCGAGAGCGCGAAGCCCCGCACGGGCCTGATCGCGACCGCGTTCGGACTCGTCACGCTGCTGCTCAGCGCCACCGGGGCCCTGATGCAGCTCCAGGATTCCCTCAATACGATCTGGGAGGTGGAGCCCAAGCCGGGATTCTTCCTCAAGCGGCTGTTCAAGAAACGGCTGCTGTGCTTCCTGCTGATCGCCGGCGCGGGGGGCCTCATCCTCCTCTCGCTCGCCCTGAGCGCCGGCCTCGCCGTGGTTCAGCGGCTGCTGGAGGCGCGCTTCGAGATCACCCTTTCCACCCTGCTGGGGTATTCGGACGTCCTTGTCTCCTGGCTGCTGATGGCGCTGCTCCTCGCCCTGGTCTATCGCCTGCTGCCGGACGTCGAGCTCTCCTGGCGCGAGGTGGCCTGGGGATCGGCGGTCACCGCGGCGCTCTTCGTGCTCGGCAAGTACGCGATCGGCTTCTACCTTCAGAAGACGGGCGTCACCTCGACCTACGGCGCCGCCGGATCGCTGGTGCTCATCCTGCTCTGGATCTATTACTCCTCTCTGGTCTTCCTGCTCGGGGCCGAGTTCACCCGCGTCCACTCCCGCCGCTACCGCGAGGGCCGCGCGCCGGCCACTCCGGGAGCCGTGCGCACCCAGACGATCACCGTGCCCGCCAAGGCGTCCTGACATGCGAAAGTTTGTAATTCCCGCCCTCGGGCTCCTCCTCGGCTCGCTGCCCGCGCCCCTGCACGCCGCCCCCCGTCTCAAGATCGAGATCGACGGCGTCAAGCGCGACCTGGAGCGCAACATCCGCTCGAACCTCAGCCTGGAGAAGCTCGACAAGGACGAGCGGACCGAGGAACGGATCCGCCGCCTCCACGCCGACGCTCCGGACGAGATCGAGGAGGCCCTGCAACCGTTCGGCTACTACCGCCCCCAGGTGCGCTCGGAGCTGCGGCAGGAGGGGGACCAGTGGATCGCCCGTTACGAGGTGGACCCCGGGCCGCCGGTCAAGATCGCCAGCGTCGACCTGCAGATCACCGGCGCCGGCGCGGACGACCCCCGCTTCCGGGACCTCAGGGCGAGTTTCCCCGTCCGCCAGGGGGAGGTGCTCTACCACCCCGATTACGAGCAGGGCAAGGCGGCCCTGGAGAGTCTCGCGGCCGAGGAGGGCTACCTCGACGCCACCTTCAAGGCCAACGAGGTGCGGGTGAGCATGGCCCGCTATCGCGCCGACGTCGTGCTCCATTACGACACCGGCCCCCGCTACCGCTTCGGCGAGGTGCGCTTCCATCAGGACGTGCTTGATCCCAAGCTGCTCACGGGCTACGTCAATTTCAAGCCGGGCGAGCCGCTCGACGTCAACAAGGTCCTGGAGCTGCAGAACGCCCTCTCCGACAGCCCGTACTGGAGCCGGGTCGAGGTGGTGACGCGGCAGGAGCAGGCCCAAAATTTGGAAGTTCCCATCGACGTCGACCTGGTGCCGAGCAAGACCATGCGGTTCTCCGGCGGCGTGGGGTATGGCACGGACTCGGGCGCGCGCGTGAACGGCGCCTGGGAGCTGCGCCGCATCAACCGGTGGGGCCACCGCGCCGAGGCCGAAGTGCGGCTGTCGCAGATCGATCAGAGCCTGCGGACGAGCTACCTCATCCCCGGGCCCTACCCGCGCACGGACGTGCTCTCCCTGAACACTGCCTACGAGCGGGAGGACACCGGCACCACCTTCAGCGAGACCGGGCTGGTCGGCGCCCAGCTCACCCAATCCCGCCATGGGTGGCGTGAGGCCCTCTCCCTCAACCTCCAGCGCGAGGACTTCGAGGTCGGCCTGGACAAGGGGATCTCGAACCTGCTGGTGCCCGGCGCGAGCTGGGAGCGGGTCAAGGCCGACGACCGCATCTTCGCTACCAAGGGTTACCGCCTGCTGGCCGCGTTTCAGGGGGCCGACGCCAGCCTGCTCTCCGATTCGACGTTCCTCCAGGGCGACCTGCAGGGCAAGATCATCCGGACCCTGGGCGAGCAAAACCGGATCATCGGCCGCGCCGAGGTCGGCTATACCGTCACCAACGAGTTCCGCGAGCTCCCGCCGCGGTTCCGCTTCTTCGCCGGCGGCGACCGCAGCGTCCGCGGCTTCGCCTACCAGTCCCTCGGCCGCGAGGACGAGGCGGGCAACGTCATCGGCGGCGAGAGCCTGATGGTGGCGAGCCTGGAGTACGAGCGCTGGTTCCCGGAGATCTGGGGGCAGAAGCTGGGTGCCGCCGTCTTCTTCGACACCGGCAACGCTTCGCAGTCGTTCGGCGGCACCCTCGCCCGGGGCGCCGGCGTCGGCGTGCGCTGGCGCTCGCCCATCGGACCTATCCGCGCCGATGTCGCCTGGGCGCTCTCCGAGCCGGGCCGGCCGATGCGCTTTCATTTGAACATTGGACCTGATTTATGAGCGCTGAGCCCTCACCACCCCCGACCCCTCCTCTCCCAAAGGGAGAGGAGGGGAGACAAGCGCCTCCGAAGAAGCGCCGCCGCTTCCTGCGCTGGACCCTCGTGGTCCTTGCTGTCCTTATCGTCCTCTTTCCAGCACATTGGGATCCTAAGCTTAGAATTCCACGTGGACAAGTTGTCGCGGCCGCTTCTATAGTGTCACCTAAATACTAGTGACTCCAGCGTAACTGGACTGGCCACAGTTAGGCCGCAAATGTAATCACACTGGCTCACCTTCGGGTGGGCCTTTCTGCGTTCGCGAGTGGACCCGATAAGCTCATGGAGCGGCGTAACCGTCGCACAGGAAGGACAGAGAAAGCGCGGATCTGGGAAGTGACGGACAGAACGGTCAGGACCTGGATTGGGGAGGCGGTTGCCGCCGCTGCTGCTGACGGTGTGACGTTCTCTGTTCCGGTCACACCACATACGTTCCGCCATTCCTATGCGATGCACATGCTGTATGCCGGTATACCGCTGAAAGTTCTGCAAAGCCTGATGGGACATAAGTCCATCAGTTCAACGGAAGTCTACACGAAGGTTTTTGCGCTGGATGTGGCTGCCCGGCACCGGGTGCAGTTTGCGATGCCGGAGTCTGATGCGGTTGCGATGCTGAAACAATTATCCTGAGAATAAATGCCTTGGCCTTTATATGGAAATGTGGAACTGAGTGGATATGCTGTTTTTGTCTGTTAAACAGAGAAGCTGGCTGTTATCCACTGAGAAGCGAACGAAACAGTCGGGAAAATCTCCCATTATCGTAGAGATCCGCATTATTAATCTCAGGAGCCTGTGTAGCGTTTATAGGAAGTAGTGTTCTGTCATGATGCCTGCAAGCGGTAACGAAAACGATTTGAATATGCCTTCAGGAACAATAGAAATCTTCGTGCGGTGTTACGTTGAAGTGGAGCGGATTATGTCAGCAATGGACAGAACAACCTAATGAACACAGAACCATGATGTGGTCTGTCCTTTTACAGCCAGTAGTGCTCGCCGCAGTCGAGCGACAGGGCGAAGCCCTCGGCTGGTTGCCCTCGCCGCTGGGCTGGCGGCCGTCTATGGCCCTGCAAACGCGCCAGAAACGCCGTCGAAGCCGTGTGCGAGACACCGCGGCCGGCCGCCGGCGTTGTGGATACCTCGCGGAAAACTTGGCCCTCACTGACAGATGAGGGGCGGACGTTGACACTTGAGGGGCCGACTCACCCGGCGCGGCGTTGACAGATGAGGGGCAGGCTCGATTTCGGCCGGCGACGTGGAGCTGGCCAGCCTCGCAAATCGGCGAAAACGCCTGATTTTACGCGAGTTTCCCACAGATGATGTGGACAAGCCTGGGGATAAGTGCCCTGCGGTATTGACACTTGAGGGGCGCGACTACTGACAGATGAGGGGCGCGATCCTTGACACTTGAGGGGCAGAGTGCTGACAGATGAGGGGCGCACCTATTGACATTTGAGGGGCTGTCCACAGGCAGAAAATCCAGCATTTGCAAGGGTTTCCGCCCGTTTTTCGGCCACCGCTAACCTGTCTTTTAACCTGCTTTTAAACCAATATTTATAAACCTTGTTTTTAACCAGGGCTGCGCCCTGTGCGCGTGACCGCGCACGCCGAAGGGGGGTGCCCCCCCTTCTCGAACCCTCCCGGTCGAGTGAGCGAGGAAGCACCAGGGAACAGCACTTATATATTCTGCTTACACACGATGCCTGAAAAAACTTCCCTTGGGGTTATCCACTTATCCACGGGGATATTTTTATAATTATTTTTTTTATAGTTTTTAGATCTTCTTTTTTAGAGCGCCTTGTAGGCCTTTATCCATGCTGGTTCTAGAGAAGGTGTTGTGACAAATTGCCCTTTCAGTGTGACAAATCACCCTCAAATGACAGTCCTGTCTGTGACAAATTGCCCTTAACCCTGTGACAAATTGCCCTCAGAAGAAGCTGTTTTTTCACAAAGTTATCCCTGCTTATTGACTCTTTTTTATTTAGTGTGACAATCTAAAAACTTGTCACACTTCACATGGATCTGTCATGGCGGAAACAGCGGTTATCAATCACAAGAAACGTAAAAATAGCCCGCGAATCGTCCAGTCAAACGACCTCACTGAGGCGGCATATAGTCTCTCCCGGGATCAAAAACGTATGCTGTATCTGTTCGTTGACCAGATCAGAAAATCTGATGGCACCCTACAGGAACATGACGGTATCTGCGAGATCCATGTTGCTAAATATGCTGAAATATTCGGATTGACCTCTGCGGAAGCCAGTAAGGATATACGGCAGGCATTGAAGAGTTTCGCGGGGAAGGAAGTGGTTTTTTATCGCCCTGAAGAGGATGCCGGCGATGAAAAAGGCTATGAATCTTTTCCTTGGTTTATCAAACGTGCGCACAGTCCATCCAGAGGGCTTTACAGTGTACATATCAACCCATATCTCATTCCCTTCTTTATCGGGTTACAGAACCGGTTTACGCAGTTTCGGCTTAGTGAAACAAAAGAAATCACCAATCCGTATGCCATGCGTTTATACGAATCCCTGTGTCAGTATCGTAAGCCGGATGGCTCAGGCATCGTCTCTCTGAAAATCGACTGGATCATAGAGCGTTACCAGCTGCCTCAAAGTTACCAGCGTATGCCTGACTTCCGCCGCCGCTTCCTGCAGGTCTGTGTTAATGAGATCAACAGCAGAACTCCAATGCGCCTCTCATACATTGAGAAAAAGAAAGGCCGCCAGACGACTCATATCGTATTTTCCTTCCGCGATATCACTTCCATGACGACAGGATAGTCTGAGGGTTATCTGTCACAGATTTGAGGGTGGTTCGTCACATTTGTTCTGACCTACTGAGGGTAATTTGTCACAGTTTTGCTGTTTCCTTCAGCCTGCATGGATTTTCTCATACTTTTTGAACTGTAATTTTTAAGGAAGCCAAATTTGAGGGCAGTTTGTCACAGTTGATTTCCTTCTCTTTCCCTTCGTCATGTGACTTGATATCGGGGGTTAGTTCGTCATCATTGATGAGGGTTGATTATCACAGTTTATTACTCTGAATTGGCTATCCGCGTGTGTACCTCTACCTGGAGTTTTTCCCACGGTGGATATTTCTTCTTGCGCTGAGCGTAAGAGCTATCTGACAGAACAGTTCTTCTTTGCTTCCTCGCCAGTTCGCTCGCTATGCTCGGTTACACGGCTGCGGCGAGCGCTAGTGATAATAAGTGACTGAGGTATGTGCTCTTCTTATCTCCTTTTGTAGTGTTGCTCTTATTTTAAACAACTTTGCGGTTTTTTGATGACTTTGCGATTTTGTTGTTGCTTTGCAGTAAATTGCAAGATTTAATAAAAAAACGCAAAGCAATGATTAAAGGATGTTCAGAATGAAACTCATGGAAACACTTAACCAGTGCATAAACGCTGGTCATGAAATGACGAAGGCTATCGCCATTGCACAGTTTAATGATGACAGCCCGGAAGCGAGGAAAATAACCCGGCGCTGGAGAATAGGTGAAGCAGCGGATTTAGTTGGGGTTTCTTCTCAGGCTATCAGAGATGCCGAGAAAGCAGGGCGACTACCGCACCCGGATATGGAAATTCGAGGACGGGTTGAGCAACGTGTTGGTTATACAATTGAACAAATTAATCATATGCGTGATGTGTTTGGTACGCGATTGCGACGTGCTGAAGACGTATTTCCACCGGTGATCGGGGTTGCTGCCCATAAAGGAGGCGTTTACAAAACCTCAGTTTCTGTTCATCTTGCTCAGGATCTGGCTCTGAAGGGGCTACGTGTTTTGCTCGTGGAAGGTAACGACCCCCAGGGAACAGCCTCAATGTATCACGGATGGGTACCAGATCTTCATATTCATGCAGAAGACACTCTCCTGCCTTTCTATCTTGGGGAAAAGGACGATGTCACTTATGCAATAAAGCCCACTTGCTGGCCGGGGCTTGACATTATTCCTTCCTGTCTGGCTCTGCACCGTATTGAAACTGAGTTAATGGGCAAATTTGATGAAGGTAAACTGCCCACCGATCCACACCTGATGCTCCGACTGGCCATTGAAACTGTTGCTCATGACTATGATGTCATAGTTATTGACAGCGCGCCTAACCTGGGTATCGGCACGATTAATGTCGTATGTGCTGCTGATGTGCTGATTGTTCCCACGCCTGCTGAGTTGTTTGACTACACCTCCGCACTGCAGTTTTTCGATATGCTTCGTGATCTGCTCAAGAACGTTGATCTTAAAGGGTTCGAGCCTGATGTACGTATTTTGCTTACCAAATACAGCAATAGTAATGGCTCTCAGTCCCCGTGGATGGAGGAGCAAATTCGGGATGCCTGGGGAAGCATGGTTCTAAAAAATGTTGTACGTGAAACGGATGAAGTTGGTAAAGGTCAGATCCGGATGAGAACTGTTTTTGAACAGGCCATTGATCAACGCTCTTCAACTGGTGCCTGGAGAAATGCTCTTTCTATTTGGGAACCTGTCTGCAATGAAATTTTCGATCGTCTGATTAAACCACGCTGGGAGATTAGATAATGAAGCGTGCGCCTGTTATTCCAAAACATACGCTCAATACTCAACCGGTTGAAGATACTTCGTTATCGACACCAGCTGCCCCGATGGTGGATTCGTTAATTGCGCGCGTAGGAGTAATGGCTCGCGGTAATGCCATTACTTTGCCTGTATGTGGTCGGGATGTGAAGTTTACTCTTGAAGTGCTCCGGGGTGATAGTGTTGAGAAGACCTCTCGGGTATGGTCAGGTAATGAACGTGACCAGGAGCTGCTTACTGAGGACGCACTGGATGATCTCATCCCTTCTTTTCTACTGACTGGTCAACAGACACCGGCGTTCGGTCGAAGAGTATCTGGTGTCATAGAAATTGCCGATGGGAGTCGCCGTCGTAAAGCTGCTGCACTTACCGAAAGTGATTATCGTGTTCTGGTTGGCGAGCTGGATGATGAGCAGATGGCTGCATTATCCAGATTGGGTAACGATTATCGCCCAACAAGTGCTTATGAACGTGGTCAGCGTTATGCAAGCCGATTGCAGAATGAATTTGCTGGAAATATTTCTGCGCTGGCTGATGCGGAAAATATTTCACGTAAGATTATTACCCGCTGTATCAACACCGCCAAATTGCCTAAATCAGTTGTTGCTCTTTTTTCTCACCCCGGTGAACTATCTGCCCGGTCAGGTGATGCACTTCAAAAAGCCTTTACAGATAAAGAGGAATTACTTAAGCAGCAGGCATCTAACCTTCATGAGCAGAAAAAAGCTGGGGTGATATTTGAAGCTGAAGAAGTTATCACTCTTTTAACTTCTGTGCTTAAAACGTCATCTGCATCAAGAACTAGTTTAAGCTCACGACATCAGTTTGCTCCTGGAGCGACAGTATTGTATAAGGGCGATAAAATGGTGCTTAACCTGGACAGGTCTCGTGTTCCAACTGAGTGTATAGAGAAAATTGAGGCCATTCTTAAGGAACTTGAAAAGCCAGCACCCTGATGCGACCACGTTTTAGTCTACGTTTATCTGTCTTTACTTAATGTCCTTTGTTACAGGCCAGAAAGCATAACTGGCCTGAATATTCTCTCTCGGCCGCCGCCGCCTTTTCCTCAATCGCTCTTCGTTCGTCTGGAAGGCAGTACACCTTGATAGGTGGGCTGCCCTTCCTGGTTGGCTTGGTTTCATCAGCCATCCGCTTGCCCTCATCTGTTACGCCGGCGGTAGCCGGCCAGCCTCGCAGAGCAGGATTCCCGTTGAGCACCGCCAGGTGCGAATAAGGGACAGTGAAGAAGGAACACCCGCTCGCGGGTGGGCCTACTTCACCTATCCTGCCCGGCTGACGCCGTTGGATACACCAAGGAAAGTCTACACGAACCCTTTGGCAAAATCCTGTATATCGTGCGAAAAAGGATGGATATACCGAAAAAATCGCTATAATGACCCCGAAGCAGGGTTATGCAGCGGAAAAGATCCGTCGACCTGCAGCTCACGGTAACTGATGCCGTATTTGCAGTACCAGCGTACGGCCCACAGAATGATGTCACGCTGAAAATGCCGGCCTTTGAATGGGTTCATGTGCAGCTCCATCAGCAAAAGGGGATGATAAGTTTATCACCACCGACTATTTGCAACAGTGCCGTTGATCGTGCTATGATCGACTGATGTCATCAGCGGTGGAGTGCAATGTCGTGCAATACGAATGGCGAAAAGCCGAGCTCATCGGTCAGCTTCTCAACCTTGGGGTTACCCCCGGCGGTGTGCTGCTGGTCCACAGCTCCTTCCGTAGCGTCCGGCCCCTCGAAGATGGGCCACTTGGACTGATCGAGGCCCTGCGTGCTGCGCTGGGTCCGGGAGGGACGCTCGTCATGCCCTCGTGGTCAGGTCTGGACGACGAGCCGTTCGATCCTGCCACGTCGCCCGTTACACCGGACCTTGGAGTTGTCTCTGACACATTCTGGCGCCTGCCAAATGTAAAGCGCAGCGCCCATCCATTTGCCTTTGCGGCAGCGGGGCCACAGGCAGAGCAGATCATCTCTGATCCATTGCCCCTGCCACCTCACTCGCCTGCAAGCCCGGTCGCCCGTGTCCATGAACTCGATGGGCAGGTACTTCTCCTCGGCGTGGGACACGATGCCAACACGACGCTGCATCTTGCCGAGTTGATGGCAAAGGTTCCCTATGGGGTGCCGAGACACTGCACCATTCTTCAGGATGGCAAGTTGGTACGCGTCGATTATCTCGAGAATGACCACTGCTGTGAGCGCTTTGCCTTGGCGGACAGGTGGCTCAAGGAGAAGAGCCTTCAGAAGGAAGGTCCAGTCGGTCATGCCTTTGCTCGGTTGATCCGCTCCCGCGACATTGTGGCGACAGCCCTGGGTCAACTGGGCCGAGATCCGTTGATCTTCCTGCATCCGCCAGAGGCGGGATGCGAAGAATGCGATGCCGCTCGCCAGTGGCTGAGCTCATGAGCGGAGAACGAGATGACGTTGGAGGGGCAAGGTCGCGCTGATTGCTGGGGCAACACGTGGAGCGGATCGGGGATTGTCTTTCTTCAGCTCGCTGATGATATGCTGACGCTCAATGCCGTTTGGCCTCCGACTAACGAAAATCCCGCATTTGGACGGCTGATCCGATTGGCACGGCGGACGGCGAATGGCGGAGCAGACGCTCGTCCGGGGGCAATGAGATATGAAAAAGCCTGAACTCACCGCGACGTCCCGAAGGCGTGGCGCGGCTTCCCCGTGCCGGAGCAATCGCCCTGGGTGGGTTACACGACGCCCCTCTATGGCCCGTACTGACGGACACACCGAAGCCCCGGCGGCAACCCTCAGCGGATGCCCCGGGGCTTCACGTTTTCCCAGGTCAGAAGCGGTTTTCGGGAGTAGTGCCCCAACTGGGGTAACCTTTGAGTTCTCTCAGTTGGGGGCGTAGGGTCGCCGACATGACACAAGGGGTTGTGACCGGGGTGGACACGTACGCGGGTGCTTACGACCGTCAGTCGCGCGAGCGCGAGAATTCGAGCGCAGCAAGCCCAGCGACACAGCGTAGCGCCAACGAAGACAAGGCGGCCGACCTTCAGCGCGAAGTCGAGCGCGACGGGGGCCGGTTCAGGTTCGTCGGGCATTTCAGCGAAGCGCCGGGCACGTCGGCGTTCGGGACGGCGGAGCGCCCGGAGTTCGAACGCATCCTGAACGAATGCCGCGCCGGGCGGCTCAACATGATCATTGTCTATGACGTGTCGCGCTTCTCGCGCCTGAAGGTCATGGACGCGATTCCGATTGTCTCGGAATTGCTCGCCCTGGGCGTGACGATTGTTTCCACTCAGGAAGGCGTCTTCCGGCAGGGAAACGTCATGGACCTGATTCACCTGATTATGCGGCTCGACGCGTCGCACAAAGAATCTTCGCTGAAGTCGGCGAAGATTCTCGACACGAAGAACCTTCAGCGCGAATTGGGCGGGTACGTCGGCGGGAAGGCGCCTTACGGCTTCGAGCTTGTTTCGGAGACGAAGGAGATCACGCGCAACGGCCGAATGGTCAATGTCGTCATCAACAAGCTTGCGCACTCGACCACTCCCCTTACCGGACCCTTCGAGTTCGAGCCCGACGTAATCCGGTGGTGGTGGCGTGAGATCAAGACGCACAAACACCTTCCCTTCAAGCCGGGCAGTCAAGCCGCCATTCACCCGGGCAGCATCACGGGGCTTTGTAAGCGCATGGACGCTGACGCCGTGCCGACCCGGGGCGAGACGATTGGGAAGAAGACCGCTTCAAGCGCCTGGGACCCGGCAACCGTTATGCGAATCCTTCGGGACCCGCGTATTGCGGGCTTCGCCGCTGAGGTGATCTACAAGAAGAAGCCGGACGGCACGCCGACCACGAAGATTGAGGGTTACCGCATTCAGCGCGACCCGATCACGCTCCGGCCGGTCGAGCTTGATTGCGGACCGATCATCGAGCCCGCTGAGTGGTATGAGCTTCAGGCGTGGTTGGACGGCAGGGGGCGCGGCAAGGGGCTTTCCCGGGGGCAAGCCATTCTGTCCGCCATGGACAAGCTGTACTGCGAGTGTGGCGCCGTCATGACTTCGAAGCGCGGGGAAGAATCGATCAAGGACTCTTACCGCTGCCGTCGCCGGAAGGTGGTCGACCCGTCCGCACCTGGGCAGCACGAAGGCACGTGCAACGTCAGCATGGCGGCACTCGACAAGTTCGTTGCGGAACGCATCTTCAACAAGATCAGGCACGCCGAAGGCGACGAAGAGACGTTGGCGCTTCTGTGGGAAGCCGCCCGACGCTTCGGCAAGCTCACTGAGGCGCCTGAGAAGAGCGGCGAACGGGCGAACCTTGTTGCGGAGCGCGCCGACGCCCTGAACGCCCTTGAAGAGCTGTACGAAGACCGCGCGGCAGGCGCGTACGACGGACCCGTTGGCAGGAAGCACTTCCGGAAGCAACAGGCAGCGCTGACGCTCCGGCAGCAAGGGGCGGAAGAGCGGCTTGCCGAACTTGAAGCCGCCGAAGCCCCGAAGCTTCCCCTTGACCAATGGTTCCCCGAAGACGCCGACGCTGACCCGACCGGCCCTAAGTCGTGGTGGGGGCGCGCGTCAGTAGACGACAAGCGCGTGTTCGTCGGGCTCTTCGTAGACAAGATCGTTGTCACGAAGTCGACTACGGGCAGGGGGCAGGGAACGCCCATCGAGAAGCGCGCTTCGATCACGTGGGCGAAGCCGCCGACCGACGACGACGAAGACGACGCCCAGGACGGCACGGAAGACGTAGCGGCGTAGCGAGACACCCGGGAAGCCTGTTAGGCGCTGAGACGGGCGCACAGCGGGCTTCCTGGGGCAGCGGGAAGGGTCGGCCGGTCCCCCGGTCGGCCCATTTCTCTTGTCTCGGTTTAGTTAGTTAGCCTAAGTAACAGTGACTCCGTCACCACAGCACAGCGGGGCGAGCCGTTGACCTGGGGGAAGTGATGCTGTGACGGAATGACTCGAAACACACATTCCTAATGACTTCTCATTGGGTAATCCAGACTTCACGCCACTTCATCACAGCGTCACCCGGGCGCCCTTCGCTGTGACCCCGAATCAGGTTGCCGACAACCTTCATATAGGTAGAGGGGTTTACGCGCCACGCATCAAGCACCGCTAAGGAACGGCGTCGAGCGCTACCCACTCAGGCCGGTCACTCCCCTGATCTCTCCCAGGGTTGAGCGACCGGCGTTGCCTCCCTAGCTCAGTTCGGTTAGAGCGCCTGTTTCGTAATCAGGGGGTCGGCGGTTCGAATCCGTCGGGGGGCTCAATGAGCGGATACACAATCGCTTGGCTCGCATGGCTTGCCGCGTTCGGCGTCATTGAGGGTCGAGCGCTCTTCAATAAGAAGCCGGGCGACACGCTGAGCGAACACGTCTGGTCATGGTTCGCCACGCAAAGCGGCAGTACAGGCAAGCCTTCGGGTTGGGTGCGTGCTCGACGCTTTGCGCTACTGGCCTTCATGGGTTGGCTCACTGCCCACTTCATGACGGGCGGTCGCTTCTAGCGCTGCCGCGCCCAGCCTACTCACGTGAGTAGGTAGGGGGGTGTCGACGGATAGGGGGGTGTCCCCGGAAGGGGGGGGGGGGTGCCCTATGCGTACCCGGTGTCTCGACTGTAGGGACTGGGCTACTCAT
>JADMIO011538833.1_pt1 | contig 17548 bp, 15 predicted proteins | sample 8958161 | NCBI WGS metagenome assembly JADMIO01 (sample SAMN16585339, study PRJNA669376) | soil metagenome | isolation source: Crop rotation soil | place: USA: Cullars Rotation, Alabama | collected 2011
CGCGACAACTTGTCCACGTGGAATTCTAAGCTTAGGATCCCAATGTGCTGGAAAGGCGGCGCACCGGCGCGCTGACGGCGGTGGTGGCGTTGTGGTCCAGGTAGACGCGCCGCCGATAGTGAAAGAGGTGGCGTAAGAACTCGAGCATCTGAATTTCCATAATTGACCTCTACCTCAATTCAGCGGCGCGACTTGCACGATGACCTTGCCTTTGGTGTGCCGGCCCTCAATGTGGCGGTGGGCGGCCGCGATCTGCTCGAGCGGATACACCTGCTCGATCACCGGGCGCAGCTCGCCGGCTTCAATCAGCTCGCGGAAGCAGTTGAGGTCTTCGGTGTTGGGCTTGGCGATATGAATCTGGAAGCGCCGGTCGCGCGTGAGCTTGGCCCAGAGCAGTTGCGGCAGCTGGGCGGGGAAGGGCGTGAAGAAGTGCTCGGAGATGTACAGCCCACCCGGTGTCAGCGCGCGTTTGCAGCCGGCGTAGGTGCGCTTGCCAACGGTGTCGTGGATCAGGTCGTAGCGCCGGCCGGTCTTGGCGAAGTCGGTCTGGGTGTAGTCAATCACCTCGTCGGCCCCCAGCGCCTTGACCCAGCCCAAGTTGCCCGTGCTGCAGACGGCGGTGACGTGCGCGCCGAAGTGTTTGGCCAACTGCACCGCGAAGTGGCCGATGCCGCCAGACGCGCCGTAGATCAGCACCCGCTGGCCGGGCTGCACGTGCGCTACGTCGCGCAGGGCTTGCAGGGCGGTGGTGGCGGCGCACGACAAGGCGGCGCCCTGGTCGTAGCTCATGCTCGCCGGCAGCAGGGTGAGGCTGCCCTCGCGGGCGCGCACGTACTCGGCATGCGAGCCCAAGCAGCCGCCGAACACCCGGTCGCCCACCTTGAAGCGCGTGACCGCCGGGCCGACCGCGTCTACCGTGCCGGCCACATCCACGCCCAGCAGCGTGGTATCGGGCTTGAGCTTGCCGCCCAGCAATCGCACCGGCAGGTAGCCGCTGCGGATGATGTAGTCAAACGGATTGATCGAGGCGCTGTGCACCTTGACGATCACGCGGTCGGCGTGCTCCGGCCCGATGACCGGTTTGGCGACTTCCTCGATCCGCACGACTTCGGGCGGGCCGTACTGGCGGTTGATGGCGGCTCTCATGCTTGGGTGTCTCCCATTGTCACGACAATCTTGCCCTTGGCGCGGCCGTCGCCCAGGTACTGCAGCGCCGCCGGCGTCTCGCTCAGCGGAAACGTGCGGTCAATCAGCGGCCGGAGCTGGCCCGCGACGCACAGGTTGGCCACCGCCGCCAGGTCGTCGGCGTTGGGCCGCACGACCAGCAGGCGCACGTGCTTGCCGGTGGTGCGCTGGATCCAAGCGGACGCGCCGAGCAGGCTGAAGAAGGTGCGGAGCGACCCGCCGACGGCATAGAACCGGCCGCCGGGCTGCAAGGCGCGGGCATAGTCAAAGGGCGAGCGGTAGGCGAGCAGGTCAATGATCAGATCGTATTGCTGGCCGGTGCGGGTGTAGTCGGTCAGCCGATAGTCGAGCACGTGGTCGGCGCCAAGCGCGCGCATGAAGTCGAGCTTGCCGGCGTTGTCGACCGCGGTGACCTCGGCGCCGCGCAGCTTGGCGAGCTGGATGGCGAACAGACCGCCGCCGCCCCCGCCGCCGTTGATAAGCACGCGCGTCCCCGGCCCCACCTTCACCTTGTCGCGGATGGCCTGTAAGGCGATGACGCCGGCCTGGGGCAGGGCGGCGGCCTGCGCGAAGCTGAGGCCGGCGGGCTTGTGGGCCATCACCCGGCCGCGCACGGCGACGTATTCGGCAAAGCCGCCCATGTGGCCGAGGATGTCACCGAAGACTAAATCGCCGGGCTTGAACTTGGTATGCTGGGAACCGGCGGCCTCAACCACCCCGGCGATGTCTGAGCCGAGGATGTGCTTGCCCGGCCTAACGAACCCCGAGCGCGCATAGGCGGGTTTACCCAGCAAGCTCTCCCAATCCGAGCGGTTGACCGAGGCCGCCCGAATCTTGATCAGAACCTCATCGGCCTGCGGCACGGGCTTGGCGACCTCCTGCAGCCGCATATTGGCCGGCGGGCCGTACTGGGTGTAAACAACCGCTTGCATGGGCGTCGTTTGCTCGGGCAATTAAGCTGCGCCGACGGTGACGATGACCTTGCCGCGCGCGTGGCCCTTTTCGAGGTAGTCAATCGCGGCGGGCGTCTCGGCCAGCGGATAGCGGCGGTCGATCACCGGCACGACCTTGCCGCTGGCCAGCAGCTCGCGGATGACCAGCAGGTCTGCCTTGGGCGTCTGCGCCATGCCCTGAAAACCCACCTGCTTGCCGCCCTTGCGCGAGACGCGCGGCCCCAGGACCATCTGGGTGAGCATGCCCGGCAGCGAAGTAAAGCCGGCGATCACGCAGCGGCCGCGCGGCGTGAGGGCGCGCGCGTAGTCAAACACCGTGCGGTTGCCGATGGTGTCGTAGAGCAGCTCGTACTTCTCCGCGCTGCGGGTGAAGTCTTCCTGGGTGTAATCCACCACGTGATCGGCGCCGATGGAGCGCACCAGGTCGAGGTTGCGCGTGCTGGTCACGCCGGTGACTTCGGCGCCGTAGGATTTGGCCAGCTGCACGGCGAACATGCCGATGCCGCCCGAGGCGCCGTTAATCAGAACATGCTGCCCGGCCTGAAGCTGCCCTTTGTCGCGCAGGCCTTGCAGCGCGGTGAAGCCCACCACCGGGCTGGCGGCGGCGGCCTCGAACGAGACGTTGGCCGGTTTGAGCGCCACTTTGGACTCGCGCGCCACCACGTACTCGGCGAATGCGCCGCCGCACACGCCGAAGACCGCGTCGCCGGGCTTGAACTCGGTGACGTCCTTGCCCACCGCTTCCACGTACCCGGCCACGTCGCCGCCCAGTTGCTGATCCTTGGGCTTGAGCCAGCCGCCGCTCATACGGGCGATGATCGGGGCGCCGCGCATGGCGTGCCAGTCCATCGGGTTCGTGGCGGCGGCCATGACCTTGATCAGCACCTGGTTGTCCTTGGGCGTAGGCTGGTCCACGTCGCGCAGCTCCAACACCTGGGCCGAGCCGTACCTGGGTAACCGAATTGCTTTCATGCTTCTACTCCGAGTTTGATTTCCAAAAAGCCGGCGGTTATCGGGCGTGAGCGATGGTAATGACGACGTTGCCCTTCTTGTGGCCGAGGTCCACGTAGCGGTGCGCTTCGACCATCTGCTCCAGCGGGTAGCTGCGGTCGATCACTGGGCGCAGCTCGCCGGCCTCGATCAGTGTGCGCAGGAAGTCTAGGTCGGCGGCGTGCACCTGCGGGATGAAGTCATCGTCCACGGAAATGTAGCGGCCGCTGGGCGTGAGCGAGTTGAGGCACTTGTCTTTGGACGCGCGCTCGCGGGCCTTGCGGCGGCCGACGGCGTCGAGGATCAGGTCGTAGCGCAAGCCGTTCTGCGTAAAGTCCTCGGCCGTGTAATCAATCACCGCGCCCGCGCCGAGTGAGCGGACGAGGTCGAGATTCGTCGGGCCGCATACGCCGGTGACCCGTGCGCCGAAGTGCCTGGCCAACTGCACGGCGGTGGTGCCCAGCGAGCCGGAGGCGCCATAGATCAGCACCTGCTGGCCGGGCTGAATGTTGGCCTTCTTGACGCAGTGCAGCACGATCAGGCTGTAGGGCACGGCGGCGGCCTCGGCGTAGCTGAGGTTGGCCGGCATGCGGGTCAGCAGGCTGTTCTCGGCGGCGCAGGTGTACTCGGCATAGGTCGCCAGGCGCAGCGCGGTCATCGCGTAGACCTGGTCGCCGGGCTGGTAGCGCGTGACGCGCTTGCCCACGGCCTCGACCTCGCCCGCCAGCACGCCGCCGAGGATCGGGTTGCGCGGCTTATTGACGCCGCCCACCAGCCCAATCAGCGCGCGCATCGGCGGCCACCAGCGGAACTTGAAGCGCCGCATGATTGAGTCGCTGGCGGTGACGGAGGTGGCGTGGATCTTGATCAGCACCTCGTTGGCCTTGGGTAAAGGCTTGGCGATCTCGCGCAGCTCCAGCACTTCGGGCGGACCGTACTGCGTGCAGTAGATGGCTTTCATCGCTTAGTGGCTTTCTTCTACGCGCTGGCCCAACTGGGCAAACTGCTTGCCCAACGACACGCGCAGCAGATGGTAGACCATGAGCACCAGCACCAGCAGCACCGGCAGCGCCAGCAGGCCGGAACTGCGGATGGGCTCGGGGAAGACCTGCGACTGGCCCAGGAAGAATGAGCCGGTGGCGATGAAGAGCGCCAGGCACATGCGCCACAGGTGCCGTACGACCCGCGCCGTGCCGCCGATGGCCCCGCCGGCCGCGATCAGTTTGGCATCTTGCACGGCCGCCAGCAGCGCCACACCGCCGAAGATGACGTAGAGCGGCGTGTAGGACGCCTGGGCGCGACCCGCGAGGAGTGACACCGCACAGATCGCCACGACGCCAAGGGCGACCAGCAGGGCCGCCAGGTCGAGCCAGCGCGGGTGGGGCCGCACGGTGAGCAGCGCACTGCTGACTAAGTAGAATGTGAGCGTGCCGGCGATGACGTTGACGACCTCGCCGCGCAGCGCGCCCATGACGGCGCCGCTGGTGGCCATGATCAGCATGGCGGCAACGAACACCAGCCCGCTCTGGCGGTGCAGCGTGGCGCCCTTGGCGGCGAACAATGCCACGCCGCCGGAGGCAATGCCGGTGAGGCCGGGGAGGATGTGGATCAGCAGGACGATCAGCATGGCGGCCTCAGTCTCCGGGCGCGGGCGGCGGCACGGGGATGACGGAAATCAGCGGTAGGCCCAGGTCGCGCAGCTTCTTGAGCAGGCCGTGCAGGGCGGCCTGATCGGCCACCGGGCCGGTGACCAACGTCTCGCCGTTCTCGGCCAGGGAGACGGTTAGGCCGCCGAACCAGGCCTGCCACTGCTTGCCTAGGTGGCCGCGGATGCGCAGCTGGTAGATCGTGGGTTGGTCGGGCTGGGTTTGTAGATCGGCTTGGTTGGTCACTGGCGCTCACTCTGCTGCGGCGGGCCGCTTTGCGCCGGCCGGTCCGCGTGCTCTAGATGCTCGCCAGTATGCCTAAACGCGCCCGCGGCGTATAGACACTTAGGTGTTGGTTGGGAGTGTGGGTTTGAAGCGACCTGGATTAGCGCGAAACGGCGCAGAAAACTAGGGAGTGAGGCTTACCGCCTGGGTAGTCGCGTCTAAATCTACTTTTCGTAGCTACAAGGAGAGATTTCTCACCCCCGCTCAGTGTATGTGTGGACGATGTGCCTGTTGGGGGTTCGAAATGACAGGATTGGAGGAAGGAGGCGTCCAGCGCGGATGAGGAGCATCGCTGGCCAAACCGGCGGTCGCCAATGAAGTGAGATTGCCGTGGACTTACAGCCAGCCCAGCGCGCGGGCGCGGGCGACGGCCTCGGTGCGGCGCTGGACTTGCAGTTTGTCGAAGATGCGGCGGTTGTGGCCCTTGACGGTGTCCAGCGCCAGAAACAGCCGGGCACTGATCTCCTGGTTGGAGAGGCCCTGGGCGATAAGCTGGAGCACTTCTAGCTCGCGCTGGCTGAGCGGCTCGATCAGCCCCTCGGCGCTGCCGGACGGGGCGGGGGCGGGCGCTTCGGCGGCCAGCACGGCAAGGAGCCGGGCGGCGTAGTCCGGGCGGAGGCCGCGCGCGCAGGCGGCAGAGAGCAACTGTGCCATCGGCGGGCCTTCGTCGGCGAACGTGCGGACTGCGCCGGCCGGCTCGCCCAACGCGAGGGCTTCCGCCAACGCCTCCAGCGCCGCGGCCTGGTCACCGGCCGCCTGGTGGGCCAGGGCCACGAGCACCAGCGCCTTGAGGCGTTCGTCGTGCCAACCTTTGGCCTCGGCCAGCGCGCGAGCGGGCGCCAGCGCCGCCAGGGCCGCGGCCGGGCTGCCCTGCACCAAGTGCACACGTGCCAGGCTGAGCGGCAGCTTATACGTCTCGGCTAATTGCTTCGCCTCCGCCACCTTGCCCAACCGCAGCAGCGCCACCACCTGGGCCGCGGCCACCTCGGGCAGACGGAACACAAACTTCTTTTGGCGGGCGGTCTCGGCCGTCTGGGCCAGCAGCTCGGCCGCGCCGGCCACGTCGCCCTGGGCCAGCTTCACGCGCGCGAGAAAGACCTCGCAAATGATGAAGCGATCGATCACGCGGTCATAGCCGCGCGCCAACTGGAGGCTGCGCTGGCCGTGACGCTCGGCGGTGGCCAGGTCGTTCCACTCGTAGGCCACGCGCGCCACGCCGCCGTGCGCCTCGTAGACGATCTGCAGCGGCTGGTCGCCGGCCAATTGCAGCATCTGTTGGTAGGTGCCCATGGCCTGGGGCAGCTCCAGGTCGCCTTCCTGTACGACGCCGAGGGCGATGGTGGCCAGCATGAGGGTGAAGATGTCGCCGGTTGGCTGGCTGAGGGCGATGGACTCCAGCAGCGCCTGGCGGGCGGCTATCCGTTCGCCTTTGAAGGCGTAGGCCATGCCCAACGTCCAGTGCGCGTTGGCGCGGGTGGAGACGTTGGTGGGCGGCAAGTATTCCAGCGCGCGGTGCGACTCAGCCAACATCACGTCGGCCTGATAGCGCGTCAGCGCCAAGACGGCGCGGGCGGCGGAGATGCGGCCGAGCATGTGGCGGGTGTACGGGTCGGTGACGGGCTGGCCAGGCTCCTTCGGGGCCAGCGGCAGGGCGGCTTCGGCGGCGTCGAGCTTCTCGCCCACGCCGGTGGTCTGGCCGTTCACCAGCAGCAGCGAGGCGTTGCGCCACCACAGCTCGGGTTTGGCCTGGAAGGCCTCCACGGGCAGCGAGGCGAACCAAGCGAGCACTTCGCTGACGGCGCCGCGAAAGTGCAGCGGGATGCCGCGGCCCTCGATCAGCCGCTCGGCGCGCGCGATGTCGTGGCCGGCGGCGGCGTGGTGAAAGGCCTCCACGTCCAGCTGGTTGTCCTCATACCATTGGCTGGCGCGCACGTGCAGCTCGTCGAGCCGGCGCTCGGCCTCGCCCGGCGCGCCGGCCAGGCTGTGCTGCAGGCGCTGGCGTAATAACTCGGCGAAGAGGTGGTGATAGCGATACCAGCGGCGCTCGTTGTCGAGCGGGATGATGAACAAGTTGGCACGCTCGATGTATTCTAGAGTGTTCTGCCCGCTGGTGGTGCCGTCGGCCAGCACGGCATCGCACAGCGGGCCGCACAGCCGGTCGAGGATAGCGGTGCGCAGCAAAAAGGTCTGCACGCGCTCGGGCTGCTGGTGCAGCACTTCTTCCACCAGGTAGTCGAGCACGAAGTGGTGGCTGCCGCTGAACGACTCGATGAAGCGCGAGGCGTCGCCGGCGTTACCCGGCAGCGCCGCCGCGCCGCGCAGGGCGATGGCGGCCAGCTGCAAGCCGGCGATCCAGCCTTCGGTCCGGGCCTCCAGCGCGGCCACGTCGCCAGCCAACAGTTTTAGGCCCATGACCTGGTTGAGAAAATCGGCGGCTTCGGCGGGGGTGAAGCGCAGGTCGGCGGCGCGCAGCTCGGTCAGGCGGTCTTGCGCGCGCAGCCGGGCCAGCGGCAGGTCGGGGTCCTCGCGCGTGGCAATCAGCAGGTGCAGCTGCGGCGGCAGGTGCTCGAGCAGGAACGTCAGCGCCCGATCTACGGCCGCGGCCTCGATCACGTGGTAATCATCGAGCACCAGCACGAAGCGGGCGGGCTGGCTGGTGACTTCGTTGAGCAGGGTGGTCAGCACGGTCTCGACGGGCGGCGGCTGGGGCGACTGGAGCACAGCCATGAGGCCGGCGCCGACCTTGGGGGCGATGGTCTGCAGGGCGGCGGCCAGGTAGGCCAGGAAGCGGCCGGGGTCGTTGTCGCCCTCGTCCAGCGAGAGCCAGGCGGCGGGCCGGCCGCATTGCGCCAGCCACTCGCTGACCAGCGTGGTTTTGCCCCAACCGGCCGCGGCGGAGATGAGTGTGACGGTTTGAGCGCGGCGCAGGCCTTCATTCAGTTGTTCGATCAGGCGTGGGCGAGAGACGAGTTTTGGCCGGGGCAGGGGGACGTAAAGCTTAGTGGCCAAAACCGGGTCGGTCATGTCTAAATTATACGAGCGATTACTTGTAGAGTTGCCTCCCGCCCCAGCGCTAGTGGCTAGTGCGCCGCCTTACCCTGGGCCGCGCCAGCCGCTCCGGCCGCGCACAGGCGGCGCAACTGCTGCTGGGCCGCCGGTCCGCCGACCGCCACCAGCCAATCGCCGGCGCGGATGAGTGTGTCGCCGTTGGGGATGATGACCTCGCGCCCGCGGCGCAGGCTGGCGATCACCAGCTCGCGCGGCCAGCCCACGGCCTTCACGGCTTGCCCGGCGCAGGCTGCACCCGGCTGCACCAACACCTCTTCGACCTGCGCGCCGGCCAGGGTGTTTAGCCGTACTTGCTGGCCGCGATGGCGCGTGGCGGCCCGTTGGCTCAGCGCCGCGTCGTAGGCGCGCACCAGGTCGTGGCGGCTGAGCACCCCCAGCAGCCGGCGGGCATCGTCGCGCGCCACCACCGGCAGCCGGCCCACGTCGCGCGTGCTCAGCCGGCGCATGGCCGCGCCCAGGGTCTCATCGGGGTAGGCCACCAGCAGCTCGCGCGTGCATAGCTCACCGGCCGTGCGGGCCGGCCGCTCCTCGGCGGGCACCTGGTCAATGTCTTGCAGCGTCAGCACGCCCACCAGCGCGCCGGCGGCGTCGACCACCGGCAGCCCGTGCTGGCGCGCCTGCATTAATTGCTCCAGCGCCTCCGGCAGCGACGCCTGCTCGGCCAGGGTGGGGCCGCCGGCCTGCATCGCCTCGCTGACATTCAGGCCCTGCAGCACTTCCACGTCGCGCCCGCGCTCCAGCCGGATGCCCTTGCGCGCCAGCCCCAGCGTGTAGACCGAGTCGCGCTGGAGGCGCTGCGACACCAGCAGGCTAATTACCACCGCGAACATCAGCGGCAGGATGATGCGGTAGTCGCGCGTCATCTCGAACAGCAGCAGCATGGCCGTCAGCGGGGCGTGGACGGCAGCGGCGAGCACGGCCGCCATGCCCACCATGGCAAAGGCCGCCGGGGCGATGCCCATCCCCGGGAAGATTTGGTTGGCCACCACGCCGTAAGCCGCCCCCAGCGCCGCCCCCAGGAACAGCGACGGCGCAAACACGCCGCCGGGCATTCCGCCGCCGATGCTCACCGGGGTGAGCACCAGCTTAGCGGCCAGCAGCGCCAGCAGCAGGCCCAGCGGCAGCGCCGTGCCGCCCAACAGCGCTTCGATGGTCTCGTAGCCCACGCCCAGCACCTGCGGCAGCCACAGCCCGACGACGCCGACGACCAGCCCGGCCAGCACCGGCTTGACCCAACCGGGTAAACGGTGCAGGCGGTGAAAGGCATCCTGCGCCAGATAGAGCGCCCGCACGTACAGCGCCGCCAGCGGACCGGCCAGCAGCCCCAGGCCCGCGTAGAGCGGCAGCTCCCAGGCCGAGCCAAAGGCATAGTCTGGCACCTTGAAGGCCGGCTGCGGCCCGCTGAGCGCCTGGGTGACCACGGCCGAAATCACCGCCGCCATCACCACGACGCTGAACGCGCTGCCGCTGACCTCGCCCAAAATGATCTCGAGGGCGAAGAACACGCCCGCAATCGGCGCGTTGAAAGCCGCGGCTACGCCGGCGGCCGCCCCGGCCGCCACCATGGCGCGCACGCGCTCGTCGGAGAGGCGCAGCCCCTGGCCGAGGGCCGAGCCGAGGTTGGCACCGATTTGCACCGAGGGGTCTTCTGGCCCGACCGACGCGCCCGCGCCAATGGCGATGGCCGCGGCGGTGGTCTTGGCCGGGACGCGCCAGAAGCGCAGCCGCCCGCCGGCCAGCGCCACGGCCTCCATGATGCCGGCCACGCCGTGATGCCGCTCCGCGCCCACCCACCAGTGGACGATCAGCCCGGCGGCCAGCCCGCCCAGCGCCGGCAGCAGCGCCGCAGTCCAGCCGCCCAGCGCGGCCAAGCGCGGGTTGAGCCAGTCATAGGCGCCCCAATGCACCAGGGCAATGAGGCTCTTGAAAGCCCACACGCCCAGCCCACTGAGCACACCCAAGGCCAGCGCCGCGCCTCCTAGCACCAACGTTTCGGAGGGCTGCAGCCGGTCGAGCCAGCGAGTGAATAAGTTGCGAGGCGGTTTCATGACCGGAGTTTCTTGACGAGGCGGCCGAAGGATCGGTCGCGGGTAGGGAGGGAAGATGGGAGTGGCACGGTCAGCAGACGAGTAAGAGTGATGACCATCCTACTTTACCAAGAACATCGGTGGTTATCAAACGCGGTCGAGGAGCGGCAGGGGGCTAGTTGTCTTCGCCTAACCGGCCAGCCACGCAGTTTTCGGTCCGAATAGTTCGGCTGTTAGTATCCTCACCGTCAACTCGGAAAACTGTCCAGTCATCGTTGTACAGGATCTTGACGCGGATGGCATCATCATCATGAGTGCTGAAATAGTAGTAGATCTCGCTCTGTTGGCCCACCTCGCAACGCAAAACCCACTCATACTTCTGCACGATCTCATGTACCTCGTCAATCGTCATTGCCGGCCCAGGCCTTGCCGGCCCCCGTTTGATGACGTCTTGAAAGTATCCGACTGGAAAGGCGAGCGGCGCGGGATAGTCATCAATCCTGACGCCCAGTTGTTCGGCAAGCTCCTGCTGTTGAGCACGGCGTATTTGTTCTTTTACACGCGATACAACGATTGCTAGGCTGCACATGCAGATAATGGCAACCAGCGAAATTGAGGTAATCCAGATGACGCGAGGCAAGCGCAAGGTGAATATGACCTTCTAGTTTGCTAGGAGTAAGTTTTCGGCCGGGGCGGGGGAATGTAAAGCTTGGTGGCCAAAACCGGGTAGGTCATACATTAATTATATGGGCTAATCCTTGTAGAGCTTCCTCCACGCATAGCCGTACGGCCCGAGTTCCACGCTCGCGCTGCCGTCGAGGCGGCCGGCGGGCTGCTCGGTGAGCAGGTCGACGGTTGCTTGGCCGGCATACGGCGCTAGCTCCGGCTGGGTGGCGGGGTCGAGCTTCACTTGTTGCGGCACGGCCGTGAGGTTGTGCAGGGCCACGATGGTCTCGTCTTCGTAGTGCCTCACGATGCCGAACACGCCCGGCTGCGGCAGGCTGAGGAAGGCATAGTCGCCCCAGCCAAAGGCGCGGTGGGCCTTGCGCACGGCCACCAGTTTGTGCAGCCGATGCCAGAGCGTGCCGGGCGCAGCCTGCTGGGCTTGCAGGTTGACGCGCTCGTAGGCGAACGGCCCGTCGGCGATCACCGGCGCGTAGAGCTTCTCCGGCGGCGCGGCCGAGAAGCCGGCGTTCGGCGAAGCGTCCCACTGCATCGGCGTGCGCACACCGTCGCGGTCGTCCAGCCAGATGTTGTCGCCCATGCCGATCTCGTCGCCGTAGTAGAAGATGGGCGTGCCCGGCAGGGAGAAGAGCAGCGCGTTGGCCAGCTCGATCTTGCGCGCGTCGCCGTCGAGCAGCGGGGCCAGCCGCCGGCGGATGCCCAGGTTCTGGCGCATGCGCGGCTCGGGCGCGTAGAAGTCCCACATCCACTTGCGCTCTTCCAGCGTCACCATCTCCAGCGTCAACTCGTCGTGGTTGCGCAGGAAGGTGCACCACTGCACCTCGGGCGGGATGGCCGGCGTGGCCTGCATGATCTCGATGATCGGCTTGGCCTCGCCGCGGGCCAGGCCCATGAAGATGCGCGGCATCACCGGGAAGTGAAAGGCCATCTGAAACTCGTCGTTGTCGCCGAAGTAGGGGCGCAGGTCGGCGGGCCATTGGTTGGCCTCGGCCAGCAGCACCGCCTCGGGGTAGTGCTCGTCCACGAAGCGGCGCATGACCTTCAGGTAGGCGTGCGTCTCGGGCAGGTTCTCGCAGTTGGTGCCCTCGCGCTCGAACAGGTAGGGCACCGCGTCCACGCGGAAGCCGTCCAGGCCGAGATCGAGCCAGAAGCCCATTACTTTGAGCAGCTCTTGCTGCACGGCCGGATTGTCGAAGTTCAGGTCCGGCTGTGAGCTGTAAAAGCGGTGCCAGAAGTACTGCCCCGCCACCGGGTCCCAGGTCCAGTTGGAGGTCTCGGTGTCGAGGAAGATGATGCGCGCGTCCTGGTACTTGTCGTTGGTGTCGCTCCAGACGAAGTAGTCGCGGTAGGGCGAGTGGCGGTCGGCGCGCGCGGCCTGGAACCAGGGATGCTGGTCCGAGACGTGGTTGACCACTAAATCGGCCACCACGCGCAGCCCACGCTGCTTGGCGGCCGTCATCAATCGGCGGAAGTCATCCAGCGTGCCGAAGTCTGGGTGGACGCCGTAGTAGTCGGCGATGTCGTAGCCATCGTCCAGCAGCGGCGACGGGTAGATCGGCTGGAGCCACAGGCAGGTGACCCCCAAGGACTGGAGGTAATCCAGCTTGGCGGTCACCCCGGCCAGGTCGCCGTGCCCGTCGCCGTTGCTGTCGTAGAACGCGCGAACGTAGACTTCGTAAAATACCGCGTCCTTATACCAGAGTGCTGCCACCGTTAACCCTTTACCGAACCCGCCAGCAGGCCGCGCACGAAGTAGCGCTGCATCGAGAGGAAGACGATCATCGGCAGCAGCATGGAGATGAAGGCGGCGGCGGTGAGCAGGTGCCAGCCGCTGCCCAGCGAGGTGACCATGTTGCTGATCTGGTAGGTGAGCACGGGTGTCGTGCCGCCCAGGAACACCAGCGCCACCAGCAGGTCGTTCCAGATCCACAGGAACTGGAAGATGCCCAGCGAAGCGATGGCCGGCACCGCCAGCGGCAGCGCCAGGCGGTAGAAGGCCGTCCAGTGGCTGGCGCCGTCAAGATAGGCGCTCTCGAACAGCTCGCGCGGCAGCCCGCCCAGGAAGTTGCGCATCAGGTAGATGGCGTAGGGCAGGCCGAAGCCGGTGTGAAACAGCCACACGCCCAGGAACGTGCCGTTGAGCCCCAGCTGCGAGTACAGTCGCGAGATGGGGATCAGCGTCATTTGCAGCGGCACGATCTGCAAGCCGACCAGCAGCGCGAACAGGAACAGCCGCCCGCGGAAGTGCATCCAGGCGAAGGCGTAGGCGGCGAAGGCCGCGAAGATGATCGGCAGGAACGTGGACGGGATGGCGACCAACAGGCTGTTGAGGAAGGCCCGGGCCATGCCGCGCGGGTTGGCCAGGTCGCTCAGGTTGCAGTTGATGTCGGGCGGCTGGGTGCCGGCGGCGCAGTCGGCGGTGTAGCTGGTGGTGCCGCGGTAGCCGGTGAGCGCGTCCACGTAGTTGTTGGTAGTGAAGTTGCTGTAGCTGTTCGTGCCGTCGAGGATGTGCAGGTAGCTGAGGATGTCGGCCGTCTGCTGCTCATCAGGCACAGGCTTGTCGCCCAGGTGCGGCTGGCCGGTCTTGTCCGTTCTCAGGAAGGCCAGCAGCGAGATCGAGCGCCGGAACTGCCCGGTGACGTCTTTGTTGGTCAGGTCCACATTGGCCACGCCCTTGCCGTCTTCGCCGTGGCACTCGGCGCACGTGGCCGAGTATTCCGGCTGGCCGGGCGCGCCGCGCAGCGCGGTCCACCAGCCGTTTTGGGTGACCACCTGGAACGGGCGGATGGAGGTGACCAGCAGGCCAATGGCCGGGATGAGCCAGATGGCGCACAGGCCAATCAGGACGATATGCACCGGCAGGCCGCGCAGCCACTGCCGCATACGAGAAGAGGGCGCGTTCATCGGGCGGCCTCCTGCTCGTTGAAGCGGCGGATGTTGAGGATCATGGCCGGCACGATGACGACGATCAGCACGATCGCAATCGCCGCCGCGCGCCCGGTGTCAAAGTTCTTGTACTGCTCGGTGTACATGCGGTTGGCGATCACTTCGGTGCCCGCGCCGCCGCCGGTCATCACGTACACCAGGTCGAAGACCTTGAGGACGTTGATGACCATGGTGGTAATGACGACCGTGATGGTCGGCAGGATCATCGGCACGATGATGCCGATGAACACCTCCCACTCGGTCGCGCCGTCCACGCGGGCGGCCTCGAGGATCTCGCCGGGCACGCCCTTGAGCGCCGCGGCCAGCACCGTCATGCAGAAGCCGGTCCACATCCAAATGCCCACCACGATCAGGGCCACGGTGTTGAGCGTGGGCGTAGACATCCACGGCACCGGCTGGCCGCCGAAGGCCGTGATGATGCCATTGAGCAGGCCGATCTGCTCGCCGGTGGCGCGGTACTCGTACACAAAGCGCCAGATCACGCCCGCGCCTACGAATGAGATGGCCATGGGCAGGAAGATGATGCCCTTGGCGATGGGCTCGTAGCGCACGCGGTCGGCCAGCGTGGCGATGATCAGCCCCAGGCCCACGGTGCCGGTCACCATGAGGACGATCCAGATCAGGTTGTTGACGAACGCCTGGAGCATGATCGGCGAGGTCAACGCGTAGTGAAAGTTCTCGAAAATACCCCAACACGCCTCCCCGGCCACACACCGGGTAGAAGCCCAAGCCTCACCAGATTTATCGCGCAGACTCAGATATAAGGTCGACAGCGCCGGATAAACGATAAAAACAGCCATCACAACGAGGGCAGGCCCCAGATACAGCCAGGGCGTCAGCGGCTTTTGGCGCATCACCGCCGGGATGGGCTGGGCGACTACCGCGCGGCGCGTCCCCTTGGGTTGGGCCGGCGCCGGTACGTATGGGGTGTTGGCGGCCATGGCATTTCCTCTGGCGAAGCGTTAGGCCGGGGCGCGGCCCAGATAGTCACCGCGCCCCGGCCAGCGAGTCAGTCGCGCTTACGGGGCCGTGGCGGCGGCTTGCACGCTCGCCAGCTGGTCGAGCTGCTCGTCCAGATCACCGCCGTTCACATAGGCACTCAGGGCGGCAAACTCGGCGCTGCCGAAGCCGCCGGGGATGCTGTCGCCGATGTCGGGCACGAAGCCGGTGGTGTTGGCCAGGGCCTCGCCCTTCTTGATCAGCGCCGGGTCAGTGTAGTTGCCGTTGGCGCCGTTATTGGGCGAGAGGTCGAAGCCGGCCTTGGCCCAGTTGGCGCCGCCCAGCTCCGAGGACAGGTAGGCGACCAGGGCCTTGACGGCCGGCTTGTCGCTGAAGGCCATCAGCCAGTCAGCGCCGCCCTGCAAGCCCTTGGCGCCGGGCACCGCGAAGAAGTCGTAATCCTCGCCGTAGACCAGGTTGGGGAACTGCTTGAGGATCTCGCCGCCGGCGAAGCCCGACTGCTTGACCATCATGGCCTCGGGCGGGTCGGCGAACGGCTTGTAGATCGCGTCCAGGAAGGGCGTCTCGATGGTGCCGGCGGCGCCGCCCACGGTGTAGGCCGGGTCGGTGGCCCACTTGCCGTAGGTCTCCCAGGCGGTCTTCACGCCCGCGTCGTTGTAGGGCGTGGTGCCGTTGATGACGTTCAGCACGTATTCCGGGCCCTGCTGCACCAGCAGGATGTCCTGGACGAAGTCGGTGCCGGTCCAGCCGGTGGCGTCGCCGGAGCCAAAGCCCATGCTCCAGGGCACGTCGCCGTTGGCCTTCATCTGCTCGACCAGCGCATCGAGCTCATCCCAGGTGGTGGGCACGGTGTAGCCCTTGGCTGCGAAGACCGCCGGGCTATACCAGATGATGGTCTTGATGTCGGCCTTCACGGGCAGGCCCAGCCACTTGCCGCCAATGGTGCCGGGGTCGGTGAAGAACGGCTTGTAGTTCGAGGCATCCGCCCCGAGCTCGTCCATGGTCTTGAGCTTGTCTTGGTACTGCGTCAGCTGGGTGACGTTCCAGAAGGCGATGTCGGGCGGGTTGCCGCCCTGCACGCGGGTGTCGAGCAGCGCCTGGTCGCGACTGGACTCAGGCTGAGCGACGATGCCGCAAGCGTCAATCAGGGGCTGGAGGATCTGGTTCCAGCGCTCTTCTTCGGTGCCCGACCACTGATAGAGCATCGAGATGGTGTCGCCGGGTTGGGCGCCCATGCAGTCGATGTCGCCGCCGCCGGTGGCGGCCGTGGTGGCGGTGGCCTGGGGGGCTTGCGTCGCGGGCACGGCGGTGGGCTGCGGCGCGCTGGTCGCGGTGGCGGCCGCGCCCGGGGCGCATCCGGCCACGAGCATGGCCACGATAGCCAGGCCGGAGGCGAACTTCAAAGTGCGGTTGTTCATTGACTTACTCCTCCTGTCATGCGCTTCGGAAACTCAATAACACGAACAGGCAAAGTGGGTCAAAGCACGTCAGGTCTTGCCGCGGGCCACCTCCTTCGCGGGGTCGGAGGCGGCCAAGGCCGCGCCCGACGATGCGCGCACGATTAGCTCGGTATCCAAAATGAGTTGGGAAACGCGGATCTCGTCGCCCGTGATCAGCCGGTGCAGCATCTCGGCCGCGCCCCAGCCCAGCCCAAAGGCCGGCAGGCGCACGGTGGTCAGCGGCGGATCGATAAACTCGGACAGCGGCACGTCGTCGAAGCCGACCAGGGCCAAATCGTCGGGCACGCGCCGGCCGCTGCGCCGCGCGCTTTGCAGCGCGCCGAGCGCCACCGTGTCGGAGGCGACAAAGACGGCGCTGGGCGGGTGGGGCAGGGCGAGCAATTGGGCCATGGCCTCGGCCCCGCTCTGCGGCGTGAAGTTGCCGTAGCGCACCAGCTCTGGCGCAAAGGGTAGGCCGGCGGCTTCCAGGGCCTGCCGGTAGCCGGCCAGCCGGTCGGCGGCGGCGGTGTAGACCGGGTCGGCGTTGGTGATCAGGCCGATGCGGTCGTGGCCCAGGCCCAGCAGATGCTCGGTGGCCAGCATCGCGCCGCCGCGGTTGTTGACATCCACACAATGAATGTTGCTGCCGGGCAGCTGGCCGAGCAGCACCACCGGCGCGCCGGTACCGTGCAGGCGCATCAGCTCTTCGTCGTCGGAGCGCGGGCCAGAGAGCACAATTCCGTCAGCGTGGCGGTCGCGCAGCAGGCGCGCGTAGCCGCCGCTGTCATCGCCCGGCGCGATGGTTTCAAACAGGACTTTGTAGTTCTGGGCCGTGGCTGCTTGCGAGAAGCCGTCGAGCACAGTCGGCATAAAGCGGTCGGCAAAGGCCTGGTCCGGGCTTTGGCGCAGGACGAAGCCGACGCTATGGGTGCGCCCGCTGACCATGCCCCGAGCGGTGGCAACCGTGTGATAGTCCAGGGCGCGGGCGGCTTCGAGCACCAAGCGGCGGGTCTCGTCGCTGATGCGGATGCCGGGGACGTTGTTGAGGACGAACGAAACGGTGGTGCGCGACACCCCCGCTCGTTCTGCTACCTCGCGTGCCGTTGCGCGTTTCGCCATGCTCTTATGTTAACTAAACCGATTAGTAAACGGATTTACTAAAAAGTTTTACCAATGGGTTCATCCTATTCAGTTTTCGGTGCCGAGTCAATGGGCGATTTTCTAAATGGCGCGCTGTGGGGGAGGTGAAGCACCGCCCCGCGCCGACGACACACCGTAATCGTATCGTCAGCGCGGGGCGGCGACCAGAGCGGAGCGTGGTGCTACGAAATTAACGGCGGGGAGCTACAAGTTTGAGATTTCTC
>JADMIO011418052.1_pt1 | contig 17542 bp, 14 predicted proteins | sample 8958161 | NCBI WGS metagenome assembly JADMIO01 (sample SAMN16585339, study PRJNA669376) | soil metagenome | isolation source: Crop rotation soil | place: USA: Cullars Rotation, Alabama | collected 2011
GCCGCTGTCGTAGCCCGCCGGGCCGACGATCCGCCAGGACGCACCGCCGATCGGGCTCGCCGGCCCCTGGCCGGGGTTCTCCCAGCCGAGGTCGAAGTCGTTCGTGCGGCGCCAGCCCTCGCCGCCGGAAAGGGCGACGGCCTTCGGGTGGGCGGGCGGGTTGTTGTCGATCAGGATCGTGCGTGCCGGCGCGCAGGCCGAGTTGGCGGCGAAGTCGGTGGTGCAATGAACCAGGCTGTGCGATCCGTCGCTGAAACCGTTGGTGGAGATCCAGTGGAAATCGGAGACGTTGGTCGCGCAGGGCTGCATCCGCGTCCCCCGCCACTCCCCTCCGATCGAGGCTTTCCCGCAGGGGTACTCGGTCAAGCCGACGCGGGCGCCGTCGAGCCTGGTTTCGCCGAAGCGCACCCCGGCGCCGGCGTCGTAGCCGGCAACCGCGACGAACTGCGCCCCACGGCGCCAACCGGTCTCGAGGATGGTGCCGGCGGTCATCCAGGCTCCGGGAGGCGTCGGGTCTTCGATCGTGATCGTCAGGGCGCGGAGGGCCGACCAGGAGGACGAGTCGAGCGAACACCACTTGGCTTCCGCCCGCGCGCAGAGCAGTCGGTCCTCGAAGGCAGGGACCGGTGACGGGAAGCCCTTGGTGAACTCGCGCGGCGTCACGTCGGTGGCGGCAGCAGCGAGAAAGGGATCGAAGCCTCCGCCTGCGTTGACGGCCCCGACCCTCTGCTCCAGGCCGTCGTGGAGGGCGTGCCACCAGGTCCCGCGCACCTGGGTGATGCCGGTACCCGGCGGCGCGGTCCACCGCCAGCTCGCGAAACGAGTGCCCGAGACCGTCCCCTGCCCGTCGCGGGTGAGGCTCTTGACGTGGACCCCGGCGAACGGGTCGCCGCCGGAGGGCGCGCAGAAGGCGTCGGGCCGGAACTTGGCGCCGCCGGTGGTGTCTCCCCAGCCGGCGTCGGCGCCGACGAACCAGCCGCACTGGGCCACCGCGTACCTGCCCGCCTCCGCCTTCGCGGCCGCCAGCAGCATCACGCTCAGCACCAGCAGAATGCCGAGCGCGATTCCCCGCGCCCATCCGACTCTCGATCCGACCATGGTCCCTCCTTCGCTCGATTGCGTTCCGGGGACCAAGGAACGGGCGGCCGAAACTCTCCCCCCCTGCTGCCGCGCGGCGGCCGGGATCGGGCCTTTGCGAGAATCGAGCCAATGTCTCTTCCCAGCCAAGATCAGATAACCGAGAAGCTGCGCGCCGTCATCGACCCCGAGCTGCGGCGCTCGATCGTCGAGCTGGGCATGGTCCGCTCGATCGAGGTCAAGGAGGACGGCCGGGTCGAGGTCGTGGTCTCGCTGACCACCGCCGGCTGCCCGATCCGCTCCCACTTCGAACAGGCCGTCGCGAGCCAGGTCTCGCAGCTGGAGGGCGTGACCTCCGTCGCGGTCGGCTTCGACGTCCTCTCCGACGAGGAGAAAGGGCAGCTGCAGCAGACGCTCGGCCGCGGCAAGCTGCCGCAGGGCGCGCTGGCGAAGGTGAAGAACGTGATCTGCGTCTCCTCCGGCAAGGGCGGGGTCGGCAAGTCGACGATGACCGCCAATTTGGCCGCGGCGTTGACCGCCGAAGGCCACCCGGCCGGGGCGCTCGACTGCGACGTCTACGGCTACTCGATCCCCCGCATGCTCGGCGTCAACCGCAAACCGGAGGTCAACGCCGAGCGCAAGATCCTGCCGCTGGACTCGCCCAGCGGAGTGAAGGTGATGTCGATCGGCTTCTTCGTCGAGGACAACTCGGCCGTCGTCTGGCGCGGCCCGATGCTGCACAAGGCGATCCAGCAGTTCCTCGAGGACGTCGCCTGGGACGAGCTGGAGTACCTGCTGCTGGACCTGCCGCCGGGGACCGGCGACGTCTCGATGACGCTCGCCCAGCTGCTGCCTCAGGCCAAGTTCGTGGTCGTCACCACGCCCCAGCCCGCGGCCCAGTCGGTCGCCCAGCGCGGCGCCGAGATGGCGAAGAAGTTCGACCTCGAGATCCTCGGCGTGATCGAGAACATGTCCGGCTTCACCACCCCCGACGGCGAGCGCTTCACGATCTTCGGCGAGGGCGGCGGCCAGCTGCTCTCCGACGAGCTCGACGTGCCGCTGCTGGGCAAGGTGCCGCTCTCCGAGCCCCTGCGCGAGCACGCCGACAACGGCTCACCGCTGGTCATCGCGGAGCCCGACGCACCCGCCTCGCAGGCGATCCGGCAGGCGGCCCGCGGCATCGTCGCCGCGACCCCGCAGGAGCTGCCGGTGCTGCAGGCGGCGCCGAGCGCCGCCGAAGCGCCGCCGGTCAGCGGCACGCCGCTGCCGGTCGTCCAGTAACGCCTGAGTGACGAAGCGCACACTCGCGAGCGAAACTTCCGCCATCCTGCAACGTTAGGATTTGCACACAAACGCCTAATCCTCGGCTAACCGGCCGAGGAGCGGGGGACCCAGGTTTCTGGGGCTAACTCACCACGAGTGAGGGCGCAGGCTCCTTCAGCGCCAGCCCGACAGCTAACCCCGCCGGCCGACGAAGGAGGAGTAAATGACGAACGCCCTCGGGGCGGCCCGAAAAACGCCCGCCCTCTGGTATTCCCTCGCGGTTCTGAGTTTCGTCCTTGCCGTCGTCCTGGTAGCGCCGGCGCAGGCAACGCCCCCCGGCGGGGTCACTTCGACTACCCCGGAAACCGCAGTACCAACCGAAACGACCGCGCCTCCCGGCAAGGCGATCCTCGTCAACGGCCGCGCGGTCCCGCCCGCCGACGCGCCGCCCGCGGTGAAAAAGGTGATCGCAGCGGCGAACAAGATCCGCAGCAAGCCCTACATCTACGGCGGCGGCCACGGCCGCTGGTGGGACGCCGGCTACGACTGTTCCGGCGCGGTCAGCTTCGCCCTCCACGGCGGCAGCCTGATCGACACCCCGATGCCTTCCGGCTCCCTGGCCGGGTGGGGCGAAGCCGGCAGAGGCCGCTGGATCACGGTCTACGCCAACGGCGGCCACGCCTACGCAGTGATAGCCGGCCTCCGCTGGGACACCGCCGGCACCACCAACGGCACCGGCCCGAGGTGGCACAAATCCCTAAGAGCCCAAGCAAGCGGCCCGTTCACCTCAAGACACCCCGAAGGCTATTAACGCCCGTTAGCCGCCGCAGCCAAAGAACGCGATCAGAAAGAGGGGCGGGACCCCTCCTCCAGACACTTAACACGAGCCATAGGCGAAGTGTGTCTGGAGGAGGGGTCCCGCCCCTCTTTACAAACTAAGCAGCCTGATTCTTAAAGTAGTTCGCGTTGATCTCCGCGTATTTGGCCCACTCGGCCGGCAGCTGATCCTCGGCGAAGCAGGCGTCCACCGGGCAGGCCTCGACGCAGGCGTCGCAGTCGATGCACTCGTCCGGGTCGATGTAGAGCTGCTCGACGTTGTCGTAATCGGCCTCGTCAGGCGTCGGGTGGATGCAGTCGACGGGACAGACCTCGACACACGAGTTGTCCTTCTGGCCTATGCATGGCTCGGCGATGACGTAGGTCATTGGGGAGGGTCTCCTAGCTCGTTTTACCGGGTGCCCGCCGGGTGCCCCGGCCAAGCGCGAGCGCACATTTTAGGGATGATGCGGACATGCTGCTGCTGACGGGGGCAACTGGAAGCATCGGATCGCGCCTGCTGCCGTTGCTGCTCGAGCGGGGCGAGGAGGTTCGCTGCCTGGTCCGGGAGCCGCGACGGCTGGGCGCGCGGCGGGTCGACGTGCAGATCGCGCTCGGCGACCTGGGTGAGATGTCGGACCCCTACCTGGTGCGCCAGGCGCTGCGCGGGGTCGACACCGTGATCCACCTCGCCGCCTCGATCCGCGACCAGCCGCCGAAGCGGATCGAGGAGCTGAACGGGCTGGCGACGGTGCGGCTGCTGCGGGCTGCGGAGCGCAGCGGGGTCGAGCGCTTCCACTTCTTCAGCGCGCTGGAGGCCGAGAGCGCGCAGCGGACCCGCTTCTTCCGCGCCAAGTGGCTGGCCGAGCGGGCGGTCCTCTCCTCGCCGCTGCAGACGACCGTCTTCGCGCCCTCGGTCGTCTACGACCACAGCGACCCCTGGATCACCCTCCTGCGGCGCTTCTCCTTCCTGCCGGTACTGCCGGTCTCAGGCGAGGGCCGGGCGCGCTTCCAACCGATCTGGGCGGCGGACGCGGCCCGCTGCGTGACCGGCGCGCTGGCGGCGGCGGAGCCGCGCTCGCGCTACGAGCTGGCCGGGCCGGAGGCGATGACCTACGACCAGATGTCTGACCTGGTCAGCCGCGTCGCCGGCCGGCCGCGGCCGCTGGTCCACCTGCCGCTGCCGCTGGTCAGGGCGGGATTGATCGCGCTCCGCTCCGTTTTCGGCGAGGCGGTGTTCGCTACTTGGGAGGAGGCCGAGCTGATGGAGGTCTCCATGATCAGCGAGCGGGGGCCGGCCGACGCGCAGGCACTCGGGGTCGAACCGCGAAGGATGAGCGATGTGCTGGAGAGCGCCTAGACATAGTTCCCTGCTGCGGCCGCTGCTGGTCGCCGCGGTGTTGCTCGCCAGTCTGCTCGGGCCGGCGCAGGCCGGGGCGGTCTCCCTGGTGCCGCCGAAGGGAAACGTCTTCCTCGGGGTCAGCGACCGCGGGACGACGACCGAATTCAACGAATTCGCCGAGCTGACGGCCAAGCATCCGGCCCTGATGCAGACCTTCCACCCCTGGGGGAACAGCCTCAACGAGGCCTACGAACGCTGGCGCGAAACCGCAACGCGGCCGATCCTCGCGATCTCCACCGCCGACGACCAGACCCTGGCCGAGCTGATCACCCCGCAGCAGATCGCGCTCGGCTACGGCGACGACTACCTGCTGCAGCTGAACACCTTCTTCGCCGAACGCGGGCTGCCCGCCTACGTCCGGCCGCTGGGGGAGCCGAACCGCTGCCTCAACGCCTGGTCGGCGGTCAACTGCGACGGCTCGCAGAAAGGCGGCGAACACACGACCGGCTGGTACAAGCAGGCCTTCCGCCGGATCGCCGCGATCGTCCGCGGCGGCCAGACGCTGGAAGGGGTCAACGCGACCCTGGCGGAAATCGGCCTGCCGCCGGTCACCCGGACCAAAGGGCCGCCGCCGACCACCCTGCCGGCGGCGCCGGTGAGCATCATCTGGAGCCCTCTCCCCGGCGGATCGCCGCGGGTCAAGGGCAACTTCCCGGGCAACTACTGGCCAGGGCGACGCTGGGTCGACTGGGTCGGGACCGACTTCTACTCGCAGTATCCGGTCTGGGAAGACCTCAACCGCTTCTACGCCGGCAAGCAGTGGAAGGGGAAACCGGTGGCGATGACCGAGTGGGCGGTCTCCGGCGAAGACGAACCCCGCTGGGTCAAACAGACGATCGCCTGGACCGTCAAGCACCCCCGGGTGCGGATGCTCGTCTACTACCAGGGCTTCGGCCCCGGCAACCCCTACGACCTCCGCCTCTACCCCCGCACCACCAACACCCTTCGCCTCAAGATCCGCCGCCCCAACTTCCTCTCCAGCGCCGACTACAACGCCGCCCTCTTCCCTCCGCTGCCGCCCAAGCCGCGGAAAAAATAGGCCCACAAACAGCGAGACCGCGAGAATCCGCGCTATAGGCGGGTTCTCGCGGTCTCGCGAAACTGCTTCCCGATCGGGAAGGGCTACATCATGCCGCCCATGCCGCCCATGTCGGGCATCGCGGCACCGCCGCCGCCGTTCTCCTCCGGCGGTTCGGCGATGATCGCCTCGGTCACGAGGATGTTCTTCGCGATCGAGGCGGCGTTCTCCAGGGCCGAGCGGGTGACCTTGGTCGGGTCGATGACGCCGGCCTTGATCAGGTCGCCGTACTCGCCGCTGGCCGCGTTCAGGCCTTCGCCGTCCTTCAGCTCGCGGACCTTGTTGACCACGACCGAGCCCTCGAGGCCCGAGTTCTCGGCGATCTGCCGGACCGGCTCCTCCAGCGAGCGGTGGATGATCCGCGCGCCGGTCACCTCGTCCGGCTCGTCGAGGCTCTCCGGGTCGAGCCCGGCCTGCGCGTTCAGCAGCGCCACGCCGCCGCCCGGCACGACGCCCTCCTCGAGGGCAGCCCGGGTCGCCTGCAGCGCGTCCTCGACGCGGTGCTTTTTCTCCTTCATCTCGGTCTCGGTGGCGGCGCCGACCTTGACGACGGCAACGCCTCCGGCGAGCTTGGCCAGGCGCTCCTGGAGCTTCTCGCGATCGAATTCGGAGTCGGTGTTCTCGATCTCCTGTTTGATCTGCTTGATCCGGCCTTTGATGTCCTCCGCATCGCCACCACCGTCGATGATCGTGGTGGTGTCCTTGGAGACGACGACGCGGCGGGCCTTGCCGAGCTGAGCCAGCTGGGTGTTCTCCAGTTTCAGGCCCATCTCCTCGGTGATCCGCCGCTGAGGATCGCGATGTCCTCGAGCATCCGCTTGCGGCGGTCGCCGAAGCCGGGGGCTTTGACGGAGACGCCGGTGAAGGTGCCGCGGAGCTTGTTCACGACCAGGGTCGCAAGGCACTCGCCCTCGACGTCCTCGGCCACGATCAGCAACGGTTTGCCGCCCTGCATCACCTGCTCGAGCACCGGCAGGATGTCCCGCACGGAGCCGATTTTCTGGTTGGCGATGAGGATGTAGGGGTCGTCCAGCACCGCCTCCATGCGGTCCTGGTCGGTGACCATGTACGGCGAGATGTAGCCCTTGTCGAACTGCATCCCCTCGGTGAACTCGAGCTCCATCCCGAAGGTCTGGCCCTCCTCGACGTTCACCACGCCGTCTTTGCCGACTTTCTCGATCGCGTCGGCGATCACGTTGCCGATCTCGTCGTCGCCGGCCGAGATGGCGGCCACACGGGCGATCTGGTCTTTGCCGGCAACCTCTTTGCTCTGCTTGTTGCGGAGGTTGTCGACGACCTCTTCGACCGCCTTCTCGATCCCGCGGCGCAGGGCCAGCGGGTTGGCGCCGGCGGCCACGTTCTTCAGGCCCTGGCGGACGATCGTCTGGGCCAGCAGGGTGGCGGTGGTGGTGCCGTCACCGGCGACGTCGTTGGTCGCGGTCGCGACCTCGCGGACGAGCTGGGCGCCCTGGTTCTCGAAGACGTCCTCTACCTCGACCTCGCGGGCGATGGTGACGCCGTCGTTGGTGATCGTCGGCGCGCCGAACTTTTTGTCCAGCACGACGTAACGACCTTTGGGGCCGAGGGTCACCTTGACGGCGTTGGCGACGGAATCGACGCCTGCCTGCAGGGCCCCTCTGGCCTCCTCTGCGTACTTCAGCTCCTTGTGAGCCATCTGTTTCCAGTCCTCCTTTGAATTAAGTCCGGGTGGGAGCTAGCTGATCTTGGCCAGGACGTCCGACTCGCGCAGCACCAGCAGCTCGTCGCCCTCGACGGTCACCTCGGTGCCGCCGTATTTGGAGTAGAGGACCTCGTCCCCCTCCGCGACGTCGAGCGGGATGCGCTTCTCGCCATCCTCGTCCCATTTGCCGTCGCCTACGGCTACGACCTGACCCTTCTGCGGCTTCTCTTTGGCCGTGTCGGGAAGGACGATGCCGCTGGCGGTCGTCTCCTCCTCCTCGATCGGCTTGACGATCAGCCGGTCCCCGAGGGGCTTCAGCTTCATCCGTGAACCTCCGTAATAGGTGTGGGTGGTGTGAAAGTTGAGAATCGCCGCTCTAGAGCCGAAACTTCGCTCTTGCGGCGTTTGGCACTCTCGATAGGAGAGTGCCAATAGACCAAAAGATAGCGAAGCGTCAGTCGATCGCCAAGAGCCGACAGCCGAGCAGCTCGGCGATCCCCTCGCCGCCGCGCCGCATCACCCAGTCGTGGTTCCACTCGAAGGCCGGGCGGAGCAGCGGCGCGAAGAGGTTCATCCAGGGCTTGGTCGTGCGCACGTTCCACTCGTAGAGGACCGCGGTGACCCCGTCCTGCTCGTAGAGGCGCCAGCGGCCGACGCCTTCCAGCTCGCCGACCGCGTGCCCCTCCATCAGGGTCGGGTGCTCGATCCGGGTCGTCGTCACCTCGAAGCAGACGCGATAGGGCAACAGGCTCTTCCAGACCATCCGCGAGACGCTGCCGAGGCCGTCGGCGTTGTTCCCCGGCCGCAGCTCGCTCGCCTCCTCCACCCCGCGCCACCAGGTGGGCCAGCGCTCCTGGTCGTGGATCGCCTCCCAGACCGGCTCGCGCGGGGACTCGAGCAGCCAGGTCGTCAGGAAGGCGTATTCGGCCATCGGGCGCCCACTAGTTGTGGTGGGGCGTCTCTCCGTTGCCGAGGTGCGCCCGCGGCGGCTCGACGATCTGCGAGAAGCGGATCACCGTGACCAGGTCGCTGGCGTTGACCGGCCGGCTGTAGATCTGTTCGAGGAAGTTGATCTCGTCCTCGAGCCGGCGGAACTCCGGGTTGTCGTGCTCGATGTCGCGGCGCGAGAGCTCGTCGAGCCGCTTCACCTCGACGTCGTCGATCACCGCGGTGAAGATCTTCTCCCGCGGGCTGTGGCGGAAGCCGACGGTGATCCAGACCACCTGGCCGCGCTCGTACTTGTTGCTCTTGTCGCCGAGCCGGATCGTGGCGGTCTTGCGGCCACGTTTCAGCTGGTCGATGAAGACCGCCGAGTAGAAGTTCAGGACGTAGATGCCGCCTCGCATTTGCGCAGCGAGCGTATAGGAGAGGGGGAACAGCGAGGGACCTGGACGATCGTATGAGGCCGGCGGACGAGAATTCGGGTGATTTTCTGGGCGGCTCAGGTTTTGGGCATCAGATCCGATGCCCCAACACATGCCAGTCACGCTCAGAACTCTCCGCCTGCCCGTCCTCCTGCTTCTCGCCACGCTCTCGCTCTTCGTCTTCGCCGCCCAGGCGCAGGCGCTGAAGTGCGACGGCAAGAAGGTCACCATCAAGGGGACCGCGGGCGACGACCACATCGTCGGCAAAAAGGCCAGCGACGTGATCTGGGGCGGCGGTGGCGACGACACGATCACCGGCGGCCCGAACGGCAACGACACCATCTGCGGCGGGCCCGGCAACGACTCGATCAACGGCGGTCGCGGCTACGACTCGCTGCACGGCGAAGGCGGCGACGACGACCTCGAAGGCGACACCGGCTCCGACATGGTCGACGGCGGCGATGGCAACGACGTCGTCTCCGGCTCGAAAGGGGCCGACAACCTCCACGGCGGCGGTGGCGACGACGTGATCACCGGCTACAAGGGCCCCGACAAGATCGACGGCGGCGGCGGCAACGACTACATCGACGGCCAGCAAGGCAGCGACAAGATCGACGGCGACGGCGGCGACGACAAAGCCCTCGGCGACAAGGGCAACGACCAGATCGAGGGCGGCCCCGGCTTCGACCACATCGAAGGCGGCCCCGGTGACGACAGCGACCTCGACGGCGGCGGCGACAGCGACGAAGTCTTCGGCGGCGCCGGCACCGACCACGCCGACGGCGGCCCGGGCAACGGCGACATCGTCCGCGGCGACGCCGGCACCGACACCCTCTCCGGGGGCGAGGGCAGCGACGACATCGTCTCCTACGCCAGCGCCACCCGCGGCGGCATCATCCTCAGCCTCGCCAGCAACAAGGCCAAAGGCGACGGCCACGACGACCTCGGCGGCTTCGAGGACGTGGTCGGATCGCCGCAGGGCGACACGATCGTCGGCAACGGCCAGCAGAACCGGATCGACGGCGGCGTCGGCGACGACAACCTGCAGAGCGGCGGCGGCGGTGGCCAGGCCTTCGGCGGCCCCGGCAGCGACGAATGCGGCGGCTTCACGGTCGAGACCTCCTGCGGGCCCGAAGAAGCTCCCCCCGGCAACATGGCCTTCGCCACCCTCAACGCGGGCCTCGACGGCGCCAGCCTGATCGTCCAGGGCACCGCGGGCAACGACGACCTCCACGTCTCCTTCGCCGGCGGCGCCCTGATCGTCTCCTCGGGTGGGCCGATCTACGCCGGCGACGGCTGCCTGTCCGCAAACGCCAACACCCTCACCTGCGGCGCGGGCTCGCCGCCGCTGATCGTGATGACCGGCGGCGACGGCAACGACACCGAGGCGATCGACCCCAGCGTCCCGGCCGGCACCAAAGTCCGGATCAACGGCAACAACGGCGACGACAACCTCGTCGGCGGCAACGGCGAGGACGTGCTGGAAGCGGGCGAGAACTACAACACCCCCAACTTCGGCCACGACCGGCTCGAAGGCAACGGCGGCAGCGACGTCCTCTACGCCGACCCGGGCGGCGACACCCTGCTCGGCGGCAACGGCAACGACCTGCTGGTCAACTCGGTCGTCACCTGCCAGGGCCACACCTACGACGGCGGCAGCGGCGAGGACACCGTCTCCTACGCCCGCTCGAACGACAACCTGCGGGTCACCCTCGGCGGCAGCGGCGGACCGGCCGGCTGCGGCAACGACGATCGTGTCCTCGGCGACAACGAGAGCCTGGAGGGATCCGACGGTCCCGACGTGCTCGTCGGCGACGGCGGAGAGAACAGCATCATGGGGCACCTCGGCGCCGACGTCCTGATCGGCAAGGGCGGCAGCGACTTCATCGACGCCGCCGACGGTCAGCGCGACAAGCAGATCGACTGCGGCGGCGGCGCCGACGACATCGTCAAGGACGGCAGCGACCCCGCCTCCAACTGCTGACTCAGCACTGATCGAATCTAGCCCGCGCTGAACCCCTCCTCGCCGATCAGCGGCACGAAGCGGCAGGGCCCGATCGTCTCGCTGAAGACCTCCTCACCCTGACGGCGCAGGACGGTGAGCAGGTCGGCCTCGCCGGAGGCGATCGGGATCACCAGGCGGCCGCCCTCGGCGAGCTGGTCGAGCAGCGCCGGCGGTGGCGCCGGGGCCGTGGCGTGGACGGCGATCGCATCGAAGGGGGCGCGGGACGGGACCCCGAGGCTGCCGTCGCCGACCACCAGCTCGACGTTGTGGATGCCGAGCGAGGCGAGCAGCCGGGCGGCGGCGTCGGAGAGCGCCTGGTGGCGCTCGACGCTGACCACGTGATCGGCGAGCAGCGAGAGCACCGCCGCCGAGTAGCCGGAGCCGGTCCCGACCTCGAGCACCAGCTCCGCGCCCCGCAGCTGCAGGGCCTGGCAGATGGCGGCGACTATCCACGGTTGCGAGATCGTCTGCTCCTCTCCGATCGGCAGCGCCGAGTCAGCGTATGCGCGGTTGCGCATCGTCTCGGGGACGAACTCCTCGCGTGGCACCGACCCCATCGCCGCCAGCACCCGCTCGTCGCCGATGCGACGGGAGCGCAATTGCCGCTCGACCATCCGGGCGCGGAGGTCGGCGGGGTCCTTCACGGGCTCAGTAGATGTAGTTGCGGAGCTTCTCGGGCTCCAGCACCGTCACCCGGCCGCGGCCGGAGCGGACGACGCCGGCGCGCTCCAGCTCGGCGAGGAAGCGGCTGACCGACTCGCGCGAGGTGCCGGCGAGCTGGGCGAGATCGGTCTGGTTCATCTGGATCGTCACCTCTTCGGTCGAGTCGGCGTCGCCCCCCCCGTTGTCCTGGGCCTCGCGGCTGAGCTGGGCGAGGATTCCGGCGACCCGGCTGGGAACCGTCTGGAAGGACTGGCGCGAGAGGCGGACGTTGGCGGCGCGCAGGCGGCGGACCAGCCCGGCGACCAGCTTCAGCGAGATCTCCGGATGGCGGGCGAGCAGGGCGCGGACGTCGTTGGCGGGGAGGGCGAGCAGCTCGCCCTCGGTCAGCGCCTCGGCGCTGGCCGAGCGTTGGTCGCCGTCGAGCATCGCCAGCTCGCCGAAGATCTCGCCCGGGCCGAGGGTGGCGAGGGTGATCGCCCGGCCGTCGGAGTGTTCGCGGGTGACCCGGAAGCTGCCCTCCTTGACGATGTAGCAGGCGTCGGAATCGTCGCCCTCGTGGAAGACCCGGGTGCCGGCGGGAAAGGTGCGCGGGACCGCGACCTGGGAGAAGCGCTCCAGCTCCCCCTCCTCCAGGTCGGCGAAGAGCGTCACGCTCTTCAGCAGCTCGACCGCGGTCTGATCTGCCTTGGGCACCAAGGCGATTATGGCAATGGTTTGACTAGCGGGCCGAAGCGGTGAGCTTGCGGGGGCCGCGGCTGAAGCCGGCGCCGATCAGCGCCTCCTCGTGGCCGGAGCCGATCACCGCTTCGCCGTCGAGCTTCTCGACCGCCAGTTTCGGCAGCCGGCCGGCGGCGACGGCGTCGGCGAGGGCGCGCATCGCCTCCTCCAGCTCCCCGCCCTGGAGCGGACAGAGGCGGAGCAGGCCGCGGCCGCCGCGCTCGACGAAGACGACCGGCTCGCCGTCGCGCAGCAGCAGGTGGGCGCCGGGGGTGCGGCCGGGGCGGCGGCCGCCCTCGAGCTTCGGCCAGGGCAGCGAGGCGCCGTAGGGGTTGGCCGGGTCGGTGGCAGCGAGGACGAGGTAGCTGCCGTCGGCTTCGGGCAGCGAGCGCAGCCGCTCGACCGCGCCCGGGAGGGCGAACTGGGCCCCGCCGAGGCCCTCGACGAAGTAGCCCCGGCGGGCGGTGCCGAGCAGCTCGAGGTTGCCGAGCTCCCCGTAGAGGGTCGAGAAGCCGCCGGGGATGCCCTCGGCGAGGACGGTCTCGCGGGTGACGATCCCGTAGCGCTCGAGCATCAGCTCGGCCTGGGCGCGGAGCTTGGCGCCCGGCCCCGGGGCGTTGGCGAACAGCGGCGCGGTAAGCGACCAGCGACCCTGGACGGCGGCGCCGGTGGTGCTGCGGCGGCGGGCGAAGCGGCGGCCCGGGCGTTCCGAGGGCGGCACCGCCCGCAGGCGCGGCGCCCGCAGCGGCGCGAAGGCGTCGTTCGTCACCTCCCCCGTCCAGGCCAGGTCCCAGAGAGCGTTGTGGATGTCCTCTGCCGGGTGCTCGAGGTCGAAGGCGAGGTCGAGCCAGAAGGACGGGCCCGCGGCGAGCCGCTCGCGGATCGCCTCGTGGACCTCCCCCTGCGGCGTCTCCAGCTTCGCGTTGGACGGCGGCGGGCCGGCGAGGCGGACGTCTTCGCGGAAGTAGAGGGCGACGCTGCCGTCATTGCGGCCGAGAGCCCCGGCCCCGACCCAGACCAGCTCGCCGCTGGTGCAGAGCTCGTCGAGCCAGCTCTGCGAATAGGCGCCGAGGCGGCGAGGCAGGACGTCCCCCTCCCAGACTTTCGGGGTCAGCGCCACCCCCTGCAGCGGCACCAGCGCCTCGCGCAGGCGGTCGATCCCGGCGCCGGTGCGGCGGAAGGCGTCGACGTTCTGCCAGCTCGGCAGGAAGCGGGCCAGCTCGCGGGTGTCGGCCGCCTCGACCTCCTTGCGCAGGCGGGCGAGGCTGGCGCGGCGGACCCGGCGCAGGACTTCGGCGTCGCACCACTCGCGCTCGGTCCCGCCGGGCAGCAGCTCGCCGCGGACCATCGCCCCTTCGGCCTCCAGCTCGCGCAGCGGCGGCAGCGGGTCGACCCCGTAGCGCCCGGTCAGCTTCGCGGTCGGGAAGGGGCCGTGGGTGCGGGCGTAGCGGCGGACCAGGGCGCGCATCGCGTCGGGGTGCTCCTCGAGGAAGGTCTCTGGCAGGCCGGGCGGCTCGGGGACCCCGAGCGCGTCGCGGTAGAGGCCGGCGTCCTCGGCGGCGATGTAGCGCTCCTCGCCGGCGACCCGGACCTTGGCCACGCGCCGCTCGGCGACGAGTTTCTCCAGCATCGACTTCGCCGAGTAGCCCTCGGCGACGCGCGCCTCGCACTCCTCGGCGGTGAGGTCGCCGAGGTTGCGCAGCAGCTGCTGCAGGGCGTCGCGGTCCCCGGCCCGGCCGGCCTCGGTGCGGTGCTGGAGCTGGGCTTCGACTTCTTCCAACGCTTCGGGGTCGATCAGCTCGCGCAGCTCCTCCTGGCCGAGCAGCTCGCGCAGCAGGTCGCGGTCGAGGGCCAGCGCCGCCGCCCGCCGCTCGGCGTTCGGCGTGTCCCCCTCGTACATGTAGGTGGCGACGTAGTCGAACAGCAGCGAGGAGGCGAAAGGCGAGGCGGTCGGCGTCTCTACCTCGACCAGGGAGAGAGCGCGCGAGTGCAGCTTTTCCAGCAGCTCGGCGAGGGCGGGCAGGTCGAGGACGTCTCGCAGGCACTCGCGGTAGGTCTCCAGCACGACCGGGAAGCGGGGGAAGTCCCGCGCCACCTCGAGCAGGCTCTGGCTCTTCAGCCGCTGCTGCCAGAGGGGGGTGCGCTTGCCCGGGTAGGCGCGCGGGATCAGCAGCGAGCGCGAGGCGTTCTCGCGGAAGCGGGCGCCGAACAGGGCGCTGCCGGAGAGCTCGCCGACGACCAGGTCTTCGATCTGGTCGGGGTCGATCAGGACGAGGTCGGCGGGCGGCGGCTCGTCGGCGTCGGGGAGGTGGATGACAATCCCGTCGTCGGACCAGATCGCGTCGGCCTCGAGGTCGCGTTCGTCGCGGATCTTGGCGGCGAGGGCGAGGCCCCAGGCGGCGTGGACGCGGCCGCCGTAGGGGGAGAGGATGCAGAGGCGCCAGTCGCCGATCTCGTCGCGGAAGCGCTCGACGACGATCGTCTCGTCGGAGGGGACGACCCGGGTCGCCTGCTGCTGCTCGCGCAGGTAGGAGACGAGGTTGTCGGCGGCGCGCTCGTCGAGGTCGTACTCCTCGGCCAGCTCGGCCGGCTCGCGGTTGACCGCCTCGCGGGCGAAGGCGCCGATCGCCCGGCCCAGCTCGGCCGGGCGGCCGATCCCGTCGCCCTTCCAAAAGGGGACCGCGCCGGGGGCGCCGGGGGCCGGGGTGACGATCACCCGGTCGCGGGTGATTTCCTCGATCCGCCAGGTACTGGAGCCGAGCAGGAAGGTCTGGCCGGCGCGGGCCTCGTAGACCATCTCCTCGTCGAGCTCGCCTACCCGGCGGCCGTCGGGGAGGTGGACGCCGTAGAGGCCGCGATCGGGGATCGTGCCGGCGTTGGTGACGACCAGCTGGCGGGCGCCTTTGCGGCCGTGGATGGTGCCTTCGGTGCGGTCCCAGACGATCCGCGGCCGCAGCTCGGCGAAGCGGTCGGAGGGGTAGCGGCCGTCGAGCATGTCGAGCACGTTCTCCAGCTGTTCGCGGGAGAGGTCATGGAAGGACTGGGTGGCGGTGACGACCCGCTCGACCTCGTCGACCTCCCACTCGTCCAGCGCCGCCATCGAGACCAGGTGCTGGGCGAGGACGTCGAGGGGGTTCTGCGGGATCGTCGTCTCCTCGATCTCGGCCTCGCGCATGCGGCGGGCGACGACCGCGCACTCGAGCAGGTCGCCGCGGTATTTGGGGAAGATCCGGCCCTTGGAGACTTCGCCCATGCGGTGGCCGGCACGGCCGATCCGCTGTAGGCCGCGGGTCACCGACTTCGGCGACTCGACCTGGATCACGAGGTCGACGGCGCCCATGTCGATCCCCAGCTCCAGCGAGGAGGTGGCGACCAGGCAGGGGAGCTCGCCGGACTTGAGCATCTCCTCGACCACCGAGCGCTCCTCGTGGGAGAGGGAACCGTGGTGGGCGCGGGCGATCTCGACCTGCTCGAGCGGCTCGCCGGTGTCCTCGTGGTGGCCGGCCTGCTCGGTTGCTGGTAGCTCACTTTCGCCTTCGCCGTTCGCGAGCTCGTTCAACCTCTTTGCCAGACGCTCGGCTGCGCGCCTGTTATTCACGAAGATCATCGTCGAGGTGTGTTCTTCGACCAGCTCGAGGAGGCGGGGGTAGATCGCGGGCCAGATCGAGCGGACGTGGGCGGAGGGCTCGATTTCGGTCGGCGGCGGCCCGTCCTCGCTCGGATACGCCGGCGCCCCGGGGTCCGCCATGTCCTCAACCGGCACCACGATCTCCAGGTCCAAAGCCTTCTTCTGCCCCGCATCAACAATGCGGCAAGACCTCTTAGACCCGACAAGGAACTGACCGATCCGCTCCAGCGGCCTCTGCGTAGCCGAGAGACCAATCCGCTGGACCCCCGGATGTTCAAGCCCCCCTGCGGTGGGTGGCGACGATGCGGGACCCTCGCCGGTCGGCGAGGGGGACGTATCGGAGACAGGACCCACCGCCTGACCGGCATGGTCCTGAACCCATCGATCCAACCGCTCCAAAGTCAAAGCCAGATGCGACCCCCGCTTCGTCTGGGCAACGGCGTGAATCTCGTCGACGATCACCGCTTCGACCCCGGTGAGGATCTCGCGGACGCTGGAGGAGAGCATCAGGTAGAGCGACTCCGGGGTGGTGATGAGGATGTCCGGCGGGGTTTTCGCCATCGCCCGCCGTTCTTTCTGCGAGGTGTCGCCGGTGCGCAGGCCGACGGCGATCTCGGCGCCGATCCCCCGCAGCGGCGCCCGCAGGTTGCGCTCGATGTCGTAGGAGAGCGCTTTCAGCGGCGAGACGTAGACCAGCTTGACCCCGGTCCCCAGCGAGTCCGAGCGGGCCAGCTTGTCGATCCCCCAGAGGAAGCTGGCGAGCGTCTTCCCCGACCCGGTCGGGGCGCAGATCAGCGCGTGCTCACCGCTGGAGATCGCCTCCCAGCCACCCGACTGCGCCGGCGTCGGCCCCTCGAAGGAGGCCTCGAACCAGCGCCGCGTCGCCGGGCTGAACGGCGCCAGCGGATCGGATTTCGTGCTCGTTTTCGCCTCAGTCGCCAACCCACCGATCTTACGCAGATCGACGGGTCGGCTCTACCGGGCTACGGGGTGCCGCCGGCGAGCTTCACGTATTCGAACCAGGACTTCCTGGGCGTGAAGCCGGGGGCGAAGAGGCCCGAATGGCTGCAGAAGTTGCAGGCGCCCGGGGCGTCGTCGACCGAGAACCAGAAGACGCCCTTCAGCTTCCACTTCACCTGCTTGTTGCGCAGGGTGGTCAGCGCGGTGCGCAGTTCGCGCGCCTGGCCGGCCGGTCCCTTGGCGAAGAGGTTGCCTTCGCTCTTGGGGCCGGCGCTCCAGCCGAGCTCGGTGATCCAGAGGGGCTTGCCGCCGTCTTTGTTGGCGCTGAGGACGTTGCGGAATTCTTCGGTCACGGCCGGCAGTTCGCGAGCGTTGATCGTGTACGGGTGCAGGGCAGCGCCGCTGTACCTGGTCTTCAGGCCGGGCGTCGTCTTGTACATCCGGTCGACGAAGTCGCTCGCGTACCAGTTGAGGCTCTTGTGTTTGCCGGCGGCGTTGCGCGAACCCTTCGGCCGGGAGAAGAGGCCGGCGAGGACGACCTTCGCCCCCGGATCGGCGGCCTTCAGGGCCGTGTAGGAGATCTTCACCAGCTGCCCGTACTCGGTCGGGTCAGGCTTGGCGATGAAGTACTTGAAGTTCGGCTCGTTCCAGATCTGCCAGTTGCGGATCGGTCGTTTCGGGACACCGGGGTGCTCAGACCAGAAGCTGCCGGTCGGCCCGTAGCGTGCGACCGCGGCGGTCAGGAAGGCGGCCCAGCCGGTGCGGCCGGCGCCGCTGACCGGCAGGTGCGCCGGAGCTTTGAGCCCGCCCGCCCCCGGTACCTTCTTCGCCGGGACGGCCCATTCCGGTGCGCCGGAGAGGAACGGCAGGACGCCGATCCCGGCCTTC
>JADMIO011718049.1_pt1 | contig 17542 bp, 17 predicted proteins | sample 8958161 | NCBI WGS metagenome assembly JADMIO01 (sample SAMN16585339, study PRJNA669376) | soil metagenome | isolation source: Crop rotation soil | place: USA: Cullars Rotation, Alabama | collected 2011
GCCGCGACTTCAAGTCACGTGAATTCCAAGCTTCGGATCCCACTGTGCTGGAAAGTCGCCCAGCGGTTGACCTTCTTCTCGATGGGCCGCTCCTTGATGGAGATGGAGCCGTCGGCGCGACGCACCGCGACCGCGAACGACGACGGCGACCGCATCATCACGCCCTCGAGCACGGCCTGGCCGCCGATGTACGGGCGGTCGGGGCTCCCCAGCGAGGTCTGCGTCTTCGGGTCGGTCGTCTCGAGTTCGGGCATGTCGGAGGGAAACCTAACACCCGGAAGGCGGGATGGCAGGGGGGCCACAAAAAGCAGCGGGCGCACGCCTCGACTCGAGGAATGCGCCCGGCGCGCTGGTCGAACGGACGAGGATTACTCGGCCTTGGGGGCCTCGACCTTGGCCTCGGAGAACTTCACGCCCTCGGCGGCCTTGGGCTCCGGCTTGGCCTTCTTGGCGGGGGCCTTGGCGACGTCGGCCGCGCCACCCTTGGCGCGATCGGACGCGACGGCCTTCTCGCCGAACTTCTTGCGGAAACGATCGACGCGGCCGGCCGTGTCCATCAGCTTCTGCTTGCCGGTGTAGAAGGGGTGGCAGGCGCCGCAGACGTCGACCGTGAAGTCGCCGCGGGTGCTGCGGGTCTTCACGACGTTGCCGCAGGCGCAGGCGATGTTGGCGTCGGGATAGGCGGGGTGGATGTCGCGCATGGCTCAGCTCCGATTGGGTTTCTCCCGGATATAGGGAGAAGGGCCGGGCAACGTAGTCTCGCGATCCCCACTTGTCGAGCGGAGCGGTCTTTTCTGCGTGATATCGCGACAAAACCCGCCGGTATGCGGCCGTGGTAGCGCCTCGGCCATGATCCCCCGCTACACGCCGAAGGACCTGGCCGAGCTGTGGTCGCCGAAGAGGCGCTTCGCCATCTGGCTCGAGGTCGAGCTCTCCGCGTGCGAGGCCATGGAGCGCGCGAGCCTGGTGCCGGTCGGCACGGCGGCGGAGATCCGCGCGAAGAACATCCAGATCGACCCCGACGAGATCGATTCGATCGAGAAGGTCGTGAAGCACGACGTGATCGCCTTCCTCACGCACGTGGAGAAGCTCGCCGGAGCGCCGGCCCGCTGGCTCCATCGCGGCATGACCTCGAGCGACGTGCTCGACAGCGCGTTCGCCATCCAGCTCCGCGACGCGATCGACGCGATGCTCCCGCGGCTCGATCGATTGCTCGCCGCGCTGGCCACTCGCGCGAAGGAGCACGCGCACACGTCGATGATCGGTCGCTCGCACGGCATCCACGCGGAGCCGATCACCTTCGGGATCGCGCTCGCCGGTCACCACGCCGAGCTCGCGCGCGGTCGTTCGCGCTTGATGATGGCGCGCGAGGAGATCTCCGTCGGCAAGATCGCCGGCGCGGTCGGCACGTATGCGCACCTCTCGCCCGCGATCGAGCAGGACGCGCTCGGCAAGCTCGGCCTGCGCCCGGAGACGATCGCGACGCAGGTCGTCTGTCGCGATCGCCACGCGGCGTACTTCACCGCGCTCGCCGTCGTCGCCGCCGGCATCGAGCGGCTCGCGACGAACGTGCGTCACTGGCAGCGCAACGAGGTCGCCGAGGCCGAGGAGGCCTTCACCGCCGGGCAGAAGGGCAGCTCGGCGATGCCGCACAAGCGCAACCCGATCCTGTCCGAGAACCTCTGCGGCCTCGCGCGCATCGTGCGCATGGCGGCGATCCCCGCGCTCGAGGACGTGGCGCTCTGGCACGAACGCGACATCTCGCACTCGTCGGTCGAGCGCATGATCGCGCCCGACGCCACGTCGACGCTCGCGTTCATGCTCGAGCGCGCGGCGGGTCTCGTCGAGGGGCTGGTGGTCTACGACCAGAACCTGCGTCGCAACCTCGAGCTCACCGGCGGCCTCTTCTTCAGCGAGGGCGTGCTCCTCGAGCTCGTGGGCAAGGGCGTGCCGCGCCAGGAGGCGTACGTCTGGGTGCAGCGCAACGCGATGAGGGCGTCGAAGGAAGGCGCGAGCTTTCTCGATGGCCTGGTGAACGACCCCGACATCAAGGCGAAGCTGACCGAGCAGGAGGTGCGCCGGTGCTTCGATCTCGGCCACGTGCTGCGCCACGTCGACGCGATGCTGGCGCGCGCGCTGGGTTGAAGCTCACAGGAGCTCGTTCAGCAGGTCGACGGCGCGTTCGTGTCGCGCCGCCGTCATGAGGCGAAGCACCTGCTCGGCACCGGCCTTCGTCGTCGCCTTGGCCGGAGCCGTCGCATACGCATCACGCAGCGCCGCAGCGTCGGTGTCCGCGAGGAACGCGAACAGCACCGCCGCCTGGTTCAGATCCTTGCTGCGCTTGTCGCTCGTCACGCCTCTTCGCTGGGAGACGAGCATCTTGTGGCACGCGTAACGCTCCGGCCGCGGGATCTTGATCGGCACGACGGACTCGCGTCCGAGAAGGATGCCCTCCATCGGATCCTCCAGCAGGTAGTCGAGATGAGGCATCGCCTGCGCGTGGGCGGCGAGCTCGGGGACGGCGCGCACCGTCACCTCGCGGCCTCGTCCCGGGATCAACAGGTCGACGCGCAGCCGATCCTTGCCCGGCACCTTGTAGGAGGTCGGAGGCGCCTTGCGATCGAATCCGAGGATCGGGCCGAGCGGCACGGCAGACGCGCGCAACGATTCCTCGAAGGACGGGCCGTCGGTCAGGATCAAGCGCGCACCGCGCGCGATGTCGATGTCCTCCGTCAGATACGGCGCGCTCGCGATGCCGAGCTCGTTGAGCAGCGCGCCGAACGCGTGCGACCCGACCAGCACGGCTCCCGCGCGGAAGAGGCCGCGATTGGCCAGCGCGGCGACGATGGCGCCCGTTCGAACGTCGACGCGGACGTAGCCCTGGCGCGCGAGAAAGCGCGCTTGCTCGAGCAGCCCGTTCGTGGCGGCGATCTGCTCGCGAAGAGCGTCCGCGCGCGCGATCGTCTCGCCATCGCTGGCCGGTCCCAGGTAGTCGGCCTTCTTCTTCCCCTCTGGATCGTAGAACTGCCGGTAGAGGAAGGTGCTGCCCTCGACGTCGCGCGCGCTCACCGAGCCAGGCGTGCCGATCAGCAGCGTCGTCTGCTCGAGAGCGAGCCGCTTCAGCTCGGAATACGCCGTCGCGAGGACGAGCGGCCGGGGCGTGTACAGCGCGGGCATCTTGTTCTCTAGTATTGTAAACTAGAGAACAAGTCCGTGCACGCGCCTCAGCGAGGCGTGAAGCGGTTGCCGAGCGCCTTGAAGCCGATGTGCCGGCACGTCGCGGCGTAATCGATGCGCGTCGCGCGTTGCTCCAGCGTCGGGGGCAGTCGTCGCAGCGAGAGCGCGAGCTCGGCGCGCATCGTCTTCGGCATCGGGCCGAACTTCAGGCCGAGCGAGGGACCGCGATCCCACGGGCGTCGACCGTGGATCACGCGCGCGACCTCGGCCTCGGCGTCGACGAAGTCCGTCGTGCCGGGCATGCAGAACGAGACGATGACCGGCTCGCCCGTGAGCACGCGCGCATCGGCCTGCACCTGCATGCCTTCGGCCGACAGATCGAGGATGCGATACGCGATCCGCTTGAAATCGCGCTCGCGCACGACCTCGCAGCCATAGGTGGCGAGCCGTCGCATGGTGCGTCGATCGCGCGCGGGAACGAAGAAGTCATCCATCATCGGCTCACCCCTCGAGACCAGCGTTTCAGCTCGTACCCGAGGGGGCCAAGAGATGCGCACAATGTAGGTTCAGACCCCGGTCGAGCCCGTCGGGTGCTGCAGGCGCGTGACCGCGAGGTCGAGGCTCGCGTCCTGGTTGGCGAGGAGCTCGCGCTCCACGTCGGCGAAGTGCGTCTGGAGACGCTCCTTCTCCTTCTCGAGCCACGCCGTGCTGGGCTCCATCGGCATGTACGGCGCCTGGATGCGCGCGATCTCCTCCTTGGTGAAGCCGGAGGTGAGCACCCAGTCGTGAAGGTCGCCCGACGATTGCTCGGCCACGCGGACGAAGTTGTTCGTCTTCGCGGTCTGATCGACGAGCGCGTGCTTGCCGTCGAGATCGACGAGGTTGGCGACCGCGCACAGGTGACCGTCGTCGTCGCGGAAGACGTTGAGCGGCATCTGGCTCACGCGGTTCTTCGGAAAGACGCCGTTCGCGGCGTAGGCGTGCAGGCGCTCGATCTGCAGCTTGCGGCGCGCGGCGAGCTGCACGCGCACGAGCTTGGCGTCGCTCGAGACGACGACCTGACCACCCTCGGCGCCGTCGCCGGCCGTGATGGTCTGCGAGCTGCCACAACCGACAGCGGTGGCGGCGGCGGTGACGGAGAGGACGAAGAGGATCGACGAGAGACGACGAGAGAGGAACGTGAACATGAGGTGCTCCCGGCGGGGGCTGTGTGGATGGATCTCGGGCACCGCGGCGACTCACATTTCGCCAGAGATTGCTGCGCAACTCTGGCCGCTCGGTCGATCTTCGCGCTCCGCGCTCCGTTCGCCTCGCTGCTCGTCCCGCGACTTCCCTCCGCCTGCCGAGTTCATACGCACGAGTTGCGCGGACGATCTGTCGTCCGCGACTCGAAGATCATGGCTCCGAACGGCGGTGGATCAGAACGAGCCGTCGAAGCCGAACGTCATGCCGGTCGCACCCAAGGCACCCGTGATCACGGGTGTCGCGTTCGGGCGGATCGCCACCGGCGCGGGCTTCGGGGCGCCTTCCGGGTTCGTCGACTTGCTGCCGAGATAGATCGCGAGGCTGCGGCCGGCGAAGATGCCCATCACCGGCAGGACGATGACCGCCGCGATGCCGCCGGCCTTCGTCGCCTTGTTGTCGCTGCTGATCGTCTCGGCGAAGAGCACCGCACCGATGCCGCCGCCGACGCCGAGGCCGGTGACCGCGCCGGCCGTGCGCGTGTCCTGCTCGCGGAAGCCGCGGATGAGCCACGCGCCCGCGCCCGCTCCGGCGACCCCGCCGATGCCGCCGCCGACGAGCGCGCCCAGCACCGGAGGCTGATGATCGTCGAAGGCCGTTCCCCCGAGGCCGCCGACGATGAAGCCGGCGGCGCCGCCGATGAAGATGGGGAGCCACTCGCTCGACGCGACCTGGCTGCCGTGCGTCTCGCCCGGCGCCGCCTTCCAGGTGTACGAGCCGTCCGCCTGCGCGACGGTCGGGGCCGAGGCCAACGAGAAAGCTGCGACGGCGGCGAGGACTGCGGTGGCAGCGGTTCGGAGGGGCCGGGCGAGCATGGGCCCGCAGGGTATCAGAAGCTTCTCTTTGCCCGCGAGGGGTGATTTCCCCGCCGGGCCCGCGCGTGCTACCTCGTGCCGCAGTGGACGTCGGAACGCTGAAGAAAGAGCTGAAGTCGCTCATCGTTCGCGAGCTCAACCTCGAGGGACGTGACCCTTCTTCCATCGAGGACGACGCTCCTCTCTTCGGCGAAGGGCTCGGCCTCGACTCGCTCGACGCGTTGCAGCTCGCGATGTCGATCGAGGAGAAGTTCGCCGTCCGCATCCCCGAGGGTCCAGAGGGGCGCACCGCCTTCGCGTCGGTGTCGACGCTGGCGTCCTGGGTCCTCGCGCACAAGTCCGGGGAGAAGCGAACGACGGACGGGTCGCCGGGGTAACGCCTTTGCGCGTCGCGATCACCGGCGTCGGCATCGTCTGCTCGCTCGGCGCCACGGTCGAGGGCGTGTGGCAGCGGCTCGTGCGCGGCGAGCGCGGCATCGGTCCCGTCACGCTGTTCGACGTCACGGGGCAGAAGACCTCGATCGCCGCCGAGGTGAAGGACCTCGCGGTGCCGGGCGGTCCGCCGCCGTGGTCGCGCACCGACGCGCTCGCCCTGCACGCGGCGAAGCAGGCGCTCGCCGACGCGAAGCTGCTCGGCAACGACGAGCGCGGCGGGCTTCGTCTCGGGCTCGTCGTCGGTGGCACGACCGGCGGCATGTTCGAGACCGAGGCGTTGCTCGCGCGCATGCACGACGATCCGCGGCTGCGCGTGCCCGATCCGGCGATGCTCGCGCACCCCCTGTCGGCGACGGTGGATCGCCTCGCGTCCACGCTCGGGCCGTTCGCGCGCGCGCGCTCCATCTGCTCGGCCTGTTCGAGCGGCGCCAACGCGTTCGCGCTCGGTCGCGCGTGGCTCGAGCTCGACCTCGTCGACGCGGTGCTCGTCGGCGGGACCGATGGGCTCAGTCGCCTCACGTTCACCGGATTCAATGCGCTCGGTGCGATCGACCCGGAGCCGGCGCGCCCGTTCGATGCGCGTCGCAAGGGGCTGACCCTCGGCGAGGGCGCGGGGTTCGCCGTCCTCGAACGCGACGATCGCGCGCGCGCCCGAGGGCTCTCACCGGCCGTGGAGCTCGTCGGGGTCGGCATCGTCTCCGAGGCGCACCACATCACGAACCCGTCGAGCGACGGCGCCTACGCCGCCCGCGCGATGATCGCGGCGCTCAAGGACGCCGGGCTGCAACCGAGCGACGTCGATTACGTGAACGCGCACGGCACGGCGACGCCGCTGAACGATGGGATGGAGGCCGCCGCCATCGCGCACGCGCTCGAGGGCGAAGCATCACGAGCTTATGTTTCGTCGACCAAGGGGCAGATCGGCCACACGCTCGGCGCGGCCGGCGCGCTCGAGGCGATCTTCACCGTGCTGGCCATCCGCGAGAAGACGCTGCCTCCGACGGCGGGCCTCGAGGAGGTCGATCCGAAGTGCGCCGGCCTCCGTCACGTCCCGAAGGAGGGTGTGCGCGGCGAGGTGCGCGTCGCGCTCTCCAACGGCTTCGGCTTCGGCGGCGTCGACACGGTGCTCGCGTTCGCGCGCGCCGGCTACGCGAAGGAGAGGCCGAAGAAGCCGCGCGGCGTGTGGATCACCGGCATCGGCTCGGCGTCGCGCGTGGGCGCGCTCCAGTGGGACGACAACGCCAAGCTCGTCGAGCCGTTGCCCAAGCGCGGCATCGACGACGAGATGCCCGACGAGGTGACCTCCCATCTCGACGCCACGCGCGCGCGGAGGCTCGATCGCGCCGCGCGCCTCGCGGCCACCGCGGCGCACTTCGCGTGGACGAGCGGCCACGACGGCATCTTCCTCGGCACGAGCTACGGCGACGCGGACGGCAGCGCGGCCTTCCTCGCGAAGGTGTTCGAGAAGGGCCCACGCCTCGCGCCCCCCGCCGAGTTCCCCAACCTCGTGCCCTCGTCGCCGAGCGGCCACGTGTCGATCTATCTCGGCCTGCACGGCCCCGCGATCACGCTCGCCGATCTCACGACCTCGGGCGAAGCCGCCGTCGCGACCGCGTTCGAGCTCATCGCCTCGGGGCAGATCGACGCGGCGTCGGCCGGCAGCGCGGAAGGTCCGAGCGAGATCGCCGCGAGCTGTCTCGCGCCCGTCTTCCGCGGCGCCGCCGGCGAGGTCGAGCCCGACTCGCACGATCGCACCGAGGGGAGCGCGATCATCCGCATGACGCGCGAGCCGGGACCGGAGGCGCAGCTCGAGGAGAAGCTCGTCATCCGTCAGGCCGTGCAGGCGCCGGACGCCGCGACCGCGGTGCGCGCGATCGAGGCACCGTTCGGCAAGGCCGGCGTCGTCGTGGGCGAGTGGACGGAGCCGGTGCGCGCCGCCGTCGAAGGCACCGTCTGGGCGAAGGTCCCGCTGCGCGAGTGCGTGCAGGCGGTCGGTCGCCACGAGGGCCTCGGCGGCTTCGCCCTCGCGGCCGCAGCGGCGTTGCTGCTGAAGCAGACGTTCGACAGCATCCTGGTGGTCGGCGCGTCGACCGGCCGGTCCTACGCGTTCTTGATCGAGCGACTCTGATCGCGAAGACTGTGCGGGCGTCATGAGGACGTTGCGCGCACCGTTCGTCGTCACCGCGGCCGTCATGGTGTCGGTGGCGTCCGCGTGCAGCAGCGGCGGTCACGAAAACGGCACGGACAATCCCCCGCCGCCCGACGCCGAGCTGGACACGTTCGACGCCGGGTTCGATCTGGGCCGGATCGAGGCGAGCAGCGACGTCACGACGGCGGATGCCCAGGACGGCAGGGACGCGACGCTCAACCCTCCCGAATGCCCCGCGACCGATCCCGGCATCGGCGCGATCCACAAGCCGTGCACCGCGCCGGCGTCGGTGCGCTGCTCCTACGAGGATCTCTGCCCGCAGCACCCGGTCGATCAGACGCAGAACGTGTACATCTGCCACGACGACGGCACGGGCGATCACTGGACGCTCGCGAGCAAGGAGTACGTCCCCTCGTGCCCGACGGCGGAGCCGAAGACGGGCGACCCCTGCCCCTGCACGATCCACATGGCCTTCGTCGCGTGCAACTACGGCCTGTGCGAGGACTTCACGCGCACGTACGCCGCGTGCAAGGGCGTCGACACGTTCGACCTCGAGTGGAAGGTCACGCCCATCGCGTGCAACCCACCGGAGGTGGACGGCGGCGGCGATGCGGATGCGAGCGACGCGCCGGATGCCTCGGATGCCGACTGAGCGACGACGATCGAGCGCGACGCTGCCGCCGACGCGCGCAGTCATCCTCGCGCTTGGATGCCTGTCCGTCGTCGCGTGCGAGAGCAGGCCCTCGGACGAGGAGCGACTCTGCCCTCCGGACGATCCTGATCTCGCGGGCAAGGGAACCAGCTGCCCGCTCGAGGCAAACGGCGTGGTCTGCACGTACGACGAAGGTTGCGGCGACCCGCCCGGTCGCACGTACGCATGCCTCGGTGGCAACTGGAAGGCGCGAGAGGCCGGCGTGGTTTCGTGTCCCTCGCAGGCACGCACGGGCGATCCCTGCCCGTGTGGCGCACTGCTGCCGACCTGTCTCTGGGATCGGTGCCGCGACGTTCCCTCGTTCGGGCTGTTCGAGGGACACTGCGTTGCCGGCGATGGCGGCTGGTTCTGGAGCGTGGAGTCCCGAGGGTGCGAGCCGAGAGACGCGAGCCCGCTTCCCGACACGCGCACGTCCGATTCGGCGGAGACCGACTCGGCCGAGACCGATGGTAAGAATGCGGACGTGACCGACGCGGGCGATGGCGACTGATCAGCCGCCGAGCTCGGTGACGATCTCGAGCGCGATCTTCTTGCAGGCTTCGGGGTCCATCGGCAACGCGATCGCACCGACGACGGGGTGGCCGCCGCCGCCGTAGCGCTCGCAGATCTTGCTGATGTCGTGCACGCGCTCGACGCCGCTCCACGGGTTGTAGCCGACGGAGATCTTGCAGCGCTTGTCGGTGCGTGAGGCGATGACGCTGTAGGGCGCGTCGGGGACGTCGGCGTAGGTGACGAACTTCGTGACCGTCTCCGTGACGGCGTCGAGCAGGTCGACCCACACGACGGGGCCGCGCCGCTGCTCGCGCTTGCGGATGCGCTCGACGTTCGCGTGGTGCAGCGCGCCGATGGGGCCGTAGCGCTCGACGATGTCGGGCGCGTTCGCCACCTCGGCGAGCGGCTTCACCAGGAGGCGCGTCACCAGATCCGTGAGCAGCTTGTCGTCACCCTGCTGCTCGATGACGGCGAGGAGCTTCATCACCGGATCGGTGCGCTCGACCGCGAGCTCCGCGGTGGGAAAGGCCGCCGAGTCGATCATGTCCGCCCAGGTGATGAGCTCGGCGAAGGAGTCGAGGTTCAACGAGAAGGTGCTCTTCGACACCTGCGCGATGAGCTTGGTGCACGAGGTGCACTTCGCGTCGTAGAAGGCGTGGCCCGTCTTCTCGAGGGCGGCGTAGTGCGCGCGCTCGACGTCGCTGGGAAAGGCGCTCGCGTGATGATCGAAGTACCAGGTGAGCGCGTCGGTCGCCGTGTAGCGGAAGTCGAGGATGGCCGTGGTGTCGGCGCCGGCGAAGATCTTCGGATCGACGCCGTTCTTCCCCGGATCGTAGGCCTGGCCCTTGTAGACGAAGTCCGCGCCCTTGGCCTTCGGGTCGACGGCCCGCACGAGGTGCGTGAACAGGACGGCGGAGGCCATGCCGTCGAAGCAGTGACCGTGGGTGGCGACGACCGCGCGGGGGCTTTGGGCCATGACGGATCCGCGTTAGCACGGGTGTGATGACGCGGCTCCTGCGGATCGCCCTGATCGCGTGCCTTCCCCTGCTGCCCCTGCTCACGAGCAGCGCCTGCAAGAAGGACGAGGCACCGCGCGCCGACCCGGGCGCCCCCAGCGCGACACCGCCCAAGGCGCCCCTCGAGCGAGGCTCGAAGCTGCTCATCGGCGACTGGCAAGCCGAGGAGTTCATCGCCGCATCCCCATCGGGCTCCGCCAGCGCGGCGGCCCTCAACGCGCAGATCGACAGCGACAAGGCGCAGGCGGTGCGCGTCACGTACACGGGCGACCAGGTGAAGATCATCGTCGAGGGGCAGGTCCTCGCCTCGAGCTACTGGGTGCGCGACGACGAGGCCGGCAAGACCACGATCCTCAACGGCAAGGACGTCGTGATCATCACGTTCTTCGACGCCGACCACATGATCATCGATCGGCCCGGCAACCCGTTCGCGGCGAAGATGAAGATGCGGCGTCTCCCGAAGGCCGCCCCCGCTGCGGCTGCCAGCAGCGGGATGTGAGGACCGGCATGGAGGGTGTGGCTCGAGAATTTTTGGGGGGCCCGCAACACGTTTCGCGTGCGCAAACCCTATGATCGTGGGGCGCGTCACGGCTGCGCGGGCTGTGTCGTTTCGGGCGGCTTCGCACGACGTCGCGTCTGCTTACGGATCACCGCGAAGGCGCGAAGGCGCGAAGTTGGCTGTCAGCTCGGCAACGCGGTCGCGAGACTGTCGAAGGGGTTCTCGCCGCAACTCGGAGGGGCTGCCGCGCGAAGCGCCGCCAGCGCGGCGATCACGTGACAGGTCTCGCTGCTACCAGACCGGGCGCTTCAGCGTCGCGCGCGGCAGCCCCTCCGGGTCTGCGTCGAGGCGCTCTTCGACAGCGCTGCGACCGCGCTGCCGAGCTGACAGAGACCTTCGCGCCTTCGCGCCTTCGCGGTGATCCGTAAGCGGCGAAGCGCCATGTTGTGGTGCCTGACCCAGAGAAGCGGTGAGGCCCGCGCGACGGTCGGGCGCCCCACGATTACCCCGCGACAGCACCGCGCAACGGTGAGCGGGCCCAGATCTCTCAGCCACGATCGACTAGCATCCGCGCCATGCGGAAGCTGCTCCTCGTCCTCGCGCTCCTCGGTCCTCTCGCTCCATTCGTCGCGTGTGCTCCGGCCGCGCCGAACGTGACGTCGCCTACGACCACGACGACGACGACCGCAACGCCTTCGACGACGACGACGACCACCGCCCCCACCGACGACGGCACGCCCAAGCCGCCGGTCGCGGCGAAGATCCCGCTCGTCACGACCATCCACGGGGAGAAGCGCGTGGACGACTATGCGTGGCTCCGGAAGAAGGGGTCGCCCGAGGTGCTCGCGTATCTCGCGGCGGAGAACCAGTACACCGACGAGATGACCAAGCGCACGGAGCCGCTGCGCGAGAAGCTCTACGCCGAGATGCTCGGGCGCCTGAAGGAGACGGACGACTCGCCTCCTTACAAGGACGGCGCGTGGCTCTACTACCACCGCACCGAGAAGGGGAAGCAGTACCCCATCTACTGTCGCAAGAGCGCGAAGGGCGACGCGAAGAATCCCGCGAAGGAGGTCGTGATGGTCGACCTCAACGAGATCGGCAAGACGGAGAAGTTCGTCGACGTCGACATTCTCGAGGTGAGCGACGACGGCAACCTGCTCGCCTACGCGGTCGATACGCAGGGCTTCCGTCAGTACACGCTCGCCATCAAGGATCTCCGCACCGGCGAGGTCATGAAGGAGAAGATGCCGCGCGTGGACGCGGTCGCGTGGGCGAAGGACGGCAAGTCGCTCTTCTACGTCACGGAGGACGACGTCACGAAGCGGCCGAACAAGCTGTTCCGCCACGCGCTCGGCGAGGACCCGACCAAGGACGCGCTCGTCTACGAGGAGAAGGACGAGATGTACGACCTCGACGTCGAGCGCACGCGCAGCAAGGCGTACGTGCTCGTGACGTCGGCGAGCCACACCACGAGCGAGGTGCGGTTCATCCCGGCGGACAAGCCGAAGGCCGAGCCCAAGGTGATCGCGCCGCGCGAGGCGAACCACGAGTACTACGTGTCGCACGCCGGCGACACGTTCTTCATCATGACGAACTCGGGCGGGCGCAACTTCCGCGTCGTCACCGCCAAGACGTCCGATCCCAAGCGCGAGAGCTGGAAGGAGCTCATCGCGCACCGCGACGACGTCATGCTCGAGATGCTGATGCTGTTCTCCGATCACTACGTGCTCTACGAGCGCGAGGACGGCGTGCCGCGGCTGCGCGTCGGCGATCTGAAGAACCAGAAGTCGTATCGCATCGAGCTGCCCGAGCCGGTCTACACGCTGTCGCCCGATCACAACGAGGAGTTCGACAGCAAGGCGTTCCGCTTCCGCTACCAGTCGCTCGTCACGCCGGAGACGTGGTTCTCCTGGGATCTGACGAAGAAGGTGCGCAACGAGGTGAAGACCACGGAGGTCGTCGGCTACGACAAGACGAAGTACGAGTCGCAGCGCGTGCACGCCACGGCGAAGGACGGCACGAAGATCCCCGTCTCTCTCGTGTACGCGAAGGGGACCAAGCCCGACGGCACGCACCCGATGGTGCTCTACGCATATGGATCTTATGGATATGCGTATCCCGACAACTTCTTCCAGGAGCGCGTGTCGCTGCTCGATCGCGGTGTCGTGTTCGCCATCGCGCACATCCGCGGCGGCGGCGAGCTCGGCAAGAAGTGGCACGACGACGGCCGCATGATGAAAAAGATGAACACCTTCACCGACTTCATCGACTCGGCGGAGTCCCTCATCAAGATGGGCTGGGCCGACAAGGCGCGGATCGCGATCGAAGGCGCGAGCGCCGGCGGCCTGCTGATGGGCGCCGTCACCAACCTGCGCCCCGATCTGTGGCGCGCCGTCGTGGCGCACGTGCCGTTCGTCGACGTCATCAACACGGAGCTCGACGAGACGCTCCCGCTCACCGTCGGCGAGTTCGAGGAGTGGGGCAACCCGAAGAACGAGCCGGACTACCGATACATGATGAAGTACTCGCCCTACGACAACGTCGCGGCCAAGGCGTACCCCGCGATGCTCGTGCGCACGTCGTACAACGACAGTCAGGTGATGTACTGGGAGCCGGCGAAGTGGGTCGCGCGGCTGCGCGCCACGAAGACGGACAAGAACCCGCTGCTCCTCAAGATCAACATGGATCCGGCCGGCCACGGCGGGCTCTCCGGTCGCTACGACCGCCTGAAGGAGATCTCGTTCACGCAGGCGTTCATGCTGACGCAGCTCGGCGTGGCGAACTGAGTCGGGAACCGAGCGAAGCGAGACGGGAGCCGAGCGAGGCGCTGGCATCGCGCCTGCTACCGTGACGCCCGCATGCGACCCCGCCGCGCGATCGGGCTGCTTTTCTCGTCGATTCTGCTGATCGCCTGCACGAGCTCGGAACCTTCGGACACACCCCCCGTGGACGGCGGTTCCGGGGACGGTGTGGGCGACGTCTCCGATCTCGACGCGCCGCCGATCGACGGAGGCCACGACGCACCGGTGGGCGCGCCGCGCTCGTTCCGCCTCGGCTTCACGCCGTTCTGGGCGTCGTCGTCGGTGCCGTTCGGCGACTGGCGCTGGGACTCGTTCGCGTCGGCGGACGTGGTGTCGCTGCACGTCGACGACTTCTTCGGCATTCCCTGGGACGAGCTCGCCGCCTCCGCCACGCCGACGCTGAACGCGAAGTGGGTGAAGAAGTGGGACGACCTCTACGCCGGCGCGAAGGCGACCAAGCTGCCGGTCGTGCTGTCGCTCTCGCCGCTGACCGATCGCAGTCGGTTGACCGCGAAGGTCGATCCGGCGACCGGCGACGCGATGACCGGATGGGACCCCGTCATCGCCGGTGTCGACGGCGCGCAGTGTCACGACTTCGCCGATGCGGACGCGGCGAAGTGGGCGACGGCGTACGTGCACTACGTCGACTGGGTGATCGCGCGATACGCGCCCGATCAGGTGCTCATCGCGATCGAGACGAACGTGCAGTTCTACAAGTGCCCGAAGCAGAAGGACGGCTTCGTCGCGTGGCTGAAGGAGATCCGCAAGGTGCTCGTCGCGGAGCACCCGACGCTGCCGCTCTTCTACTCGTTCGCGCTCGAGCACATGTTCGGCAACGGGCTCGGCGGCTCGCAAGCCTCGTGCGGGGCGACGCCGGTGGACGCGTGCTTCGACGCGCGCTTGAAGGAGGCGCTCGCGATGCCCGCTTCGGCGATCGGCTTCTCGACGTATCCGTGGACGTGGTTCCCGCGCGACGCGTCCATGCCGAAGGATCGCTTCCTCCGCGTGCGGAAGGCCGCGGGCGACGCGTTCCCCATCTGGGTCACGGAGACGGGCTGGAACACCGTGCCCCTGCGCTTCGCCTACGACGCGGCGAGCTGCACCGACCCGAGCAAGTCGTTCATCGACGCGACGGTCGCGAACGAGGCGAAGCACGAGGCCTACGTGAAGGAGCTGCTCGCGCTCGCCGACGAGGCGAAGCTCGCGGGCGTCGTGTGGTGGGCGGCGCGCGACTATCTCGACGCGAAGACCGCGGCGACGTGCCCATGCGCGGGGGTGACCGAGAATTGCAGCCGACTCGCGGCGTTTGGGGCGGCCGAGCTCTTCTATCGGGCATTCGCGAACCAGGGCCTCTGGACCGTAGAGGGCACGCCGCGCGCGTCACTCGGCGCGTGGCAGACCGCACTCGCCCGGCCGCTGATTGCGACACCCTGACCACCCCGTCGGGTGACCCGCGTGCGACTCGACGCGACCGTTGCCGAACGCATCGCAGGCTCCGATGATGGAAGGGCGATGACCTCGGACGAAGTCCAGCTGCGCGAGAAGGCGGCCGCGCGCCTCGCCGTGCTGGCCAACGCGTCGCGGGTGTTCTCCGAGGCGTGGAGCGATCCCACGACGATGTTCGAGAACATCGCGCGGCACTTCGCCGAGGTCATCAAGGACCTCTGCTCGGTGCGTCTCCTGTCGACGGACGGCACGCGCTTCGACTCGCCCGTGGGCGTGTGGGACGTCGACCCCGCGATCCGCGAGCTCCTGCGCGACAATCCCGCGGCCGGCACCAACGACGGCATCGGTGCCGAGATCCTGAAGCCCGGCGGGCGGATCGTCATGTCCAACATCGATCCCGCGGTCGTCGCCGCGCGCATCGCGCCGTCGCCGCGCCGGGAGCTCGTGACGAAGCTCGGCATCCACAGCGTCGTCATGGTGCCGTTGCGCGTGCGCGGGCAGACGCTCGGCATCCTGAGCGCCTGTCGGCGGCTCGCGGCGACGAAGAAGGCCTTCGACGAGGACGACATCCAGCTCGCCGAGGAGCTGGCCGATCGCGCCGCGCTCGTCGTGGGACAGTGGCAGACGCTGCAGCTCGTCGAGGCCGAGCGTCTCCGGCTGTTCAACCTGCTCGAGGAGCGCGAGATCATGCTCGGCGATCTGCGCAAGGCGATCTCGGTGCGCGACGACTTCGTCTCGGTCGCGTCGCACGAGCTGCGCACGCCGCTCACCGCGCTGCGGCTCCAGCACGACAGCCTGCGCCGGTCGCTGGAACGCGAAGCGCCGCCGGGCACGCTCGACAAGTCGCGCGTCAAGCTCGAGAAGGCCGCGCGACAGGTGGAGCGACTGTCGACCCTCGTCGAGGGACTGCTCAACGTGTCGCGCATCGCCGCGGGTCGTTTTCGGCTCGACGTCGAGGAGATCGATCTCGTCCGGCTCGCGCGCGAGGTCGTCGATCGCTTCGAGGAGGAGGCCGCGCGTACGAAGACGAGCATCGCCGTCGTCGCGCCGGAGTCGATCATCGGCACGTGGGATCGCCTGCGCCTCGACCAGGTGTTGACCAACCTCGTCGCCAACGCGATCAAGTACGGCCGGTCGAACGGCATCACGGTGACGCTCACCGAGGCCGACGACGACGCGATCGTCGCCGTGCGCGACGAGGGCATCGGCATCGCCGCGGAGGATCTCGGGCGCATCTTCGGCCGCTTCGAGCGCGCCGTCCCGTCGGACCATTACGGCGGCCTGGGCCTCGGCCTCTACATCGCCCACGAGATCGTCGTCGCGCACGGCGGCACGATCGACGTCACGAGCGAGCCGGGCCGGCACACGACGTTCACCGTCCGCCTCCGCAAGAACGAGGTCGGAGCGCTCGATACGCCGGTGGAGAGGCGCTCGAGCGCGTCGTAGTCAGGCCGTCCTACGCCGCGGAGACCACGTCACGCAGGCGGATTCGGTGAGGGCATCGGTCGCGGCGGCGCGAACCGCGGGATCGGGGCTGCCGGCGAGCTCCGAGAGCGCCACGATCGTGCGACATCGCGCCGCGCAGCAGAACGTCGTAGCCCGTCGTCGCGTCGCCGTTCTCGAAGAGCTCGAGCCCGAGACGACGCGCCTGCTGCAGCTCTCCGTTGTCGGGGAAGACGTCCGCGAGCCAGGTCATCTTCCCGTCCGTCGCGGCACGCGCACGCGCGACGTGGTGCGCATGCGCTTCGTCGAGCAGGTCGACCGTGCGATACGTCGTGGCGATCGCGCCGAGGGTCGCCGACATCCGGTGGATGAAGTCCCGTCGCCCGATGCCCCCTTTGCCGCTCATGCGCCTCGAAAAAGTCTAACGCTCGAGCGGCCCGGCGCGCTCCCAGCCCTGCCGGAGCAGCCAGCTGCGCGGCCGGGCGCTCACTCCACGAACCACCAGCAGACCCAGCGGGGGTTCTTCAGGCGGCCGAGCAAGCGCGGCGCGGGCTCGCGGTCGAAGGCTTCGCGGTCGCTCGGGCACGTCAGGTAGAGCTCCCAGGCGAAGGAGCGGAGCGTGTCGAGGTCCGCCGGCTGCTTCGTCGTCGTGAGCTCGAGGTAGTACCTGCCGTTCACGAAGGCGGCCTCGGCGCCCCACTGCTCGTGCCACCTCTTCAACATCGCGGTGAGCTCGAGCCTGCCGGGGACGATCTCGACGCCGGTGCTCGTGAGCATGGCCGCGGCTTCCCACGGCTTCGCGCGCACGAGCCACAGAACCAGCTCGGTGGGCGGCTCGTCGTCGAGGTACTCGCGGCCTTCTTCGTAGCCGCTGGACGGAACCGCGGTCTGCAGCTCGGTGCGCAGCTTCTTCACGTGGGGCTGCGTGAGGAGGAGCTTCGAGCGATCGAGGATGAACCGGGAGAGCTCGAACGGCTCCTCCTCGTCGTCGTCGGCGTCATCCAGCTCGCCCCACTCGGCGTCGGAACTCGGCAGGTACTCGTACGGAGCGAGCACCGGGAACAGACCCGACTCGCCGTAGTGATCGCGGGCCGCCTGACGCAACGACTCGGCACGCGCGCCCGTCACCTTCGTCGACACGAAGACGTCGAAGCCGTTCGCGCGATGACCGGACCACGCCATCCCCGCGAGCACCGGATCGGCGCGGAGCGACGCCAGCGCGGCGTCGTCGATCGGGGATGCAGGCTTCGTCGACGACTTTCCAGCACATTGGGATCCTAAGCTTAGAATTCCACGTGGACAAGTTGTCGCG
>JADMIO010930512.1_pt1 | contig 17541 bp, 16 predicted proteins | sample 8958161 | NCBI WGS metagenome assembly JADMIO01 (sample SAMN16585339, study PRJNA669376) | soil metagenome | isolation source: Crop rotation soil | place: USA: Cullars Rotation, Alabama | collected 2011
TGTCACCACCAAGAATCCAAATAATATTCTTTTTCTCTTTGTATCTGTTGCCAATCCATTTACCATAAGTCTTCGCATTATCTGTATTGAAAATCTCCGGACCAACACCCCATTGTAATTTATCAATCTTGTCGCCCCATGTCGGTAGTAAGCCGATATAAAGTCCGAGCGAAGCGGCTTTATCAATCACATAATCTACATGCTGGAAATAAGCCTCTCTTGGTTTGTTAGGATCGTCATTTTCCAAAGGAATTTCACCATAGAAATTAGGTGTATGCAATCCATCAAATTCTGCCAGCACTACCGCCTGTATAACAGTAAATCTTTTATCAGCACGATCTTTTAAATACTTATCTGTTTCCTCTCTGCTTAAGCGATGAAATAGTTCCCATGCGGTATCGCCTAACCAAAAGAAGGGAGATCCATCAGCTTTTACAATAAAGCGTTTGTTGGGGCTTACTTTTAATTGTGCATGAGATGAAACTATGATTCCAAATAATAGAAGGAAAGTAATTAGTTTTTTCATGACTTTAAGTTAGGCGATTTCAAGTTACCGGTTACAGGTTACCAGTTTCTAGTTACCTGTAACTGGTAACCTGTAACCGGTAACTTGGTATCTTGCGTAAAACTCAGCTGCATGAAGACTTGCATCGTAACGGGCGCTTCTGGTAATCTCGGACAGGCAGTGGTGGAGAAATTCCTCAACGAAGGATTCAATGTAATTGGAACCGTTATCGAAAACGATCCTGTTCCATTAGAAATTGATAATTCAAATTTCAAAAAGCAGGTATTGGATCTTTCCAATGAAAAAGCTGTTGATGATTTTGTCAATCAGCAGAAGAAAATAGATGTGGCCGTATTAACGGTTGGTGGTTTTGCAATGGGTAAAGTTTCCGAAACTAAACTGGGCGACATCAAGAAGCAAATCGCGCTCAATTTTGAAACGGCATATGCAATAGCCAGGCCTGCATTTCTGAAAATGATGGAGGCCAAAGAAGGGAGAATCTTTCTTATAGGATCCAAACCCGGACTCGAAGCAAGATTCGGAAAGGGAATGGTGGCGTATAGTCTCGCTAAATCATTAATCTTTCGAATCGCCGAATTAATGAATGATGAAGCAAAGGGAACCAATGTGGTAACAAGCGTAATTGTTCCAAGTACAATCGATACTCCACAAAACAGAAAATCTATGCCTGATGCCGATCCGAACAAGTGGGTAAAGGCGGAAGATATTGCTAATGCGATTTTTTATTATAGTACTGAGGTAAAAATTTTAAGAGAACCAATAATTAAGGCTTACAACAACAGTTAAAAAAATTACGATTTACGAATTACGATCTACGATTTCCTGAGCCACTAATTTCATTTTTATTTTCCAACGGTTTCCTTGCGGAGGAATTAGACTGCAACGTTTAAAGAAATCGTAATTCGTAATTCGTAAATCGTAAATGTTTAAGGATTTGTTTCAACCGTCAATACACTATTCCATCCTATCACTCCATCCGGCTCGCGCAATAGATTTTCCACATCTTCGACCCACATGCGGTCATCAATCAGGAATTTGTAATAATACTTTCCGTTAGGAAGTAAAGGAATTGAAACCTTCCATTCGCCATTACGTCCTTGCTTAAGCGGGATTAGATCGTGAGACCAATGATTGAAACTTCCTACAAGAGAAATTTGTCTGGCGCAATCGTTTTGAAAATAGAATTCAATCCTCTTTTTCTTTGAGTCAATGTGCGGCGAGGCGTGTTGACGCATATTCACCTCCTGTTTTTAAAAGGTTCATTAATGGTTTTTCCAGGTTGAACTTAACAACCGTTGATGTTAACATTTCAAAAAGGGTAGGGGCGTTAGGGATGACGGAGTAAACCTCAGTGGTAGGGAAATGCTTTAGATAAATTCTGTTTAAAAGTTACATCTTTTTGCCACGAAAAATCAAAACGTCTTCGGATTTTTTTGATTGGATGTTTTGGTGTTGCGTCATTTAATTAAAAAAATGATTCAACTCAGTATTTTATGCAAAGGATATCGTAGAATTTCTAGAGTTCTCTAATGCGGAATTTTTTTTGGACACGGAGGCCACGGAAGACACGGATTATTTTTTTTTGGCCACGGAGGACACGGAGAAGACGGAAGAAATTGGAAGAAGATAGAATTAAAGAAATTCAACACGCGAATAACTCATTTTTTTCAAAATATTTTCCGTGTTCTCCGTGTCCTCCGTGTCCTCCGTGTCCTCCGTGCCCAAAAAAAATCCGCGCCATCATGAATCCTATATTTAGTCAAGCTCTAAATATTATCTATTAATCCGCTGCAGAGATTTAATTTTAGGTATTCTTCATAAAGCCTTTGATCAAAGCATCTACCATACAATTGCTCCGCTTCCATTTTTCTTATTTTTTGATGCCAGTGTATTGGTTTGCGCTGAGCTTCCTTGAGAAGATTCACTGGCCTCGGGCATTGCTTGTTTTCTTCATTATTCATTTACTCATCTACCCTTCGAGCAACGGCTACAATAGTTATATGGACCGGGACACTGAAAGCATCGGCGGATTAGAAAACCCCATGCAACCCACCAGGGAATTATTTAAGGTTTCAGTCTTTATGGACCTGGTCGCAATCCTGCTTTCCTTACTTATATCGTTCTGGTTCACGGCCGCAACCATTATTTATATCACCTGTTCCCGACTCTATAGCTATCGTGGCATCCGCCTCAAGCGTTTTCCCGTACTTGGATATATAACCGTGACCCTGAACCAGGGAGGGCTAGTATTTTTTATGGTTTATCATGGCGCAGATTATTTCCTTTCCATTAATCCACCCTGGCAGGGCCTGGCCGCGGCGGTTTTCTTGATTGGCGGGTTTTATCCTATTACCCAGGTTTACCAGCATGCCGCCGATAAGGCGGATGGGGTTACCACAATCAGCATCTTGCTGGGGAAAAAGGGAACTTTCATTTTCTGCGCATTAATGTACCTGATCGCATTCGGCATCTTGTTCCAGTATTATGAGACTAATGGAAAATCAACCTATTTCCTGATCCTCCAGGCATTTTTTTTACCTGTAATTGGCTTTTTTATATGGTGGTTGACCAAGGTGTGGCACAATGATGGTACTGCTAACTTCAGGAATACGATGCGGATGAACTGGCTGGCAAGCACCTGTACGAATCTTGGATTTATTTACATAATATTAATAAATCAGTTTGGCTGAAATTATTTCGATAGCAACCACAGTCCCGCAGTATGAGCATCCACAAAAAACTATTCTTGGATTCATGGAGGAAATGTATGAACTGGATGCACCTGAATCCAGGAAGCTTGCTTATTTGTATAAACAAAGCGGAATTGAAAAAAGATATTCGGTAATTCCTGATTATAGTTTGCCAAGAAATGAATGGGAAGTCTTCCCTCATTCTGATCGCGATGAATTCTTATTACTTGATGAAAGAATGAAATTATATCGCCAGAATGCGCTGCCACTTACGTTGAAAGCAGCGAAGTGTTGCATGGAAGGACATCTTCCGCCGAATCAGATCACACATCTTATTACGGTAAGTTGTACAGGAATGAGCGCGCCGGGTCTGGATCTTCAACTTGCAGAATGCCTCAAACTTCCTTCTGATATTTTTAGAACTTCAGTAAACTTCATGGGTTGTTATGCTGCAGTACATGCATTGAAGTTGGCGAAATTGATTTGTGATTCTTCGCTAAATGCAAACGTGTTGATTGCCGTTACGGAACTGTGTACAATACATTTTCAAAAAGAATACAACGTCGACAACGCAGCAAGTAGTTTGTTGTTTGCAGATGGAAGCGCTGCAATTTTGGTATCGGCATCAATGAAAGGTAAGAGGGGCATTAGTCTAAAGAATTTTCATTCGCAAATCTTATACAAAGGAAAAGCTGATATGAGCTGGGAACTGAGCAGCAAAGGATTTTTGATGTCGCTAAGCAGTTATATTCCGGATATTATTCAGCAGGATATTTCCTCACTTTTGCAAAATGTGTTGAATGCAAATCAGCTTAAACAAGAAGATATTTCTCATTGGTGCGTTCATCCCGGTGGAAAGAAAATCCTTGATGCCATCGAACAACAACTAAAACTCGATCCCTGTGATCTTCAATATTCGCGAAAAGTGATGGCGAATTATGGAAACATGTCGTCCCCAACCATTTTATTTGTCCTAAAAGAAATACTGGATAATGCAAGAGACATCGATCACATATTCGGTATTGCATTTGGTCCGGGGTTGACGATGGAAACCTTTATCGCTTCTGGCAAATGAATTTCACGCTAAGGTCATATCAAAAGGAGCTGCTCGATGCAGATGATATTCCTTTTCCAGAGATTAAGAGGAACATGCAGGAATTGGATGCTATTAATACCTGGTTGGGCGGCCATGCAATTACGCGAAAGGGATTTAATGAATTAGTTGGTAACAACAATCATTTGAAAGTGTGCGAAATCGGATGTGGCGGTGGAGATAACCTGGCGATGCTGCTTCGTTGGGCCAGAAAAAACAATTTGAATATTAATTGCATTGGTGTCGATATAAAAAAAGAATGCATCGATTATGCAGCTGCACGATGGAAAGATGAACCAATTGAATGGGTCATTAGCGATTATCGAACAACCGAATTCAAAGAGAAACCCGATATAATCTTTTCAAGCCTGTTTTGTCATCATTTCACACAGGAGGAAATGGTTGAGCAATTAAAATGGATGAAAGAAAATAGCAGGCTTGGATTCTTCATCAATGATCTTCACCGGCATCCACTGGCTTATTATTCTATAAAATTCCTTACGCAGCTTTTTTCGAAATCAAAGTTGGTGAAGAATGATGCTCCGCTTAGTGTTGCCAGGGGATTTAAAAAAGAAGATTGGCATTGGCTGATCGATCAAACGGATCTTAAATCCATTTCAGTAAAATGGAAATGGGCATTTCGATATTTAATTGTATGCCATAATGCCTGAAAGACCTCAATACGATATTGCCATTGCGGGGGGAGGTCTGGCAGGACTTTCATTAGCGATTCAATCTGCATACGCAGGATTTAATGTATTGCTTTTAGAGAAAGAAGAATATCCTTTTCATAAAGTTTGCGGTGAATACATCAGTTTTGAAAGTTGGGATTTTCTCGAATCCCTTGGACTTCCATTGTCGGAATGGGAACTTCCGAAAATCAATAAGCTTGAGGTAACTGATGCATATGGTAAATCCTTTCAATTCGAATTGCCATTGGGGGGTTTTGGTATCAGCAGGTATTTGCTCGATCATTCTCTTTACAGGCTTGCGGTACAGAAAGGCGTGAACGTCCTTACGTCAACCAAAGTAAAGGACATTGAGTTTATTGATGATCGTTTTGTGATTACAACCGATAATAGTCGCTACACTTCAAAAGTTGCCGCTGGTAGTTATGGCAAGAGAAGCAATCTTGATGTGAAATGGGAACGCGCCTTTATCCGCGAGAAAACGGACAAATTAAGCAACTATATTGGTGTAAAGTATCACATTGAGTATCCGCATCAAAACGATTTGATCGCGCTGCATAATTTTTACAACGGCTATTGTGGTATATCTAAAATTGAAGGAGACAAATCCTGTTTTTGTTATCTCACGACGGCAGCAAACCTCAAAGCTTCCGGTAATTCAATAAAGGAAATGGAAAAACGATTTCTTCATCGCAATCCAAGATTGGAAGAAATTTTTTCGAGGGCCAAATTTCTTTATGAAGAACCTCTAACCATCTCACAAATCAGTTTCCGAAAAAAATCCCAGCTGGTCGATCATATATTAATGGTAGGCGATTCAGCGGGAATGATCACTCCTTTATGTGGTAATGGGATGAGTATGGCATTGCGATCAAGTCAGCTTGCTTTTGAGAAGATGTATCTCTACTTAAAGAATCAAATCACGCGCGATCAACTGGAATCGGAGTACATGAATACCTGGAAAGAGGAATTCAATGAGCGACTATGGTGGGGAAGACAAATACAACGTTTTTTTGGTGGGAATAAGAGAACGTCTTTCTTCTTACGAACTATGAAACAATTTCCGGGTATTTCATCGAAGTTGATAAGGGCGACGCATGGGCAGCCGTTTTGAACAGATGAACAGATGGACAGATGAACAGATGAACAGAGGAACAGAGGAACAGAGGAACAGAGGAACAGAGGAACAGAGGAACAGAGGAATAGCAAGATATGAAAAGAGCAAAAAACCGACAAGGTTCCCGCAGAGTCTCCCCGCCTCAGCAACTTGCGGCATCATGAAACTAACGCGGGGGACTGTGCGCTTAGTAGAAGAGCATCTCGATAAATATATCCCCACAGTTTGCAAGCTTGATGGTTGTTAATATTATTTTGCAAGTCACTAATCATGTAATGACGGTGCTCCCGAAACGAGCGCAGAGTCCCCCGCGATAAATTCACTATTCCGCAAGTCGCTGATGCGGGGAGACTCTGCGGGAACCTTACGGGAACTTTTTAAGATAAAGGTGACGCGCCTTCTACATTCTTTTTCTTCTTCTTTTCAAGAAACTTCTTCCTTATCACCGTAGCAACAGGCACACTTTGTATTTTACTTTCGAGCCAGGAAATAATATCTAAATAAACAAAGGCTCTCGTCTCAAATCGATTTCTTTCCTGGGCCTTTAAGTTTTCAAGTAGCTTTTCAAATTCACGACCAATCTGTTTGGGCGGTGTGCGGAATGATCTACGAAGGAATTTGAATATCTCTTCCTCAACAAGACTGAGATTCTCCAATTTAGCCATGAATCGATAGACAGACTTGATCAAATATTCCATCAAATCAAAATTGCCCAATTCGTAATGTGCAATTAGATGAAGAAGACGCGCATAACATTGGAGATCCGTACGCAGATCAACTTTCCAGTTAATGATCTTATTCAAGTAATCAATTGATTTTTCATATTCCGCATTCCCGAAATAAAGAGATGCAAATTTGTAATAGAAGATTAGAATACGGTGACGATCGAGATATAATTCCAAATCACTCAGTCTTTCCATAATATGCGGAACTAACCGCGTGCCTTCGCCAAATGTTCCTTCAACAAAATGTTTGTTGATCCTGGCTATATTCAAATAGATGAAAGTGAGTATGCGATTATTCTCGTTATTTTTTACCAATCGTGTTTGTGAGAATTTTTCAAATCGCACAAGGTCTTCATTCAACTTATCTGAATTCTGCAAATCAAAATGTGCACCAAGCAAATTATGCATTCCCTTTATATAGTGACCGGTTTCTACCTCGACCATATCGGGATAATGATCGAAAAGTCCAACCCATTTTTGCGTGTATCGATAATAAGTGAGGAAATCCTGTTTGATAAATGATAACCAGCAATGACTTTGATACAGATAAAGCTCTTCATAGAATCCATTGATATGTCTTGCACGATCTGGAAAATGTTTTTCAAAGAAGTTGTTCACCGCTTTGATATCTTCTTCATTTCGCGCATGACCATGACGGATATACCAGCTATATAACTCAAGGGAGAGGTTTGAAAGTTGCGAGATCAAGGATAACCGTGCATTCACTTCATCTGCTTCGCCCGACAACTGACTGGCACGATCCTGCATGCTTCGGGTGATATATAATGCTTCAATCTTCTTTTCGAAAAATAATACTTGCTGCAGATAAGTAAACTGGTTATGATCCCTCGCCAGGATTTTCATCCGGTCCAGCATTTTCAGACTTTGCAGATAAAGGCCCTTATTATACAAAATCCGGGCATGGTCCATCATTTCGTGGAGCTGAATATCGATATTATGCTCGTCTTTGATGAGTCGTAAACTAGCTAACACTTGTTTGTACAGGTGTGCCTTCATGTTAGATAGTTGCTGTTTCTTGATACTCTTGTTCTTAGAGAGCAAAAGGGCTTCATCGTAGAGCTTCATTTTGTCCAAAGCATCGAAAAGCTGCACGATTTTCAGGTCATTTCCACCGGAATGGCGTTTGACATATAGCTTGAAATTCCTTTTTTCTGATTTTTCGAGCGATTTTATCAGCTGAAATAATGGGTCTGTTGATCTGTTGGGCATCGTAATCAAATATCGTTAAAAGCCTTGTCTGGCTTGAGTTTCAGAGGATCTTACTTCCTTTCAATACTGTAAAATACCCCTTTTTTTGATTTTATTGGCCAGCGGGTCTTTGGTAATTTCATAATAGCAGGTTGTTCAGCATAACATATAGCAAGCAACACAAAAAATACAACAGCCTGCTTTTTCTTCCCATTTAATGTTTTTTATGCCCGATAATAAGATTTACATATTCGACACCACATTGCGCGACGGCGAACAAGTGCCGGGATGCAAATTGAATACAAATGAAAAGGTCGAGCTGGCATTAAAACTTGAAGATCTTGGCGTAGATATAATCGAAGCGGGATTTCCAATTTCTTCTCCTGGCGATTTCAAATCTGTTGAAGAGATTTCAAAAGTTATTACTGACGCACAAGTTTGTGGATTAAGCCGCGCGGTATTAAAAGATATTGAAACTGCTGCGCAAGCATTGAAACATGCTAAATATCCGCGCATTCATACTGGAATTGGTACTTCTGATTTTCATATCAAGTCAAAATTCAATTCAACAAGAGAAGCAATTCTGGAGAGAGCTGTTCAGTGTGTGAAATGGGCCAGGAATTTTACAGATAATGTGGAATTCTATGCAGAAGATGCTGGCCGTACTGATAATGATTATCTCGCAAAAGTTATTGAATGCGTAATTGCTGCCGGAGCAACAACAGTTAACATTCCTGATACAACCGGTTATTGTCTTCCTCATCAATATGGAGAGAAGATTGCTTACTTAAGAAATAATGTTCCAAATATTGACAAGGCAATCATCAGTTGCCACTGCCATAACGATCTTGGATTGGCGACAGCAAATAGTATTGCCGGATTGATTGCCGGTGCAAGACAGGTAGAATGTACCATTAATGGATTAGGCGAACGGGCAGGCAACACTTCACTTGAAGAAGTTGTCATGATCATCAAGCAACACAAACATCTCGGGTTCTATACAAGAATTAAATCTGAAAAATTAAATCCAATGAGCCGACTCGTATCAGACACGATGCGCATGCCGGTTCAGCCAAATAAAGCTATTGTTGGAAGCAATGCATTCTCTCATTCATCCGGTATTCACCAGGATGGATTTTTGAAAGATGCATTGACTTATGAGATCATTAATCCGGAAGAAGTAGGTGCAGAAGGATCGAAGATCGTTCTCACCGCGAGAAGCGGAAGAAGCGCATTGGCACATCGTCTGCTCAAACTCGGATATCCGTTTAATAGAAATGAAGTAGATGTACTCTATGAAGCATTTTTAAAGGTTGCCGATCAAAAGAAGGAAGTGCAGGATGAAGATTTGCGTCAATTGGCGACTTTGATACAAACGGAGGTAGTTGAAGTTTCATAAAGGAGTATTATTTCTCATGAGCGTAGTTTTTGTTTGGCGTGGTGCGTCTGCACCACGCTTTCATTAAAAAGAAACCATGGGCAAAACAATTTTCGAAAAGATCTGGAACAAACACGTCGTTAAACAAATCGACGGAGGCCCTGCTGTTATATATATCGATCGCCATTTTATTCATGAAGTAACAAGCCCTCAAGCTTTTGCCGGATTGAACAAAAGAGGAATCAAAGTTTTTCGCCCGGCGCAAACTGTTGCAACGGCGGACCATAATGTACCTACACTCGAACAACATCTTCCTATAAAAGAAGAATTGAGTCGTTTGCAGGTGGAAGCATTAAAAAAGAATTGCGCCGAGCATAATATAGAATTGTATGGGCTTGGTCATCCTTTCCAGGGAATCGTTCACGTGATCGGACCTGAATTAGGAATCACACAACCTGGGATGACGATTGTTTGCGGAGACAGTCATACATCAACACATGGTGCATTCGGATCAATTGCATTTGGAATTGGGACCAGTGAAGTAGAAATGGTATTAGCAACGCAATGCCTGCTTCAATCCAGACCAAAGCTGATGCGTATCAATGTTGAAGGAACATTGAACAAAGGAGTATTAAGTAAGGATATCATTTTATATATCATCTCGCTGATCTCTGCGAGTGGCGCAACTGGTTATTTCGTTGAATATGCCGGCTCAGCAATACGCAATCTCAGTATGGAAGCAAGAATGACCATCTGCAATATGAGCATCGAAATGGGTGCACGCGGTGGATTGATCGCTCCGGATGAAACAACCTTCAATTATTTGAAAGGAAGATTGTTTTCACCCGGAAATAGCAAATGGGATCACAAAGTGGAAGAATGGAAAGAATTGTATTCGGATGCTGATGCAAAATTTGATAAAGAGATCAATATCGATGCAGCGGATATCCAGCCCATGATCACTTACGGAACTAATCCGGGTATGGGAGTTGCGGTTACAGGTTCAATTCCTTCATTGGATGAGATTGAAGAAAAAGAAAAACAATCCTTTGAAAAGTCACTTCGCTATATGGGACTTCAACCCGGCAAAGCGATCAAAGGACAAAAAGTAGATTATGTTTTTATTGGTAGCTGTACCAACTCAAGAATAGAAGACCTGCGTCTCGTTGCTTCGTTTGTTAAAGGAAAACATAAAGCTGACGATGTGATTGTGTGGGTAGTTCCGGGAAGTCAGCAGGTAGAAAAGCAAGCAAGAGCTGAAGGCATTCATAAAATATTTGAAGAAGCAGGATTTATATTAAGGCAAGCCGGTTGTTCTGCATGTCTTGGTATGAATGAAGACAAGATCCCTGCAGGCAAGTATTGCATCTCTACCTCGAATAGAAACTTCGAAGGAAGACAGGGACCCAACGCAAGAACATTTCTTGCAAGTCCTTTGACAGCAGCGTTGGCGGCGATTACCGGGGAAGTGGGAGATGTTCGTGAGTACTATAAAAAACCTGAATTAGTTGATTATTGATTTTTGAACCCCGACGGCGGTTCAAAAATCGAGTGTCCCAAATATTAAATGAGTAAAAAGATAAACATAACAAAGTCCACAGCAGTTCCGATCACAATCGAAAACATCGATACGGATCAAATCATTCCTGCTCGTTTCTTAAAAGCAACGAACCGTGATGGATTTGGAAAAAATCTATTTCGTGATTGGAGATATGAGAACAATGACGAATCCCAACCTAAGAAGGACTTTCCACTCAACGATCCAAAATATAAGGGAAGCATTCTTGTTGGCGGTAAGAATTTTGGTTGCGGTTCCTCAAGAGAACATGCAGCCTGGGCGATCAAGGATTACGGGTTTGATGTAGTAGTAAGCAGTTTTTTCGCCGATATCTTCCGCAACAATTCGCTTAACAATTTTCTTTTACCCGTTCAGGTTAGTGAGGATTTTCTTTCAGAGATCTTCAGTTCGGTGGAGAAAGATCCTTCAACCGAAATCGAAGTCAACCTGGAAAAGCAAACGATTACCCTAAACGGAAAGGCGCAAGAATCATTCGATATCAATTCCTATAAAAAAACCTGCCTGTTGAATGGGTATGATGATCTCGACTATTTGTTAAATATGCGAGAAGAAATAACAGCGTTCGAAAAAGAGCATAATCCAAAACCGACCGCCTAAGGCGGAAACAAAAAGAATGGGGAGGTAAGTATGAATAAACACATCGTATTAATCGAAGGAGATGGTATTGGCCCGGAAGTAACGCGTCAATCAGTGAAAGTATTAAATGCAGTGGCTGAGCAATTCGGTCATGAGTTCTCGTACACAAAATGTTTAATGGGTGCGATTGCCATCGATAAAACTGGTAATCCGCTTCCGGATGAAACTATTGAAGCATGCCTGAGCAGCGACGGAATTTTATTCGGCGCTATCGGGCATCCCAAATATGATAATGATCCTACAGCTAAAGTGAGACCTGAGCAAGGCTTACTTAAGCTCAGGAAATCACTGCAGTTGTTTGCCAATATTCGCCCGGTTTCCACTTATCCTTCTTTACATTATTTGTCTCCACTGAAAAGTAAGAATCTCGAAGGAGTTGACTTTGTCATCTTCCGTGAACTAACAGGTGGAATTTATTTTGGTAAGAAGGAGTTGAATGAGAATGGAACGCAGGCCTCTGACGATTGCGTATATACAAGAGATGAGATTGACAGAGTTTCCCGCCTCGCATTCCAGTATGCAAGGCAAAGAAGGAAAAAATTAACACTGGTAGACAAAGCAAATGTTCTTGAAACATCACGCTTGTGGAGAAAGGTTGTGCAGGAGATTGCCTCAGAATATGGCGACGTAACAGTCGATTATATGTTTGTAGACAATGCAGCAATGCAAATCATTCTTAACCCACGCCAATTTGATGTTATACTAACTGAAAACATGTTTGGTGATATTATTAGTGATGAAGCGAGCGTAATCGCTGGTTCGCTGGGATTATTGCCATCAGCATCTATCGGTAAGGGAGCAGCGCTTTTTGAGCCCATCCATGGATCTTACCCTCAGGCTGCAGGAAAGGATATTGCTAATCCACTCGGATCCATCTTATCAGCCGCACTATTGCTTGACCATTTTGGATTAAAAGAAGAGTCATCCAGAATTCGCGAAGCCGTGAACTGGACGCTGCAAAATGGATTTGTTACAAAAGACATCGACCCCGTGAACTTCTATTTTACCTCGACTATCGGAGACCTGATTGCCGATTACGTGGCAAACCGTATACCGGCTGGAGTAAATCAGGCCAATATTGAATTGCGGAAGTCGACAATTATATAGTTAACCCCGCCGCGGCGGGGACTAGGTTGATAAAGTTAACAGGGGCTTCCCTTGTCAACCATGTCAACCCTATCAACCTTATCAACCAAATAAAATGGCGTCATATTATAACGAGAACACGATTATCTATCACAACGGCGAATTTGTGAAAGCCGTTGATGCGAAAATGGATTTGTATAGCCAGTCGCTGCATTATGGGTATTCTGTGTTTGAAGGAATTCGTTCTTATCGTTCAGTGAATGGTGAAACGAGAATTTTTAAAGCGAAGGAACACTTTGATAGAATGGAGGCTTCAGCTGCTGCAGTCAACATGCCTTATCATTGGACCACTGATGAATTGATTGAGTTGACCTATGCTGTTCTCGGGAAAAATGGATTGCAGGATGCTTATATACGCCCGGTAGTTTATGCACCGGCGAATATGACTTTCTCGCCGAATGAAAAATCGTTTTTGGTTATTGAAGCATGGGAGATGGCGCCATTTCTTGGTGAGAAATTATTGCGCATTGGAACATCATCTTTTCAACGTCCAAATCCGAAAGGATTCAAAATACATGCGAAGGCTGCAGGCCATTATGTGAATTCATTGCTTGCAAGCCAGGAAGCAAAAGGAAAGGGGTTTGATGAAGCGTTGCTCACTGATATGAATGACTTTGTTGCTGAGGGTCCGGGTGCGAATATGTTTTTTGAGAAAGATGGAAAATTATTTACGCCTCCTCTGGGAAACATTCTTCCCGGAATTACTCGTGCCACTGTTCTCGAGTTGTGTGAAGCTTTAGGTATAGAAGTTGAAGAGAAATTGTTCACTCTTGATGAAGTGAAGCAGGCAGATGCCGCCTTTTTTTGCGGTACTGCTGCAGAAGTGATCGGATGGGAAAGCCTGGACGAATACAAATTCCCGAAAAAATGGAACGATACATTGAGCAGGCAAATCCAGCTTGCTTATAAAGATATTGTGGTTGAAAAACCAGTTAAGAAAGAAAACGCCTCATTAGTGGAAGCATAAGCTATGGCCGAATTGAATAAATATTCTAAAACAATCACACAGGATCAAACACAGCCTGCAGCACAGGCTATGTTGTATGGCATTGGTTTGACTGAAGAGGATTTGAAGAAACCGCAGGTTGGTGTCGTGAGTATGGGGTATGATGGAAACACTTGCAATATGCACCTGAATGAGCTTGCAAAACTCGTAAAGCAGGGTGTATGGGATAATGAATTAGTTGGATTGATCTTTAATACCATTGGAGTTAGCGATGGCATCAGCAACGGAACTGATGGTATGCGTTATTCATTGGTGAGTCGCGATATCATTGCTGATTCGATCGAAACAGTTTGCGGCGCGCAATATTATGATGCATTGATTGCATTACCGGGTTGCGATAAGAATATGCCGGGTTCAGTAATGGCGATGGGAAGGTTGAATCGTCCATCTATTATGGTGTACGGAGGAACAATTGCTCCCGGTCATTATAATGGTCAGGATCTAAATATTGTTTCTGCATTCGAAGCCCTGGGACAAAAAATTGCGGGACAGCTTAGTGATAAAGATTTCAAAGGAATTGTGATGAATTCTTGTCCGGGTGCAGGAGCATGTGGCGGAATGTATACTGCAAATACTATGGCTTCTGCGATTGAAGCTTTAGGTATGAGCCTACCTTATTCTTCATCCAATCCTGCATTGAGTGAAGCAAAGAAGAAAGAATGCCTGGATGCGGGAAAAGCAATCAGATTATTATTAGAAAAAGATATCAAGCCGAAGGATATCATGACGCGTAAAGCTTTTGAAAATGCCATCACTGTGATCATGGTATTGGGTGGAAGTACGAATGCCGTATTGCATTTGATTGCAATGGCGAATACCGTCGATGTGAAGTTGACACAGGATGATTTTCAAAAGATCAGTGACAAAATTCCCGTATTGGCGGATTTCAAACCGAGCGGAAAATATTTAATGCAGGACCTGCATGATTATGGTGGAGTGCCTGCAGTGATGAAATATTTATTGAAGAAAGGATTGTTGCATGGCGATTGTTTAACTGTAACGGGAAAAACAATTGCAGAGAATCTTGCGAATGTGTCGGAATTAAATTTCGATAAACAGAAGATCATTTTCCCTCTGGAAAATCCAATAAAGAAAACGGGTCATTTGCAAATTCTGTACGGAAACCTTGCGGAGAAAGGAAGCGTTGCAAAGATCTCAGGAAAAGAAGGTGAAAAATTCGAAGGACCAGCAAGAGTATTCGACGACGAGTTTGAATTGATAAATGGAATCAACACGGGAAGAATAAAGCCTGGTGACGTTGTAGTGATCCGTCACGTAGGACCGAAAGGCGCACCAGGAATGCCTGAAATGTTGAAACCAACATCAGCGCTTATTGGTGCAGGATTGGGAAAAACTGTTGCCTTGATCACTGATGGAAGATTCAGCGGAGGAACACATGGATTTGTTGTTGGTCACATTACTCCGGAAGCATTTGATGGTGGGCTGATCGGTTTAGTAAAGGATGAAGATCGAATTGAAATCGATGCAACAAAAAACAGAATTACGTTAAAGGTTGATGATAAAGAAATAGCGGAGCGAAGGAAGAAATGGAAACAACCAGAGTTGAAAGTGACCAGAGGCGTGTTATATAAATATGCCAAAACTGTCAAGGACGCTTCTGAAGGATGCGTCACTGACAATTGATTATTGATTATTAATTATTGATTATTATGGAAACGCTTACGGCAAAGAAGAAAGCAGCATCAACGGCCCCGGCAAAGCCCGAAGTAAGAGAGGCGAGCGGCTCAGTTGCATTATTAGAAGGAATGCTGGCAGAGGGTGTGGACACCATTTTCGGTTATCCCGGCGGTGCGATCATGCCGATCTATGATGCATTGTATGATTACGCAGAAAAACTAAAACATATTCTTGTGCGTCACGAACAGGGAGCCATTCACGCGGCTCAGGGTTATGCGCGCACATCAGGTAAAGTGGGAGTCGTCTTCGCAACAAGTGGTCCTGGTGCAACTAACCTGGTTACTGGACTTGCAGATGCAATGATCGATAGTACGCCTGTGGTTTGTATCACGGGTCAGGTCTTTGCGCATTTGTTAGGTACAGATGCATTTCAGGAAACTGATGTAATTAACATAACAACCCCAGTTACTAAATGGAATTATCAGGTAACTGATGCAAATGAGATTCCTTCTGTACTGGCAAAAGCATTCTATATCGCAGAAAGCGGTCGTCCGGGTCCGGTATTGATTGATATCACCAAGAATGCGCAATTACAAAAATTCAATTATTCGGGCTATACAACCTGCGAACATATCCGCAGTTATCGCCCAAAGCCAATTGTAAGAAAGGAATTTGTTGAGAAAGCAGCTGAGCTTATCAATCAGGCTGAGCGTCCATTTGTAATATTTGGACAAGGTGTTATTCTCGGTAAAGCCGAGAAAGAATTCAAAGCGTTTATTGAGAAGGCAGGTACACCAGCTGCCTGGACAATACTCGGCATGAGTGCTATTCCAACAGATCATTCTTTGGGAGTTGGTATGTTGGGTATGCATGGAAACTACGGACCGAATGTACTGACCAATGAATGTGATGTATTGATCGCTGTTGGTATGCGTTTCGATGATCGTGTTACAGGGAGATTGGATAAGTATGCTAAGCAGGCCAAAGTTATTCATCTCGATATCGATCCGGCTGAAGTTGATAAGAATGTGAAGGCAACCGTTCCGGTATGGGGCGATTGCAAAGAAACACTTCCATTATTGACTGAATTGATCCAACAAAAAGTTTATCCTCAGTGGTTGCAACGTTTCAGTGATTTCAGAAAGGAAGAAGAGAACCAGTGTATCATTCCGGAAATGAATCCAAGTACTGATCTTCTCTCAATGGGTGAAGTGATCAAGCTATTGAATGAAACAACCAAAGGCGATGCGATCATCGTTACGGATGTTGGACAGCATCAAATGGTTGCTTGCCGATATGCTGAATACAACAAAACAAGAAGCAATATCACCAGCGGCGGACTGGGCACAATGGGATTTGCATTACCTGCAGCCATCGGTGCAAAGTTTGGCGATCCCAATCGCGAAGTAATTGCAATAATCGGTGACGGTGGAATTCAAATGACTATCCAGGAATTGGGAACCATTATGCAATCCGAAGTCGATGTGAAGATCTTGATCTTAAATAACCAATTCCTTGGAATGGTACGTCAGTGGCAGCAATTATTCCATGACAAGCGCTATTCCTTTGTTGACATCGCTTCTCCCGACTACGTAACCGTAGCCAAAGGTTATCGCATCGAAGGGGCAAGTGTTTGCAAACGCGAAGAATTGTCTGATGCAGTAAAGAAAATGCTGAATCATAAAGGCGCATATTTACTAGAGGTAATGGTAGGTAAAGAAAATAATGTGTTTCCGATGGTGCCGCAAGGATGTGGCGTTTCAGAAATCCGTTTGAAGTAAGCACTGACCCCGTGCGCCTTCGCTGAAGCTTCAGCGCAAGCGAAAGGGTCAAATCTTGGTAGAATAATGGTCGGTAAAGAAAACAATGTATTTCCGATGGTACCGCAAGGCTGCGGTGTTTCTGAAATACGATTAAAATAAAATATGATCCAAAAAGCGCCGTAGGCGCGACATGTTGGTAGCGCCGTAGGCGCGACATGTTGGTAGCACCGTAGGTGCGACATGTGGGTAGCACCGTAGGTGCGAGATGTTGGTAGCACCGTAGGTGCGGCATGTGGGTATGTGTGACACGGGTCGATCAAAAATTTTTATATATGAAAAGCGTAGA
>JADMIO010814610.1_pt1 | contig 17540 bp, 21 predicted proteins | sample 8958161 | NCBI WGS metagenome assembly JADMIO01 (sample SAMN16585339, study PRJNA669376) | soil metagenome | isolation source: Crop rotation soil | place: USA: Cullars Rotation, Alabama | collected 2011
GCCGCGACTTCAAGTCACGTGAATTCCAAGCTTCGGATCCCACTGTGCTGGAAAGCGTAGTCAAACGTGCCGGTGAGCGTGACGCGCCGGTACTTCGCGAGCGCGGTGTCGGCCGGGAGCTGCGCGAGCGAAGAGGGCGGATCGGCGAGTCGGCTCGCGAGCTCGGCATTGAGAGAGCGCCGCTCCGCCAGCCGGTGGAGTTGCCACACGCCGAAGCGCGCGAAGAGTACGGCCACGGCCAGGGCGATCACCGCGGCAATGATGGTGCGACGGGACATGATCGGAAATCTACTCGCCCGGGAGGATGGCGGGCTAGAACAGACTCATCTGCTCCCCCAACTCCCCCGGCTCCACCGGCCGCTGACCGAGCAGCCGCTGGAGCTGGCGCGCGGAGGCAGGACTGTGTCCGGCGAAGTGGTTGTTCACGTACCCGTAGATCACACTGAGCCGCTGCGCCATCATGCGAATCGCGTCGGCCCACGACTCGAGTTCGCGCGTGCGGTCGTACTGGAGGCGCGAGTAGTCCACGATGTCCCGATCGGGGCCCATCCAGCGGATGTAGGCGAAGTCGGCGGTGGGACGCTCGGCGAGTGAGAGCATCGTGCGGCGCGAGATCCAGCGCGCGTCGGTGAGGGCAAGCGCCACGCGGTGCTCGGCCAGGAGCGCAAGCACGCCGTCGTGGATCCACCCGCGCTGCCGGAACTCGATCGCCACGCGCACGTCGCGCGGAAGTGTGGGGAGGAACGCGGCGAGCGCGGGGAGCTCGGCGGGGCCGAAGTCGGGGCCGAGCTGCACGAGCACCGTGCCGAGCCGCCCGCCAAGTAGGCGAGCGCGCTCGAAGAAGAGCGCGGTGAGATCTTCGCAATCGCGCAGCCGCCGCTCGTGCGTGATTTCTTGCGGGAGCTTGAGCGCGAAAGTGAAGTGCCCCGGCGTGCGCTCCGCCCAGCCGCGGACCGTCTTCTCCGGCGGGATGGCGTAGAATGTGGAATCCACTTCTACCGTCTCGAACGCGCGCGCATAGACGTTCAGGAAGTCGGTGGGGCGCGTCCCGGTCGGGTAGAAAGAGCCCACCCACGCATTGTAGTTCCACCCCTGGGTGCCTAAGCGGACGTTCGAGGGCATGAAGGGAATGGGCCGGTGCGAGCCGGATCTGTCAAGGGCTGCCGAGCACGGCGCGCCAGCGCGCATGCGAGCACGCACGCCGGCCCGCTCGCCAGCGCGCGTCGTCGGCCTCACTCTTGCGCCCTCCTCTCCTCTCGATCACCCGGCCACCGGAGGAACCATGGAGCGACATGACGACGCGAAGCACGATGAGAAGCAGCGTGAGGAAGAGCGGCGCGACGAGGAGGAGTACCGCGAGGAGGCGCGGCACGCGCAACCGGTGACGCCAGAGTACCAGGGCGAGCATCTCATTTTCGACGACCTGCGCAATGAACCCACCACTCCTGACGATGTAGAGCGGGAGCGCGAAGAGATGGGCCCCCTCGCCGCACCGGTCGAGGATCCGGGGACAAAGGACGAGTTGCTCGGCGAGGGCGTGGGAGGCGCATCCGGCGCGGTGGTCGGCGCGGCTGTTGGGTCGCTCGCGGGGCCGCTTGGCGCCGCAGTGGGCGCGATCGCGGGAGCTGTGGGTGGGTGGTGGGCCGGTCGCGCGGTGGTGGATGTCGCGAGCGAGATCACGCCGGAGGACGACCAAGTCTATCGCGAAGACTTCGAGCGTGCCGACCCGCAGATGGCCGATCGGGCGTACGAGGATGTGCGCTACGCGTATCACCTTGGGCACATCGCGCGCTGGAATCCGGAGTACGAGGGGCGACCGTTCGAGGAGGTCGAGATCGACCTGGCGCGCGCATGGACGGAGGACCTGCGCGGTCGACACGGGGACTGGACCGTCGTGCGCCACTTCGTGCGCGTGGGCTACATGCGCACGGCACTCCCCGAGCCAGCGCGCGGCATGCCGCTCACCGTGCCGGTGAACCGCGAGGAGCCTCGCGGCGAGGCGCCGGGCGGCGAAGCATCAACAAGCAGATGATGGAGGACCCGATGGAGCGCCACGACGAGCACGATTCACGGCTCGTCCCCAACGACCCGGCCTACACCGCCTCGCGCGAGGAGGCCGACCGGGTACGCGCGGGTGGAGCACCCGCGCCCCGCGAGGGGGGAATGGAGCCCGGGACCGCCGCCACGATCGGGACGACCGCAGGCGGCGCCGCTATGGGCGCTGGGATGGGGATGATCCTGGGTGGTCCGATCGGCGTGTTCATCGGCGCGGCCGCCGGCGCGATCGGTGGGTGGTGGGCCGGTCGGGGCGTGACCGCAGCCGCGCGCGAGATCACACCGGAGCTCGAGGAGCGCTACCGCTCCGCCTACGAGTCATCGCCCAACCGTCTGGCCGATCGCTCCTACGAGAGAGTGCGTCATGCGTACCTGCTCGGCCATCTCGCGCGCCGGAATCCCGAGTACAACGGGAAGTCCTTCGCCGAAATCGAGCCGGAGCTGCAGCGGGCGTGGACGCAGGATCTGTGGACGAAGTACGGCGATTGGGCCGGCCTGCGGGGCTACGTGCGCGCGGCGTACGAGGGAGAGGCGGGGAACGGATAGCGTCACGACAGTTACGGAGTTGCCAGCGGCGCGTCGGATAAGCGTCGGCCGTCAGTCCAACGACGGCCCCGTTCCCGCACGCCATGACCAACGCCGATTTCGACGAGCTCGTCCGCCGCCTCGAGCCACAGGCGGCCGCATCGCCTCGCCTCTACAACTTCCGCGTCACGCTCCTCGCGCTCCTGGGCTACGCCTACATCGGCGGGGTGCTGCTCGTCCTCGCGGGCATGATCGCGGCGAGCGTTTGGATCATGGTCGTCGTGCGCACCGCGAACGTGGGGCTCTTCAAGCTGGCGTTCGCGCTGCTCGCCGCTGCCGGGTACATCCTCCGCACGCTCTGGGTCACCATTGCGCCCCCTGCCGGGCGGCGGCTCGCGCGCGACGAGGCGCCCGCGCTCTTTGCCGAAGCCGAGGAGTTGCGCCGGACGCTACAGGCGCCCAGGCCGCACGTCGTCCTCCTCGCCGACGACTTCAACGCCTCGGTTTCGCAGGTGCCGCGGCTCGGCATCTTTGGCTTTCCGCGGAACTACCTGGTGGTGGGACTCCCGCTCCTCGAGGCGCTCCCGGCGGGGCATGTGCGGGCGGTGCTCGCTCATGAATTCGCGCACCTGTCCCGAGCACACGGTTCGTTCGGGTGCTGGATCTATCGCGTGCGCGTCACGTGGCTGCAGCTCACGGAGCGCTTGGAGCAGTCGCGGTATCGCACGGCGGGGGTGTTCAGCAAGTTCTTCGCGTGGTACGGACCGCGCTTCAATGCCTACGCCTTCGTGCTCATCCGCCGGCACGAATACGAGGCGGACCGGCTGGCCGCCGAGGTGGTGGGACGCCAGCGCATGATGCAGACGCTCATCGATGTTGATGTGCGTGGCCGATTCCTGAGTGAGCGCTTCTGGCCCGCCGTGTGGAAGGAAGCGGAGAAGCAGGAGGCAGCGCCCGACGACGTGTACGCGCGGCTGGCCCAAGTCTCCCGCGCGCCAATTGCTCGCGAGACCGCCGAGCAATGGCTGACGAACGCGCTCAAGCTGCGCACGGATACGATCGACACGCACCCCGCCCTGCGCGATCGCCTCGCCGCGCTTGCCGGCGCGCCGAGCGGAGATGCGTTGCTCGCCTCCGGGCGCGCCAGGCTCGACGCATCTGCTCAATTCGATGCTCCGGGCGCCGAGCACTACCTGGGCGCAACGCACGCCAGGCTCGCGGCGGAGCTGGGACTCGCGTGGAGGGAGCAGGTGCAGCAGGCGTGGACTCGGCGACACGGCGAGGCGCGCGAAGCACGCGAGGGGCTCGCCACCCTCGCCGCGAGGAGTACGTCAGGCGAGGCGCTGAACCTGGAGGAGCGCTGGCAACTAGCGAGCTGGACGGAAGACCTGCACGGTGCCGACGCGGCCTTCCCGCTCTACGACGCGTTACGCAACGAGAGCCCCGACCACGCCTCGGCCAACTTCGCGCTCGGCCGCCTTCTGCTGGCGCGCGGCGAGGAGCACGGCATCGCCCTACTCGAGCGAGCGATGGCGACCGATGCCGACGCGGTGATCCCGGCGTGCCGCATCGCATATGGTTTCTACGCGAGCGAGGGGCGGCTGGAGGAAGCCGACCGCTGGCGCGATCGCGCCAACACGCGCGCCACCCTGCTCCATGAAGCGCATCAGGAGCGGGATCTCATCACCAGGGCGGACCGCTATCGCTCCACCCAGCTCGAGCCCGCGGTGATCGATGACCTCATCAAGCAACTGGATGCGTTGCCGGGGGTGAAGCGCGCGTATCTGGTGCGGAAGGAACTGCGGCACTTCGCAGAGGAGTTGCCGCTGCACGTGCTCGCAATCGTGCCGCAGTTGCCGTTCTGGGCGAGCGATCAGAAAAAGGTACAGCGACGCTTCCACGACTCACTCGGCTCCCTGCAGTTGCCGCCCGGCGTGAACGCGTACGCTGTGAGCGGCGAGCACGCAGCTGGGCTCCTGCGGCCGATCAAGAAGGTGGAGGGATCGCTGTTCTACGTCGCGAAGGAGCGCCGGAGCGAGCGCCGCGCGGCGGGAGCAGCACGAACGGCGTGAACTCTGGCGTGAACTCTGGCGTCGCGGCGCGCGGCTTACGGCTTCTTCAGAAATCTCAGATACAAGGCTGCGAACACCAAGACAATGCCGATGTTCACTAGCAGCCGTTCGAAGAATCGATTCCTGAAGAACAGTATATCTATACCAACGACAACGGCTATCAACACGACGACGTAAACCACGACAGACATGTTCCTTGTCATTTAGCGGTACGTCTCGAAGAATCCGTATCCCTCCCCTTCCACCCGTGCCCCCTGCACCCGCCCGCTGATCCGCGCCATTCCCTTCATCTGAATGAAGTATGGCGTCCTCAGCATTCTCGCCGCGCTCACATCGCCGCGCTCGAGCAGCGGGCCACGGGTATCGGTGCCGATCGCGTCTTCTATCATGAGCTCCACGCGGAGCGTGTCATCACCGCGCGCGTCCATGAGCACCGCGCGCGAGGGCACGTGCACCTGGCGGCCGTTCACCGTGATCACGCGGCCGTCCACGTAGTCGATGCGACGTGGGCGGAAGAGCGCGCGGAAGCCGAGCGAGTCCACCAGGTAGAGGAAGAGCGGCGGGCGTGAGAGCGTCGGGTCGGGGGGCTCCACACGGCCGTAGAGGAGCGTGTACTCGCCGGCACGCGTGGCGCCCCACTCCCAGCGCACGCCGTGCCACACGCCCCAGTTGTGATCGTGGTACGATTGCGCGTCGTCGTAGTGCTCGCACGCGCCGTTCACGCAGATGTTCCCCGTCGCGCTCGCGCGGAGGCCAGGAACGGCGTACCCTGAGGTGAAGGTGCCGCTCGCGAGCGTGGCGCCTGGGAAGAGCTGGCGCGGCGCGGGGGAGACGATGAGATCGACCGTCGCGGGCGCTCGACTCCGCTCCTCGCGCGCGGTGGCGCGCAGGCGGTAGCGCGCGTCGGGGAGGAGCGTGACGGTCGCACTCCCGAGCTCGAGGTCGGGTGTCTCCGTGGAGAACTTCACCTCACGCGATGGCACAGTGGCGGTGAAGCGCCGCGTGCGTCCGCCCTGCTCGCGCAGCGTGAGCAGCACCTGGCCGCCCCACTTCCCACCGCGCACGTCGCCGCCCACCATGTACGAGATGAACGCCCAGCGCCGGTGGTCCTCGGAGAGCACGTTGAAGTAGTGCCACTCCCCCCAGCTCTCCGGATGCTCTACTCCTTCTGGCGGCATGTGGAAATGGTCCACCTCCGAGTACAACTCGTACGGCGTGGGCGCGATCCAGCGACGGTCGCCATCGTCGTCGCGCCAGACGCCGGCCGCGAGCGGAGGGAGGTCGCCCACCGCCTCGCTGCGCGACGGCACCTCGCCGTCCGCGCGCACCGGGTACTCGGCGCTCGGCGTGCGCAGGTAGAGCAGCTTGCCCGCCATCTGTGGTGCCACGGCCTGCACGGAACCCGCCAGGCGCGGCGATGCGAGGAGCTGCCGGTAGATGAAGCGCGCGTTGTCGATCGAGAAGAAGAGCCCGCCGACGCCGCCGGTCTTCATCACCTCGATGTCGAGCCCTTCGGGGAGCACCGTGATCTCGCCGCCGCCCACCAGCCGCTCGTCGCGCGCCTGCAGGAGGAGCGCCTCGCCGATGCCGAGGAGCACGATCATGACGCCCACCCCAAGCCCGTAGCCGAAGAGCAGGAAGAGCGAGCGCCAGGGGCGATGCGCGAGGCTGCGCAGCGCGAGCAGGGTGTTCACGCCGACTGGTGCCAGGGGGGCGGCGGGTCAGGGCGCGGCACCGTGAAGCGGAGCGCGGCGTCATCCTCGCCGAGCACGCGCTTCGCCAGCTCCGCCTCCCCGGTGTCGTTCACGCGGCGCGCCGGATCGTCCAGCAACTCGGCGGCTTCCGCCCGCGTGAGCGTGGCCACGTAGATGTCCGCCCAGGGTTCGTCGCTGCAGCGCAGATACGCCGCGCGCGCCGCCGCGGAGCTGACCAGCGGGTGGTCGGCCCGAATCGGGATGGCGAGCGTGGGGTGCAGCGCCGGCATCGTGAGCTCCACCAACACCGCGTGGTGCCGCTCGAGCGGGCGCGGCTCCGCCTCGGACGCCACACCATGCTCGATGGCACCGAACTCCTCCGCCGAGAGCGCCACCGGATCCCCTGGCCGCGCTGCCCCCCTACGCTCGTGCACGGAGCACCTCGTGATGAACGATGGCACCATCTCGCATGTGAATCACCCGCCGCGCCGCACGGGCCAGCTCCTCGTCGTGCGTCACCACTACCAACGTCGTGCCATCAGCGTTGAGCCGCGCGAAGAGGGCGATGATCTCCGCGCCGGTGCGAGCATCCAGCTCCCCCGTGGGCTCGTCGGCGAGCACGAGCGCCGGCCGATTCGCGAGCGAGCGCGCGATCGCCACGCGCTGCTGCTCCCCACCCGAGAGGTGCGGCGGCCGGTGGCGCTCCCGATGCCCCAGATCCACATAGCGCAACAGCTCCGACGCCCGCGCGCGCCGCTCCGCCTTCGGCACGCCCGCTTCGGCCATGGGCAGCTCCACGTTCTCCCGCGCCGTGAGAATGGGCATCAGGTAGAAGCGCTGAAAGACGAAACCGATGTGGTGCAGCCGGAACTTCGTGAGCTCGCGGTCGCGCATCGCGGCGATCTCGTGCCCCCGGATCGTGAGCTCTCCCCCCGTGGGCCGGTCGATGGCGCCGAGCAGGTTGAGGAGCGTCGACTTCCCGCACCCCGAGGGGCCCACGATCGCCAGGTAGTCGCCGGGCGCCACGTCGAGCGAGATACCGCGGACGGCGTGCACTACCTCGCCCTCCAGCAGATAATCGCGCCGCAAGTTGCGTGCGCTCACGAGCGGCATCACGCGACCGCCTCTTCGTGCAGCGTGCGCGCGATGGGGAGCGTGGCGGCGCGCCATGCGGGATAGATCCCCGCCACGATACCCACGAGGACCAGGAGCCCGAGCGCGGTCCCCGCGGCGCGCGGCTGGAAGGGGAAGAAGTCGATGGCCGCCGGAAGCCCGGGGAAGCGGGAGAGGATGGCATTGAGCCAGCGCGCCGTCGCGAGCCCGAGCCCCAGCCCCAGAATGGCACCGACCCCCGTGATCCCCACCCCTTCGAGAAGGATCTGCTGTACCACGTGCGCGCGCGAGGTGCCGATCGCGCGCACGATCGCGATCTCTCCCACGCGCTCGTTCACCGAGACGGTCATGAGGGTGGCGATGAGCAGGAAGCCGACGATGAGGCTTACCGTGCCGAGAATGAGCCCGAGCTGCCGGAAGTAGCTGAGCCGCTGGTCCACGCGCGCCATCGCCTGGGCGGTGGAGATCGCATCCACGCGCGAGACGTGTGACTCGATCCAGCGGCGCGCGCCTTCCACATCCGCGCCGTCGCGCAGTCGCACCATGAGGAGCGAGGCGGCGTCGTCCCGCGCGTGCCCCGTCATCTGCTGCAGCGAGGCCAGGGGGAGCGCCGCCGCTGGCTGCCCGGCCGACAGGTACAGAAAGCGCGCGCGCCCGGTAATCACGACTCGGCGCTCGCCCGTGAGCGCGCGCAACTGCGGGTCGTACCCCGCGAACACCTCGAGCGTGTCACCCACCCGCGCATCCGCGGCGCGGAGGAAGTCGTCGTTGACCACGAGCGCGTCGCCCGCGAGCGCATCGCGCCCGCTCAATAACTCGTAGTCGCCCTGTACGTGCGGATCGATCCCCAGCGCGAAGCTGGTCACGGTGCGATCGCCGCGTGGCACGTGGAGCTGCGCGCCGAGGACGGGGCTCACGGCGGCCACATCCGGAAGGGCGCGCAGCGTGTCCACGATCCCGCGCACGCCGGGGATCATGGCCTCCGTGTCGAAGGGAAGCGTGCCGCGCGGGGAGAGCCTGAGCTGGAAGCCGCGGCTCACCAGGAGCTGGTGGAACGACTCGCGCAACCCGGTGGAGAGCATCACCATGTCGAGCAGCATCGCCGCGGCCACGGCCACGCCCGCCACCGCGAGGATGGTGCGTGCGCGGTAGCGTCGGAGGGATGCGAGCGCGAGCAGGAGGCGCATCAGCGCCCCAGCAGCGCGAGCGGCGGCGTACGTACCAGCCGGAGCGCGGCGAGGAGCCCCGCGCCGATGCCGAGCACGAGCGAGAGAGCCACGGCGAAGAGCACGATGTCGCCAGTGATGATCGAGAAGCGCAGCGGCGTACGGTAGAGCGCCTGGTAGTGCGCGTTCACGATGGCCGACGTCACCCACCCGATCCCCACGCCGATCGCGCTCCCCAGCACGGAGACGAGCGCCGCCTCGAGGACCACCGAGCGAAGCACCGAGCTCCGTGAGATCCCCACGAGTCTGAGCGCCGCCACATCGCGCCGTCGCTCCTCCACCTTGAGGAGCAGAATGCACAGTAGGAAGACCGCGCTCGCCACGATCGTAATCACCCCGATCGCGCGGTGGAAGCGGCTCACCACCTGGAAGGTGGTGGACGTCTCCACGGCGATGTCGCGCGAGCGGTAGGCGTGGAAGCCGAACGCCGCGTCGTTGATCGCCCGCAGGGCATGAACGGTCCCCGCGCTGTCTCGCGTCGCGATGGCGAACCGGTCCACGCGATCACCATAGCCCACGAGCCGTTGGAGCTGGTCGAGGTGCAATCGGACGCGGTACTCGTCCCGCGCGATGTCACTGGGGTCGGCGCGCCGCGTGACGATCGCGCCGATGATCACTGTATCCCCCGCTCCGCCCGGCGAGTGCGCGACCACCACCCGGTCGCCCACGTGCAGTCCGGCGTCCGCCGCGAGCCGCGCATCGATGGCGATCGTACGAGGGACAACCAATTGAATGGCGAGCGCGAGATGCAGGAGCATGGATGGCGTGTCACTGGTGGCTCTCAGCTACCAGCCGAGAGCTGCTGCCTGAAGCTACCACCCACGAGAGTGAAGCGCCCCTACCTGACCGGCTGCCGAGCGACCCAGTCCTTCGTGTCGCGCAGCTCGGCGCGCGACTCGCCCAGCGTGAAGTCCGTCTGCTTCAGCGCGTGGATGCCACTGAACACCAGCCAGGCTCCCACCAGAATCTCGAGACCGGCGGTGATCAGCGCACCCGCCCAGGTGGCACCGATCGCCACGCGCCCGATGAGCGCCGTGAGCAGCACGGTGAGCCCCACCAGCGCGAGGACGCCGATCCCGAATGCGAGCGCGAGCAGCACCGCGCCGTGCACCGCCTGCCGCAGGCTCTCCCCCGTTTCCAGCCTCGCGAGCCGCATCTCATCGCCCACGAGCCGCTTCGAGTCGTCCGCGAGCCGCCCGACCAACTCCGGAACGGTCGTGTCGGGCTCTATACGCACGGCTGGCATGACGGTGTTGCCTCCCTGTGCTCGGTGTGGACGAGCGGAGAGGCGCAAGGAGTGTTCCGAAGCGGGGAACAAGGAACGGGGAACAGGGAGCGCTGCCGTTCTCCCTGTTCCCCGTTCCCATTTTCCCTGTCCCCTCATCCTTCCCGCTCGACCATCACCACCGCAGCCAGTGTCGGACCGATCAGCCGCTCCACGCCGGACACCTGAAGCACGAGGGGGCCGCCAAAAGGAGCGCGCGAGAGGACGAGTACCTCGGCGCCAGGCGTGAGCCCCACCTCGCTCAGGTACCGAAGCCGCGGCGCATCATCATCGCTCACGCGCACGACTCGCGCGTGCTCCCCGGGAGCGAGCTCCACCAGGGTGAGCGGAGTGCCTTCATTGATCTCCCCCTCGCGCGTGGGGATCGGCGCGCCGTGCGGATCCGTGGCGGGCTCACCGATCGCTGCGGCCATCCGATCGATCAGCTCGTCACTCGCGGCATGCTCCAGCCGCTCGGCCTCGTCGTGCACCAGGTCCCAGGGATAGCCGAGCGCCTTCGTGAGGTAGGCTTCGATCACCCGGTGGCGGCGAATGGTGCGCAGCGCCACTCGGCGCCCCGCCTCCGTGAGTCGCACGCCGCGGTAGCGCTCGTGCTCGAGCAGCCCCTGATCCGCCAGCCGACGCACCATCCCGCTCACCGAGGCCGGGGCGATCGCGAGCCGCTGCGCGATATCGTTCGTTGCCGCGGCGCCCGCGTGGCGCTCGATCTCGTAGATCACCTTGAGATAGTCTTCGACTGGCGCCGTGTACTCGGCGCTCACGCGGGACGTCGGGATCACGCGGTGCTTCCTCCCTCGGGTGATGAGCTCTTCGAGCCGCGCACGAGCAGCACGGGAACGGGGCAGCGATGCCGCACCGACTCGGCCACGCTCCCGTAGAGGAGGTCGAGGAGGAAGCGGTGGCCATGCGTCGACATGGCGATCAGGTCGCACCCCTCGCGCTGCGCGGCGTCCGAAATTTCGCGCGCCGGGTCTCCGTTTGCCAGGATCGCGTCCACTTCCAGGCCGTCCGCCTCGAGCGTGGCCGCGACGCGGTCAAGGTACTCGCGATCCGCGCGCATCTCCTCGCTCTCGCGCAGGTTGAGCGCCTGGATGTTGCGCGCCGCCCACCCGTCGGCCACATGGATGAGGATCACCGCGGAGCCGCACAGCCGCGCGAGGCGCCGCACGTGCTCCACGATGGCCTCGTCGTATGGCGAGTGCTCCAGCGGCACCAGGATGCGCGAGTACATGCTCCGATCAGAGGCTGCGGAAGGTCTCGATGAGCAGCCACACGTTGAGGAGTGCGATGAAGAACGCGACGACGTACGCGAGCGCCTTGAGCCACCCGGGGTTCGCGAACTCTCCCATCTTCACCTTGTCCGACGTGAAGCGCACCAGCGGGAAGACCGCGAAGGAGAGCTGCATGCTCAGGACCACCTGGCTCAGCACCAGGAGCTGCGCCGTCCCCCGCTCTCCGTACAGTATGGCGACGATGGCCGCCGGCACAATGGCGATGGCGCGCGTAATGAGCCGGCGCAGCCAGGGGCGGATGCGGATGTTGAGGAACCCCTCCATCACGATCTGGCCGGCGAGCGTCCCCGTGAGCGTGGAGTTCTGCCCCGAGGCGAGGAGCGCCAGCGCGAACACCGCGCTCGCGCCGCCCACGCCGAGCAGCGGGGTGAGCAGCTTGTAGGCGTCCTGGATCTCGGCCACCTCGTGATAGCCGGCGCGGTGGAACGTCGCCGCCGCCACGATGAGGATCGCCGCGTTGATGAAGAGCGCGAAGGTGAGCGCGACGGTGGAGTCGATGAAGGCGAAGCGCACCGCCTCGCGCTTCCCCTCGCTGTTCTCGGCGTAGCGCCGCGTCTGCACGATGGAGGAGTGCAGATAGAGGTTGTGCGGCATCACGGTGGCGCCAAGGATCCCCAGCGCGATGTACAGCATCTGGCGATTCTGGAGGATCTCGGCGCTCGGCACGAAGCCGTGCGCCACCGCCGCCATGTCGGGGCGCGAGATGACGAGCTCGAAGAGGAAGCAGAGTCCGATCGTCGCCACGAGCGCGATGACGAGCGCCTCGAGAAGCCGGAATCCCTTGTGCTGCAGATAGAGGACGAGCAGGACGTCGAGCGCCGTGATCGCCACCCCGATGGGGAGCGGCATGCCGAACAGGAGCTCGAGTGCGATCGCCGAGCCGATCACCTCGGCCAGGTCGCACGCCGCGATCGCGAGCTCGCAGATGATCCAGAGAAACCAGACCGTGGGCGTGGAGTAGTGGTCGCGACACGCCTGCGCCAGATCACGCCCCGTGACGATGCCGAGCTTCGAGGCGAGCCCCTGCAGCATCACCGCCATGAGATTGGAGATGAGGATGACGCTGAGCAGGGTGTAGCCGAACGCCGAACCGCCGGCGAGCCCGGTCGCCCAGTTCCCCGGGTCCATGTAGCCCACGGCGACGAGGTAGCCCGGCCCCGCGAAGGCGAGCAGCTTCCGCCACCAGGTGACCCCCGTGACCGGGACGGTGCGGTAGACCTCGGCGAGGCTGGGTGTGAGACGCGGCCTGCGCCACCCTGGCTCGGGCTGGGCGGCGGGTCTGGTCGTGGTGCTCGTCGTCTGCTCTGTGACGGGGGCGGTCGACATAGGCAAGGCAAATACGGTTCCGCTTGATAGCCAATACTGATTTTAGCGCCTCCTAAATATTGGCAGGTTACATGCCCGGCGCAATCACGGCCGGAGGCGTATCTTCGTCCCATGCGACACCGCCCCTTGCCACCGCGGCGAGTCTTTCTCGCGCGCTTCGCACGCCACGCCGCGGTCGCGCTCGGCATCGTCGCCATCTCGCTGGGGATCGGCGTACTGGGGTATCACCGCACCGAGCAGCTTCCGTGGCTCGATGCGCTCCTCAACGCCTCGATGATCCTCTCGGGGATGGGGCCCGTCGATCCCATCAAGAGCTCGGGGGGAAAGCTCTTCGCGTCGCTCTACGCGCTGTTCAGCGGGATCGTCTTCATCACGACCGTGGGCGTGCTCTTCGCGCCGGTGTTCTTCCGCTTGCTGCACCGGTTCCATCTGGAGATCATCGCGCCGGAGGAGTCGAACAACATCACGGGCGCGAAGGACGGGCACGCGTAAGGGAAATGCGAAGGGGCACGCAGCAGCGTGCCCCTCTGTGTGAGCCGAACGGCTATCCCTACTCCGCCGTGGTCGGATCGATGACCTGCGTCACCATCTGCACGTTGTCAGCCGGGAAGCCGCCGCGCCGCGCGTGATCGCGCACCACTTCCGCATTGGGCGCGTTGTACACGCAATAGAGCTTGTCCCCCGTCACGTAGCTCTCCACCCACTGCACGTCCGTACCGCTGCGGTTCATGTCACGCAGCACATCGTTCGACTTGCCGGCGATCCCCTTGAGGTCCTCCTTCGAGAGCTTTCCGGCGTTGGGGATCTCACGTTCGATGATGAACTTCGGCATTGCTCCCTCCCACGACGACGCGTGATGACACTCGCCACGTGAGGCGCGGGCAGAGAACCCGCGCCTCACGTTGATTCTGGGTCACGGCTTTCGCGGCGTCCAGAGGGATGACGAGCTCTGGCGTCGTCCGGGCACCCGCTCGGTCATTCTCGCGAGAGCGGGAACCCAGACTGCACCAGTTCCACGAACTGACTCAGGATCCGCTCCGTCAGCCCCCAGATCGTGTGCCCACCATGCTGGAAGCACTGCACGCGACGCGGACCGCCCGGCAGATCGAGCGTGACCTCGGTCGCGGTGCGTGGATCACACAGCGTCGCAACGGGAACCCAGAACGCCTCGGCCACTTCCGGGCTCAACACGAGCGGGGGCGCAGCGGATGTCGCGAGTACCGCGACGAAGGGCGTGATGATGATGCGAGGGAGGACGACGGTGCGCGGCTGCACGTCGTCGAGCCGCCCTATGATGCGGCCATCGCGCGCGAGGTCGATCGCTGTCTCCTCACGGGTCTCGCGAACCGCGGTGTCGGCGAGCGAGGCATCACCGGGCTCCTCGCGACCACCGGGGAGCGCGACGTGCCCGCTCCAGGGATCGCCCGCATAGGCCGCGCGCTGAATCAGGAGCAGCTCGAGGGTGCCCGCATTGTCCGCGCGGAGGATGAGCGCCACCGCGGCGCGTCGTGCCCCCTCCATGGCCGGTAGCGCCTCGAGCGGCGTCCGCGCCCGTAGCGCGTGCTCGAGGCGCAGCACGATCTGGTATGCCGAGGTACGGTCGAGCGCCGCGCGCGGATCCTCCGGCATGGCGGAACGCTACTCCTCCAGCACTCCGCCGGCGTTCACCCACCCCATGACGCCACCCGCGATCGACCGCACATCGGGGTAGCCAAGCTCGCGCAGCGCATCAGCCGCCATCGCCGCCCGCCCGCCACGCGCACAATACACCACCACGCGCCGGTCAGGCGCGATGACCTGGGCCACGCGCTCCCGCACGCTCCCGAGCGGCACGTGCACGGCGCCGGGAATGCGAAACAGATTCCACTCGCGCTGCTCGCGTACGTCGAGAAACACGACGTCGTTCCCGTTCCCGTGCATCGCGATGGCCTCGCCTGCCGGCACCTCGCGGATGCGCGACCTGGCCTCGGCTACCAGTTCTTCGAAGCTCTTCCCGTCCATGCGTCAGGCTCCTGCCGGTCCACGCCGCTGCTCCGCGGCATCCGCGCGGTGCATCGTCGCGCCGAGCGTTGGCGGAACGTAGGAGCGCGCTGGTGCGTGGTCAACGGGAGGGGGGAGGATCGAGGGCTCGCGCATCTCCCCGCGCCAGCCGTAGCTTATGCGCATGACTCTCGCCATTCGCGTGCTCATCGGCCTCATCGCCGGCCTGGCGGCTGGCATCGTCGTCTCGCTCACACCATCGCTCGCCGGGATCACGTCGGTCGTCGAGCCCGCCGGGGTGCTGTTCATCAACGCCATCCGGATGACGGTGATCCCGCTGGTGGTGTCGAGCCTGATCGTCGGCGTCTGTTCGGCAGTGGACACGCGCGCCATTGGGCGGGTGGGGTGGCGCGCGCTGCTCGTGTTCGCGGCGGTGCTCTTCCTGGCCGCCCTCTTTGCGGCGGTAGTCGGGACGCCGGTGCTCGCGCGGCTCCCCGTGAGCGCGGAGAGCAGCGCCATGCTCCGGGCCGCCGCCGACAGTACGACGGGCATCGTGGAGCGGGGTGCGTCGCAGGTCCCCACGACCGCACAGTGGATCGTGTCGCTCGTGCCGAGCAATCCGCTGCGCGCGGCAACGGACGGCGCCATGCTCCCCCTCATCATCTTCACCCTTGCCTTCGCGCTCGCGCTCCTGCGCGTCCCCGAGCGGCAGCGCGCCTACGTGGTCGGCTTCTTCCAGGGGGTGTTCGACGCCATGCTGGTGCTCGTGCGCTGGGTGCTCGCGCTCGCCCCGATTGGCGTGTTCGCGCTCGCGCTGCCGCTCGCCGCGCGGCTCGGCATGTCGGCGGCCGGCGCGGTGGCGTACTACGTGGGGATCGTATCGGTGCTGTCGGTGCTCTTCGGCGTGCTCGTGCTCTATCCTGCGGCGGCGCTGCTCGGCGGCGTATCGCTCCGCGAGTTCGCCCGCGCGTCGGCGCCGGCGCAGGCGGTGGCGTTCAGCTCGCGCTCCTCGCTCGCGGCGCTCCCGATGATGATGGAGAGCGCATCCGCGCGGCTCGGCCTCGCCCCGGAGGTCTCGAGCTTCTTCCTCCCGCTCGCGGCCTCGGTCTTTCGTGCCGGCGCCGGCGTGGGGATCACGCTCGGCGTGCTCTTCGTGGCACGGCTCTACGACGTGGCGCTCGGCCCAGCGCAACTCGCGGCGGTGATCATCACCGTTGTGCTCACCAGCTTCAGCATCCCCGGGATCCCGGCCGGCTCCATCCTCGTCATGGTGCCCGTGATGATGGCCGCCGGGATCCCCGTCGCGGGTATTGGCATCCTGCTCGGCGTGGACACCATTCCCGACATGTTCCGCACGACGCTGAACGTGACCGGGCAGATGACCGCCGCCACGATCGTTGGACGCGGGAGCCGAGTACCGGTCGCGGCGCGCGCGCCCGCACCGGAATCGTGACAGCGCCCACTCTCCCGTTCGTTGCCGCGGCGCCCTGGCTCGCGGTGCCGCTCATCACGCTGGTGCGGCTGCGCGGCTCGCCGATGCTCGAAGACGTCCCCGCCCTCCCCTCGCCCGACGCGCCGCTCATCTCGGTGATCATCCCCGCACGCAACGAGGCCCGCAACATCCCTCGCTGCGTGGAGTCGGTCCTCCGCTCGGGTTATCCCGCGCTCGAGGTGATCGTGGTGAACGATCGCTCCGAGGATGAGACGGGAGTTCTCGCGCACGCGTTCGCGGCACGCGACCCGCGCGTACGTGTGGTCGATGCGCCGCCGCTCCCCGCGGGGTGGTTCGGCAAGCAGTGGGCATGCGCCCAGGGTGCCGCGGTGGCGGAGGGGGCGCTACTCTGCTTCACTGACGCCGACACCACGCACGCTCGCGAGCTTCTTGCGCGCGCGGAGCACGCCATGCGCGCCCAGTCACTGGATTTCCTCTCGGTGGCCGGCCACCAGGAGATGGGCACCTTCTGGGAGCGCGTCGTCCAGCCGCAGGTGTTCACGATGCTCGCCATGCGCTACGGCGGCGCACGTCACGTGAACCACTCCACGCGCGCGTCCGACAAGATCGCGAACGGCCAGTTCATGCTCTTCACCCGCGCGGCCTACGACGACGTGGGCGGCCATGCCGCGGTGCGCGCCAAGGCGGCCGAGGATCTCGCGCTCGCGCAGCTGCTCTTCGCGCACGGGAAGCGCACGGCGCTGGTAGCCGGCATCACGCTGCTCTCCACGCGCATGTACGCCTCGCTCGGCGAGATCGTGCGCGGGTGGATGAAGAACATCTACGCCGCGGCGCTCGACGCCGTCCCCTTCGGCGTGCTGGGCCGCGCGCTGCTCCCGCCGGCGCTGCTCGCCGCGCCCGTCGCGATGCTCGCGCCCGTGGTGCTGCTGCTCCTGGGGCTGGCGGGCGTGGTGAGCGGCGCCGTGACTACGTGGGCGCTCCTCTGTACGGCGATCATGCTGATCTGGTGGGGCGCGGTGTATGGCATCGCGATCAGGACGACGCCGCTCTACGCGCTCGCCTTTCCGCTGGGTGCCGTGGTGGTGACGTACATCATCGCGCGAGCGCTGGTGCGGGGGAAACGAGTGGAGTGGAAGGGAAGAGAGTATCGGGCGGGGTGACGTAGCGCGCCGCGCTCCTTCGCTTCCTCGCGCATCACTCCGGTGATACTCGACGCCGCCGCGACCGCTAACGTCGCGGCGTGCGCTCGCTCACTGCCACCGCCGCGCTCCTCGCCGCCGGCTCCGCTCCCGTTGCCCTCTCCGCGCTCGCCGTGGAGTTGGGCTTCACCGCCCCTCCGCTCCCGCTCGACCGCGAGCCACGCGAGGCGCTCGGTCTCGACGACGCCGCGCTTCTCGACGCACGCATCGTCCAGGGCACGGGCGCCCTGCGCGCGCTCCTCGTGGAGTGCGACCCGCGTGCGCCGCTTCGTGACCTCACGGCCACGATCGCGCAGCGGCTCGCTGCGCGCACAGGAAAG
>JADMIO011560757.1_pt1 | contig 17537 bp, 15 predicted proteins | sample 8958161 | NCBI WGS metagenome assembly JADMIO01 (sample SAMN16585339, study PRJNA669376) | soil metagenome | isolation source: Crop rotation soil | place: USA: Cullars Rotation, Alabama | collected 2011
CCCGCCGCGACGGCATCCACCGGTCCGGTCCCGCAGCCCCAACCCGTTCCCACACCGGCTACCGGCCGCGGCAACTGATCGCCGGCTTTTGAGCTTCTCGAGAAACACGCCCCGGGGACTACCGGGGCATGTTTTGCGCGCTCGGAGCCCCTGTGCCCCCGCAATTTCAACGCGTGTACAGCCCGCCGGGTCTGCCGCTATAACTACGACTTGACGGCAGCAGGCATGAGGGAGGCTTATGAGGCGCTTTAATGAGTTCTCCGGTTTATGGCGCGCGCCGATTTTTTCGAAAGCATTCTTTGCTGATGTCGCCCGCAACTGGAAAGGCATTGGTGTCCGCTATCTTCTCTTCCTTGTGGGCCTCACCTGGTTGCTCGCCCTCACCCGCTGCACCATCGACTTGTCTGCGGCACTCAAAACCGAAATCCGCAACGCGCTCCGCGAACTCCCGGCAATTGAAATTCACAACGGGATCGCTTCCGGCGCCGTCGAGCAGCCCTATATCATGAAGGACGACCGTGGGAGGCCCATTTTCGTCTTCGATACGACCGGCACAGTGAACAAGCCGTCCGACGTCGGAGCGCGGCTCCTGATTACGCAGACGGAAATGGTCCAGGAGGACCGACCCGGGACGCTGCAGCGCCGCAGGCTCAGCGACCTTCCCATCCGCGACATTTCCATCAACCAGAACACGGTTCTCGCATGGGTACACACCGTGCGCAACTGGCTGATCCCGGCCGGCATGATTTTCCTGGGCCTGTTTTCTTTCGTTGTCCGGCTCCTGGGAGCCGTTCTCCTGGCGGCGATGGGTCTGGCTCTCAATGCCGCCTTCGGCGCCAAGCTGACCTACCCCGCGTTATTGCGCCTGGCCATCGTCTCCATGACCGGCCCTCTCCTGATCGATACGCTCACATGGCTTTTCGACTTGAACATCGGCTGCTGGAAGCACCCTGCGCTATGGGCGCTGACGCTGACTTATTTCATTCTTGCCATCAAGCTCGCCACGGATGCCAGCCAGCGGCTCGCCGGCTTTCCGGTTGATAGCGTGTCACCCTATCACCAGCCCGACAACCCGCCACCGCTTCCGCGGGATGACCACAACCGCGGTGACCAAAGCCCTTTCCCGTGACCGCTCAAGCCTTAAGAAGTGATCCATGTTTGAAATCCTTCTCGCCATCGCCGCGATCGTGACCATCGCCCGCATCGCCAGCGCCGACGATCAGTCGCCGATCCTCTGGGGCGCGGCCGCGTTTTTTCTGATCGGTTTATGCATCGTATTCGTCCCCCTGGCCTATGGACGGGTATTGCTCGGCGGGATCCTTACTTTTGTCGGCATGACTGCCTACAAAATGGCCGCCAGGAAATAGCCGCTCATACCCGCATTTCCTCCGGCTGCAGGCCCATTTCCCGGCACCATGCCGCATAGGCAAAGGGCGAAATCTCACTGGGCTTGATTTCACTGCGGCCCCCCCAGAAGACATTGGTGTAGCTGACCGGGATATTCCCGCCGTCGGCGCTCGCGAGGTGCGCATCGATGGCGGCTTTGTGCGCCAGCACGCGCTCCTTTTCCATGCCGTGCGCCACCCCCATGACGTTCACGTGATTAAATTCCGGCCCGCCTTCGCGCCAATAACAGTGCGTCATAATATGGAAGCGGCCGACCTGCCGGCCGGCGTCCATCTCGCGGCCGGGCGGGACGGCCCAGTGAAACAGGGCGTTGTACTGGGTGATGCGCTCGCCGGCGGCGTTGGGTTTGACGTGTTCGAGGAAAGTTGAAAAGCGCCCGATCACGCCGCGCTCATGCAGCGACTGTGCGCCACGCAGAAATTCGTCGAGTGAGACGCCGGCCTCGGCGGCGCGCTCCTGCCAGAATGCGTTTCCGTCACGCAAGGCAGCGCGTTCCAGTTCCCCCGCATCAAACTCCCGTTTGAGCGCAGTCAAGACGCGCCACTCTTCTTCAGACAGGCGCACAAACTGTGTATCGTGCGGCTCGGCCAGCGCATCGCTCCTGCTCCCCGGCTCCATCCCGCGCCGCCGCACGTGGCCGACGCCCAGCGCAAAGACCCGCCTTGCCGGCATCAGCTTGAACGCCTCGGCGCCGGTCTTGCGGCACAGGAACTCGCAGTGTGTTGTCATCGAGTAACCGTCGGGGACCTTGAGCGTCGTCCAGAGCCGGTACTGGCTCCCCGCCGTCTCCTTGTCCGTCGAACGAATGACGATGTGCCCGGAGAAAGGGTCCTGTTCCCACATGAAATCAAATGCGGCATTGAGCTTCTCCGCCGGAACTCTCCACGCGACGAGCGCCCCCTGGGCGAGGTTTACCGACATCAACGTCTGCCTCACGCGCCGGATCGTTCCTGCCCGCATCATTCCTATAATGCGCTCACCCACCACTGAAACATCCAGGCCGCTCATCCGCGCAATTTCCCCCAGCGGGTCCCCGACAAACCCCTTCACCTTATCCTCCGAAACCGCCAGTATCCGGGCGTTGGTTGGATCGGCGGTTTCGATCGGCACATTTGCAACAGACATTCAAATCCTCGAATTTGGGAATACAAGATTCATTCTAATCCCAATGCCTTTCAATTGCGCGCCACAGTTCTCCATGATCGGATCGCCAGGAAGGTCGACGAGACCCCGGTGAGCAAGCCTTGACTTGGCTTCGGCCCCCCTTATCGTAACCCACCATGGTTGAAAAACATTACCGAAGCATGGTCAAAACATTTTCCTGGCGCATCACCGGAACTGTCGATACGCTGGTTATCAGCTTCCTGATCACGCGCCAATGGAAATGGGCACTCTCCATCAGTGCCGTTGAGCTGTTCACCAAGCTCTTCCTCTATTACGTGCACGAACGCGCCTGGAATAAAATTTCCTTCGGTCGCGTGCGCGAGCCCAAAATGGGCAATTTTGAAATCTAGCGCCGGCACTCTCTGAGAAGTCCATGTGCATTCCGTTCCCGCCGCGGTTAATTATCCCTTCTGGCTTCCTTCGTAGTTCGCGTCTTTGCAGTTAAATCGGAGCCCCCATGTCCGCCCCTATCGAACCGCACAAAGTCATTTATTCCATGATCGGCGTCGGCAAAAAGATCGACAAAAAGGTCATCCTCAAGGACATTTATCTCTCCTACTTCTACGGCGCGAAGATCGGCGTGCTGGGCTACAACGGCGCGGGAAAGTCCACGCTATTGCGCATTCTCGCCGGCGTCGACAAGGACTTCGACGGCCAGATTTCGCTCCAGCCCGGCTATACCACCGGGTTCCTGGAGCAGGAGCCGCAGCTCGATCCGGCGAAAACTGTGCGCGAGATCGTTCAGGAGGGTGTGCAGAAAACGGTCGACCTCCTTCGCGAATTTGAAGAGCTTTCCGCCAAATTCGCGGAGCCGATGGATGATGACCAGATGAACAAGCTGCTGGAAAAGCAGGGTACACTGCAGGAAAAACTGGATGCGGCCAATGCGTGGGAACTCGATCAGCAGCTCGACATGGCGATGGATGCTCTCCGCTGCCCTCCGCCGGATGCGAAAATCGGCACCCTCTCCGGCGGTGAAAAACGGCGGGTCGCCCTCTCCCGGCTGCTCCTTAAAAAGCCGGATGTCCTGATCCTCGATGAGCCGACAAACCACCTCGATGCCGAATCCGTGCAGTGGCTTGAGGAACATCTTCGCCGTTACGAAGGCACCGTGATCGCCGTCACGCACGACCGTTATTTCCTGGACAACGTCGCCGGGTGGATTCTGGAGCTTGACCGCGGCGCGGGGATTCCCTGGAAAGGCAATTACTCAAGCTGGCTCGAACAGAAAGGCGCACGGCTGAAGATCGAGGAGAAGCAGGAGACGCAGCGCCAGCGCGCCCTGGCGCGCGAGCTGGAGTGGATTCGCTCGAATCCCTCGGCCCGCCGCGCCAAATCGAAGGCCCGCATCGCCGCTTATGAACAGATGGTCGCCGAGAGCGGCGAGAAAAAAGCCGCCGACATTGAAATCTATATCCCACCCGGCCCGCGCCTCGGCCAGCGGGTCATCGACGCTAAAAGCCTTTCCAAATCCTTTGGCGATAACCTGCTCTTTGAGGACTTGTCGTTCTCGCTTCCGCCGGGCGGGATCGTCGGGGTGATCGGCCCCAACGGCGCAGGCAAGACCACGCTCTTCAAAATGATCACTGGCGTTGAAAAACCGGATAAGGGCACAATCACCATCGCTCCCACCGTGCAGCTCGCGTATGTCGAACAATCGCGCGACAGCCTGAACCCGGACGACAACGTCTGGCAGGCGGTCTCGGATGGCCTGGAAACGACGAAACTCGGCACCGTTTCCGTCAACACGCGCGCGTACGTCGCCCGCTTCGGCTTCACCGGCAACGACCAGCGGAAAAAACTCGGCATCCTCTCCGGCGGCGAGCGCAACCGCGTACTGCTGGCGCGCATGCTCAAATCTGGCGCCAACGTTCTCCTGCTCGACGAGCCGACCAACGATCTGGACGTCAACACGATTCGTGCCCTCGAAGAAGCCCTGCAGAATTTTGCCGGATGTGCTGTGATCATCAGCCACGACCGCGCCTTCCTCGACCGTCTCGCGACCCACATGCTGGCCTTTGAGGGCGATTCCCGCGTCGTCTTTTTTGAGGGCAACTTTCAGGCCTACGAGGAGGACAAACGAAAACGTCTTGGCGCGGATGCCGACAAACCACACCGCATCAAATACCGGAAGCTGACGATGTAATTCGAGGAGACGCCAGATGGACACCTTCATCGCGCTCTACCGAGGGATCAACGTCGTGGGAAAAAACGTCGTGAAAATGCAATCCCTGCGCGCGATGCACGAGCGCCTCGGTCACAAGAACGTTCGAAATTACATTCAGAGCGGAAACATTGTGTTTACCGCAAAAGGGACGGCCAACTCAATTGCCCGCAAAACAGCGGCGGAGTTCGTCAAGGAATTCGGATTCGCGGCGAAAGTGATCGTGATCGATGCCAGGGGCTGGGGCAAAATTGTCAGAAATAGTCCCTACGCGAAACATGCCGCCGGCAATCCCCGGCTGGTGCACGCGGGAATCTGCCAGGGCGAGCCCTGTGCGGCAGACCTAGCGGCGCTCCTCGCCAGAACGGGGAGAAGTGAAGCGTTCATGGTGAAAAACAGCATCGTCTACCTGCATGCCCCGGACGGGTATGGGAAATCCAAGTTCGCCGCCGGCATGGAAAAGGCCTGCGGCGTGCCCATGACAGTGCGGAACTGGCGCACGGTGGAAGCGCTTTTCAGGATGGTGAACGATGCGCCGTAGGTGAACGCTTATCCAGTTTTTCCGATTTGAACGCGCCCCGCCGCCTTTGCTACAATACGGAATTCGTTCGGGTCCAGGAAAACGCCTTCTTAGACCTCTTCCTCTGACCACTGACCATTTTGACGACCATGCAAAAATACATCCGCATCACCGGCGCACGCGAGCACAACCTCAAAAGCGTTAACGTCGAAATCCCGCGCGACCAGCTTGTCGTGTTTACCGGCCTCTCCGGCTCGGGCAAATCGTCGCTCGCCTTCGATACGATTATGCCGAGGGCCAGCGCAAATACGTAGAATCCCTCTCCGCGTATGCCCGGCAGTTCCTCGACCAGATTCAGAAGCCCGACTGCGACGACATTGAAGGGCTCCCCCCCACCATCGCGATCGAACAGCGGCAGGGGTCGTCCAACCCGCGATCCACGGTAGCCACCACTACGGAAATTTACGATTATCTGCGCGTCCTATTCGCCCGAGCGGGGGCTCCCCATTGCTGGGTGTGCGGCAAACCGATTGCGGCGCAATCCTCCACCCAAATCGTCGATGCGATCATGAATCGGCCAGAAGGCTCGAAGGTGATGATCCTCTCACCCCTTGTTCGCGGCCAGAAGGGTACGCACAAGGAAGTCCTCGAAGCGATGACCCGGCAGGGATTTATCCGTTGCCGCGTCGACGGCGTCCTCCATGAAATCAAGAATGTGCCGGCGCTTGATAAGAACTTCAAGCACACCATCGAAGCGGTCGTCGATCGACTCATCATCAAGCCGGATATCCGCCCGCGGCTCGCGGATTCCGTGGAGCTTTCGCTCAAACTCGCCGATGGCCTCGTCATCGCCGCGGTTGAAGAGCCGCAGGGCTCCGGCAAGTGGACCGATCACTCTTACTCCTCGCGCTACGCGTGCCCGGACCATCCGGAATCGTCGCTGGAAGAACTCTCACCGCGGCTCTTCTCGTTCAACTCGCCGTGGGGCGCGTGCGACGCCTGCTCGGGCCTGGGCATCATCCTCGAATTCGACGAAGACCTCGTCATCCCCGACCACTCCGAGCCGGTCCTGGAATGCGTCCATCCCTTCCGCCGCCACGGCCACGCCATGAACATCTGGTACAAGCGGCTCATGCGGCACTTCTGCCGCGACTTCAGAGTCGATGAAAACACGCCCTATTCGGAAGTCCCCGAGAAAATCCAGCAGATCCTCCTTCACGGCACGACACCCAAGGATGAAAAAATATTTCGCGCCGATTTCGAAGGCGTCATCCCGCTCCTGCAGCGCCGCTGGGAAAACACCGACTCGCAGTTCGTCAAGGAACGCCTCACGCAATACCAATCCGAGCAACCTTGCGAAAAATGCCAGGGCAAGCGCCTTAAGCCTCAGGCGCTGGCCGTCAAGGTCGCCGGCAGGAACATTAACGAGCTGACCGCTCTGACAATTTCTCGCGCGCTGGAGTTTTTCGGCGATCTCAAGCTCGATGCCGAACAGACGCAGATCGCCGCACCGGTGCTCAAGGAGGTGCGATCGCGCCTGGGCTTCATGAATGATGTCGGCCTCGGCTATGTCACGTTGGACCGGCAGACCGGAACCCTCTCCGGCGGCGAATTTCAACGCATCCGTCTCGCCACGCAGGTCGGCTCCGGTCTCGTCGGCGTCGCCTACGTCCTCGATGAACCCACCATCGGCCTGCACCAGCGCGACAATGACCGTCTCATTCGCACGCTTCGGCATCTCACGGATATCGGCAACACCGTCATCGTCGTCGAGCACGACGAGGACACAATCCGCGCGGCGGACTGGGTGATCGACGTCGGCCCTGGTGCGGGTGCGCGCGGCGGACGCATCATCGCGGAAGGGCCGGTGCAGAAAATCCTGCAGTCCCGCGATTCGATCACGGCGAAATACCTGACCGGCGAATTCCAGATCGTCACCCCCGCCGCCAGCCAGCGCCGGAAGGTCAAAACCGCGGATTGCCTCGAGGTGATCGGCGCCAAGGAAAACAACCTCAAAAGCATCAACGTCAAAATTCCCCTGGGCGGCTTCATCTGCGTCACCGGCGTCTCCGGATCCGGCAAGTCCACGCTGGTCAACGAAATTCTGCTCAAAGCACTCAAGCGGAAACTTTACAATTCCAAGGATCGCCCGGGCGCCCACACAAAGGTCAACGGCTGCCAGCATGTCGACAAGGTCATCGAGATCGACCAGTCGCCCATCGGCCGCACGCCGCGCTCCAACCCCGCGACGTACACGGGCGTCTTCGACCACATCCGCTCGTTGTACGCCCGCACGCGCGAGGCGAAAATGCGCGGGTACAAGAGCGGGCGCTTCTCGTTCAACGTCAAGGGGGGCCGCTGCGAATCCTGCCAGGGCCAGGGCACCAAGCGCATTGAAATGCATTTCCTCCCGGATGTCTTTGTGACCTGCGAAGCCTGCAAGGGCGCGCGCTTCAACCGCGAGACGCTGGAAATCAAATACCGCGGCAAATCGATCGCCGACGTGCTCTCCATGCGCGTCGAGGAGGCCCTGGAATTCTTCGATTCCTTCTCCACCATCAAACAGCTTCTGCAGGCCATGAACGACGTGGGCCTTTCCTACGTCGAACTCGGCCAGTCCTCCACCACCCTCTCCGGCGGCGAGGCCCAGCGCGTCAAACTCGCCACCGAACTCGGCAAGCCTTCCACCGGCCACACGCTCTACGTCCTCGACGAACCGACTACCGGCCTGCACTTCGCCGACATCCATAACCTGTTAAACGTTCTCAACCGCCTCGTCGATCAGGGCAACACGGTGCTGGTGATCGAACACAACCTCGACGTGATCAAATGCGCCGACTGGATCATCGATTTAGGCCCGGAAGGCGGTGAAGGCGGCGGCACCATTGTGGACCAGGGCACGCCTGAAAAAATCATCGCCAGCCCAAAGAGCTTCACCGGACAATACCTGAAGCCTAAGCTGCATCCTGCCCCTATCGCCGCCGCGGGTTAGCATTCCCGCCAACCCTTTTGCCTTGAAAACCGCGCCTGTGACGATATCACTCCCTCCCTCAATGCTTCCTCCCCTCTTTCACGGCAATAACACGTTCTCCACCCGGAACGGTATCTCCACCGCCTTCGTCTCCTGTACCCATTCCACCGTCGCCCGCGTGGCCGCAGCGCCCTGCCCACCTCCGCCCGCGGGTCCCGTCAGGCTGAACGTTTTGGACAGCTTTGTGGCGCCTGTGCTCGATGCGCCAGGACCAAAGGTGCTGGAGCCCCATTTGTCTCCCGCGGCATTTACGGCGCTCGCCCGTATTGTTCGCAACTTAATTTCCCACTCCTCCCACCGGTCATCCGTCATGCCCGGCGCCCGCTCAAAGGCGACCTGCACGCGGCACGCCGTCGCCTGCATCGCCGATGTAAACGTTGCTTTCACGCCGCCGTAGTTCCGTTCCTCGGTCCCCGGCACATCCAGCGAAACCGTTTCCATCTTCACAGCCTCGGCGGCCCGCAGCTTTCCTGAAAGCAGCGCAATCGCCTTCGCCCGCGGCTTGTCCGCCGGCGGCGGCCGCAGCGCTACCTGCAGATTCACCCCCATCGACCCATCCAGCAAGCCCACCCCCACGGCGGCCTCCGTGGCGGCCGGCAGCAACAGCGAATTCCCTCCATCATCGCGCGCTTCTTCTATATTCGGCCGCGTAAAAATATACGCAATCTTGTCCGCGTCTCGGCAGGTGTACCGCAGGTGCACCAGGAACTGCTCCGGCTCGGTGCGCCGGTAATCCACCGAGTGCACAATGCTCGAAACCGCTATCCCCGGCTCGACCGCCGGACGCGACGCCGGCGTTGTCCCCTCCGGCCCGCCCATCCGCCCTCGCCGGGCTGGAGATTGCGCGGGAGGCCCCTGCCCCTGCAGCATGGCCCACCCCGCCGCCGCGATCACGAGTACCGCCGGTATCCACACGCTCCATCCACGCATCGCGGTGGCCTCCTACGGAAGTATCAAATCCCGGAATTCAAACGGCACATCGATGTGCTGCAATTCCACTGGCACATCAATCGTTAACCCCGCCGGCGTCCCCGCACCAGGCGGAACCGACACGGTGTAATTGACCAGCAGGTTATCCCCTTCCGGAACCGGCCTTGGACTCGGCGCAAACGTGCCGATCGTCGAGCCGCTCGTCGGGTTTATCGCCCGGAACTTCAGGCGCGCGTTCGGCAGGGCGTCGGTCATTTCCTTCCATTTTTCCGCAGGGTAATCTCCGCGGTAATAATTCACCGAAAACCTTCGAAACGTCGGCGAGGTTTCCTGCTGCACCAGCGGCTTGACCGTTACCGTCATCCCCTTGATCACCTGTACATGTTGCTGCATTGGATCCGGCGATTCCACGGGCTCGGTCACCATCAGCGTCACCGGCACCGTACCCTTCATCAGCGGAATCCGCCGCCCGGGATTTTCCGGCAGTGTCACCTCCACGTTCAACTGGCGCCCCGCCCCGCCCCTCGATGCGGGCTGCACCGCGATCGCCTGCCCTTTCTCATCCTCCAGCGTCTCAAACTTGATCGTCTCCATTGCACGGTTGATCGTCAGGTGCGGCTCGGCCAGAAAATCGAAGACCATCGTCGCCCGCGACAACGGCGGTCCGCCGCCGCGCGACGCCCCACGGAACGCAATCATCCGTGACATCCCCTGGTACGTCACCGCGAACGGCCCCGCCACGCACCACAGCGGCACGCCATCATCGGGACCCGCGTAGCCCAAAGAAATCATTGTCGGCGTGGCCTGCCGGATCAGGGTGTGCGTCTGATGGCGGAACTGAAGCAGCCCATCCAGAAACAGGGCATCGCGCAGGTGCAATGTCGCAAGCTGCTGGTCCAGGTCGATCGCCGTGCGCACGATTTCCACCGGCACCGGAGAAGCGGCCGAAAACAGGCTCGCCGCCTGGCGCGCCGGCTGGTTGTCAAAATCCAGGGTGATGCGCGACGGCTGCATCGTCTTCAGAATCGGATGCGCGCTCACATCGAGAATGTTTCCCGAGCGCGCGGGCGGCGCGGGAATCGGACCCTGGGCCCTTGTGTGGTTCCATTCGCAGTCTGCCGCGATGCACGCAGCGAGGATGATCGCGGCCCGCTTGATGCTGCGGCCCTTCCCGTCGTTTTTCATTTAAAGCCCCGCATTTTCCGGAATTGAGATGTTGCCGCTCGGCGGCCCATCATACGCGCGCCGCCGCCCCCCGCCAGCGGCCGCGCCACCACTCCTAGAACCATCGGACGCACCGCCCCCGTAACCGATGGCACATTCGACGATACGCCGTCAAGCGTCGCCGCCCCGAGCAGCGCAAAACTCGCCGCCTCCTTGGCCTTGTTCGGAATCCCGAATTCGTCGATCCGCCGCAGCCGCGGCGCGGCCGACCTCGCAAAATCGTTCTTGAGCTGCCCCAGTTCCTCTCCCAGCATCCGCACCAGCACCGGATTTTCCGCCCCACCGCCGCAGAGAATCACTTCCTCCGGCAATCGCGGCAGAAAATGCAGATATGCATCCACGATCGACCACGCCGTCAGCCGCGTCACCGTGTGTACCAGGTCCTCCAGTTTCACCTTCCCTCGTTTTGATGTACGTATCAGCTTCCGGGCAAACTTTTCGCCGAATTCCTCCCGCCCCGTCGATTTCGGCGGTAGCCGCTCAAAGTACCCATGCCTGCGCAATTCCCGAAACAGCCGCGCATCCGGGTTCCCCTTCGACGCCAGTTTCCCTCCACGGTCAAACCGCATCCGCCCTCCCGTCCCCAGCGACACCACCGCGTCAATCAGCATATTCCCTGGTCCGGTGTCGAATGCAATCAAGTCAGGGCGGACCATGAACGTCTCGGTGGACACGGAGACCGGTGTGTAGAATGTCCACGTGGACGGTTTCCGCTCCGTAAGCGGCGGCAAATACGTCACGTTCGCAATCCCCCCGATATTCTGCACGCAGCGCGTCACGCGAGGATCACTCAGCAACGCATCATCCGCCCATGGAACCAGAGGAGCCCCCTGCCCCCCCGCCGCTATGTCCGCCGGACGAAAATTCCCCACCGTCACAATCCCCGTCAGCGCCGCGATTACCGACACATCCCCAAGCTGCAGCGTCGAACCGATTTTCTTATCCCCCATCCCCAGGCTCTTGCCCTTTGCCTGACGCACTGGCAGATGACATACCGTCTGCCCGTGTGATGCGATCGCCGTGATCTTCTCGCGCTTTACACCTGATTCCGCCAGCACATCTTCAACCGCCTCCGCGAACTCCCGCGCCACCAGAAAATTCAATTCGCAAATCTCTCCCGTCCGCGACTCTGCCGGCGCCATCACCGCAAGCAGCCTTTCCCGCAGCCGCCGCGGCCATAAATGTTCCGCATGCGCCACCACCTCCGCCCCATACCGCCCCCCGCCAGGAGTGCGCACCCGCACCAGCGCCGCATCAATTGCATCCACGCTCGTCCCCGACATCACCCCAATGATCAGTCGTTCTCGCGCCATGCTGCGCTCTTCCAACCATGCTGAAAACTGTTTCGTGTTTCTTCGTGTCGTCGTGACTTCGTGTTCTGGTCGATAGCTACGCCTGATGCAGGAGCTCTTCCCACCGCGTCGTCGTCGCCGCCAGCACGATCTTGTCGTTCACGTTCATGTCGATCAGCCCCTCCGCTTCGCGCGCCGACGCGATCAGTCGCGGCACCATGCCATGGTCCAGCCCGCCGCTCTCGCCGGGCAACAGCGCCTTCAGCGGCGTGCCCAGCGCATGCCTCAAGCGGTCCGCGAACCACTCCGCACAAATTGCCATCAGCAGTTGAATGCCGTCGCGCTTTGCCCGGTCGCCCGAGGTCAGCGGATCGCGCACCAGTTGCAGGTCACGATATTCCTCCGCAAAACCCGTCATGAGGCCCGCCACCTCCGATGCCCCGGCACGCCCCGAAACCAGCCCGTCGAGGGCGCCTCCAAGGGCTCGCGTCCACGCCAGAATTCCGCCGGGTGTGAATTTTTCCGTCGATGCTTCTTCCTCTTCGTTCGCCGTCGTGGCTCGGGCCTTTTTTTTCTCCGCGCGCTCCGCCGCCTCCGAATTCTTCGTCTCGATCACCCGCATGTCCTCGAGCCATCGCAGCGCTCGCCCCAGTGATCCCCGCGCCAGCCGCCCCATCAGCCCCGCATCCGCCCGGCTCAACCCCGCGCCAATCAGTGCCTTGATGATCACCGCGTCCGGCAGCGCCCCGAATTCCACCAGTTGCGAGCGGCTCCGGATCGTCGCCAGCAATTCCTGCGGGCTCGCCGTGATCAGCACCATGTGCGTCTGCGGCGGCGGCTCTTCCAGCATCTTGAGCAGCGCATTTTGCGCCGGCAGATCCATCAGGTCCGCCTCGTCGATGATGAAAAATTTCCCGCGCCCGCGGAACGCCCGCTTCGCGATCTTCGCCTCCTTGCCTTCCGCCGGATCGCCCGTGATCTCGCCGCGTATCACCTGGATCGACAGCGTCGTGCCTTTCGACGTTCCCGATTTGTCGTGGTATCGGATCAGTTCTTTCGTGATGATGTGCAAGTCCGGATGATTTTTCATCTCCACCGCGCGGCACGATTCGCACTGCCCGCAAGGAAGCGTCAGCACGAAATCCGAGGGCAACCCCGCCACCTGCCCCTCGTTTTTCACCTGCCGCGGCCGGTCACACATCACCGTCCTGGCCAATTCCACCGCCAGCGTGAACTTCCCCACGCCCTGCGGCCCGGCGAACATGAATGTCCCCGCCAGCCGCCCCCCGCGCAGCGCCCGCTGCAACTGCGCCAGCGCCCGCGATTGTCCATGTACATCGAGCATGCCTCCAAAGATAATCGTTCCCGCGGAATGGTACCACGCAGCATTAAGCCCACATTTCCAAAACGTATCCGGCAAGATCTGCTACGAGCTGATAACTTTGTTGGCTGTATCCGCCGCTCAGGACAACCAGGGTCGGAATCCGTCGATCCATGAGTTGGTGGAGAACGAATTGGTCTCGCTTGCGGATGCCTTGCGCGGACACATACATGCCACCGAGTTGATCCTCCACGAACACATCGGATCCCGCGTTGTACACCGCCAGACTGACACGGCCACCATGCGTCACACCATCGAGAAATACCGGTAGCCGTTTCTCCAGTGCAGCAAGGTAATCCCCTTCCTGACATCCACCGTCGAGGGCGACGTCGCAGTCGATCCTCCGCTGTGCCTTGATATCCAGGGGAAAGATATGACGATTATACTGATCGTAAATAAACACGCGCCGATCATTGAAATAGGTTCGGCACACGCCGTTCCCCTGATGCGCATCGAGATCGATGTAAACGATCCTGTCATCCTGCGTTAATTTCCCAATCGTTCTTAGCGACTCAATGGCGATGGCAACATCGGCATAGGCTGAAAAACCGTGCCCATCGTCCCGGCTGGCGTGGTGATAGCCGCCTCCCATGTTGATCGCCAACCCATCTTCCAGCGCCGCCTCAGCCGCAACGATCGTACCCTTCGTTGCCCACCGCATCCTTCTGAGAATGATGCGATCCGTCATCCATCCGGGTAGATAGCCCAGAGCCGAAATCTCGAGAACGCGCGCCACGAATTTTGGATTCCGAAGTTGATCCAGGTATTCGGTCGTATGTACCAGCAACAGCTCATCTCGCCCAACGGGGCCGCGCGGGCGAACATGGACCGCACCGAGTTTCCTCCCGAATCGCCTGCGCAGGAGCGCCCAGGCGCGCCCGTACTTGCGACCGTCAAAAGGATGCAGGCGCTCAGCACCGATAAACCCTATGTTGTATTTCGCGCTGTATACGAGTCTTGGCGATGGCCACCGTTCTTTCACGACCCGCTCCAAAATTCCGGCTCGAGGATCAAGCCGGCGTATGCGTTCGTCATCTCAATGAATTGTAATCCGGCCATCCATCCACGGTCAGCCGCTTGCCCGCTACGATCCATGTAACTACCTTCCTTCCATGAAAATCTTCCAACCCGTCTCTCACCACCTCCACGCCCCCGCCCTTTATCTCGCCGATGGAACCGTCCGCCCCGTGCCCGAAAGGCCCGAGCGCGTCGAGCGTATCCGGTCGGCCCTCGCCGCCATGCCCGGCGTACAGTTCCGCGAGCCCACCGCCATCGATCCTCTCCCCGCCATTCACAGGATTCATGCGCCCGACTATCTCCACTACCTCCAGACTATTCACGCTCTCTGGATCGCCGAATTCGGACCCGAGGGCGCGCAGGACGTTCTCCCTGACACCTTCGTGCGCCGCATGCCCGGAATGAAGCGCCCCCAAAAACCTTCCGCCCAGGCCGGCTTCTATTGCTTCGACATGGCCGCCCCCATCACCGCGGGCACATGGCAAGTCGTCACCGAAGCGGCCGCCTGCGCGCTCGCCGCCGCCGGCGAAATCCCCGCCGGCGCGGCTGCCGCCTATGCCCTCACAAGGCCCCCCGGGCACCATGCCGGCCCCGATTACTGCGGCGGCTTCTGCTATCTCAATTACGCCGCCATCGCCGCTCAATTTCTACGCGATGCCGGCCTCGCACGCGTCGCCATCCTCGATATCGACTACCACCACGGCAACGGCACCCAGGACATTTTCTACCACCGCTCCGACGTGCTTTACGTCTCCCTCCACGCCGAGCCGGATACCCAATATCCCTACTTCTGGGGCCATGCCGACGAAACCGGCGCCGGCAACGGCGCCGGCTTCAATCTCAACCTCCCGCTGCCTCGCGGGACGCCTGAAGCGCGATGGCTGGACACTCTGGACACCGCGCTCGCGGCGGTCCGCCATTTCGCGCCAACCGCCGCGGTCATTTCGCTCGGTGTCGATGCTTACGAAAAAGATATAGTGGGCGATTTCGCGGTCTCACTGGCGGGCTTCCGCGAAGCCGGGCGCAGAATTGCCGGTCTGCGCATTCCATCGGTTTTCATACAGGAAGGCGGCTATAACCTGGAGGCAATTGGAGACTGCGTTCTGCAGGTGCTCACGGGATTCGAAAACGGATTGACCTGACGCCCCCCATCACTTCTGCAGCTTCAGCGCTGACCCGGCTTTCTCCCGCAGCAATTGCCGGATGTTCGCCTTCCGCCCCGCCGGCAGCTTCTTGCGGTGCGTCACGGTGGCGATTTGACGACATATGACAAAATCGGATTGCGACATATCTTCCTTTTCCCTGTCCCGCTGCGCGCTGGACGAACTCTTCTGGCTCACGTGCAGTCTCCTCGTGCCCACCCGGTCCTTGGGAAAGGGCGGTACAAGGTGTGCATCGGCTCGTTCGGGGCGCACGTTAACCGTTGAAGCCACGGGGTTTATTCGCGTGGATGAGTTTCGGCAAATGGCTGAGCTGCGATGCTCCCCTGTCTTAACGCCCCATTTCCCCACCCAGTTCCCGCAAAATATTCAGCCCTTTTTCCAGCTTTTCGTCGCTCGTCGCGTAGCTCAACCGAAAGTGCGTGTCACGTCCGGAAAAAACATTTCCCGGAATAATCAACACGTTTCGGTCCAGCGCCTTCTGCACAAATTCTGACGCCGTAACCCTTCCATTCCCCGGCACTTTTGGAAACGCATAGAACGCTCCCCCCGGCGCATTGAGCTCAAACACATCGCGCAAAATCTGCACGACACGGTCCCGCTTCCCCGCATAAGCCTCCACCATTGCGCTCATGTCCGGCGACGGATGATCCGCCGCCACCGTCTCCAGCGCGGCATACTGCACCATCGATGGCGCGCATACAAACGTGTACTGCTGCAGCTTCATCATCTGGTCCACAACCGCCTTTGCCGCCCCCGCCGCCGCCGCATACCCCAACCGCCACCCGGTCATCCCGTAGGTCTTGGAATACCCCTTCAGCAAAATGCATTGCTCCGGCAGAAGCGGCGCAATCGAATGATGCTGCCCATAACAGAACGCATCGTAAATCTCGTCTGCCACCACCAGCAGGTTGTGCTTCCGGGCGATTTCCGCGGCCGTGCGCAATTCCTCCGGTGTCAGCGTAATCCCCGTCGGGTTGTTCGGCGAACAGAGAATGAGCAGCTTGCTGCGCGGCGTGATCGCCGCCTCCAGCCGCTCCGCATGCAACCGGAAATCCGGATAACTGTCCACCCCCACCGGCGTCGCTCCCAGGAGTTTTGGCAGATGCTTGTACACCGTGAAATACGGATCAAGAAACAGCACCTCGTCGCCGGGATTCAGCGTCGCCATCATGACCAATAGCAACCCTGCCGACGTCCCGGCCAGCACCAGTATCGAGGGATCCGCCCAGCCCGTATCCCGCACCACAATCCGCCTGAACCCTTCAAGCAGTTCCGGAATGCCCTGCGTCGGCGTATACCTGTTTTTTCCCGCCCGGATCGCCTCGATCGCCTTTTCCTTGAGCACCTCCGGTACATCGAAGTCCGGCTGGCCAATCGAGAAATTGATCGGGTCCTTCAGCTTCGCGGCAAGGTCGAACACCTTCCGGATACCCGAAGAGTCGACCTGCAGCGCACGCTGCGAAATGAGGTTGCTGAAATCAAAACCGCCTGTCTCGGGCATGCGTTCTCCATTAAAAGGGCCTCCGTACATTCTAATCGGTGCCTGCGTATCGAACACGGTCTCCATCCGCGGTTCGTCTTCAGGTACGATCCGCCACCGCGGCCGCTTAATGTGAAACTTTGCCGCTGATCCACGCCCGCGCTACAATACCTCCGATTTCTCTAAGCCTTTGGAGCCTTTTTGTGACCCAACACCCCTCCGCCGGCGCCGCCGCATCGCCTTCGACGCCTGGGGGTGACGCGCCTGAGCAATTCATCCATACTTTGGAAAACGGACTCACCCTTGTGGCCGAACGCATGCCGGGCGTCCGCTCAGCAGCAATGACATTTCTCGTGCCCGCCGGCGCCGCCACCGATCCCGAGGGCGAGGCCGGAGGAGCCACTGTTCTTTCAGACTGGATTCTCCGCGGCGCCGGCTCCCGCGACAGCCGGGAATTGACCGGCTATCTCGATGGCCTTGGCGTGCAGCGCTCCAGCCACGCGGAATCGGTCTTCCTGCGCCTCTCCGCGGCCATGCTGGGCAAAAATCTGCTGGCGGTGCTCCCGGTCTATGCCGACATCGTGCAGCGCCCGCGCTTTCCGGAGGAGGGCTTCGGCCCCGCCGTCGATCTCGCATTGCAGCAGCTTGACGCCATCGAAGATGAGCCTTCGCACAAGCTCTCGCTGCTCCTGCGCGAGCGCCATTATCCATTCCCCTATGGAAGGCCCACCGTCGGAAAACGCGAGGATTTGGAAGCGCTGACA
>JADMIO010828330.1_pt1 | contig 17535 bp, 17 predicted proteins | sample 8958161 | NCBI WGS metagenome assembly JADMIO01 (sample SAMN16585339, study PRJNA669376) | soil metagenome | isolation source: Crop rotation soil | place: USA: Cullars Rotation, Alabama | collected 2011
GGCCGCGACTTCAAGTCACGTGAATTCCAAGCTTCGGATCCCACTGTGCTGGAAAGGAGGACGGCCCCTGGATCGCCGACGTCTCGCACGCCGGCAAGCTCGACCTCCGCGGCGCGGCCGCCGAGCTCGACGAGCTGACCGGCGGGCTCGGCACGGGCGGGGCCCGCCGGGACGGCGACACCTGGCTCCTGCGGCTCACGCCCACCCACGGCTACGCGCTCTGCCCGTTCCCGCAGCTCGCGGCGCTGCGCTCCTCGCTCGGCGCGGCCGCGATCGACGTCACGTGTGGCCTCGCCGGGCTCACGCTCGGCGGCTCGCGCTGGCGCGGGGTGATGAACCGGTCGTCCGGCCTCGACGTCCGCGAGTCGCGCTTCCCGGCCGACCGCTGCATGGCCGGCTCGGTGATGCGCGTGCCGACGCTCATGCTGCACGACGGCGAGGCCGTGTCCATGTTCGTCGGCTGGGAGTACGGCGAGTACTTCTGGGACGCGATCCTCGACGCCGGCGCCACGCTCGGGATCGCGGCGCGGACGCCCGCCGCGGCCCGAAGCCCGGAGGCCGTCGCATGATCGGCCTCCTCCGGAAGCACCGATACTTTCGCCGCCACACGCTCCGCTCGACCTACGACGCGATCGTGATCGGCGGCGGCGCCCACGGGATGGCGACCGCCTACTACCTGGCCAAGGATCACGGCATGAAGAACATCGCCGTGGTCGAGCAGAGCTACATCGGCGCCGGCGCGTCGGGTCGCAACACGACGATCATCCGCTCGAACTACCTGACGCCCGAGGGCACCCGCTTCTACGAGGCCAGCGTCCAGCTCTACAAGACGCTCTCGCAGGACCTGAACTTCAACATGCTCTTCTCGCAGCACGGGCACCTGACGCTCGCGCACTCCGACCGGTCGGTCAACACGATGATGGAGCGGGCCGAGGTGAACCGCCTGCTCGGCGTCGACTCGCGGGTGATCTACCCCGACGAGATCAAGGATCTCGAGCCGATGCTCGACGTGTCCGACCACCCGACGTTCCCGATCCTGGCCGCCCTCTACCACCCGCCCGGCGGCATCATCCGCCACGACGCGGTGGTGTGGGGCTACGCCAAGGAGGCCGACCGGATGGGCGTCGAGATCCACCCGTACACGCGCGTCGAGGGCATCACGCGCGAGAACGGGCGGGTCACCGGGATCGAGACGAACCGCGGCCGGATCTCGGCAGGCACGGTGATCTCGTGCACGTCCGGGTGGTCGTCGCTGGTGGGGCGGCTGGCCGGGATCGAGGTGCCGATCACGACGCACATCCTCCAGGCCTGCGTGACCGAGCCGGTGAAGCCGCTCCTCTCGAAGATCATCGTGTCGGGGACGCTGCACATCTACATCTCGCAGTCGGACCGCGGCGAGTTCGTGATGGGATCCGAGATCGAGCCCTACTCCGGCTACTCCAACAAGGGCACGTTCCGGTTCATCGAGGACCTGGCGATGCACATGGTGGAGCTCCTGCCGATGCTCGGACATGCGAGGATCCTGCGTCAGTGGACCGGCCTTTGCGACGTCTCGCCCGACTACGCCCCGATCATGGGGCTCACCGAGGCCGACGGCTTCCTGATCGACGCGGGCTGGGGCACCTACGGCTTCAAGGCCTCCCCGATCGTCGGCAAGACGATGGCGGAGCTCGCCGCCACCGGGCGGACGCCCGAGCTCATCGAGCCCTTCCGGCTCGCCCGCTTCTACGAGAACCAGCTCGTCTCCGAGCGCGGCGCCGCCGCAGTCTCTCATTGACCACAAAGGAGCACCTGTGAAGTCCAGCCTCGAGATCGCCCAGGAAGCCACGCTCCGGCCGATCGCCGACATCGCACGCGAGATGGGCCTCGAGGACGACGAGGTCGATCTCTACGGCCGGTACAAGGCGAAGGTGAGCCTGAGCGCGATCGACCGTCTCGCCGACGCGCCGGACGCCAAGATCGTGTGCGTCTCGGCGATCACGCCGACGAAGGCCGGCGAGGGCAAGACCACCACGTCGGTCTCGCTCACGCAGGGGCTGGGCCACATCGGCAAGCGCCCGATCCTGTGCCTGCGCGAGCCGTCGCTCGGGCCGATCTTCGGCATCAAGGGCGGCGCGGCCGGCGGCGGGCTCACCCAGGTCGTCCCCATGGAGGACCTGAACCTGCACTTCACCGGCGACTTCCACGCGGTCGCGGCGGCGAACAACATGCTGGCCGCGTTCATCGACCGGCACCTGTTCTACGGCAACGAGTGCCGGATCGACCCGCACCGCGTCACCTGGCGGCGCGCGCTCGACATGAACGACCGCCACCTGCGCAACACGATCACCGGCCTCGGCGGCGCGACCCACGGCATCCCGCGCGAGACCGGCTTCGACATCGTCGCCGCCTCCGAGGTCATGGCCATCATGGGCATGGCGACCTCGCTCCAGGACCTGCGCCGCCGCGTCGGCGCCATCACGGTCGGCTACGACGTCGACGGAGCGCCGGTCACCGCCGAGCAGATGGGCTGCGCCGGCGCCATGACCGTGCTCCTGAAGGACGCGCTCAAGCCCAACCTGATCCAGACGCTCGAGGGCCAGCCGTGCTTCATGCACATCGGCCCGTTCGGGAACATCGCCCACGGCAACAGCTCGATCGTCGCCGACCTCGCGGGCCGCAAGCTCGGCGAGTACCTCATCACCGAGGCCGGCTTCGGGTCGGACCTCGGCATGGAGAAGTTCATGGACATCGTCTGCCGGGCCGGCGGGTTCGCGCCGAACGCGGTCGTGATGGTCGCGACGGCCAAGGCGCTGAAGCACCACGCCGGACTCGAGGACGACCCCCGCAACTCGGCTTCCGACAACCTCCGCGCGATCGAGGAGGGCTCGGCCAACCTGGCCCGCCACATCGAGAATGCGAAGGGCTACGGCGTCCCCTGCGTCGTCGCCGCGAACCGCTTCCCGGGCGACACCGACGAGGAGGTCGCGCTCGTCCAGAGGCTGGCGATGGAGCACGGCGCCCACGCGGCCGTCCTGAACGAGGGCTTCTCGAAGGGCGGCGAGGGCGCGGCCGGGATGGCCGAGGCGGTCGCCGACGCCTGCGAGCAGCCGAGCTCGTTCCAGTTCGTCTACGAGGACTCCGATCCGATCGACGTCAAGATCGAGAAGATCGCAACGCGCGTCTACAGGGCCGACGGCGTCGACTTCCTGCCCGCCGCGCGGCAGAAGATCGAGCAGTTCACGCGCGACGGCCTCACCGGCCTCTCGATCTGCATGGCCAAGACGCACCTCTCGCTCTCGGCCGATCCGGCTCTCGCGAACGCACCGACGGGCTTCCGGATCCCGGTGCGCGACATCCGGCCCTACACCGGTGCGGGCTTCCTGACCGCGCTGTGCGGCGACATCATGCAGATGCCCGGACTCGGCAAGACCCCGGCCGGCTTCAACGTTGACATCGACGCGGATGGACGAACCGTCGGGCTCTTCTGACGGCGTCGCCGTGCCGGGCACGAACGGCACGCCCGACCCCTACATGACCGCGACGGTCGCGGCCTTCCTCGACGACCTCGCAGCCCGCACCCCCGCCCCCGGCGGCGGCGCGGCCGCGTCGGTCACGTGCGCAATGGCGGCCGGGCTGGTCGAGATGGCGGCGTCGTTCACGTCGGCGACCGGGCTCGAGCGTGTCCGCCAGCGCGCCCACGAGCTGCGTGAGGAGGTCTCGTCGCTCGCCTATGCCGACGGGCGCGCGTACGCGGTCGTGCTGGAGGCGCTCAGGATGGAGCCCGGCGAGGAGCGCACCACCCGGCTCGACGCGGCGGTCGCGGGCGCGATCGCCTGCCCGATGAACATGCTGCGGATCGCCGCCGAGGTGGCGACGCTCGCCGCCGACATGGCCGAGACGGGCAACCGCAACCTGGAGGGCGACGCCCTCGCCGGGGCGCTCCTGGCCGAGGCGGCGGCGCGGTCGGCGGCGACGCTGGCGCAGCTCAACATCAGCCTGCTGTCGCGGCATGCGCTCTCGGACGCGCCGCTGGAGCGGGTGCGGCCCGAGCTCGCCAGGGCCACCCGGGCCCGCGAGCGCGCGGTCGACGCGTACGCCCGGCTCGAGCGGGTGTAGCCGGGTTTCGGCGGCCCTTCTGCGGGGCACTCCGGGTGCATGGCGACCAGCCACCACCAACCCCGGTCGGTCCTCCGCGCTGAGAGCCACGGCACCGAGCGGCACCGGCGCCGCAGCCAGTTCGGCGGCCTCTTCGCCGGTGCGGCTGCGGGATTCGTGACCGGCATCCTGCTTCAGCTCGTGTTCGGCACCGAGCGCCTCACCGGTCACGCCGACGACCCGTTCTCGATCGCCTTCGGGCTTCCGGTCGCGCTCGCGATCGCCGCCGGCCTCTTCGGCCTGCTCCTCGGCACCGCGCGCGAGCCGGCCGTCGAGGACGCGCCGGTGCGCGTGCGCCGGTTCCGCGGGCTCGGCCGGGCCGCGACGAGCAGGCAGGGCCAGCTCCCCGGGTCACCGGTGCCCCCCGCGCTGCCCGACGAGGACTCGACCGGCTAGCGTCCCGCGCGACATTGGGGTCTGACCCCGTTGTTGCGCCGACTACGATCCCTCGCACGATGATCGAGGCCGATCAGGCCGCCGCCGCGTTCCTGCGCCGGTTTCCGCCGTTCAACGGGCTCCCTGACCCGGAGCTCGAGGCGGTCGCCGCGGCCGCCGAGGTCCGCTCGTACGCGGCCGGAGCGACGATCCTCTCGGAGGACGGCGCCCCGTCGCAGGGGCTCTACGTCGTGCGGTCAGGCGCGGTCGAGCTACGCCACGAGGAGGACACCATCGACACGCTCGAGCCGGGCGAGGCGTTCGGGCATCCGTCGCTGCTCTCGGGCATGGCGCCGGCGTTCGACGTCCTCGCGCGCGACGACACCGTCTGCCTGCTGATCCCTGCGGACGCCGCGCAGCGGGTGCTCTCGAGCACAGCCGGCGTGCAGTTCGTGGCGAGCTCCCTGCGCGAGCGGCTCGTCCGCACCGGCTATGTGGCCCACGCCCAGGCCGAGCAGCGCACGGCCCACCTCGGGTCGCTCGTCCACCGGCCCGTGGCGGTGTGCCCTCCCGAGACGGCCGCCGCGGAGGCCGCGCGGCTCATGGCCGCAGCCGACGTCTCGTGCGTCCTCGTCCAGCTCGGGGACGGGTTCGGCATCGTGACCGACTCCGACCTGCGCCGGAAGCTCGTTGCCGAGGACCTCCCCGGCGACACGCCGGTGAGCCGGCTCATGGCCGCGCCGGCCAAGACGTTCTCGCCGGAGAGCCTGGCCGTCGACGCCATGATCGACATGCTCGACGCCGGCATCCACCACCTGCCGATCGTCGACTCGGCCGGGACGCCGCTCGGGGTCGTGACGGCGACCGACCTCATGTACCTCGAGAGCCGAACGCCGTTCGCGCTGCGCCGCTCGATCGCCCACTCGGCGACCGTGGACGAGCTGGTCGAGGCGACGCTCCACATGCCGCAGATGATCGTCAGCCTGATCCGGGCCGGCGTCTCGCCGCTCGACGTGGGCCGGGTCATCGCCCTCCAGTCCGACACCGCGACGACGCGGCTGATCGAGCTGATCGCCGCCCAGCGCCCGCCGGCGCCGGCCGCCTGGTCGTGGCTCGCGCTCGGCTCGACCGCCCGCCGCGAGGCGACGCTCGCGTCCGACCAGGACAACGCGCTGGCCTACGCCGACCCGGGCGGGGCCGACGTCGACGTCTACTTCGCCGAACTCTCCTCCGAGGTGAACGTGGCGCTCGCCCGGTGCGGGTTCGGCGCCGACAACGCCGAGGTGCTGGCCCGGAACCGCCAGTGGCGGCTGACCTCCTCGGAGTGGGTGCGGGTGTTCCACGACTGCCTGGAGAACCCCGACCGCAGCCACCTCGTGCGCGCGGCGGTCGCGTTCGACTTCCGCCAGGTGGTGGGCGGGCTCGAGATCGTGCGGCCGCTGGTCGAGATCGAGCGCCAGGCGCCACAGCATCCCGACTTCATCCGCCGGCTGGCCCGGACCGCCACCGACTTCACGCCGCCGCTCGGCTTCCGGGGCCGGCTGGCGCCCGACGACGACGGCAAGATCGACCTGAAGCGCGGCGGGGTCGTCCCCATCGCGAACCTGGCCCGCTTCCACGCGCTCCAGGCCGGCGTCACCATCTCGAGCACCGTCGGCCGGCTGCACGCCGCCGACGACGCCGGGACGCTGGGGCACGACACCGTCGCCGCCCTGCTCGAGGCGTTCGCGCTCATGACCCGCCTGCGGCTCGAGCACCAGGCCGCCCAGGTCGAGGCCGGGATCGCGCCCGACAACCGCGTCGATCCAGGGGAGCTCCCGCCGCTCACGCGCGAGCAGGTGAAAAGCGCGTTCAAGGCCGTCTCGGAGGCGCAGCACGCTCTGAGCCGGTTCGTGCCGCTCGGCATGTGATCCAGGCCGGAAATTCGGGCTTGCGTTCCGACCGGCCCGCATGGTTCACTTGCAACGTACAGGACGCTGTCGTGTTGTGGGAGGAGGTCGTATGGCATCGGTCGATACGGGTGCAGCCGACTACGAAGGTGGTGGTCTGAGCCGGGAGACGAACTGGTGGGGTGCGTTCGTCATCGGGCTGGCAGGCACGATCCTCGTGACGGGTATCGCGCCGGTGATGGTCACGTCGCTGGGAGCAGCGGCGATTCCTCTCATGGTCCTCATCACCATCACCGGCTACATGCTCTGCCTGATCCTCGCGGAGCTCTCAGCGATGATGCCCGAGCGGACGGGCGGCTCACCGTCGTACGCGTACGTAGCCTACAAGGACAAGTGGCCGCGGTTCGCAAAGCACGTGAACGGCTTCACAGCGTGGGCCTACTGGCTCGGATGGTTCCCGGTGGCGCCGCTCAACATGATCCTGGCGTCGTTCTACATCGCCGACAAGTTCAGCCTCGACACGTCGAGCGGCATCACGCCGATCCACACGTTCATCGCGTACTGGACGATCGCGATCGCGATCATCGGCATCCTGCTCGTGTTCATCCCGGCCTGGTACGGCATCCGCCTCGGCGCGATGTTCGCGACCGTGCTCGGGCTCCTGTCGATGGTCCCGCTCACGCTGCTCGCGGTGCTGCCGATCTTCAAGCCGTCGTCGCGTGACTTCGGCAACCTGAGCGGCTTCCACCAGCTCGACGGTTCGAGCTTCTTCTCGAACTCACTGGGCCATGGGTGGCTCACCATCTACATCGCCTTCGCCTTCCTGCTCACGTGGAACGTGATCGCGATGGAGGCCGCGGCCTGCTACATCGGCGAGTGCCGCGACCCCGAGAAGGACGCCAAGATCGCGATGAACCTGGAGGGCCTCTACGGGCTCTTCATCTACACGATGATCCCGCTGAGCTTCGTCATCGTGTTCGGCGCGTCGAAACTCTCCAACCCGGCGCTCGTCGATCCGAAGACGATCTTCTCGAACTTCGCATCGGCGGTGTTCGGCACCGGGGCGGGCTGGCTCGACTGGGCCATCTCCATCATGTTGGTGGTGGCGCTCGCGCTCTCGGTGCTGAACGCGATCATGGGCTCCGCGCGGGCCGTCTATCAGATGGCGATCGACGGCCAGTTCCCGCGGATCTTCTCGACGGTGAACAAGCACGGGGTGCCCGGCTTCTCGATGGGCTTCAACGTCGTGTGCTCGATCCTGCTCGTCTTCACCGGCGGCGCGGTCGAGATCTACACGCTGTCGAACGTCGGCTACACGGCGTCGTTCCTGCCCGTGCTGGTCGGCTACTTCCTGCTTCGCAAGTACCGGCCCGACATGCGCCGGCCGGTGCGCCTGCCCGAGTTCATGAAGTACGTCGCGCTGGGATTGGCGGCGCTCTACTTCGTGATCTGGCTGTACGGCGGCCTCGTCGAGGCGTCGCTGCCGAACGCGCTTCTCAACAACAACGACACGAAGGTGTACTTCTTCATCGGCTGGGCGATCCTCCTGAGCTACGTGTTCTTCTACTGGTACCGCGTCAAGGTGGAGGACCCGAAGCACGAGGCGGCGGGCAATGCCGCCGAGCCTCCGCCGATTCCCGCCGGCGACTGACGCCGAGGGGTTCGATAGGTTGGGGGCGATGTTCCGCAAGGCATCGCCCCCACCGGCCCCCGGCACCTTCCCCGTCGAGCGCGTCGTCGTCGCCTCCGAGGGCCGCGACATCGCATGGCCGGTGCTCCAGCAGGCCTTCGAGCTCGCCCGGCCGGCGAAGGCCAGCGTGCTCGTGGTCGTCATCGCCCGCGTCTGGGGCACGAGCCTCGGCTTCCCGAACCCCGGCCTGAACCCGTCCAAGGAGGAGTGGGACGAGCGCCGGCTGATCGCCCGCCGCGCCGTCGCGGCGGTGGAGAAGGCCGGGTTCGACGCGTCGGCGCAGGTGTACGGCACCCGCCGGGCGGCCAAGCGGATCCTCACGGAGTCGCGCCGGTTCGGCGCCGACGTGATCGTGATGGGCTGCGATCGCGACCGCGGGATGCTGGGCGACTTCATGTGGTCACACGAGCCGTACCGCGTCCGCCGCCGGGCGAAGGTGCCTGTGTACCTCATCCCCTCCGACGAGTAGCCGGGCCGAGCCGCCCCGCCCGGGCACGGCATGTACACTCGACTCGATGCGAGTGCTCCTGGTCGGATCCGGAGGACGCGAGCACGCGCTCGCCTGGAAGCTGGCTCAGTCGCCGCGGCTGAGCGAGCTTCACGCGGCGCCCGGGAACCCCGGCATCGGCCGGCTCGCGACCCTGCACCCCGCCTCGCTTGCTGACCTCGAGACCGTCACGGCCGTCGCCGAGAAGGTGGCGCCGGACCTCGTCGTGGTCGGGCCGGAGGCGCCGCTCGCCGCCGGGCTCGCCGACCGCATACGTGACGCCGGCTTCGCCTGCTTCGGCCCGAGCGCAGCGGCGGCCCGGCTTGAGAGCTCGAAGGCGTTCGCCAAGAGCGTGATGCAGACCGCCGGCGTCCCCACCGCTCGCGCGATCGTCTGCGACACGGTCGCGGCCGCCCAGGCGGCGATCGCCGAGATGGGCGGGCGCGTCGTGATCAAGGCCGACGGCCTCGCCGCCGGGAAGGGCGTCATCGTCTGCGACACGGCGGCCGAGGCAGAGGCCGCCGCCGAGGGCTGCCTCGTCGACGGCGACTTCGGCCAGGCGGGACGGCGCGTCCTCGTCGAGGAGCGCATGGACGGAGAGGAGCTGTCGCTGCTCGCGCTGTGCGACGGCGAGCACGTCCTCCCGCTCGCCCCGGCGCGCGACCACAAGCGCGCGCTCGACGGCGACCACGGCCCGAACACCGGCGGGATGGGCGCCTACTCACCCGTCCCCGACCTCGACGCCGACCTGGTCGACGAGATCGTGGCGACGGTGCACCGGCCGGTCGTGAACGAGCTCGCGCGCCTGGGGATGCCGTTTCGCGGCTGCCTCTACGCGGGGCTGATGCTGACCGCCGACGGCCCGCGCGTGATCGAGTTCAACGTCCGCTTCGGCGATCCCGAGGCCCAGGCGATCCTGCCGCGCCTCGACGCCGACCTGCTCGACCTGCTCGAGCAGGCGGCCGCCGGGACGCTGGCCGGCGCAACCGCTCCAGCGACGGGGGACGTCTGTGTCAGCGTCGTGGTCGCGTCGGGCGGCTATCCGGAGGCTCCGGTGAGCGGCGAGGAGATCTCGGGCATCGCCGCCGCCGAGGCGCTCTCCGGCGTCACCGTCTTCCACGCCGGGACGGCCGAGCGCGACGGTGTCCTCGCGTCGGCGGGCGGCCGGGTCCTGAACGTGACCGCGCTCGGACGCGACTTCTCCGAGGCGCGCAGCCGCGCCTACGCCGCCGTCGATCTCATCCAGCTGGAGGGAAGCATGCACCGCACCGACATCGCCCTTGGGGCCGAGCGCATGGAGCACGTGCATGCCTGAGCCCGTCCCCGCTCCCGAGGTCAAGCACCTCTGGGCCGAGCTCGAGACCGACGGCCCACAGGTCGGCATCCTGATGGGCTCCGAGTCCGACAAGGAGGTCATGCAGGCGGCCGCCGACGAGCTGCTCGAGCGCGCCATCACGTTCGAGATGAAGGTGCTCTCGGCCCACCGCGACCCGCGCGGCGTGGCCGAGTACTCGTCGACCGCCGCCCTGCGCGGTGTGCGGGTCATCATCGCCGGGGCGGGCAAGGCCGCCGCCCTCCCGGGCGTCATCGCGGCATACACGGAGCTGCCGGTGATCGGCGTCCCGATGAAGACGTCCGACCTCGGCGGGATGGACTCGCTGCTCTCGATCGTGCAGATGCCGTCGGGGGTTCCCGTGGCCTGCATGGCGATCAACGGCGCGCGAAACGCCGCGATCTACGCGGCCAAGATCCTGGCTCAGGGCCAGGGGCCGCCGCCCGACAGCGGGATCTAGCCGGAGTCCCCGGTCCAGCCGAAAGGGGCCCGGGCTCTGGGAGGTGAGGCCGGACCCCTTCGGGTGTGGCTGCCCTTCGGCTCAGGCGGCCAGCTGTCCGCGACGGCGGAAGCCGAAGCCGGCGGCGAGCATCAGCATCAGGATGCCGCCGAGGCCGGCGCCGATCGCGGCGGCAGTCCAGTCGAAGCCGTTCCCGGACGAGTCGGGGACGCTGACCTGCGTCGTCGGGACCTTGTCGATGGCGACGTGCACGGTGCTCGCGTGCATGAGGCCGGCGCTCAGGTTCTCCGGCAGCTGCACCGGGTTCGCGAGCGGGAAGTCGCCGGTGGTGACGACCGTGCCGGCCTGCTTGTCGATGTTCGCAGCCTGGATCGACTGCACGATCGGGCTGACGTCGTTCGGGCCACCCACGGGGCCGGTGACCGGCTTGGCCTGCGCTGCCGGCGCGAGCGCCAGCGCGGCGATGGTCAGGACGGTGGTCGGGACGATACGAGTGGTGCGGAACATCTGGCTCTCCTCCTCAGGGACGAACAGATGTGCACAAGACGCCGGTGCGCCCCGTCTTCTTCCCTCCCGATTCCCGCGAGCTGGAACTTGGTAGATTTGGCAGGAATCACCAGGTGCCGATCGGCGGAGGCGATGGGGCACGGACGGTGGCGGCAGGCACGAGCGGCACGACTCGCGCTTCTGAGCGCGACGGTCGCGCTCGCGCTGACCCAGGCGGCGTCGGGCGCGACCGGCGGCCCCGAGGCCCTTCCCCACGGCACGGGCACCGCCGTCCCGGTCGGGCTCTTCCCGTTCGGCGCGACCGTCGACCCCACCAGGCGAACGCTCTACGTCGCAAACAACGGCGAGACCACCCTGTCGATCATCGATGCGCGGGCGTGCTCCGCGGCCCACACGCGCGGATGCCGGCGACCGGTCGCCACCGTCCCGTTGCCGTCGAACCCTGTCTGGGTCGAGGCCGACCCCGCGACGCACACGTTGTATGTGACGATCGGCGGCGCGAACGACGACGGGCACACGGTCGTCGTCCTCGATACCTCCACATGCAACGCCCGCACCACCGCGGACTGCCGGGTTGTCGCGACCGTGCACGTCGGCAGGCTGCCGGTGGTCGCGCGGCTCGACACGGCGCACCACACGGTCTACGTCGCAAACGTCATCGACGGAACGGTCTCGCTGATCGACGCCGAGACGTGCAATGCCGTCGTCACCACGGGGTGTGCCGGCCGCATGCCGACGATCCCCGTGGGCGCCTCCCCCGACGCCGGCGACCTGGACAGCGCCCACCACACCCTGTACATCGCGAACGCCGACGACGCGACCGTGTCGGTGATCGACACCTCCAGGTGCAATGCCGGGCGGCTCTCGGGGTGCGGCGGCCCGGTCGCGACGGCGGCGGTGGGCGGCCTGCCCTTCTGGATCGCCGTCGACCCGGCCGTCCACACGGCCTACATCGCGACCAACGCCGGCATCACGATCTCCATGATCGACACGCGGAGCTGCAGTGCCGCGGTCACGCACGGCTGCTCGCGCCCGGCGGCGACCGCGCCGGTCGGAGCGAATCCCAGCTGGGCCGGCGTGGACCGGCTGAGACACACCGTCTACGTCGCGAACGCGAACGACGCGACGCTCTCGGTGCTCGACGCGTCGACCTGCAACGCCCACGTGACCGCAGGATGCGCCGGGAGCCCCACGCTGCGTGTGGGCTGGGACCCGGAGGCCGGGTACGTCGACGCGGCGCATGGCACCGTCTACGTCGTAAACCGGGTCGCGCAGAGCGTCTCCGTGGTGGCGTCGGCCACCTGCAACGCGACCCGGACGTCCGGATGCCGGCGCCCGGTCGCCACCGCTCCCGCCGGCGCCGTCTCCGCCGACCTCGCCGTCGACCGCTCGACCCACACCGTGTACGTCGCGAACGCCGGCGGATCCGTGTCGCTGCTCGACGGTGCATCGTGCAACGCCCACGACCGCTCGGGCTGCCGCCGGACGCCGCCGGCCGTCTCCATGTCGGAGCCGGACGACCTCGCGGTCGACCCGGCGCACCACACGCTCTACGTCTCCAACTTCCTGGAGCACGGAACGGTGACGATGATCGACACCACGACGTGCCGCACCGGCAGGACGCGTGGCTGCGCCGGGCCGCATCCGGCGTTCCCGGTGGGCGCGTTCCCCGGCGGCCTGGCCCTGAACCCACGGACGCACACGCTGTATGCCGCGGACACAACCGGCACGCTCACGGTCGTCGACACCGCCACGTGCAACGCCCACCACCGCGCGGGCTGTGAGGCGCACGCCCTGACCGTCGCCATCCCCAAGGGGGCGTTCCGCATGGCCGTCGACCGTACGACCGGCACGGTCTACGTCGGGCAGTTCGGCGTCGGCGACTCGAACGGGACGCGCGTAACGGTGGTGGACGGGAGCACCTGCAACGCGATTCGCCACACCGGCTGCGGCAAGGCGCACGCGACCATCACCCTCCCGGTGGGCATCACCGGCCTCCTGGTGGACGAGACCACCCGAACGCTCTACGTCGCCCACCACGACCCGGTCTCCAACACCGGCATCGTGTCCGTCATCGACATCACCCGGTGCAACGGCACGACGGCCGCCGGGTGCCACACCGCGCCGACGGACCTCCTCGCGCCGTACGCGCCGGTCGGGCTCGCCCTCGACCCCCGCACGCACCTGCTCTATGTGACCGGAGCATTCGACTCATCGGTCTGGATCTTCGACGCCCGCCGCTGCACCGGCTCGGATCGCCGCGGCTGCGGGTCGCGGCCGCGGCTGGTCGAGGTGGGCAGCACGCCCCACGCGGCCGAGCTCGACCCCGCGACCGGCACGCTCTACGCGCCGAACGTCGTCGCCGGCGACGTCTCGCTGGTGCCGCTGGCCTCCCGCTAGAGGCGGGGCGCGCCGGGCCATCAACTAGACTGGCTCCCAGATTGATCGACCGCTATACCCGTCCCGCCATGGGCGCCGTCTGGTCGGACGAGCGCCGCTTCACCAGATGGCTTGACGTCGAGATCGCGGCGATGGCGGCCTGGGCGGAGTTGGACGTGATCCCGGCGGAGGCGGTCGACACCGTGCGCGACCGGGCGCGCGTCGAGGTGGCCCGCATCGGCGAGATCGAGGACCGCACGCACCACGACGTGCTCGCGTTCACCGAATCGGTGGCCGAGCAGGTCGGCGAGCACGCGCGCTGGTTCCACTACGGCCTCACGTCGTCCGACGTCGTCGACACCGCGCTCGCGCTCCAGCTCGGCGATGCTGGACAGCTTCTGCTCGCCGGGGTCGACGCGGTCGACGCCGCGCTCCTCGCCCGGGCCGAGGAGCTGCGGCGCGTGCCCACGATCGGGCGCACCCACGGCGTGCACGCCGAGCCCACGACGTTCGGGCTGAAGCTGCTCGGCTGGCTGATGGAACTCCGCCGCGGCCGGGCCCGGCTCGACGCGGCCCTGGCCGGCGTGCGGGTCGGCAAGCTGTCGGGCGCGGTCGGCGCCTATGCCAACACCGACCCGCGGGTCGAGGAGTCGGCGCTCCGGGCGCTCGGCCTCGACCGAGAGCCGGTGGCGACCCAGATCGTCGCCCGCGACCGGCACGCGGCGCTGCTGACCGCCATCGCCGGCGTCGGCGCGACGCTCGAGCGGTTCGCGCTCGAGGTGCGCCACCTCCAGCGCACCGAGGTGCGCGAGGCGTTCGAGCCGTTCGCCAGGGGCCAGAAGGGCTCCTCGGCGATGCCGCACAAGCGCAACCCGATCGTCGCCGAGCGCATCTGCGGCCTCGCCCGGATCCTGCGCGCGAACGCGCTGGTCGGGCTCGAGAACGTCGCGCTCTGGCACGAGCGCGACATCTCGCACTCGTCGGCCGAGCGGGTGGTCCTGCCCGACTCGACCATCGCGCTCGACTACATGCTCGACAAGGCGCGCTGGCTCATCGAGGGGCTCGAGGTGGACGCCGCCCGGATGCTGCGCAACCTCGAGGCCTCGCACGGGCTCGTGTTCTCGGGCCGGGTGCTGCTGCGCCTGGTCGAGGCCGGCCTCTCCCGCGAGGACGCCTACGCCGTCGTCCAGCGAAACGCCCTCCGGGCCTGGGACGAGGAGCGCCCGCTTCGCCCCCTGCTCGAGGCCGACCCCGAGGCGGCCGCGTTGACCGCGTCCGCCCTCGATGAGATCTTCGATCTCGACTCGTTCCTCGTCCACGTGGACGAGATCTTCGACCGCACGCTCACAACCGCCGAGGTGGCCCATGTCTGAGACGAGCACGCTCCACGACCTTCACGAGGCGTCGGGGAAGGTCCGCGAGATGTACGGGTTCGGCGACCGCCTGCTGATGGTGGCGTCCGACCGCATCTCCGCCTTCGACGTCGTCCTGCCGACGCCGATCCCCGACAAGGGGCGCGTGCTCACCGGGCTCTCGAAGTTCTGGTTCGGCCGCACCGAGGGCATCGTGCCGAACCACCTGATCACGACCGAGCTCTCGGCGTACCCGCCCGAGGCGCAGGGCGCGCCCGACCTGGCCGGCCGCTCGATGCTCGTGAACCGGCTCACGATGATGCCGATCGAGTGCGTCGTCCGCGGCTACCTGGTCGGCTCCGGCTGGAAGGACTACCAGCGCACCGGCACGGTGTGCGGCCACAGCCTGCCCGAGGGCCTGGTCGAGGCCCAGAAGCTGCCGAAGCCGCTCTTCACACCGTCGACCAAGGCCACCGACGGCCACGACCAGAACATCGACCGCGACGCGGGCGTCCTGCTGGTCGGCGAGGAGCGCTTCGACCGCCTGGCCCAGCTCTCGATCGAGCTCTACGAGACGGCCGCGGAGTACGCGCTCGAGCGCGGGATCATCATCGCCGACACCAAGTTCGAGTTCGGCGAGGATGAGGCGGGCCGGATCGTGCTCGGCGACGAGGCGCTCACGCCCGACTCGTCGCGCTTCTGGCCGGCCGACGAGTACGCGACCGGCGGGTCGCCGCCGTCCTACGACAAGCAGTACGTGCGCGACTGGCTCGAGACGCTCGACTGGGACAAGACGCCGCCGGGCCCGGAGATCCCGGACGAGGTCGTGGCCGGCACGCGGGCCCGCTACGTCGAGGCCTACGAGCGGCTGACCGGGGGCTCGTTCGACGCGTACATGGAGGCGTCGGGGGTGAAGCGGTGAAGGTGACCGTGACCGTCCGGCCGCGTGAGGGCATCCTCGACCCGCAGGGCGAGGCCCTGCGGAGATCGCTGGCCGGGCTCGGCTACGACGTCAGCGACGTGCGCGCGGGCAAGGTGTTCGACCTCGACATCGGGGCCGCCGACGAGGCCGACGCCCAGCGGATCGCCGACGAGATCTCCGAGCGGGTGCTCTCGAACCCGCTGATCGAGGACTACCGGGTGGGCGCGTGACCCAGGTCGGCGTCCTCGTCTTCCCCGGCTCGTGCGACGACCGCGACGCGCTGCGGGCGGTCGAGGTGGTGGGCGCCGAGCCGGCCCGGATCTGGCACGGCGACACGGATCTGGGCGGCGCCGACGCCGTGATCGTCCCGGGCGGCTTCTCGTTCGGGGATCACCTGCGCTGCGGCGCGCTGGCCGCGCTTTCGCCCGCGATGGCGGCGGTGCGGGCGCACGCCGAGGCCGGCGGCGCCGTGCTCGGGATCTGCAACGGGTTCCAGGTGCTGACCGAGGCGGGGCTCCTGCCGGGCATCCTGCGCCCGAACGCGGGCCTGCGCTTCCGCTGCCACGACGCGCGGCTCGTCGCCGAGCGCGAGTCGGCCTGGCTGCCGGGGGTGCGCGCCGGTGAGGTGCTGACGATCCCGATCAAGCACCACGACGGCGGCTGGTTCGCCCCGCCGGAGCAGGTGGCGGAGCTCGAGCGGCGCGGCCAGGTGCTGCTGCGCTACGCCGAGAACCCGAACGGCTCGGTCGGCTCCATCGCCTGCGTGGCGAACGAGCGCGGCAACGTCGCCGGGCTCATGCCGCACCCCGAGCACGCGGTCGACGAGCTGCTCGGCTCGACCGACGGCCGCCGGCTGCTCCAGGGCCTGCTCGACCTGGCCCGCACGCCCGTCGCGGCGTAGGTCGATGCTCTAGGGGAACGTGGGCTGCCGATCCCGGGGGATCGCGAGCATGGTGACGCCCTGGGTGCTCATCGCCGCCACGGTGGCAAGGGCGAACGCAGCCAGGCCGACCACCGGAAGCATCGTGGCGAGCACGAGGAAGAAGACCGCGGCGGCGAGCAGCCCGAGCACGAGCCCATCGAGGACCTGCATCGCCCCCGCAGGCCCGTGGGCGTGGTGGGTGAAGATCGCGAGCACCGCTCCGAACACCGGAAACGGCGAGAGCAGGCCGGCCAGGTGCGGCCCGAGCGCCGGAGCGAGCCCGGTGATCAGCACGACCACCGCCGTCGCGGCGACCATGCGCAACGGGATGTCCCAGCGCGGAGGGCTGGCGACGTCGCCGGGACGCCCCGGCGCGTGCCGGATCGCCACGGCGTAGCCGACGGCCAGCGTGGCGACCACGAGAGCGAAGGTCTGAACCGCAGGCCAGTGCACGAGCGAGAGCGCGATCGTGGACGCGGCGAACGCGGCGCTCCCCGACAGGGCCGCCCGCATGGCGCCGTGGCCGGCCGTGGACCGATAGGCGAGCGCGAAGCCCACCTGCGAGCTCGTTGCAGCCATCATCCCGACCGCGGCATCAGCCGCGAACGCCGTCTCGTGGTCGCTCGCCAGGAAGAACGCGACCGGCCCGGAGGTCATGGGCAGCCCGACGAGCCAGCCGCCGACGTGATGGCCGAACCGGCGCCCGGCCAGGCTGGCGCCTCCCAGCAGGAACGGAGTGACCACCACCTTCACCGCGAGGTTCTGTGCCGCCATGGCGACGGCCTCGCACAGGCGCGCGGCTCAGGCGGCCTGCTGTGGGATCCGGCAGAAGAGCGAGAGCACGAACGCGAGGAACGAGACGCCCGCGAGCGCGGCCATCACCGCGGGCAGGCCGGAGTGGTCGGCGACGATGCCGAGGCCGGCCGCGGCCGCGCCGCCCAGGCCGAACGCGAAGCCGAGCACGATCCCCGACGCGGCCCCCGGGCGGCTCGGCAGGAGCCGCTGGGCCAGGACGACCGTGATGCCGAAGTTGGCGTCGAGCGCCGCACCGATCGCCGCGCAGAGCACGAACGCCGGGAAAG
>JADMIO010690453.1_pt1 | contig 17534 bp, 18 predicted proteins | sample 8958161 | NCBI WGS metagenome assembly JADMIO01 (sample SAMN16585339, study PRJNA669376) | soil metagenome | isolation source: Crop rotation soil | place: USA: Cullars Rotation, Alabama | collected 2011
GCCGCGACTTCAAGTCACGTGAATTCCAAGCTTCGGATCCCACTGTGCTGGAAAGGGGCACGCTGCTCGTCGACCAGCTGACGGCGCCGGTGCGCTTCACGCAGTCCGCCGGCGGGCTGATCGGCGAGGGCGTCAAGACGTTCGTGGAGGTCGGCCCCGGCAACGTGCTCTCCGGCCTCGTCAAGCGGATCGACCGCAGCGTGAAGACGGTCTCCATCAACAGCGTCGGCGCGCTGCACCAGCTCGAAGAGAGCCTCTCCAAGAGCGCGTGACGTTCGCGTCGCTGGAGGGGAAGACCGCGCTCGTCACCGGCGGCTCGCGGGGGATCGGCCGCGCGATCGCCGAGGAGCTCGCAAGCGCGGGGGCGTCCGTCGTCGTCGGCTACCGATCGGGGGCGGAGGAAGCCGAGGAGGTCGCTTCGGCGATCGGCGGCCGCGCCGTCCAGGCCGACGTCTCGGATCCCGACGATGCGAAGCGGCTCGTCGAGGAAGCCGGCGACCTCGATGTCCTCGTCAACAACGCCGGCCTCACGCGGGACGGCCTGATCGCGCGCATGCCCGACGACGACTGGCGCGAGGTGATCGACACCAACCTCGGCGGCGTCTTCTACACCTGCCGCGCGGCTGCGCGCGGGATGATGCGCAAACGCTCCGGCTCGATCGTGAACATCTCCAGCATCGTCGGCGTCCACGGCAACCCGGGGCAGACGAACTACTCCGCCGCGAAGGCCGGGATCATCGGCTTCACCAAGGCGCTCGCGCGCGAGCTGGGCTCGCGCAGCGTGCGCGCGAACGTGATCGCGCCGGGCTACATCTCGACGCGGCTCACCGACGTGCTCCCCGACGAGCTGAAGCAGGCGATGCTCGACAACACGCCGCTCGGCCGGCTCGGGGATCCGGGCGACGTGGCCGGGGCGGTACGCTTCCTCGCCTCGGACGAGGCTGCCTTCATCACCGGCGAGGTTCTGCTGGTGGATGGCGGCCTGGGCATGTAGGGAGACCGCGATGAGCATGAACGGCAGAAGACGGGTCGTCGTGACCGGCCTGGGTGGCGTGACGCCGCTCGGGAACGACATCGAGACCACGTGGACGAACCTGATCGCCGGCAAGAGCGGCGCCGGGCCGATCCAGCAGTTCGACGCGAGCGACTACGCCGTGCACTTCGCCTGCGAGCTGAAGGACTTCGTGCCGTCCGACTGGATCGAGCACAAGCAGGCGCGGCGCATGGACCGCTTCGCCCAGATGATCACGGCGGCCGCGCGCCAGGCGGAGGAAGACTCCGGTCTCGAGGTCGGGCCGGAGGCCGACCGCGTCGGCGCCGCGATCGCGACCGGGATCGGCGGGCTGAAGGCGTTCCAGGATTGCTACGACCAGCTCATCGAGCGGGGGCCCGACCGGGTCAACCCGTTCTCGATCCCGCAGATCATCCCGAACATGGGCGCTGCCTGGGTCTCGATGGAGCTCGGCACGCGCGGCCCGCTCTCGTCGCAGTGCACGGCGTGCGCCGCCTCGAACATGTCGATCGGCGACGGGATGGACGCGATTCGCCTCGGTCGCGCCGACGTGATGTTCTGCGGTGGCACCGAGGCCGGGATCACGAAGGTCGGCATCGCCGGCTTCAGCGCGATGCGGGCGCTCTCGCGCCGCAACGAGGCGCCGGAGAAGGCGAGCCGCCCGTTCGACGCCGGTCGCGACGGGTTCGTGATGGGCGAGGCCGGCGCCGTCGTCGTCCTCGAGGAGCTCGAGCACGCGAAGGCGCGCGGCGCGAAGATCTACGCCGAAGTGCTCGGCTACGGGCTCTCGTCGGACGCGAAGCACGTCACGGAGCCCGACCCGACCGGCGCGAATCCCGCCCGCGCGCTGTCGATGGCGCTGACCGACGCGGGCGTCGACCCCGGCGACGTGGCCTACATCAACGCCCACGGCACCTCGACGCCGCTCGGCGACGCCGCCGAGACGCGCGTGATCAAGCTGGCGCTCGGCGAGGAGAACGCCCGGAGGATCGGCGTCTCCTCCACGAAGGGCGCCACCGGCCACTGCCTCGGCGCCGCCGGCGCGATCGAGGCGATCTTCACCATCCTCGCCGTGCAGCGCGGCATCATGCCGCCGACGATCAACTACGAGGAGCCCGACCCCGAGTGCGACCTCGACTACATCCCGAACGAGGCCCGCGAGGCCGACGTGCCGGTCGCGATCAACAACTCGTTCGGCTTCGGCGGCCACAACGCCTGCGTCGTGTTCTCCCGCTTCAACGGCTAGATGCCCTCGCCGACGAACGTCCGCTCGCGCTGCGCGCGAGCATGACGACGTTCGTCGGGTTCTAAATAGACGCGCCGGGGCCGCGTTGTGACTGCGGCCGGGCAAGCCGGCCTCCGTCGATGACTAGGCTCGCCGAGTGGATCGCTGGGCGACATTTGACTGCTACGGGACGCTGATCGACTGGAACGGCGGCATCCGCCGCGAGCTCGCGCGGTTGTTCGGCGAGCAACGCGCTGACGAGCTGCTGCACCGCTACCACGAGCTTGAGCCGCAGGTTGAGGCCGAGACGCCCGGCATGCCCTACCGCGAAGTGCTGGCGACCGTGCTCGCGCGGCTCGGGGACGTTCCCGCCGGGGAGGACGACGCGCTCGGCCGCTCGCTGCCGTCCTGGGAGGCGTTCCCCGAAGTGCCCGCCGCGCTCTTCGAGGCGCGCGCCCGCGGGTGGAAGCTCGCGATCCTCTCGAATACCGACCCCGACTTCATCGCCGCCTCGAAAGCGCGGCTCGGCGTCCCGTTCGACGAGACCGTCGTCGCGTCCGAGATCGGCTCCTACAAGCCGGCGCACCGGCACTGGGAGGAGTTCTTCGCCCGCACCGGCGCCCCGCGCGACGTGCACGTGCACGTCGCCGCGAGCCGCTTTCACGACATCGCGCCTGCGCGCGAGCTTGGCCTGCGCAGCGTGTGGATCAACCGGCTGGGCGAGTCGCCCGAGCCGCCGCCCGACTGCGAGCTGCCCGACCTCACGGGCCTGGCCGACACGCTCGACGAGCTCGTCCCGGCGTGATCGTCCGTCCACCGCGTCCGGACGAGCTCGATGCCGTCCTCGCCGTCATGCGCGCTCACGACACGGCCGGCTGGGGCGGCTCGGACTGGACGCGCGCAGACCTCGCCGAGGACTGGGAGCGGCACGGGCTCGAGCGCGAGTCGCGGGTCGTCGAGCTCGACGGTCGCGTCGCCGGCTATGTCGAGACCGAGCGGCTCTCGGACAGGCGCCTGTTCGCCGACGGCTACGTCGACCCCGCGGTGCGCGGCTGCGGCGTCGGCTCGTCCCTCGCAGGGGCCGTCGAGGCGCTGGCGACCGGCGTCATCCACTACGCCGCGCTGCGCGGCAGCGAAGCGTTCTTCCGTGGCCGCGGCTACCGCGAGATCCGCCATACGTGGCGCATGGTCATCGAGCTGAGCGAGGCACCCGAGGTCGCGGTTCCCGCCGGTATCGACATCCGCGCGTACCGGCCCGGTGAGGAGCAGGCGATCCACGCGGCCGTCGACGACGCCTGGTCGGTAGGTGGCTGGCTGCACGAGCAGCGGCCGTTCGAGGAGTTCAGGCGGCGGAACTTCGGCCGGCCGGCGCACGACCCGTCGCTCTACTTCGTCGCCGTCGACGGGGACGAGATCGCCGGCATCGCGCTCTGCGACCCGAAGCGAAACGGCGACTGGGGCTGGGTCGACACCCTCGGTGTCCGGCCTGCGTGGCGGCGCCGCGGGATCGCCGAGGCGCTCCTGCGCACGGCGTTCGGGGCATTCTTCGAGCGCGGCGAGCGGACGGTCGCGCTGCACGTCGACGCACAGAGCCCCACCGGCGCGACGCGGCTCTACGAGCGGGCCGGCATGCGCGTGCTCTACGAGGTCGTCCTCTGGGAGAAGATCCTCGGCGATGGCTGAGATCCGGCAGCCGCGCCCGGACGAGGAAGCCGCCGCGCTTGCGGTCGTGAACGCGTACGGACGCGCGATGTGGGGCGCGGATCTCGCCTCCGCCGACGAGGTGCACCAGTGGTTCACGTTTCCGCGAGGCGATCTGCGGGCCGCGGCGGAGCCCGACGGCCGCTTCTCGGCGTTCGCCGCCGCGATCGACCCCGCGGACGATCACGCGATCATCTGGATCCGCCTCGTCCTCCACCCCGAGCTCGCGACCGAGCCGCTCGGCGAGCAGGTCTTCGCCGAGATCGAAGCCTGCGCGCGCCGCCGGGCCCGCCCCGGAACGCAGCTGCACGCGAGCTGCGCTGCCCCCGACGAGCGCGGCGCCGGCATCTACCAGCGCGCGGGCTACACGCTCGTGCGCCACTTCGTGCGCATGGTCGCGTCGCTCGGCGAGGCGCCGGAGCAGCCCGTCTTCCCGGCCGGCATCGAGCTGCGGACGGTCGACCCGGAACGCGATCTGGAGCGCATCCATGCGGCCGACGAGGAGGCATTCGAGGATCACTGGGGCACCGTCCGCACCGACTTCGAGACGTGGAAGCACCTGAGCACCGGTGCCGGCTGGGACCCGTCGCTCTGGTGTCGCCTGGGATGGCGACGAGATCGCCGGCCTTTCGCTCTGCCGATCGAGCGAAGGCGGCGACCCCGACCTCGGCTGGGTCGACATCCTCGCCGTTCGCCGTCCCTGGCGCCGCCGTGGCCTCGCGCTCGCGCTCCTGCTGCACTCGTTTCACGAGCTGCGCGCGCGTGGGCGGCCGCGCGTCGGCCTGGGCGTCGACGCCGAGAACCTGACGGGTGCCGTCCGGCTCTACGAACGCGCGGGCATGGCGCCGACGCAGCAGCACGACGTCTACGAGGCCGTCGTATGACTCGGGCGTAGACTTCACGCGTGGCCGAGCGGATCGACGTCTCGATCGAGCACCGGCACGACCCCGGGCCGGATGCCAACGGCAGCAAGCGCCCGGCGAACACGTGCCCCTCCTGCGGATCGCACTACCGCGACGACGAGCTCGATCGCACCCTGCGCGTCTGCCCGCAGTGCGGGCACCACTTCCCCGTGCACGCGCGGGCGCGCATCGCGCAGCTCGCGGACGAGAACAGCTTCAGCGAGGAGGCGTCCGGCCTGCGCTCCAAGGACCCGCTCGACTTCTTCGACCTCCGCCCCTATACGGAGCGGATCGCGGAGGCCGAGCTGGCCACGGGCCTCGGCGACGCCATGGTGATCGGCAGCGGGGCGATCGCCGGCCACGACTGCGAGCTCGCCGTCATGGACTTCGGCTTCATGGGCGGCTCGATGGGCAGCGTCGTCGGCGAGAAGTTCGCCCGTGCGTGCGAGAGCGCCGCCGAGCGCGGCGTCCCGCTCGTCACCGTGACGGCGTCGGGCGGCGCGCGCATGCAGGAGGGGATCCTGTCGCTGATGCAGCTGCCGAAGACGGTGTGCGCCGTCGCCGACCTGCACGACGCCGGCAGCGCCATGGTGACCGTCATGGCGCACCCGACGACCGCCGGCGTGCTCGCCAGCTTCGCGACCCTCGGCGACATCACGGTCGCCGAGCCCGGCGCGCTGCTCGCGTTCACCGGCCCGCGCGTCGTCCAGCAGACGACTCGCGAGAAGCTGCCCGAAGACTTCGGGCTGGCCGAGTCGAACTACCGCTTCGGCCACCTCGACGCCATCGTCCCGCGCACCGAGCTGCGCGACTACGTGACCCGCGTCCTCACCCTGTTCGATGGCGGCTGAGGAGGAGATCCGCCTTCGCGAGCGGCTGAGCAAGCTGCGCTCGCTGCCGCTCCTGCGCGGGGCCCGCATCTCCGGCGAGCTGGCGAAGCTCGAGCGACAGCTCGAGCGCATCGGCGCCCCGATCGACGAGGACGAGATCTGGCGGTCGGTCCAGCTCGCCCGTCACGAGGAGCGCCCGTACGCGCTCGACTACGTCAACCGGATCTGCGAGGACTTCGTCGAGATCCACGGTGACCGCGCCCGCGCGGACGACCAGGCGCTCGTCGCCGGGATCGCCCGCTTCGACGGGCGGACGGTCATCGTCCTCGGCCAGCAGAAGGGTCGCGACATCGCCGAGCGGACCCGCCGCAACTTCGGCATGGCCTACCCCGAGGGCTACCGCAAGGCGATGCGCGCGATGACGCTCGCAGAGCGTCATCGCTTCCCGCTGGTCACGCTCGTCGATACGCCGGGTGCGTATCCCGGGATGGCCGCCGAGCAGCACGGGCAGGGCGGCGCCATCGCCGCCTCGCAGGCGATCATGGCCCGGCTTCCCGTCCCGATCGTCAGCACGGTCATCGGCGAGGGCGGCTCCGGCGGCGCGATCGCCATCGCGCTCGCCGACAAGGTGCTGATGCAGGAGAACGCGCTCTATTCGGTGATCTCGCCCGAGGGCTGCGCCGCGATCCTGTGGCGCGACCCCAAGGCGGCGCCGAAGGCGGCCGCTGCGCTGCGGCCCGACGCCCGACACTGCCTGGAGCTCGGCGTCATCGACGGCATCGTCCCCGAGCCGCCCGGCGGCGCGCACACCGACCACGAGGAGGCCGCCCGCCTGCTCGCCCGCTCGCTGTCGTCGGCGCTCCACGAGCTCGACGGGATCCCCGGCGATCAGTTGCGCCGGCGCCGGCGCGACCGGTTCCGTAGGATCGGCGTCTTCACCGAGGCGCTCACCGCGTCCGCCGCCACGCCCTAGGCGTTTTCCACACCATCCACAGCCTTATCCCCCGGCCGTCGGCTGCGCCGATGGCTAGAAATCCGCTATGTCGCTCGGGGAATATCGTCGCAAACGCGACCCGAAGAAGACGCCCGAGCCGTTCAAGGGCAAGAAAAAGGCTGGAAAAGCGCCCATTTTTGTGGTGCAGCGCCACGATGCGCGGCGCCTGCACTACGACTTTCGCCTGGAGATCGGCGGCGCACTGGCCAGCTGGGCCGTGCCAAAAGGCATTCCGCTCGAGCCGGGCGCTCGCGCGCTTGCCGTCCACGTCGAGGATCACCCGCTCGAGTACGCGACGTTCTCCGGGGAGATCCCCAAGGGCCAGTACGGCGCGGGCACCGTCGAGATCTGGGATCACGGCACCTTCGAGCTCGTCGAGGAGAAGCGCGACGGCGGGCTGACCGTTCGCCTGCACGGCGAGCGGCTCGAGGGCACGTGGACGCTCGTGCCCGCGCACCTCGACGGCCAGGAGAAGAACTGGCTCTTGATCCGCAAGCGCGACGACGGGGCGGTCGCCGGAAAGCGCACCGAGTGGGTGCCGATGCTGGCGACGCTCACCGACGCCGTCCCGTCCGGGCCGGGCTGGCTGTACGAGGTCAAGTGGGACGGCTACCGCGCGCTCGCTCGCCTGGTCGCAGGTGAGGGCGCGACGCTCGCGAGCCGGCGCGGCAACGACCTCACCGAGCGCTTCCGGACGGTCGCGGGCGCGCTACCGCGCGCGGTGCGGACGCCGGACTGCGTGCTCGACGGCGAGGTCTGCGCGCTCGACGAGCGCGGCCGGTCGAGCTTCTCGCTCATGCAGCAGGGCAAGGCCGACACGCCGATCGTCTACTTCGTCTTCGACGTCCTGGAGATCGAGGGCGAGCCGGTCGCGCAGCTACCGCTGACCGAGCGGCGTGAGCGGCTGGCGGCGCTGCTCGACCGCCGGAACCGCACCGTCCGCCTCTCCGAGACCTTCGACGACGGAGACGCCCTCTTCGCCGCTGCAGAGGAGCAGCAGCTCGAAGGGATCATGGCCAAGCGCGCCGACTCGCGCTACCAGCCGGGCAAGCGCACGCGGGACTGGCTGAAGATCAAGACGCACGGCCGCCAGGAGTTCGTGGTCGCGGGCTACACCAAGGGCCAGGGGCGCCGCTCCGCCGGCTTCGGCTCACTGGTGCTCGGCGTCTACCGCGGCCGGGAGCTCGTGTTCGTCGGCAACGTCGGCACGGGCTTCTCGGAGGCCGAGATCGACCGCGTCCTCGACCGGCTGCGGCCGCTCGAGCGTCCCGACTCGCCGTTCGCCGAGGTGCCGAAGATGCCGCGCGTGCGCAAGGGCGACGTCGTCTGGGTCGAGCCGAAGCTGGTCTGCGAGGTGTCGTTCGGCGAGTGGACGCACGACGGCCACCTGCGCCAGCCCGTCTACCAGGGGCTCCGCGAGGACAAGGCCGCGCGTGACGTCCGTCAGGAGGTCCCCGTCGAGGACGAGATCTCGAGCGGCGGCCATGTGCTGAAGCTGTCGAATCTCGACAAGGTCTTCTGGCCGGACGAGGGCATCACGAAAGGCGACCTGCTCGCGTACTACCGCGAGATCGCACCGACCGTCGTCCCGCACCTGCGCGACCGCCCGTTCACGCTGAAGCGGTACCCGGACGGGTGGCAGGGCGACTTCTTCTTCCAGAAGGACGCGCCACGTGGCATGCCGGACTGGATCAAGCGCGTGCCGGTGATGGCCACGACGCGTGAGACGCCGCGGCGGACGCGCGAGATCCATGCGCCGCTCGTCAACGACGAGCTGTCGCTGCTCTGGATGGTGAACATGGGCTGCATCGATCTCAACGCGTGGTACTCGCGCATCGACCGCCCCGACCGCCCCGACTTCGTCCTCTTCGACCTCGACCCGTCACCCGACGTCGGCTTCACCGAGACCGTCGAGGTCGCGCTGCTCGTCAAGCAGGTGATGGACGCGCTGGGGCTCGAGTGCTTCCCGAAGACGAGCGGCTCGAAGGGCATCCACGTGCTCGTGCCCGTCGAGCGCCGCTACACGTACGCCGACACGCGCCGCTTCGCCGAGATCGTCGCGGGCGCGCTCGCCAGAACGCACCGCGGCCTCGTTACGACGGAATGGTCGAAGGCGAAGCGCCGCGGCGTCCTCGTCGACGCGAACCAGAACGGCGAGGGGAAGACGATCGCGACGGTCTACTCCGTGCGGCCGCGTCCCGGCGCGACCGTGTCGACGCCGCTGCGCTGGGACGAGGTCACGACGGACCTCGACCCGGCCGCGTTCACGATGGAAGCGGTGCTCGCGCGCGTGACCAGGCACGGCGACCTGTACGCGCCGGTGTTGCAGACCAAGCAGCGCCTGGAGCCGGCGCTGAAGCGCCTGGAGAGCTAGCGCTAGCGGTACTCCCCGTCGCCCATGCCGATCACGCCCGGATCGCGCTGCTCGGTGTAGCGGTCGGCTTTCTGCTCCTGGTAATCGTCGTAGCGGTCCTCCGACTGCTCGGACAGGCCCGACTCCTCGGGCTCGTTCGTGTCGCCGTTCACGCGCTTCCACCACTCCTTCAGGCCCATCAGATCGCCTCCTCGTCTTCCTCTGCGGCTTCGGCGCCCGCGAAGTCGTATTCCTTCGCCTGGACGTCGTCCTTGATGCCCTCGTAGTCCTCGAGTTCGCCCGGCCCGTCCGGGCCGGAGTCGCGTACCGCCTCCTCTTCGCGCTCGATCCGGTCGCGGTCGCCGACGAGGCGACCCCACAACTCCCGCAGTCCCATGTGCGGGATGCTACTCCCCTCGGCGCAGGAGCTTCACGTACCGGCCGACGATGTCGAAGCCGAGCCGCTCGTAGAGCCGCTGCGGCCAGTCCTCGGCGTCGGCGACGAGGAAGACGAAATCGGCTCCGGAGCGGCGTGCCTCGGCCGCCGCGCGGGTCACGACCGCCTTGGCATGGCCGCGGCCGCGGTGCTCGGGCAGCGTGGCGACGTCCTCCACCTGCGCGTCGCTGCCGTCCGTGTAGAGGTCGGCGTACGAGACGACGTCGCCCTGCGCAGACCTGGCGAACGAGCGCACCGTCACCCACCGCTCGAGCAGCGGCTTGAAGCCGAGCAGCTGCTCGGTGACGACGGGCGAGCTCCAGCTGTAGGTCGCCATCATCTGCGCGCGTGCGGCGCGGACGCCCTCGTGCCCGAGCTCGACGACGCCGTCGGCGGCAACGGGCTCCGGCTCGCGGAGCTGCACCATGACGACGTGCCGCTCGGGTTGCCAGGACGGCAGCGCGGCGGCGATGCACTCGCCCTCGTCCGCGTGGCGGAAGAGGAGCGCGCGGTGGTCCAGGCCGGCTGCGGAGAAGATGCGGTCGGCCTCGGCAACGAGCTCCTCGGGCGACGAGACAGGCCGGTCGACGTAGAGCAGGTTCGAGTCGTAGCGGAGCGGCAGCTCGGGCGTCAGCACCGCCGTCCCGAAGCGGAACGGCTGCTCGGCCGTCCCGCGCACGTCGCCGCGGCGCATGAACGCGAATGCGCGGTCGAGGTGGTCAGTCATCGCCCAGCCGCTCGGGGTGGCCGAGCTTGCCGAGCTCCGCGATGTCGCGCGGGAAGAAGAGCCCCACCGTCCAGTCGATGACAACGCGCAGCTTTCGCGAGAGCAGCGGCAGCTGGTACAGGTGGTACGACCGGGTGATCCACCAGCCGATGAAGCCGCGGAACGGGAAGCCGAAGACGTCCGCGATGCCGCGGTGCCGGCCGAGCGTCGCGACCTGGCCGAGCATGCGGTAGCGGTAGGGCTTCGGGTCGCCGGTCAGGTTCTTGACGAGCCGGCGGGCCTGGCGCAGCGCGTGCTGGCAGGTCGGTGGGTCGTATTCGCCCGGCGTCGCCTCGTTCGGGACGCGCGCGCAGTCGCCAAGCGACCAGACGTCGTCGTGGCCCTCGACGCGCAGCAGCTCGTCGACCTTGATCCGCCCGCGCTCGTCGAGCGGCAGGCCCCAGCTGTGGAGCGCCGGGGTGGGGCGGACTCCGGCCGTCCAGACGAGCGTGTTCGTGGGGATCCGCTCGCCGTCCGAGAGCGTCGCCGCATGGGCCTCGACCGATTCGAGGGTCGTGCTCACGCGGATGTCGACGCCGCGTCCGTCGAGCAGTCGCGCCGCGTACTCGCCGAGGCGCCGCGGGATCTCCGGGAGGATCTTGGGGGCCGCGTCGACGAGCACCCAGCGCTGTGTCACGCCGCGAAGCGTGGGGTAGTAGCGCAGCGCGTCGCGCACCATGTCGGAGAGCTCGGCGAGCGCCTCGACGCCCGCGTACCCGGCGCCGACGAAGACGTAGGTGAGGTTGGCCGCGACGGGCTGGTTGAGATCCGCCCGCGCGACCGCCTGCTCGAGCTGGTTGAGCACGTGGTTGCGGAGGTAAATCGCATCGGCGAGCCCCTTGAAGCCGAGCCCGTGGTCGGCCAGCCCGGGGATCGGCAGCGTCCGCGAGACAGCGCCGGCCGCGACGACGAGCTGGCGGTAGCGGACGGTGAAGCTCCCGTCGGCGACCTGGACGGTCACGCGCTTCGCAGCCGTGTCGACGGCGGTGGCCCGGCCGAGCAGGAGGTCGGCGTGGCGGCACATCTGCCGGATCGGGACGACGACGTGGCGCGGCTCGAGCGTCCCGGACGCGGCCTCTGGGAGGATCGGCGTGTAGAGCATGAAGTTCTCGGGGCTGACGATCGTGGCCCCGCGGCGCTTGAGCAGCTTGGCGACGTACGCGCCGGCAAAGCCGCCGCCGATGACGAGTGTTCCGCCGAGTGCCTCGCGCTCCATGGCCCGCTTCTACCATCGGCGCGTGATTCAAGTCTCAGTCATCGGCAGCGGCGCCGAGCACGCCGGCCGCGCCGCGGAGGTCGGCCAGCTGCTGGCGGCGCGCGGGGCGACGGTCGTGACCGGCGGCGGCGGCGAGGTCATGGCCGCCGCGGCGCGTGGGGCGAAAGCTGCCGGCGGGACGACGATCGCGATCCTCCCGGGAGAGACCCGCGCGGGCGCGAACGAGTGGAGCGATCACGTCGTCGCCACGGGGATCGGCCACGCCCGCAACCTGGCGGTCGTCGCCTCGGGCGACGCGGTGGTGGCCGTCGGCGGCTCGTGGGGGACGCTGGCCGAGATCGGGTTTGCGATGCGGCTCGGCCGACGCGTTGTCGTCCTCGAGGCGAGCTGGGAGCTCCCCGGCGTCGAGCGGGCCGGCTCAGCCGCCGAGGCGGTCGAGCTCGCCCTGCGCGACCTCGTCTAGGCGCCGCTCGAGGAACGCGCGCTCCACCGGGTTCGTCGCCAGCTCGAGTGCCCGGCGGTAGGAGTCCGCCGCCTCGGCGCCACGGCCGAGCCGGCGCAGGAGGTCGGCGCGCGTCGCGTGCAGGAGGTGGTAGCGCTCGAGCTCGTCGAGGCCGTCCAGGAGCGCGAGCCCGGTCTCGGGGCCGTCGGCCATCGCCACCGCAACGGCGCGGTTCAGCTCGACGACGGGGGACGGCTGCACGCGCGCGAGCTCGCCGTAGAGCGCGGCGATCTGCGGCCAGTCGGTCCGCTCGGCTGCCGGCGCCTCGGAATGCAGCGCCGCGATCGCCGCCTGCAGCTGGTACGGGCCGGGGCGACGGAGGCGCAGCGCGCGGTCGAGCACGCGTGTGCCCTCGGCGATCTCGGCGGCATTCCAGGCGCGGCGGTCCTGGTCGGCGAGCAGGACGAGCTCGCCGCCGGCACCCGTTCGCGCGGCGCGGCGCGAGTCTTGGAAGAGCAGCAGCGCGAGCAGGCCGAGCACCTCGGGCTCGTCGGGCATCAGAAGAGCGAGCAGCCGGCCGAGGCGGACGGCCTCGTCGCAGAGCTCGGCGCGGACGAGGGCCCCGCCGCCCGTTGCCGCGTAGCCCTCGTTGAAGATCAGGTAGACGACGGCGAGCACCACGCCGAGCCGCTCGGGCAGCAGATGATCGGGTGGCACACCGAACGGGATGCCGGCCTGGCGGATCTTCCGCTTCGCGCGAACCAGCCGCTGCGCCAGCGTCGGCTCGGGGACAAGGAAGGCGCGGGCGATCTCCGGCGTCTGCAACCCGCCGACGAGCCGCAGCGTCAGCGCAACCTGCGCGTCCGCCGCGAGGGCGGGATGGCAGCACGTGAACAGCAGCCCGAGGCGGTCGTCGGGGATCGTGCTCCTGTCGAGGTCGTCCGTCGTCGCCACCTCCTCGAGTCGCGCGAGCAGCTCCGTCTTGCGCTCGAGATTCCGTTCCCGCCGGATGCGGTCGATCGCGCGGTTCTTCGCCGTCGTGACGATCCACGCGCCGGGGTTGGCCGGCACGCCGTCGCGCGGCCAGCGCTCCAGCGCGATCGCGAACGCGTCCTGCACCGCGTCCTCGGCGCGGTCGATGTCGCCGAGCGTGCGCGCCAGGTAGGCAAGCGAGCGCCCCCACTCCTCGCGGAACGCGCGGGCGACCGCCTCTATCCGCCGGCCTCCCGTCCGACGAGCGGCCGGATCTCGATCGAGCCACGCGCCGCGATCGGTATGCGGGCGGCCATGTCGATCGCCTCGTCGAGGTCGCTGCACTCGACGAGGAAGAGCCCGCCGATGAGCTCCTTCGTCTCGGCGAAGGGGCCGTCCGTCACGATTGGCCGTCCGTCGTCGTAGCGCAGCGTCTGCGCGACGCGCGGGTCGTCGAGCTCGAGGCCCTCGACCGACGCCGCGTGCGCCTCGAGGTACCCGAAGAGCTCGATCCACTGCGGCATCACCTCGGCGCGGGCCTGCTCGATCTCCTCCGGCGTCATCGCGTACGCGCGCGTCGGATCGCTGTAGATGAGGAGCGCGTACTTCACGATTCGCTCCCGAAGACCGGCCGCACCTCGATGCCGCCCGCTGGCGGCAGCGCCTTCGCGAGCTCGACCGCCTCGTCGATCGAGCCGGCCTCGACGACGAAGATGCCGCCGAGCGCCTCGCGGGTCTCCGCATACGGCCCGTCGGTGACGAGCGTCCTGCCGTCCCGGACACGGACGGTGGTCGCGCTCGCCGTCGGGCCGAGCTCGCTCGCGCGAACGACCTCGGGCCGCCCGGCGACGGCCGCGTAGCGGTCGCGCCGTGCTCGCTGCTCCTCGTCGGGCAGGGCGTCCCAGCCGGTCTCGTCGCCGTGGATCATCAGCAGGAACTTCATCGCGCCTCCTCTGTCGGTCTCCATCATCCGACGAACGGCGCGGCCGTCAATCGACAGCGAGCATCGCGTCGAGCAGCGAGAGCGCGCCGGGCTTGTCGAGCGGCTCGTTCAGGTTCCCGCACTTCGGCGACTGCACGCACGACGGGCAGCCGTGCTCACAGGGGCAGCCGCGGATCATGCGCGCCGTGTCCGCGACCCAGTCGGGGAAGACGTCGTAGCCGCGCTCGGTGATGCCGACGCCACCGGCGTGGCCGTCGTAGACGAAGATCGTCGGCCGGCCGGTCTGGAAATGGATGTTCGTGGACAGGCCGCCGATGTCCCAGCGGTCGCACATCGCCCACAGCGGCAGCAGGGCGATCAGCGCGTGCTCGGCCGCGTGCAGGGTGCCGAGCAGGCGCGGCATCTGCTCGGAGCCATGCAGCTGCTGCGGCTCCGGCAGGAACCAGATCGCCTCCGTGTCGAACTGGGTGGGCGGCAGGTCGAGCGGCTCCAGGTCGATCGTCGAGCCGTCGCGTATCGCCTTCCGCTGGAAGGCGACCACCTGTTCGGTGACCGTCACGCGCCCGAAGAAGACGTCGCACCCGAGCGCGCGCGTCCGGCGCAGCTCCTCGCTGATCGCCGTCGTCGTCTCCTCTTTCGCCTGCGTGTAGTAGTCGCTCGCGTACGGCTGGACGAGCGCGGTGCGCGCGTCCAAGTCGAGCGCGGTAACGCGGTACGACTCGCCGGCGTGCAGGTAGATCGCGCCCTCGTGCACCGTCGAGTACGCACGCTCGCGCTCGGCGACGCCGAGCACGCAGCCGGTCTCCTCGTCGAGGATCGTGAACGGGTCCGGTGACGCGGAGCGGAGGCCGAAGCGGGCGGCCGGGTAGTCGCGGCCGTTCCAGACCCAGCCGGCCTTCGTGTGCTCGAGCTCCGGCAGGACGGCCGCCCGCTCGAGCGCGCGTGCGCCGAGGATCTCCGCGTCGCGCTCGTCGAGCGGCGCCTCGAAGGCGGCGGAGCGAACGTGGCCGTCGAGCACGCGGTCGTTCTCGTGGTCGAGGATCGCCGCCTCGACGCGGCGCCGCAGCAGCGTCTCCGGGTCGCGCATGAAGTACTGGTCGAGCGCGTCCTCACTCGCGACCATCACCGCCAGCCCGTGCCCGCGGCGTCCGGCTCGGCCCCACTGCTGGCGGAGGCTCGACATCGTCCCCGGGAAGCCGACGGAGATGACGGCGTCGAGCAGCCCGACGTCGATGCCGAGCTCGAGGGCGTCCGTGGCCGACACGCCGAGCAGGTCGCCCTCGACGAGCCGCCGCTCGATCTCGCGGCGCTGCGCCGGGGTGTAGCCCGCCCGGTACGGCGAGAGCCGCGTGGCGAGGCCGGCGTCGAGCCGGTCGGCGGTGAAGCGGTGCACGAGCTCGGCCGCCTTGCGGCTTTTCGCGAAGCAGAGCGTGCGCAGCCCCTGCTCGACGAGCCCAGCCATGAGGCGCGACGCCTCGCCGAGCGCGCTCGCCCGCAGCCCCAGCTCTGCGTCCGTGAGCGGCGGGTTCCACAGCGCGACGGTGCGCTCCGCGCGTGGCGCTCCGTCGTCGTAGATGACTTCCGCCTCGACGCCCGCGAGCGTCTGCGCGAGCTCCGCCGGGTTGGCGATCGTCGCGGACGCGAGCAGCAGCTGCGGCTCGGCGCCGTAGACCCGCGCCAGCCGGCGGAGACGCCGGAGGACGTTGCCGACGTGCGACCCGAAGACGCCGCGGTAGACGTGTGCCTCGTCGACGACGATGTAGCGCAGGTTCGCGAGCACGTCGCCCCAGCGGTCGTGGTGCGGCAGAACGCCGACGTGGAGCATGTCGGGGTTGGTGAGGATCACGTTCGCCCACTTGCGGATCTGCCAGCGGCGCTCGCCCGGCGTGTCCCCGTCGTAGATCGCGGCCCGGACGCGCGGCACGCCGAGCCCGGTGAGGCCGCGCAGCTGATCCTGCGCGAGCGCCTTCGTCGGGTAGAGGTAGAGCGCGCGCTGCTTCGGCTCGCGCGCGACCGCGTCGAGCACGGGCAGGTTGAACGCCAGCGTCTTACCGCTCGCGGTTCCGGTCGTGACGATGAAGTTCCGGCCATGCGTTGCGGCCAGCCACGCGTGCGCCTGGTGTGAGAACAGGCGGTCGATGCCCTGCGCGGCGAGCGCCTGCGCGACGCGGGGATGGAGCCCGGGAGGGAGGTCGACCAGCTCGGCCGTGCGCGCCGGCTCGAGGCCCAGGTAGGCGAGCTCGTCGTCCGCGCTCGCGAGGACGTCGTCCCACGGCGCGACATCGACGGCCATCCGTCGATGCTAGCTTGGGCCTACCGGGGTGCTCCGCTGCGCGGCGGGGCTGAGAACAGACCCGCGAACCTGATCGGGGTAATGCCCGCGAAGGGAGTGCTGTGGCTCCACGAGCATTGACGATCGCCGGCTCCGACTCGGGAGGTGGCGCCGGCATCCAGGCCGACCTGAAGGCATTCGCCCTCACCGGTTGCCACGGCATGAGCGCGATCGTCGCGCTGACGGCGCAGGACACGATGGGCGTCAACGGGACGCTCGAGGTGCCGGCCGAGTTCGTCGAGCTCCAGCTGGAGACGGTGTTCTCGGATCCGGGGGTCGACGCCGCGAAGACGGGGATGCTCTCGTCGCGCTCGGTCATCGAGACGGTGGCGGGGTTTCTCGAGGCGCATCCCGTGGCGCTCGTCGTCGACCCGGTGATGGTCTCGAGCTCCGGCGCGCAGCTGCTGCAGGAGGATGCAATCGACGTGCTCGTCGAACGGCTCTTCCCGCTGGCCACGGTCGTGACCCCGAACCTGATGGAGGCGCAGGTGCTCGCCGGCGGCGACGGCACGCGGCGCGAGCTGGCGGAGGCGATCCACGAGCGCGGCGCGGCCGCGGTGATCGTCACGGGCGGCCACGGCGATCCGGTCGACCATCTCTTCGACGGCCGTGCGAACCGGCACGACGAGATCGCTGTTCCGCGTCACCACGTCGCGGCGACACACGGCGCCGGCTGCACCCACTCGGCGGCCCTCACCGGGCTCCTGGCGCGCGGCCGCCCGCTCGGCGAAGCGGCGCTCCTGGCGGCCAGGGTTGCGTCGGAAGCCGTGCGCAACGGCCATCCCGAGCTGGGCCGGGGCGACGGTCCCGTCGACGTCCTTGCGAGCCTGGTGGCACTGCGGCCGTGAGCGCCGGCGCCGCCCTCGGCACGCTCCGCGAGCGCAAGCCGCTCGTGCATCAGATCACCAACTACGTGGTCATGAACGAGACCGCGAACGCGACGCTCGCGATCGGCGCGCTGCCCGTCATGGCGCACGCCCGCGAGGAGGTCGAGCAGATGGCCGCCGTCTCGGGCGCGCTCGTGCTGAACATCGGCACCCTCGAGCCGGCATGGGTGGAGGCGATGCTGCTGGCAGGCACGGCGGCGAACGCGGCCGGCGTGCCCGTCGTCCTCGACCCGGTCGGTGCCGGCGCGACCGACTACCGGACCGAGACCGCGCGCCGGATCGCCGGCGAGGTCGAGCTTGCAGTCGTCCGGGGCAACGCGGCCGAGATCGCCACGCTCGCCGGCCGGCAGGCGGAGATCCGCGGCGTCGAGAGTGTCGGCGCCGAGAGCAACGCGGAGCTCGCCCGCGCGGCGGCCCGCGCGCTCGGCTGCGTCGCGGCCGTCACGGGGCCTGTCGACCACGTCTCGGACGGCGAGGCGGTGAACGCCGTCGCGAACGGCCATCCGCTCCTCGCGTCGGTGAC
>JADMIO010823512.1_pt1 | contig 17533 bp, 7 predicted proteins | sample 8958161 | NCBI WGS metagenome assembly JADMIO01 (sample SAMN16585339, study PRJNA669376) | soil metagenome | isolation source: Crop rotation soil | place: USA: Cullars Rotation, Alabama | collected 2011
TTCTTGAATGAAGACCATATTATTCCAGGACTCAGGCCAAGCTCCGCCATTATATCGACAGGTGCCTGCTGCGGCGGTGAACATCCCTACCCAATCAATCTGCAGATAAGGTTGGCGCGTGGGGTGAACCAGCGGCGCGACTTTCTGATGATCGGGAATGACTGCGCTGGCTCGGATATTTCCAATGTTACCTCGCGCTATCGCCTTTTCCGGCATTACCACATGCAAAAGATGTTCTCCACAAGTGGCAGTCGAATAAAACATTTCTGCATCCGGACCGAAATCAAAGCCCCAGGTATTGCAAGAACTTGAAGCGACCTGTTCGACCGCCGAACCATCCGGCTTGAAACGGATCACTCCGTGCGTCACTCTCCCGAAATCGCGGGTGCCGTCACCGGACTTTGGATTTCCCGCGCTGTAGCCTATTGCGCTGTAGATCCAACCGTCATACCCCCAGCGCATATTATTGATAACGGCATGCGTATCGCCGGTTCCGAATCCGGTGTAAAGTTTCTCAACTTTGTCCGCCTTGCCATCCCCATCCGTATCACGCAGCCAAAGAATATCAGGGGCTTGTTCCACGATGACACCGTCCTTGTAGAAAACCATGGAAGTAACCAGTTCAAGTCCCTCGTAAAAAACGTGCTTTTTATCCATGCGCCCGTCCCCATTGGTGTCTTCCAGCCAGGATATTTTGTCCCGCGCCGCACGATGATCCTGGTTGGAGCCGGCATTTTCGGGGTTACGACTGCGCGCAGGAAAAATCGGTTGATCATTCTTGGTAATCGACCGTCCTCCGGGATATTCCGGCGTTTCAGCCACCCACAATTTCCCATCAGGTGACCAATCCAATGAGATCACTTTCTCGACTAACGGTTCGGATGCTACCAGGTTCAGATTAAAATCCGGATGAACAGTCAGCTTTGAGGCGGCTTTGTCAGGAGGTGTTGGACCACCGACAGGATATCGCAATGCCTCTTCAGAAATCTCCTCGGGTTTACAAAACTCATCGACGCTGCTGCGATGGCCGGCCCAGGCAATTCCACGCAATAAAATCGCTCGATAGTGGACGGTGTTGAATACGTCAAATTCGTGTCCGGGAATACTGACAAAGGCGCGGTACGGCTTGCTTCCTCCTTCCCAGGTTTGTTCGTAAGTCCATAATTGGGGAGCAAGAATGAACACGTTCTCAAAACTCGTGGCCAGGACCTGGACGTCGGGCGACATATCCATGTCGTAATAGATTTCATCCTTCCAATCGAAGTTCGAGATCCCCTTGGTTATCGGGTGCGTGGTATCTACAAAGTAAATCCCTACTTGTCCTTCGTACCATTTGGTTTTCTTCTCGCCGTCCAAACGCCAGGAACCGCCCTGAACTTTCTTGGCCCAGGCATTTTCGTTTGCGCTCACAACTCCATCGTGGATCACGACCAACCCACCTCCTCTTTGGAGGAACTTTTCGAAAAGAGCGCGTTGCTCCCCGACTATTTTCATCCCATCCTGCGCATAAATAATAACCACGTCCGTATTCTCAAGCTGGGCGGCCGAAGGAAACTCAAGTGCGCCGTCCACTTTCACACCTCGCTCACCGAGCAACTTTTTCCATTCTTCCAGAAACCGCGGATGATCATGTTGGTTTGGTCCATGCGTCTTGGCTCCCGCGCGAATGAACACTCGCAAAGGTTCCGCTGCTCCTGCGCTCCCGCTAATCAGTAGTGATAAGCCCAGCACCAGGACCAGAAACGCTATTGTTCTACGTGACATACAAGTGCTACTTTCGGATTTCGAATTTCGAGTTTCGGATTTCATATTGCTTTCAGGTGCAAACTGGCATCCCCTTCCTCATCCCTACCCATGGTTCTTCCCTGGAAACATCAACCAGGGCGGGTTCTGCAGCATCGGATGGGGCAAGAATGGCTAAAACGACCAGCGGTTCCTTAAATGAATTGTAAGTCCCATGCACTTCACCTTTAGGGATAACCGCGACATCACCCGGTTCTAAAATTCGATGTTCTCGACCTACCCATTGCTCCGCCTGCCCGGAAATAACATAAATTATCTCTTCCCGATTCGGATGAGTGTGGAACTGGTGCGCCCGGCCAGGCTCAATGTTTACCCGCACAAGGAGTAATTCACGATTCGGAACAATATCCGAGCGACAGAGCCATTCTTCAATGGCCCACGGTGATTTGCCTTTAACCATTTCAGAAGAAGTGACGAAGCGTCGCGTTTCGATGTTCATGTTTTCGATTAGTCTCAGGCGAAGGCGATTGCCCTTGGAGAGCCAAACACCGTTGTCCGCCATCTACAGGTTTCACAAAGAATCGTAAACGCGCAAAAGCCTCCAGGACAAGCTTTGAATTCAGAGAGGGAAATGAAAAATGGTAGCCTGACCATTTAATAACTGAATTTTTCAGAACCGCTTTCGTCAGAACTTCTTAGGGCAGTTTTAATTTGATTCGTTGCCTGATTCGTCCATCTTATGAGGGTCCCTTTATGAAGTTTCCTGGGCAGTCAGCGAATAGTGCGGTTCCACTCTGGTCCCGCCGCCGATTCCTGGCGCGCAATGCCATGGGTGTGGGAAGCGTTGCTCTGGCATGGCTGTTACGCGAGGAAAATCTTCTGGCAACCCCTCCCAGTATGCCACGAGGTCTGCAGTCGTTTGATCTCAAGCCTAAACCTCCCCTCCTCCGCCCACAGGCTCGGGCAATGATTTCTCTCTTCATGCACGGCGGCCCCAGTCATATCGATTTGTTCGATCCCAAGCCGGAACTCACGAAACGCAGCGGAGAGGACTACGCCGGTGAAATCAAATTCAGCTTTGTTGATCGCGCGACCAAAAAATTATTTGGCAGTCCATGGAAGTTCCAAAAGTACGGCCAGTGCGGAATGGAGGTTTCGGAGCTATTGCCGCATTTCTCCTCCATTGTGGATGATGTGACACTGATCCATTCAATGCACACTGATATCAATGGTCATGAACCATCGATCTGGTTTATGAACACAGGCAAATCACAACCCGGACGGCCTTCGCTCGGTTCCTGGTTGACTTATGGTTTGGGGTCGGAAAGTCAGAGCTTGCCTGCTTATGTCGTGCTCACCGATCCGGGAGGACATCCCGTGGATGGCGTGCGGAACTGGTCCAACGGTTGGATGCCTCCGCTTTTTCAAGGCACAGTCGTTCGCTCGAGCGAGCCGCGCATTCTGAACCTGGAACCCCCGTTGCACTTAAAGGGCGAACTGCAGGCAGACAATCTTGCTTTCCTGGCCCAATTGAATCGCGAACATCTTGCTCATCACCCCGGTGAAAGTGATCTCGAAGCGCGCATTGCCAGTTACGAACTCGCCGCTCGTATGCAAACCGCTGCGAAGGAAGCACTCGATATCTCCAGCGAGAGCGAGGCAACTAAAAAACTTTACGGTCTTGATGAACCTGCCACTCGCGAATATGGCGCTCGTTGTTTAATCGCTCGCCGACTCGTCGAGCGAGGCGTGCGCTTCGTCCAACTCTTCGTCAACGGCCAGATTTGGGACAACCACGAGAGCATCACAAAAAGCCTTGTCAATTGCTGCCGTAAAACCGATCAACCCTCAGCAGCTCTAGTTAAAGATCTCAAAGCCCGCGGCTTGCTCGATACCACCATTGTCCACTGGGGTGGCGAAATCGGTCGTTTGCCGGTAACAGAAAACCATGGCGCCGCGGAAAAAGCAGGGCGCGATCACAATGGCCAGGGCTTTAGCACTTGGGTCGCCGGTGGTGGTTTTAAAGGTGGCATGGTCTACGGTGAAACGGATGAATTTGGCCACAAAGCCGCCGTCAATCCCGTAAGTCCAAACGATTACCATGCAACACTTCTCCACCTGTTCGGCCTCGACCAGGCAAAGCTTCTTTATTTCCACAACGGACAGGAAGAGAGAATCACTGATAACAAGCCATGCCGCGTGGTGAAGGAGATTTTGCGCAACGCATGAGTCGGAGGATCCGTACTGAATCCCAAAGGGATTCTGTCACAAAGCCCAGGGTTGTCCCGCAAGGCGGGAAGCCACATCGGGAAATCAGCTTAACGAAACCCAACCCCAATGGGTTTGCGGCGCAACTATTCAAACTTGCCGAATGCCACGCGCCTGGAAACGCACTCGGATTAATCCCGATCCTCATTTTGTTGATTTCTTCTGATACATTCGGCGCACCTTCTTCTCCCATCTTCGAAAAAGACATCCGCCCCATCCTCAAGGCAAACTGTTTCGATTGTCACGGCGAGGGTGAGAAACTCCGAGGCGGCCTTGATTTGCGTTTGCGCCGTTTAATGCTCAAGGGCGGTGATGAAGGACCCGTCGTTGTCCCCGGCAAACCGGAAAAAAGTTTGCTCTTTAAAATGGTTCAGAGCGGCGAAATGCCCAAACGCGACAAAAAGTTAGCCGCGGAACAGATCGCGCTCATCAAAGACTGGATTGGCGGCGGCGCAAAAACCGCTCGCGCTGAACCCGTCGACATTGAAAAGATTGCAGGCGTCACTGATGAAGAACGTGCTTTCTGGTCCTTTCAGCCCATTCGCAATCCAGCCGTCCCTAACACAAAACCCAAAGACCGTGTTCGCACCCCCATCGATGCCTTCTTACTGAGCTCAATGGCCAAACAAAAACTCGGCTTCAGCCCTGATGCAGAGAAGATTACCCTGTTGCGGCGAGCCCATTTCGATCTTACCGGTCTGCCACCAACACCCGCAGAGGCAGAAGCGTTTCTCGCAGATAAAGGCTCCGATGCTTACGAAAAGCTCGTAGATCGCTTATTAAACTCGCCACATTACGGTGAACGCTGGGGTCGGCATTGGCTGGATATTGCGGGTTACGCCGACTCGGACGGCTATAGCGATGCCGATCCGCCCCGCGCTTATGCATATAAATATCGTGATTACGTTATTGGTTCCTTCAATTCCGACAAACCTTTTGACCAGTTCATCACTGAACAACTAGCGGGCGATGAATTGGCGGGCGCTGCGCGCGAAAATATGAAAACTGCGCTGGCGGCTGCGCACACACGCGAGTTGCTCATTGCCACCGGATTTCTCCGCATGGGTGCTGATGGCAGTGCCACTCCTGCAGTTACCGACTACGACGCCGTGCGCAACCAGGTTGTTGCGGACACCATAAAAATTGTTTCCACCTCGCTGCTCGGACTGTCCGTCGGCTGTGCCCAGTGCCATGATCATCGTTATGATCCGATTCCACAAACAGACTATTACCGACTCCGCGCCGTCATCGAGCCAGCATACGATCCAAAGAACTGGCTGACACCCCAGCAGCGTCTCGTTTCACTTTACACCGAAGCGGATCGAAAAGCGGCGACCGAAGTGGAAAGCGAAGCGAAGAAATTAGCCGATGAAAAAGCGGCCAAACAAAAACAATACGTCGAAGAAGCTTTAACGAAGCATTTAGAAAAGTTTGAACCGGAGTTGCGCGCCAAATTGCGTACGGCTTACGACACTCCTTCCGATAAACGATCACCGGAGCAAACCAAATTACTCGCCGACAATCCCAGCGTGAATATCACTCCCGGCGTCCTCTATCAATATAACCAAAAGGCAGCAGACGACCTGAAAGAAATGGAGAAGAAAATCGGTGAAATTCGAGAGCGCAAACCTGTCGAGGACTTCCTGAGCGTGCTCACGGAACCCGGAGGCACGCTCCCCGTTACCCACCGCTTTCATCGAGGCGATCCCTCACAACCAAAAGAGGCCATTTCGCCAGGTGCCCCAAGCGTATTATCGCCACGCGGCCAGCTCGTTGCGTTTCCAGACAAAAATCCAACTCTTCCCACCAGCGGCCGGCGACTGGCATTTGCTCGCTGGCTGACCAGCGGCACAAATCCTCTCGTCACGCGAGTTCTCGTGAATCGCGTTTGGATGCATCATTTTGGTCGCGGCCTTGTCGGCACGCCCTCTGACTTTGGAGTGATGGGCGAGCGACCAACCCATCCGGAATTGCTCGACTGGCTGGCCACCGATTTTGTCGAGCACGGTTGGCGTCTGAAACGTTTGCATAAAATGATCATGACCTCGACCGCCTACCGCCAATCTTCCCTGCGCAATTCCACCGGCGATCAGCATGATCTCGAGAATCGTCTCTATTGGCGCAAACCTGTCCAACGCCTCGATGCCGAAGTGATCAGAGATTCGATTCTCGCAACCAGCGGCGCCTTGAACAACGGAATGTTTGGCCCACCGATACCTGTGCGTCCCGATGTCCATGGCCAAATCGTCGTCGGTCTCGACAAAACTTCCGGCGATAACAAAATGCCAGTCGAAGTTCCGCTCAATGGAGAAGAGTTCCGGCGCAGTATCTATATCGAAGTGCGCCGCAGTCGTCCCCTGGCAATGTTGCACGCGTTCGATGAACCGGTCATGGAAGTCAATTGCGAACGCCGCCAATCTTCCACGGTTCCGACACAATCGCTCATGCTGATGAACAGCAAGTTCATCCTCGACCAGGCTGCCCGATTTGCGGAACGATTGAAAAAGGACGTAGGCGAAGACCGCTCCCGCCAGATTGCTCGCGCCTGGCAATTAGCCTTTACACGCCCTCCCACCGAAACCGAGTCTCGTGAAGCACTTGATTTCCTCTCCAGACAAGAGGAACAAATCAAAAAGATTTCTGAAAAAATAATCGCTGAAAAAAAGGACGAAAAAGATAAAAAAGGAGCCAAAGCAGAAAAAACGCAGGATACACCAAAGCTCACTCCTGAAGTACAAGCCCTGACCGACCTTTGCCAGGCATTACTCAGCGCAAACGAATTTCTTTACGTGGATTAGCCTTCCGACGTGTCCGACCTGTCCGATTCGTGGGACTTCCTTTCCCCAGCTCTTCAAAGAATTCGGCTTGAATTTTCTGATAGTTTAATGCCTCATACTCCTAGTTCCAAAGCTGCTGCCATCCTTTTACGAAACTATCCTGGAAACTCGGTTCCATTATGCGAAAATCCCCCTGCTTTACTTCCCTGTTGGTCTCAGCGGCCACCTTCCTGACTTCTATCGCGTTGGGCAGCGGCCCGACGTTCATTAGCGGTAACCAGTCCGGAACCTTATACCTGACCAACAGTCCCTATGTCGTCACATCCGATATCGTCGTCCCCTTCGGACAGACGCTTGTCATTGAAGCCGGAGTCGAGGTTCAATTTACCAATGCTTTCATTGGCGCGTTTGTCGATGGAACGTTGATTGCCCGCGGGACCATTGCCAACCCAATTCTTTTTACCTCTGACAAGCTCACGAAGCAGCCCGGCCAATGGAAAGTCCTTTGCTTTCGTGCGGGTGCCAACTCGGTTTTGGAGAATTGCATCATCGAATGCGGCGCGGGTCTGAACAGTGGCTTCGTGGAAAATGTTCGAGTGGAAACTTTCGTAGCCCCCTTTTTCACCAATTGCATCAGCCGCCTTGCGGGTGGGAATGGCTTGACGGTGTACGGAGGCGACCCGGTGATACAGAACTGCGTCTTTACCAACAACAACAACCTTGCGATTGCGGTGCGTGGAGACTCACTACCCATTTTGCAAGGCAATAGTGCCTCCGCTAATGGGCGAAACGCCATTGGCATCTTCGGATATTACATCACTCGTACGGGCACCTGGCTCCGGAATGATATCCCCTACACCATATACGAAGAAGCTTTGGTGAATGAGGGAGTTACCCTCACCATCGAGCCTGGCACAGTCATTCAATTCGAACGGCCCTTTGACGGTCTGTACGTTGCAGGGACGTTAATTGCCCGAGGAACGGAAGCCAATCCAATCCTGTTTACTTCCGATGACGTTGTTAAAGAACCCGGTCAATGGCGCGCCATCACGTTTCGGTCAACCGCCGGGACCAACAGTGTCATGGAAAACTGCATCGTCGAAGGCGCGGCGTCGACTGCGGGCGGCTATAACGCCAATATCGCTTTTGAAAGCCCGATAGCGTCCATTCTTATTACGAATTGCATTATTCGCGACAGCTTCGCTAATGGCATTACTATTCTCGGCTCAGATCCGCGTGTGCTTTCTTGCACGTTCACCAATAACGGCGCCACCAATAACGGCTTGGCCATCGCGATGCGGGGCGATTGTCTGCCAACATTTCGCAACAATACAGCGCTCGGCAATGGTAGGAACGCGATTGGAATCTTTGGTTATAATATCAGCCGCACAGGCACCTGGGTTCGGGACAATATTCCTTATACAATTTATGAGGAAGCCCTGGTCAATAATAGCGTCACGCTAACAATTGAGCCGGGCACAGTAGTTCAGTTCGAGCGAGTTTTTGATGGATTATATGTCGATGGAACTCTCGTGGCGCGAGGAACAGCAGGCAATCCCATCTTGTTCACGTCCGATGAGCCCGTGAAACAACCCGGCCAATGGCGCGCCATCAGGTTTCGGTCAACCGCCGGGACCAACAGTGTCATGGAAAACTGTATCGTCGAATGCGCGGCGTCGACTGCGGGCGGCGTTAACGCGAACATCATTTTTGAAAGCCCGATAGCATCCATTCTCATTACCAACTGCATTATTCGCGACAGCCTCACTCATGGCATTACGATTCTCAGCTCAGACCCGCGTGTGCTTGGTTGCACCTTCACTAATAATGGCCCCACCAACAATGGCTTGGCCATCGCGATGAAAGGCGACTGCCTCCCGGTGTTTCGCAACAATACCGCGCTCGGCAATGGGAGGAATGCCATCGGCATTTTTGGTTATTACATCACCCGTACGGGCACCTGGGTTCGGGACAATATTCCTTACACGATCTATGAGGAAGCCCTGGTCAATAATGGTGTCACGCTAACAATTGAGCCCGGCATAGTGCTCCAATTCGAGCGCACCTTTGATGGATTGTACGTCGAGGGCACGCTCGTAGCCCGAGGAACGGAAGCCAATCCAATCCTGTTCACATCCGACGATCCCGCCAAACAACCCGGCCAATGGCGGACACTCCAATTTCGTTCGACGGCGGGGGGCAGCAGCGTCATGGAAAACTGCATCATCGAGTACGGCGCATCCGCCGCGGGAGGGTTTAACGGAAGTTTGCAATTCGACACTGCTCCGCCCATTTTGATCACCAACTGCACCATTCGGAATAGCACCTTGGATGGCATATTTTGCAATAGCTCTTCACCTTTGATTCGCGGCTGTCGCATCAATGATAATACCAGGGATGGCATCCGCGCCGTCAACGGCTCAAGCCCTGTCGTGAGCGGAAGCGTGCTTTCGGGAAACGTCGGCTTTGGTGTGAATAACCTGGATACCACTCGAATCATCAACGCCGAAGGAAACTATTGGGGTCATCCAACCGGTCCATTGGACAATTCCAATGTCGACGGCCTCGGGCTTTCAAACCCAGGCGGCCTCGGCGATAAAGTCAGCGAATACGTCGATTGGAGTCCATTCCTGAATACCGCACCTACCAACAGCGAACCTCCGGTATCCTTGATGATTTCGATAGCCGACAGCAGCCAGATCACCATCTCCTGGCCCTCTGCCGCAACTGGCTATTCCCTCCAAAGCGTCACAGATCTATCCGTCGGAACGAACTCCTGGTCCAAAGTCACGAATGTTCCCATTTTGATTACTGACCAATTCACGGTCACTCAGGACGTAACCGGCCTGAGCAAGTTCTATCGGCTGATCAAATAGTATAAGCCGTGAAACCAAATCCTTTTGGTTAAGGACCTCCCACTCGCCCCCTGACGAACTCATTACTTTGCGTCACTCGCTAGACATTCGATTCTGTTCACCCTACGATTGCGAAAAACGCACCAGATGAAATGTCCGTCTCAGTCGCAAATTCTCCCCTGAACTTGAACCGCGCGCTAATTCATCTGCTGATCTTTAGTTGTATTTGTTCCATTCAAACAAATGCGGCCGAGAATGAAAAAGCAGCTCTCGATCTGACCACGCTTCCACCCGCAGCCACAAATCTGACCGATTTTGCAAAAGACATTCAGCCGCTTTTCGAGGACAAATGCCTGAAGTGCCACGGAACTGAAAAACAGAAAGGCGGTCTGCGTCTCGACTCAAAGGCTGCCGCATTCAAAGGGGGCGATGAAGGCAAGGTCATTGTTCCAGGCAAAAGCAGCGAAAGCCGGCTCGTTCATTTGGTCGCCGGATTGGACAAAGAGCTGATCATGCCACCTAAAGGGGAACGGCTCACGCCGCAGGAAGTGGGCTTGCTTCGAGCCTGGATCGATCAAGGAGCAAATTGGCCGGAAGCAGTGATGCGCCACCAGAGCACTCACTGGTCATCGCAGCCGCTGAAAGCCCCAGTCATACCGAATGTGGCCAATTACCTCTCCCCCATAGATGCCTTTATTGCTGCCCGACTGGCGACGAATGCAATGGCACTTTCACCGCCGGCTGACCGCGCGACACTGATTCGGCGATTGAGCTTTGATTTGATCGGCCTGCCACCCTCACCACAGGAGATTGACGAGTTCGTTCAGAACAAATCCCCGAAAGCATACGAAGAACTGGTCGAACGTTTACTGGCCTCGCCACATTACGGCGAGCGATGGGGCCGGCATTGGCTGGATGTCGCGCGCTACACGGAAAGCCAGGGGTTCGAATACGATCGGCTGCGCGATAATGCATGGCATTATCGTGATTATGTCATAAAAAGTTTCAATAACGACAAACCCTACGATCGGTTCATGAAGGAACAGATTGCCGGAGACGTTTTGGAACCTGTAACGACCGAGGGCATTATCGGCGCCAGCCTGCTGGTCTGCGGAGCCTGGGATGAAGCAGGAAACAACCAGGCAAACGCCACCCAAAAAGCAATCACACGCGAAGAGGAAATGGAAGACATGATTAGTGTCGTGGGCCAAACCTTTCTTGGTCTGACGATCAATTGTGCCCGCTGCCATTCGCACAAATTTGATCCCATTCCCCAGGAGGAATATTACCGTATTAAGGCTGTGTTCGACGGTGTAAAGCATGGCGAGCGGCCCATTGCTGCTCCCTCCGAAATCAAAAAGCATGATGAAGAAGTAGCGGTCCTGAAGAAAGAAATCTCAGCAATGGAAAGCCAGATCGCACAACTCGAGCGTGAAGGTGGGAAGCGTGCGGCACTGAAACAATCTCCCGATGCCGCTGAACCCGGGCCTGCACCTTTCCGTGAGTCAGAAAGCATCGAGAATCTCACCCCGACTGAATACGCGGAGCGCGACCGCGGACTTGCCCAACTGAAACAGTTACGCAAAGACCTCGAGGCCATCAAACCGTTGCCGGTCAGCTACACGGGTACGAGGGTTCAGCCTGCACCTACGCATAAACTGAAACGTGGTGACGTGAAGTCCCCTGAGGACGTTGTGACACCGGCCGGTTTGTCCGCGATTCTGGAAGTGGATCCTGAGTTTGGTCTCAAGGCAGACGCTCCGGAAGGAGAGCGTCGTTTGAAATTCGCCGAATGGTTGGCCAGCCCACACAACCCACTCCCCGCTCGTGTCATGGTGAACCGAATCTGGCATCTTCATTTTGGCCAGGGCCTCGTCTCCACCCCAAATGATTTCGGTGTGAGCGGCGCCCGGCCCACTCATCCCGAATTGCTTGACTGGCTGTCAGTAAAATTCATCGAGAGCGGTTGGAGCATCAAAGCCGTGCACCGGTTGATCGTGAACTCTGCAACCTACCAGCAGAGCTCACACGCGAATACCTCTGCGATACGTATCGACGGCGACAATACACTTTTGTGGCGTTTCCCACCCCACCGTCTCGAAGCTGAGACCGTACGGGACGCCGTCCTTGCAGTAAGCGGACAACTCAATCCAGCTATCGGTGGCCCGAGTTTCCGCCCGTTTGATGCGCTGAAATTTCCAGCGAATGCCTATGTGCCAGTGGACAAGATTGGCCCTGAGTTCAATCGGCGAACCGTTTATCGTATGAACGTGAACTCAGGCAAGGAACCGCTTCTGGACTCGTTTGATTGTCCTGACCCCTCGGTAAAAACTCCACGGCGCGGGGTAACCACGACGCCATTGCAGGCGCTTGCATTAATGAACAATTCCTTCCTGCAGCGAAATGCTGGAGATTTGGCCAAGAGAGCGTTGAAGGAATCCGAGAACGATTTGCCACGCGCGATTCAAACCGCCTACCGCCTCACTTTAGGGCGCACGGCCACCGAAGACGAATCGAAACGCGCCCTCGCCGCCGCGCGAGACCGCAGCCTCACGAATGTGTGCTGGGCTTTGCTGAACTCGACCGAATTTATTTATGTACGCTGATTCTGTAGCGGCAGGCATCCTGCCTGCCGTGGAGCCGGGCATCCTGCCCGGCGGAAAGTCGCCGGAGTACTCTATCATTTCCCGGGCGGCGAGACGCACGCCCCCCACGGCAGGCGGAACGCACACCGCCACACATCGCTGCCGCCGAATCCAGCTTAGTTTCACCTCTTATGTCCCATAAACCGTTCCATACCCCCCACACCCCTCCTCTCCTTTCGCGCAGGCATTTTCTCTCGACCTCTGCCGCGGGTCTTGGCGGCGTGGCCCTCGCCTGGCTGCTGAGTAACGATCAGGCGCGTGGCGTATCCCCCTCCTATTCTACACGCCAACCGCACTTCCCACCAAAAGCCAAACGCGTTGTGCAGGTATTTTGTTGCGGCGGCGTTAGCCATATCGACACGTTTGACTACAAACCCGTCCTCGAACGGTTGCATGGCAAGACCCTCGAAGGAAAAGGCGAAAACCTGGGCTTCTTTGGCCAGCCAGGGAAAGTGATGAAGAGTGTTTATGAATTCCGGCAACATGGACAGAGCGGCGCATGGGTGAGCAGCCTCCTGCCTCACCTCGCGAGTTGTGTCGATGACCTCTGCTTCATCCACTCCATGTTCGCGCGCAGCAATAATCATACGCCCGCAACATTCCAGATGAACAGCGGGTTTACCATGAACGGTTTTCCCAGCATGGGCGCCTGGTTGAGCTACGGTCTGGGAACCGAAAATGAAAATTTGCCCGCGTTCGTGGTGCTGCCCGATCCGCGTGGGTTAATCGCCGGCGGCTCGATCAACTGGACCTCCGGGTTCCTGCCCGCAAACCACCAGGGTGTCCCATTTCGAACCAACTCGCGCGAGCCGATCGTCGACTTGAATACGCCCTCTAATATTTCCGCTTCCGCCCGCTCTGCTGACATGGCTCTACTCGCGGCCATGAATCGCGATTTCGCTGAAGCACATGTCGAGGACAGTGCATTCGCGGCGCGATTGCGTTCCTATGAATTGGCGGCACACATGCAAACCAGCATCCCCGAGGCAACCAATCTCGACAGTGAACCCGAAGCAATCAAAAAACTCTACGGCCTGGACGAGGAAGCGAACAAAGGTTTCGCGCGAAATTGTCTTATGGCTCGGCGCCTGTTGGAGCGTGGCGTGCGGTTCGTTCAGATCTTCAACGGCGGCGCATTCGGTAGCCCACGTATCAACTGGGATGGCCACGAAAACCTAAAGGAAAACCACGACAACCAGGCCGCCACAATGGACAAACCTGTCGCCGCTCTCATTCAGGACCTTAAACAACGCGGTATGTTCGAAGACACGCTTTTTATTTGGGCAACCGAGTTCGGTCGTGGACCTGCAACGCAAGGGATTGATTCACCGGGTCGCGATCATCATCCGACTGCGTTCACCTGTTTCCTCGCTGGAGCCGGAGTGAAGAAAGGTTTTCATTATGGCCAGTCGGACGAAGTCGGCTACTTCGTGACCGAAAACAAAGTGACCATTCCCGATTTCCACGCCACCATCCTTCACTTGCTCGGTCTCAATCACGAGAAACTCACATTCTATCACAACGGCATCAACCGCCGCCTGACGGACGTCCACGGAAAAGTAATCGATGGAATTTTAGCCTGAAACGGCCCAGGCTTCGGATTTCGGATTTCGAACTTCGGATTTTTGGTCACCCTCCTCCTCTCGGCCAAAACCGTACCAAAAATCGTTGCGGGGAATGGATTAGAATCTCCTTCAGCAACGCTTCCATGCTCGCGGCCTCGGGTTCATCCAGCTTGCGGATAAAATAAAGTGTTCCCACGTAAACAGCAGACGCTGCCGCAAAAAAGATCGTAAAACGATTCCAGTTGAGCCCAAGCCAATGGTGCGAACGTGCCCCTACAGCATCGATCAAAAGACCCCAGGCAACTGGAGCGATCCCCAGAGTCACATTGCCAACCACGGAGTAAATAGCGAAAAAGTGGTTTCTGCCCATCACCGGAATAACAGCCATCGCCAAACGCGTATTGGACATCTGCACTAGCGCAGCCAGAAGCCCCATGCAGAATTGCAGCACCAGGATCAGGGACAATTTCAAGGCAAACATACCTCCGGCAAGCAATATCCACCCCATCAAAACAACAACCCACGAAACAAATGAAAACGTGAGCACCGGCTTGCTTCCCAGCCGATCCAATCTCGCCCCTAAAATCCACAGAGAACTAAGGCCGCCCAAAAATGAAATCGAGCTGACCAGGAGAATCCTGCTCTCGCTCATACCCGCAGCCTTCAAAAATGCAACACTGAATGCGGTCAACCCGCCATAAGCCACGGACCAACCCACCACAGCAATCAGCAGTTTTTTGAATGGCGGAAAAGCAGCCATTTCGAGCCACGGCACTCGTCCTCTGGACGCGCGTTCTTCATCAGTCATTTCGGCATCTGGAATGCGTTTGAGAAAGCTAAGACTGACCACTCCCATGAGCGCACTGAAACAAAACAGGACCGCAAATTGCCAGGCTCGCGTAGGCCCAGCGAGAGAAACTGCCGCTATGAGAAATGTCACATAACTGCCTAAATTTTGAACCGCGGCATCACGAGCCAGGTATTTGCCACGCAAACTAGTTGGCACCAGCACAGTAATCCACGGGAGCCAGGCACAACTTGAAATTCCTCGCGACAAATTAAAACAGAAAAGTAGCACGAGGATAAGCGCCAACCGGTTGCCCGCGTTCAAAAAGCTTGCGGTCAGCGGCACAAACGCAATCGCAAAAATAAACATCACCCGAATTCCCCATCCCGCATACACGAAACGTTTGAAACCGAACTGAGGAAGATAACTGGCCGCCGGAATTTGAAAAATAACCAGAAGCGGCATCATGCCGGCAATGATACCGAGGACCGTGGCACTCGCCCCGAGCGTCTTGGCATAGAGAACCATCGGACTCCCCAGGACAAGCTGGAACGAGAGCGCGTTGAACATTGAAAACAGAAAGGCGTTGTGCAACCCGACCGGGAAAGATTCAGCAGCCGGTGGAGTCAGAACCTCAGTTCGCTGCACGTCCATGCGCCTGACCTTAAGCGATTCGAGCGAGTGATTCAACGGCACTCACATTCCCGCGAAATCATTAGCAGATTCGGGCAAGCGAAACGGAATGATGTTCACAAATCATGTCCAAAAACGGAGCACACTGTATAACTTATGTGCGAAAGCACATTCTGTAACTACACGGAAGCAAAAATACCACGTGACTACCTTGACATAGCCCATCCTACAGCGCAATATACTGCGCCATAAGCCCCGCTATGAAGCGTGAGAAATGTCTGTTGTACACGGCACATGGCGCAGCCACTGCCTCCGATCCGCGAGCGTTTTCTATCAACTGAGATTGTTCCGTTATTAGTCGTCGTATGAAAGCCTGTTTGAGAAGTTCCCCGCAGGGAATCGCTTTGTCTTGCGCACTCTGCGCAGCCCTGTTCTTAGCAACATCTGCGTTCTCCCAAAAGATCGACCAGAACGCAAACTCCATGAGCGATGTCTGGGAACAAATTTATGGCGCCGCCGGACTGGATCCAAACGCGGATGCAGACGGAGACGGCGTTTCCAACGCGCTTGAGGCACTTGGAGGAACCGACCCATTTGATCCCAATTCATTTCCAAGAATTACTGTGGGCACTTATCAAAGTAATAGCTTTTCAGTCACGATCGCATGTTCCCGCGGAAAGAGATACGAACTGCAAAGCAAGCAACCGCTCGCCACCGGCCCTCTCACGAATTGGGTTCCGGAAGTAAGCCAGGTCGCAAGGAATGGCTCGGTCATTACTTTGAACGCGCCGATTGGTCCGGCGATTAAGCTATTCAGGATTGCCGTTTCAGATGTCGATTCAGATGGGGATGGCGTCAATGATTGGGAAGAATACCAGTTAGGTCTCGATCCCACCCGCAACACAAGCAACAATCAACTGGACGACTTGGGCCAGCCGATCAGTGATTACAATTATGCCATCAACCGATTGGCTTCTCAAAATGTAGTGACCATCACAGCGACCGATCCGACTTGTGTGGAACCGGACGCTGGCCAATTCGCTCAGGATTTTGGTCAATTTACCGTTACTCGCGGAGGTTTTCCTCTCAACTTGTTGATCGTAAATCTGACCGTTGGAAGTTCGGGCACCGGCTTTGCCACCGAAACTGTAGATCATGCTTTCATTTCCCGAACGGTTTCCCTGCCCCCTGGTGTCAATTCGGCGCCGATCGACGTCGTACCCCTGGCTAACGTTAATTTGCTAAGCCCGGTTGTTGCCAAGGTCACCCTCATGCCTGGCACTGGCTATACGCTGGGTAACCCCAACAATGCCAGTGTCGTCATTTATCCTTCACAGACTCCCAAGGGAACAGGTTTAACCGGCCAATATTATACCAATGCAAATTCAACCTATTCCAACGCAGCAAACTTTAATCTCGCAAATCTCAAGGCGACTCGAACCGACACCAACATAAATTTTGTTTGGAATTCCACAAATCCACCTCCGACCGGAAATACAAATTACTTTTGCGTGCGCTGGACGGGACAGGTGCAGCCGCAATATTCCGAAACATACTTCTTTGTCGCCAACACGGACGACGGCGTAAAGTTATGGGTCAATGACCAGCTCCTGATCGATAGCTGGATAACTAAAAGCGCCAGTGATCTGACCGGTTCGATTAATCTCAAAGCCGGAGTGCGTTACAACTTCAGGATGGAATACTTCCAAATCACCTCCAGTTCCTCCGCCCGTCTTTCCTGGTACAGCGCCAGCCAGGCAAAACAGTTGATTCCCAGCAGCCGCCTTTATCCTTCCAGCGCGCCAGCGCCCTCGTCCTTGATCAATCCTTTGACCGCAGTCGCATTTTTGAATCAGCCGTTTAGCTTTACAGTTGCCGGCGCGAATACTCCGACAAGTCTGAATGCGTCTCCACTTCCTCCTGGATTGAATTTCAACGCTGCCAATGGTTTATTGAGCGGCACGCCAACTCTCGCCGGAGATTTTCAAATCATGCTCACCTCGAGCAACTCTGTCGGCGCAGGCGCTTCTGTTCTTTATCTGAAAGTCATCGATACCGGTAACTCCGTTGTTCGAGAAGTGTGGCTCAATGCACCCGGCACAAATGTTTCAGATATCCCCCTCCAACTCCCAGCGTCCCTCAGCAATACGATCGGCACCCTCGAAGGCATCACCAACTACGGCACTAATTACGGTGAGCGCATTCGCGGATATTTCACCGCGCCGGCCACAGCAAATTATTATTTCTGGATTGGGGAAAG
>JADMIO011302013.1_pt1 | contig 17533 bp, 19 predicted proteins | sample 8958161 | NCBI WGS metagenome assembly JADMIO01 (sample SAMN16585339, study PRJNA669376) | soil metagenome | isolation source: Crop rotation soil | place: USA: Cullars Rotation, Alabama | collected 2011
CGCGCACCGCCGTCATGGCGATCTATGAGGGACGCAAGCGCGGCATGGCTATCTGATCCGTGGAGAACCTCCATGCGGGAAAGCGCCTTCGCCACTCTCCGGGCCATCCCGATCAGGCTGCCGGATTTTCTCGAGGCGTTGCTCTCCGCCGGCACCGCCGGCTACCCGCCGAGCCGCCGCCGCGGCCTGATCATCGCCAACGTCACCGGCTATCTCGCGGCAATCTCCTCGCTGACCTACGCGGCCACCTATGCGGCCCATGATTTCGCCGGCCTCCAACCGCTCGTCATCGGCAACATCCTCTCCGCCATCTGCACCGCCGCAGTCCCGCTTCTCCATCGCTTCGGCCTGAGCGCCGCCGCCCTGTGGCTGACCGCGGTGCTGTTCTCGACCATGCTCTATTTCATCGCCTTTCTCGGCCGCGATTCCGGCATCCAGCTCAATTATATCGGTGCTGCCGCCGTCACCCTCGCGGTGCTCGGCGTCGAGCGCCTGCCGCTCGCCATCGTCATCGCGGTGATCGCCCTCCTCTGCCATCTCGCCGGCTGGTTCCTGTTCCCGCCCGAGCGGGCCCTCGTCATCGAGGACGACTGGTTCCTCGACCAGCTCTATGCCAACTCCGCCATGTCGATCATGGCGATCATCTTCCTGATCGTGTTCTACGGCTTCCGCCTCGCCTATCTGGCCGAGCAGCGGATGGACGCGCTGCTCCACAAGATGATGCCGGGTGCGATCGTCCAGCGGCTGAAGGAGAATCCGCAGGAAACCATCGCCGATTCCTATGACGCAGCGACCATCCTGTTCGCCGATCTCAAGGGCTTCACCCCGCTCTCCACCGAGCTCGGTCCCGCCCGCATCGTCCGTTTGCTCGACGAGCTCTTCACCGCCTTCGACCGCGAGGCCATCGCCCTCGGCATGATCCAGATCAAGACCATCGGCGACGCCTATATGGCGGTGGCCGGCCTGCCGGCGCCGCGCCCCGACCACGCCGAGGCGGCGATCCGCCTCGCCTGCGCGCTCGTCAGGACGGCCAAGCGGGTCGGCCGCCGCCACGGCCTCGACCTCGGCATCCGGATCGGCATCGCCTCGGGCCCGGTGATGGCCGGCGTGATCGGCCAGGCCAAGGTGACCTATGACGTCTGGGGCGACACCGTCAATCTCGCCGCCCGGCTCGAAGCCTATGGCGAGCCGGACCGCATCCATGTCAGCGCCGGCACCCGTGCCGCGCTAGCAGCGACGCACGCCTTCACGCCGCCCGTCATCGTCGACCTCAAAGGCATCGGCGAGGTCGAATGCTCGTTCCTCGAATTCGAGGCTTGAGCATCGGTGACTGACTTCAGACTTTAGACCCTTGGTGTAAGATGAGCAGTTCCAAAACGCTCTTGCCATGCTTGTTCTTGGCACCGGGATTGCCTCCACGTGCGGCAAGCCGCAGGAAGATCTCCCGATCGAAGAGCTTTGACGCGCAATAATCGTGAAGCGGCGTCTGGTCGTCGCCGCCCGGGGCATTGAGATCGAATAGGCTGATAAGTTGGTCGAAGGCTTTTCTGGTGCCATCGGGCTTGCGCGCATAGACTTCCCCGAGAACAAGGATCCGGGTCAATTCGCGGTCCTCGGACAAGATTTTACCGAGCAAGGTTTTCCCCTCGATCACGACATCGGTCGCTACCCCGCGCGTAAGCAAAATTTGAAAGAGATCGTGTCGACGTTTTCCATAAGCGACTGCCAGAGGCGAGATGCCGTCGATCAGACGCGGGATTGGCGCTCCGGCGTTGATCAGAAGCTCGACAAGCTTGGATTCCCAGTCGCGCTTGATGGCGACACCGACGATCGTCTGTGCTTCTTCACCGCGGCCGACGACGACACGAATGTCGGCGTTCATCTCGATAAGCGTCTTCAAGAAATGGTCCGGAAGGTCATGCTTGATGCCATAGGCCAGAAGCGACAGTTCTTCCCCATCCTCTGTAACAAACCTCGCCGGATTCATCACTTTCTTCGCAATGAGCTGAGCGATGATGTCAACCCGTTTCTCTGACAACATCAGGGCGAAGTCGTTCTCCGTCAACTTCACCTGGGCCTTTACCAGCCCCTCGATGCATGCGGTAATATCCTGCTCTTGTGCCTGGCTTTGGATCAGGCCAAGCCAAGTGTGCCCTGACTTTTGAGTCTTCTCCGCGATAAGTCGAAGAGTGTGTTTGATGGATGCAGTCTTGCATTTCCGGGCAGCGTTGACCTGCCGCTGCAGTTCCTCGGGCAGTGGCGCCTCGTCGACTTCCTGCCTCACCTCCTTTTCGACAATTTTCCACTGATGAACGCTCAAGCCTCTTGCCTTCATCGTCAGAACGACAGCCTTGATGATCAACGTCTCGCGCTTGTCCCATAGCGCGTCGAGCTTCTGATCCCTTTGTTCAAGGGTGCAGGCGCCGCCTGCGGGGAGGTGAGCGAGCAATTCGATGCGAGCCCCCAGGCGTGCTGCCTCTTGGATAGCGCGATCCCGGTGATGCCAATTGGCGAGCACTTCATGACCGGTCAACTCGCGAGCAGCGCCGAAAGCGATCTGCTCTGGCGACCGCATCGTCCCATCGCCGGACGGCCATGGCGGCCGTAAAGCCGAAGGCGAGTAAGGTTGAAGACGATCGGACATGATTTCCCCCAAACGCGACCGAACGGAGCCGATCGCTGCTTCTAACAGAGTTTATGGGAAACCCCTGTGCCGATCGGCACAGCAGTCCGCAATTTATTCGCTAAGCATCCTTCCGCGACAGCCAGCTCAGCACCAGCGGCACCCACCACGGATTGCCGCCATAGAGCGGATGCGTCGGGAACGGCCGGTCGGCGAACACCGAGGGCGGATCGTTGCGCCGCAGGATGCGGTGCGCCGCCTTGATGCCGAACCAGGTGCCCATCGGCACGCCGGCGAAGCAATAGCCGAGCGCATAATGGATGCCCTGGTGGCTGCCGAGATGCGGATACATGTCGAACGTCCCGGCGCAGCGCCCGGTCCACACATTGTCGATGCGCACATCCGCAAGCGCCGGGAAGATCCTCGTGAGCCGCGCCTTGAGCCGATCGGCCATCGTCGGGAGATCGCCCCGCGCGCCCGTCATTCCGCCGAACAGGATGCGCTGCGGATCATCCGGCGCCCGAAATCGACGTTGAAGTTCCAATCGACGAAGGTCCGCCCGCCCGGCAGAAGCGCCGCCGCCTTTTCCTCCGCCAGCGGCTCGGTCGCGATCATATAGGCATCGAACGGGATCACCCGGCGGTCGAGATAGGGCATCACGCCGCCCGTATAGCCGTTGGTGGCGACGAGGACGTCGCGCGCCAGCACGGTGCCGTGCTTCGTCGTGACCTCGAAGCGGCCGCTGTCGCCGCTGACGGCGGTCACCGGCGTCTGCCCGCGGATATCCGCCCCCGCACTCCTTGCCCGCTCCAGCAGCCCCTGATGATAGAGCCCGGGATGGAGACCGGCATGATCGGGGATCACCGCGCCGCCGCAATAGCGCGCCGACGAGATCTCCGCCTCCTGCCCGTCGCGGCCGATCATCGCGAAATCGTCGCCGAGATGCGCCTTGCGCAGCGCGAGCTCGCGCGCCATCCCTTCATACTGCGCCGGCGTCACTGCCATCATGAAGCGGCCCTGCCGCCTCAGCCGGCAGTCGATCCCTTCCGTTTCGACCGTCTCGAACACGCAGTCGAACGCCTGTTGCATCTCGCGATAGACCGTGACCGCCCGCTCGAGGCCTTCGCTCTCCATGATCTCCGAGAAGCTGTGCTTGAGCGTGCGCCCGACATAGCCGGCATTGCGCGTGCTGGCGCCGACGCCGGGCTCGCCGCGATCGAGCACCAGCACATGCCGCCCGGCCCGCGCCAGATGCAGCGCCGCGACCGTGCCGGTGAAGCCCGAGCCGACGATCACCACATCGGCGCCCTTGGGCAGCGGCCGCTCGGGCTCCGCCTGCCGTGGCGCCGCCCGCCACCAATAGGGATCGAGGCTCGCCGGCGCCGACATGCTGCTCATCGCGCCACCTCGCGATCCTGCTTCAGCCAGCGGAACAGCTCCGCCATGCGCGCCTTGAGCAGCTTGTCGCCGTCCCGCTTCGTCCAGTCATGCACCCCCCGCTTGTTGGAAAGGCCGTTGGCGCCGTCCGCCACCAGCCTGGCAACCGCCTCCGAGGGCTCCGGCGCGCGGTCGAGATCGGGGATCAGCGACCGCCCGAAATGATACATCGTCGACAGCCCGCCGACATCCGCCGACTCGAGCGGCCCGGTGATCGCCACCCGCCGGCCGAAGCTGTTGCGCACCACCGCGTCGATCGCTTCCGCCGATGCCGCTCCCGACGCCCACAGCGCCCATGCCTCCCTGAGCATGGCGAATTGCAGCCGGTTGCCGATGAAGCCGGCGATCTCGCGATTGATCACCACCGGCTCCTTGCCGGCCGCGCGCACCGCCGCGACGGTGAACGCCACCACGTCGGGCGACGTCTGCGGGCCGCCGCAGATCTCGACCAGCGGGATGAGCTGCGGCGGGTACCAGAAATGCGCCGCCACCACCCGCTCGGGCGCCGACACCCGCGCGATCAGCGCGCTCGCCGGCTGGCCGCTCGAGGATGCCAGCACCACCGGCGGCGGGCAGATCTTGTCGAGCCGGGCGAAGATGTCGTGCTTGAGCGCCAGATCCTCGGTGACCGCCTCGATGACGAGCTCCGCCGCCGCCGCATCCTCGAGCCGGAGCGTCGGGGTGATCCGCCTGAGCACGCTCTCGACCGCGCCCGCCGCCAGAAGCCCATGCGCGACGAAATCGTCGAGGCTGCTGCGGATCCGCCCGAGCGCCCGCTCCAGGCTGTCCTGCGCCCGCCCGACCAGCACCACCTTCTTGCCGGCGGTCGCGAACACCTGGGCAACGCCATGCCCGATGATGCCGTTGCCGATCACCGCCAATGTCTCGAAGCGTGACGGTGCCTTCGATTCAGCCATTGACCACTCTCTCCATTGCGGGGATGCAGGCGCCGAGGCCTGCGTCTAAACTCGTCAGCTTGTAGACAGTAGCCCGCCCAAGGGCGCCAAGGGAATTGGCGAAATGAATGCTTCCGAAACGGCGATCCGCCAGGCGATCGTCGAATGCTATCGCGAGCTTGCCGGCCGCGGCTTGAATGTCGGTGCCGCCGGCAATGTCAGCGTGCGCTTCGGCGACGGGATGCTGATCACCCCGACCGGCGTGCCGCCGGAGGAGCTGACCGAGCGGGAGCTGGTGATTGCCGGGCTCGACGGCAGCCATGCCGGCCCGCTGCGGCCCTCCAGCGAATGGGCGATGCACGCCGCCGTCTACCGCCGCCTGCCGGCCGCCGGCACCGGCGCCGTCATCCACGGCCATCCCGACGCCTGCGTCGCCCTGTCCTGCCTGCGCCGGCCGATTCCCGCCTTTCACTACATGGTCGGCGGCTTCGGCGGCGACGACGTGCCGTGCACCCCGCATCTGACCTTCGGCACCGCCGAGCTCGGCGAGGCTGCCGGCGATGCGCTGCTCGACCGCACCGCCTGCCTGCTCGGCAGCCACGGCATGCTCGCGCGCGGCCCGACGCTCGGCGCGGCCTTCGAGACCACCCTGCAGCTCGAGGTGCTGGCGCGCCAATATCTGCTGGCGCTGTCGGCCGGCGCGCCGGTGCAGCTCACCCCTGCGGAGATCGCCCTCGTCGGCACCCGCTATCGTGACTACGGTCGCAATGCCGCCACCCTCGCCCGCCCCCGCCGCTGGAACGTCCCATGACGCGAGCCGACACCCATCTTGGCAATTGGCGCCTGCCGCCGAACAATCGCTGGGCCTTCAACCATGTCCGCGAGGTCGTTCCGACCGCCAGGGTGCCGGGGTCGCGTCGCCCGGTCCGCCTGCCGCGCCGCACCGTCGAAGCCGCAACCCTTGTGGTCGTCGCTCCCGACGGTCGGACCATGCCGTTGCGTGAGGTGATCGACCTGACCTTCACCGACGCGCTCATGGTTTTGCGACAGGGCACGGTGATCCATGAATGGTATGCCCATGCCGATGCGGCGTGCGAGCCGCATATTCTCTTCTCGGTGAGCAAGTCGCTGACCGGCGCTCTCGCCGGCTGCCTGGTCGCCGACGGGCTGCTCGACGTCGAGGCCCCGGTCAGCACCTACATTCCCGAGGTCGAAGGCTCGGCCTATGGCGATGCCACCGTGCGCCACGTCCTCGACATGACGGTCAGCCTCGACTTCGAGGAGAACTACCTCGACCAGACCGGCGCCTTCGCCCGTTACCGTCGGGCGACCGGCTGGAACCCGTCGCCCGAGCCGGCCGATCTCAGGAGTTTCCTGGCCGGGCTCGGCCGGCTGAGCCGTCCCCACGGCCAGCGCTTCGCCTATCAGTCGCCCAATTCGGATCTCCTCGGCTGGATTCTCGAGCGCGCCGCCCGCCGGCCCTTCGCGGCGCTTTTCTCCGAGCGGATCTGGCAGCCGCTCGGCGCCGGCGACGCCGAGATCACCGTCGACCGCCTGGGCGCGGCACGGACTGCCGGCGGCATCTGCGCCGCCATCGGCGATCTGGCATTGTTCGGCGAGATGATGCGCAATCGCGGCATTGCGCCGAGCGGCCGTTCCGTCGTTCCGGGCTTGTGGATCGACGACATCCGCAGTTCCGGCGACCGGCAGGCCTGGCGCGACGGCGATCTGGTCAACCTGTTCCCGGCCGGCCGCTACCGCAGCCAATGGTACCAGACCGGTTATCGCGACGCTTTCGCAGCCGTCGGCATTCACGGCCAATGGATCTATGTCGATCCACAAGCCGCCATGGTCGTGGTCAAGCAATCGTCCCAGCCGACCCCGGTCGACGACGCCCTCGACCAGCTCACCCTGGCGAGCTTCGTGGCACTGGCGCAGGCGTTCGGCTGAACCGGCCCGCTCAGCCGCTCAATGCGTCGACGAGCGTGGCTTGAGCTTGCGGACCTGCTGCTCGACGACGCCGCTCTGCTCCTGCGCGAACTCCTGGGTGGCATCGGTCAGCACCGTCAGCATCCTGCGCGCCGCATCGAAATAATCCGACACCATGGTGCTGGCGAACTCCGCCTGGAACTTGGCGATATCGGCGGGGTTGCGGCACTCGGCGATGCGGGCCGGCAGCTCCATCGCCTTGCGCATGCGCTCCGACATCAGGTCGATCGACTGGCGCTGCACGTCCATCATGCGCTCGAACCAGTGCTCATAGGCGCCCTGGAAGCCTTCGGCGGCCCTGAAGCCCATGCCGGCCTGCTCGCCGACATTGCGCATCCAGTCGTCGATCTGCCGCTCGGCGGCCTCGCGGGCGATGCCGTAGCGCTCCTGCAGCTTTCCGAGCAGCATGTCGCGCCGGCCCTTGACCTGGTTCAGGTCGTCATTGGTCAGCTTGCCCCATTGCTGCAGCATCTTGCCCTGGAAGTCCTTCCAGTTTCCTTCCACACGTTCCCAATTCATGCTTGGCCTCCCTGATTGTCCGGCACCGTTCGGTCGTCCCCCGGTGAACGCCTCATGCGAATGCCCGTTCCACATTTGCCGCACCCGCGGGGTCACGCAGCGAGATGCCGAAAAGCCGCCACCACATCCTTGTAGACGGCACGTTTGAAGGGCACGATCACGCCATCGAGCTCGGCCATCCCGGCCCACCGCCATGCGTCGAATTCGGCCTTGTGGCCGGGCGGCGCCGAGATGTCGATCTCGTCGTCCTTGCCCTCGAAGCGGGCAGCATACCACTTCTGCCGCTGGCCGCGCCACCTCCCGCCCCAGGCGATGCCGATCAGGTGCGCCGGCAGATCGTACCGGTACCATCCGGGCGCCTCGGCAATGATCCGTGCCGACTTGACCGACGTCTCCTCGTAGAGCTCCCGCAGCGCTGCCGCCGCCGGGTCCTCATTCTCGTCGATGCCGCCCTGCGGCATCTGCCACCACAGCCCTGACCCTTCGTCATTGTCGGTATCGACGCGCCGGCCGATCCACACATGACCGCGATCATTTAGCAGCATGATGCCGACGCAGGGCCGGTACAGAAGGTCGCTTTTTGTGGCCTTATCGGTCAAGTTTGGTCCCCTCAAGATACGCTTTTGGTCACGTTGCGGGATGTGGTTAACTCGATTTCAAGACTAAATGATAAGATTGAGCCGGTAGGTATGCCGTAGGTAAGGGTATCGCGTCATATGGAAAAGCCGGGAAGCGTTTATTGGAAGGGCTCGCTGCGCCTGTCCCTCGTCACCATTCCGGTCGAGCTCTATTCGGCTGTTGAAACGCAATCCGAGATCCGGTTCAACCAGATTCACAAGCCCTCCGGCAAGCGCGTCAAATATGAGCGCACCGTGCCCGGCATCGGCCGGATCGAGACCGCCGACATCGTGAAGGGCTATGAGATCGAGCGCGACACCTACGTCCTGCTCGAGCCCGAGGAGCTCGAGGCCGTCCGCCTCGAGAGCAAGCGCACTATCGACCTGGTGCAGTTCGTCGACGCCTCCGAGATCGACCAGCGCTATTACGAGCGGCCCTATTATCTCCTGCCGGCCGACGAGCAGGCGAGCGAAGGCTATTCGGTGATCCGCGAGGCGCTGCGCAAGACCGGCAAGATCGCCATCGGCCAGGTGACCTTGGGCGGGCGCGAGCATCTCGTTGCCGTCGCACCGGTCGAGAACGGACTTGTGCTCAACCTCATCCGCTATGCCAACGAGCTGCGTCCGGCAGAGCGCTATTTCGACACCATCCCCGAGCGCAAGCTCGATCGCGACATGCTCGACATGGCGCTGCAGCTGGTCGATCGCAAGACGGCCCCCTTCGATGCCGACGCCTTCTCCGACAGCTACTCGACGGCGCTCAGGGAGCTCGTGAAGGCCAAGGCGAGCGGCCGCACCATCATCGCTGCCGAGGCGCCCGCGCCGGCCGACAATGTCGTGGACCTCATGGAGGCCTTGAAGCGCTCGGTTCAGGAGGAGCGCGGCACCGCCAAGGCGAAGAAGACCGCCCGGGACACCAAGCCCACCGCTCCCGCCCGCCGCCGCGGAGGGTCGCGCAAATGAGGGAGTGGGACGAGCATCGCCCATCGGCGGTGCGACTGACCGATGAGCAGATGGCACAATTGGCCCGCGCCATTCGCGAGCTGCACTGGTCGCAGGATACGCCGCGCGAGCGCGATGCCGCCGAAGGCGTGGTCGAAACCGCCCGGCGCGTCGGCATCATCCGTTAGGGAAGGCAATAGGCAGTAGGCAGCAAGCGGAGCCCTTCCCTACTGCCTACTGCCTGAAATACGCACTGACCGGCACCAGCACGATGCCGCGCGATTTGGCCGCCGCGGCCCATTGCGCGACTGCCCTGATCGTGCCCGGCAGGCCGCTGCCGACCCCGACCGCCAATCCCTGTTGCCTCGCCAGCGCTTCCAGGCGCTGCAGGGCTTCGCCGATGGCCGCATCGCTCGGGTCGGCATCGATCGACAGATGCGCCCGCCGGACCCCGACGCCGGCGCGCCGCCCTGCTTCCTCGGCCTGCGAGCGGGCGAACGAGCCGTCATCCAGGAACACCAGGCCGCGCCGCCCGAGCTCCGCCATCACCGGTACGAGCGCTTCGGCATTCGCGACGAACCGGGTGCCCATATAGTTCATGACCCCCGCATAGCCGGCGAACCGGCCCATGAGCCACGCCAGATTATCGAGGGTTTCCTGCGGCGACATGCTTGCCAGCAAGGTATGCGCGCCCGGGCTCACCTCGGGATAACCGAGCGGCTCCATCGGGAGCTGCAGATAGATTTCATGACCGCCGGCCCGTGCCCGGTTGACCAGGCGCTGCAGCCCGTCCGCATAGGGAGCAAAGCCGAGCGACACCTCGCCCGGAAGTTCCCCGATCGCCTGCTCGGTCAGCCCGCCATTGAGCCCCAAGCCGCCGAGGATGATCGCCACTTTCGGCGCGCCGCCGGCCAGCACCTGCCGGTGGATCGGCCGCGCATAGACCTGCCAGGGCTTGCGGCCACTCTTGGCGATGCGCGGCAATGAACCATAGGGTCCGCTCTCGGCGACGGATCTGAGCGGCGCCGCCACCAGCGACACGCGGTCGGCGCCGATCACCACCGGCCGGTCCGAATCGGGACTGGTCGGCAGATCATCCGCCGACACCGCGTCCTCGGGCGGTTCGACGACGGGCGCCGCCGTCGCGCCGGCAATGCCCCGCCCCTCCCCGCCATCGCGGCTTTGCGACAGCGCCGCGGCCTTCGTGCTCGCGGTGACCAGCGGGTCGCCGGCGCTCAGCGCCATGCGGATCACCGGCCAACGCGGTGCGGGCCAGGAAACGAGCGCCATCCAGAGCATCGCCGCCGCCAGCAGCACGGCGGTGAGCCCGCTCGCCGCCTGCAGCGAGGTCGGCCTGAGCGCCCTTGCGCGCTCAGCCGCCGTCCTCCGCCTGAGCGGTCGCCGGAATGGATCAGCCATCGCCCCCTTCAGCCCCAGCGATCGCCGCCTTTCATTCTTGGCGGCGAATCACTTGGACCGAGAGTATCGCGGGCGAAGACGTTCTTCTAGTTGTATTCTGGCGTTCGCCGTATGGCTAGTTGTTCGTGGTGGCCGGAGCCTGCGGCGCCGTCTTGTCGTCCGCCTGCTTCGGTCCCTGAACCTTGTTGTCGGCTTCCGACGATTTGGTGTTCGACACCACCTGCTTGCCATGGAGAAGATCGATGGCGGCGCGGAGCTGCTTGTCCTTTTCCTTCTCCTTCGGGACGTAGGAGGACGATCCGGTCTGCTCCTCGCCATTCTCGCTCTTCAGATGGCCCCGCAGGCTTGCCTCGCCCTCGGTGCGCGACAGCGACGGCTTGAGATCCGGCGGCAGATCCTCTTCGATCACGATATTGGGCACGATCCCCTTGGCCTGGATCGATATGCCGGCCGGCGTGAAGTAGCGCGCCGTGGTGAGCCGCATGGCGCCCTGGCTGCCGAGCGGGATGATGGTCTGCACCGATCCCTTGCCGAATGACCGGGTGCCGACGACGGTGGCCCGCTTGTGATCCTGAAGCGCGCCTGCGACGATTTCCGAAGCCGAGGCCGAGCCGCCATTGATCAACACCACGATCGGCTTGCCGTCGGTCGAATCGCCGGGCGTGGCGTTGAACCGCTGCGTTTCGGAGGCATTGCGCCCGCGGGTCGAGACCACCTCGCCCTGGCCGAGGAACGTGTCGGCGACCGACCGCGCCTGATCGAGCAGGCCGCCCGGATTGTTCCTGAGATCGATGATCCAGCCCTTGAGATTGCCCCCGATCTCCGTCTTGAGCTTGGCGATCGCCTCGTCCAGCCCTTCCTGCGTCTGCTCCGTGAAGGAGGAGATGCGGAGATAGCCGATATCGCCTTCGGAATTGGCCTTGACCGACTTGATGCGGATCACGTCGCGCGTCAGCTTGACGTCGAAGGGATCTTCCTTGCCTGGCCTGAGGATCGTCAAGGTGATCGGCGTATTGATCTTGCCGCGCATCTTGTCGACCGCCTCGTTCAGCGTCATGCCGAGAACCTGCTCGCCGTCCAGATGGGTGATCAGGTCGTTCGCCAGCAGCCCGGCCTTCGCGGCCGGCGTGTCGTCGATCGGCGCGACCACCTTCACCACACCGTTTTCCATGGTGACTTCGATGCCGAGGCCGCCGAACTCGCCCTTGGTCTGGACCTGCATGTCCTGGAAGCGCTTGGCATTCATGTAGCTCGAATGCGGATCAAGCGAGGAGAGCATCCCGTTGATTGCCGAATCGATGAGCTTCTCCTCGTCTGGCACTTCGACATAGTCGGAGCGAACGCGGTCGAAGACATCGCCGAACAGATTGAGCTGCCGATACGTGTCGGTATTGGCAGCGTTGGCTGCCTCGAGCACATGCCAGGCACCGCTTGCCGCGACCGCGCCAAGAAGAAAGAACCCAAACGACTTCAACAAGTTGTTTCGCATCATCCACGCGCCTCTTTGCGAGCTCCTGTCCACCAGGGAGAGGGATCGACTGCACTACCGTTTTTCCTGAATTCTACGTAGAGGATCGGTCTCGTTTCGTCCATCGAGTCGCCGATCATAGTTCCGCGAGCCGGTTCATGACCCATGACGCCGACGGGCTCCCCTGCACGGACGAACTGCCCCGATTGAGCGCTGATGGTTCCAAGTCCCGCCAATAGCACAAGATAGCCTTCGCCCACGTCCAATATCAACAACTGTCCGTAGGATCTGAACGGTCCCGCGAATTCGACCCGGCCTGGGGCCGGCGCCGTCACCTGTGCTTCCTGACGGGTGGCGATGAACAGCCCCTTGGCGCTGCCACCGAGACCATCAGCCTCGCCGAACACCCGCAATTTCTGGCCTTGCGCCGGAAATTCCAACGATCCGCGGGCAGCCACGAAGGCGAGCTTCGGCCGTTCCAGCTCGGCCTTTTCGGCCTCTGCCCGGGCTTCCGCCGCCTTGGCCGATGCTTCGGCCTCCGCTTCGCGCTTGCGCCGCTCGAGTTCGATTGCCGCGATCAGCTCGCGCAAAGATTGCGCCTTCTTGCTCAGCCCCGCCGCCAGCTCGGCTTCCCGCACGAGCTCGCCTCCGGTCGTCCGCAGCAATTGCAGCTTGCGCTCATGCAGGGCCGCAATCTCCTGGCGCTCTGCCTCGAGATGCTCGTTCTCGGTCTTGAGCGCGCTCTGCTCGCGCGAGATCGAGCTGCGCAACCCCTGCAGCCTGCCGAGCGACTGGGCGAGCAGCGCCGCCCGGGTCTTGATTTCCGGCACCACCGCGGTGAACAGCATCGCCCCGCGCACCGCCGCAACCGCATCGGCCGGATCCGTCACCACCGGCGGCGGTGGATTGCGCTCGAGCTGCTGCAGCCCGGCCAGCAGATCGCTCAGCGACTGCCGTCGCTCGGCCAGCTGCCGGGTGAGGGTGCTCTCCTCCTCGCCAAGCTTGGCGAGACGCTCTTCTGCCGCCGTGATCAGACCCTCTGCCTCCTGAATTCGCGCCGCGATCGCAATCATCTTCTCCGACAGTTGCTGCGCTTCCGCATCGAGCGCCGCCACCTCGCTCTTCAACCCGTCCTGGCGCACCGCGGACTGGCCGAGTTCACGGTTGACAGTCTCGAGCTCGAGCGACGGTCCCGGCCCTCCCCCCGCCTCGGCACCGGCTCCCGAGCGCACCCCGATTGCAATGGCAACCGATGTGAGCAGCAAGGCGGCAAGAATATTGCAGCAACGTGCCAACGGTCCTCCAGACTCAATCGCGGTGGTAGGGATGATTGATCAGAATGGTGACCGCCCGGTAAATCTGCTCGGCAATCATGACCCGGGCGAGGCGATGCGGCCAGGTCATCCGACCGAGCGACAGTATGCCGCCGCGGGCCTGTTCCCTGACCGACTCGGCCAATCCGTCCGGTCCGCCGATCAGGAAAACCAGGGTCGGCGTGCCCCGTTCGAGCTCGGCCTTCACCAATCCGGCGAATTCCCGGCTGCCGAGATTGCGCCCGCTTTCGTCGAACGCCGCCACGCTGGCACCGGCCGGAATGGCAGACAGCAGCCTGCTACCCTCCTCGTCCCGCCGAAGCCGCTCGCTCGCGGCCGCCGATTCCGGGTGCTCCACGATGGTTACCGCCGAAATGCCAAGCGTCCGGCCGGACGCCCCGGCTCGCGCGATATAGTCTGATGCGAGCTCCCGTTCGGCGCCGGACTTCAGGCGTCCGATCGCCGAAACCTGAATTCGCATCACCCCTTACAGCGCCGCAAACTCGCGCGGCGCGTCCGGCGACCAGAGCTTTTCGAGATTGTAGAAGCTCCTTACTTCCGGACGAAAGATATGGACGATCACATCGCCCGCATCGACCAGAACCCAGTCACAATGCGGCAATCCTTCGATTTTCAGGTCGGTTGCGCCACCGGCCTTCAATTTTTCGACCAGCTGTTCGGCGATTGCCGCCACGTGCCGGTTCGACCGGCCGCTGGCGATCACCATCTGATCGGCAAGCGCCGCCTTGCCGTCGAGGTCGAGTGCAACGACCTCCTCGGCTTTGGCGTCATCGAGACTTTCAAGGATTGAGGCGAGAAGATGCGGCGGTGGCATACCGATTGGCAAGGCCTTGGCCGCGGCGGCGATCTGGCGCGCGCCGCTACGCTTCATCTGTGCTGGCAGGGTGTTCATCCTCGGAGAAAAGAGCCGGCGTGGCGACGATCTTGCCGTCCACGGTCATGAGCTCGCGTCTTATCACTGTTCCTCTGCGCAATTGCGACTCGAGTTGCGGAGTGACAGTTGTAAGCTAGGCACATCTGCACCCGTAATCAAGCACATGGATGCAACACTCGCGTAACGATTTCAATCCGAACCGACCGGATCGCCGGCCGTGGCCTGCCCGTTGCGGTGGCGGATGGCGCTCGAGCTCTCGCGCCGCAATCGCATCTGGAGAAAGGTCCAGGCGGGTGGCGGAAGATCGGGCAGCCGGCGGCACTCGCTCTCCGGTATGCGGTACCGCCCGAGCATTCGCGCTGCCGGCGAGGCGAGTGCTCTTTGGCAGAATTCGGGCCGTGCGAAAACCGCGAGCGGCAATGTCGCCGGGATCACCCGCCAGTCGTTCCATCGATCAAGGCCGGCAAAGCTGTCCGCACCCATGATCCACACGAACCGCCCTCGCCGGAACACCGGTGCGAGTTTTCGGAAGGTCTGCGCGGTGGTGCGGCTGTCGAGCCTGGTCTCGACGTCGAGCACCATCATCCTCGGATGGCGTGCAATAGCCTTGGCGGCCTGGAACCGCTCGGCGAAATCGCCGGTATCCCGCGGATCCTTGAGCGGGTTCTGCGGCGACACCAGCCACCAGACCTGGTCGAGGCCAAGCCGCCTCAGCGCTTCGCGTGCCAGCGCGGCGTGACCGTCATGCGCCGGATTGAACGAGCCCCCGAAAAGTCCGATCCGCCGACCTTGCGGATCAGGCAGCATCAGGTTGGGAACAGGCATGGCGGCAGCACCGCTGATCGGCTCATGACCTCGATTGCCCCGTACCGCGGATCTGGTACTTGAACGTCGTCAGCTGCTCGAGCCCGACCGGGCCACGGGCATGCAGCTTGCCCGTCGCGATGCCGATCTCCGCTCCGAACCCGAACTCGCCGCCATCGGCGAATTGCGTGGAGGCATTGTGCAGCACGATGGCGCTGTCGACCTCCCGCAGGAACCGCTCGGCCGTCGCGGTGTCCTCGGCAATGATCGCATCGGTGTGCTGCGAGCCGTGGACCCGGATATGCTCGATCGCCTCCGCGACGCCGTCCACCACCTTCAGCGCGATGATCGCATCGAGAAACTCCTTGCCGAAGTCGCTGTCCCGAGCCGGCGCGACACGCCGGTCGACAGCCTGCACCGCGGCATCGCCCAGCACCTCGCAACCGGCATCGATGAGCGCTCCGGCGACCGCTGCCACAAGAGGCGCACCCCCGTTCCGATCGATCAACACCGTCTCCGCCGCGCCGCAGACTCCGGTCCGCCGCATCTTGGCATTGACCGTCACCGCACACGCCATCGCCGGATCGGCGCTGGCATCGACATAGACATGGCAGATGCCTTCGAGATGCGCGAGCACCGGCACCCGTGCTTCCGCCTGGACCTGGCCGACCAGACTCCGCCCGCCGCGCGGGACGATGACGTCGATGGCGCCGTCGAGCCCGCCGAGCATCAGCCCGACTGCCGATCGGTCGGCGATCGGCACCAATTGAACCGCATCGTCCGAAAGACCGGCACGGCGCAGGCCATCACCGAGACAGGCCGCAATCGCGCGTGCGCTCTGCAGGCTGTCCGACCCGCTGCGCAGGATGGCGGCATTGCCGGCTTTCACGCTGAGGCCCGCCGCATCCGCCGTGACGTTCGGCCGGCTCTCGAAAATGATCCCGATCACCCCGATCGGAACGGTGATCCGCGAGATCTCGAGTCCGTTCGGTCTCAACCACTGCGCCGCGATGCGCCCGACCGGATCGGGCAATGCGGCGATGATCTCCAGCGACTCCGCCATCGCTTCGATGCGGGCCGGCGTGAGTCTCAGGCGATCGAGAAACGCCGCCGAGCGGCCGTGGCTTTCGGCCGCCGCCAGGTCGCGGGCGTTTGCCGCCGCGATGGTCGGCTGCTGCCCACGCAGGCAATCAGCCATGGCCTTCAGCGCCGCGTTCTTGTCGGATGTGGAAGCGACAGCGAGGCTCCGGGCGGCTTCGCGAGCCCGCCGCCCGATCGCTGCCATCAGCTCGCCGGTATCTTCGGACAGTTCGGCAATCGTCATCTGCGTCAGCTTTCGAGGATGACCAGGTCATCCCGGTGCACCATCTCGTCACGTCCCCTATAGCCGAGCACAGCCTCGATGTCCTTGGATTTTCGCCCGATGATGCGGTCCGCCTCCGGTCGGTCATAGGCGACCAGGCCGCGCGCGAACTCCTGCCCGGTTCGGCCGACGATGCTCACCGCATCGCCCCGCGAGAAGCTGCCGTCGAGCGCCACCACCCCGGCAGGCAGCAGGCTCCTGCCGCTGCGCAGCGCCTGCTCCGCTCCGCTGTCCACCGTCAGCCGGCCGACCGGCACGAGCGTCCCGGCGATCCATCGCTTGCGCGCCTGGAGAGGGCTTGCTCTCGTCAGGAACCAGGTCGCCGGCGCCCCGGACTCGAGTCGCGCCAGCGGGTGGAGATGGTGGCCGGAGGTGATCACCATGTTGGCGCCGCCGCCAAGCGCGATCCGCGCCGCCTCGATCTTGGTGACCATGCCGCCCGACCCCACCCCCGAGGAAGGTCGCCCGGCCATCGCCTCGATCTCCGGCGTGATCTCGCTCACCTCCGGCACGAGGCGGGCGCCCGCGACGCCGGGCGGCGCCGTGTGGAGCCCGTCGACATCCGACAGCAGCACCAGGCAGTCGCCCGACATCATCGCCGTCACCCGCGCCGCCAGCCGGTCATTGTCGCCATAGCGGATCTCCGACGTCGCCACCGCATCATTTTCGTTGATGACCGGAATCGCGCCGGTCCGGATGAGCGTCGCGAGTGTCGCGCGCGCATTCAGATAGCGACGGCGCTCCTCCGTGTCGTTGAGGGTCAGCAGCACCTGACCGGCAATCATCCCGCGCTCGGCGAGGATCTCGCGCCACGCCTGCGCCAGCGCGATCTGCCCGACCGCGGCTGCCGCCTGGCTCTCCTCGAGCTTCAGGGGTCCCTTTGGAAGCTTGAGCATCCGGCGTCCGAGGGCGATCGCTCCCGAGGTCACCGCAATGATCTCGCTTCCCCTTTGGCGCACCCGCAGGAGATCGTCCGCAAGGCTTGCGAGCCAGGCCTGCTTCAAGGCGCCCGATGACGGATCGACGAGCAGCGCCGAGCCGATCTTCACGACGATCCGCCGTGCCGCAGCGAACCGTTCGCTCATCGCAGGAGACTCATGGGTGCCAGTCTTCCGGCCCGGATTGATGGGCATCTCCCGGCGGCTCGGCCGCTTGCCGGCGCCGCTGCCGGTCGACCTCGGTGAGGAGCTTGGCCATCGCCTCGCGCACGCCCTGGCCGGTCGCGCCGGACATCACGAGCGGCGTCTT
>JADMIO011456565.1_pt1 | contig 17532 bp, 18 predicted proteins | sample 8958161 | NCBI WGS metagenome assembly JADMIO01 (sample SAMN16585339, study PRJNA669376) | soil metagenome | isolation source: Crop rotation soil | place: USA: Cullars Rotation, Alabama | collected 2011
CCGCGACTTCAAGTCACGTGAATTCCAAGCTTCGGATCCCACTGTGCTGGAAAGCGTTGGGGCCGGTGGTCGGCACTAGCACCGCGACGCGATTGCGGTTCTCCTCCGCCACCGGGCCATTGTCCTCGACAACCGGGGGTGGTGGGGTTGGCCGTTTGACGGTGGGGGCGCAGGCCGCGACCATTGCGGCCAGGCTGAGTGCGAACAGACGGGCGAGCATGCCGCGCCACGGTTGCCGATGTACCAAACGCTCTGTCATGAGATGGATATGTCCCGCGAAGCTCTCCCGGCCGGTCTCTATATCGTCGCGACACCGATCGGCAATCTCGGTGACTTGAGCCCGCGCGCCGCATCGGTGCTGGCGCGGGCCGATGCGATCGCGGTCGAGGACAGCCGGGTTACCGCGAAGCTGCTCAACCATCTCGGGATCAAGCGGCCGATGATCCCCTATCATGACCATAACGCCGATAAGGTTCGCCCGGGCCTGGTGGCGCGTCTGGGCGGCGAGGTGATCGCGCTTGTGTCGGATGCCGGAACGCCGTTGATCTCGGATCCCGGCTACAAGCTGGTGCGGGATGCGCGCGCCGCCGGTCATGCCGTCACCACCCTGCCCGGCCCCTGCGCGATGATCGCCGGCCTCACCCTCGCCGGCCTACCGACCGACCGCATCCTGTTCATGGGCTTTCTGCCGAGCAAGGCCGCGGCGCGCGATGCGGCGATCGCCGAGATCGCGGGTATCCGGGCGACGCTGGTGTTCTACGAGAGCGGCGCGCGGCTCCACGCCACGCTGACGGCGCTCGCCACGGTGCTTGGGCCACGAACGGCAGCGGTCGCGCGGGAAGTGACCAAGCTGCACGAGGAAGTCGTCGATGGCCCGCTCGACGCGCTGGCGGAGCGTTATGCCGGCGCCGTGCCGAAAGGCGAGATCACGCTCGTCGTCGGACCGCCGCTGGCCGACGATGGCCCGATCGATATCGATGCCGCGCTCAACGAGGCGCTGACGCGGCTGTCGCCGGCGCAGGCGGCGGCCGAGGTCGCGCGCGCCAGTGGCCATGACCGTCGGACGCTCTACACGCGGGCGCTCGCATTGAGGGGTGAGCGGTGAACCGGATCGCCGCCGAGGGGCGCGGCCGCGGCGGCGAGACGATCGCGGCCTGGTGGCTGCGGCTCCACGGCTGGCGGATCCTCGACCGACGGCGGCGCAGCCATGTCGGTGAGATCGACCTTGTCGCACGCCGCGGCCGCACCCTGTGCTTCGTCGAGGTGAAGACCCGCGCCAGCGATCGGGAGGCAGATCTCGCGATCGACCACGCCCGTCTCCGCCGGGTGGCAGCGGCGGCCGAGGCGCTCGCCCCACGCTATGCCCGCGACGGGGATGACATCCGCATCGACGTCATCATCATCGTGCCCGGCCGCTGGCCGCGCCATCTCGTCAACGTCTGGCATGGGTGACAATCGCCGCCCGGTCGCCTAACCGAGGCGCGCGAGGAGGGCCTTATGGCGCTGAAGGTCGCGGTCCAGATGGATCCGCTCGAGACAATCAACATCGGCGGGGATTCGACCTTTGCGCTGATGCTCTCGGCACAGGCCCGCGGCCATAGCCTGTGGCATTACGTCGCCGGCGACCTCAACTATCGCGACGGCCGGGTGACCGCCCCGGCGCGCCCGGTCACCGTGCAGAGCGTCACGGGCGATCATCACCGCTATGGTGACCGGGCGGTGCTCGACCTCGCCGAGGACGTCGACGTCGTGCTGATGCGCCAGGATCCGCCCTTCGACCTGGCCTATATCACCGCAACCCATCTGCTCGAGCGGATCCAGCACCGCACCCTGGTGGTCAATGATCCGGCGGCGGTGCGCAACGCGCCGGAAAAGCTGTTCGTTCTCGACTTCGCCCAGTTCATGCCGCCGACGATGATCACCCGCTCGCTGGATGAGGCGCGCGCGTTTCACGCCGAGCACGGCGAGGTGGTGGTCAAGCCGCTCTACGGCAATGCCGGCTCGGCCGTGTTCCACGTCGGTCGCAAGGATGCGAACCTCTCGGCGCTGGTCGAGCTGTTCGGCCAGGTCTGGCGCGAGCCATTCATGGTCCAGGCCTTCCTCCCCGACGTCGCCAAGGGCGACAAGCGGATCGTGCTGGTCGACGGCAAGGCGGTCGGTGGGGTCAACCGCCTGCCGCGCGAAGGCGAGATCCGATCCAACCTCGCGGTCGGCGGACGGGGCGCCGCGACCGAGCTGACCGCGCGCGATCTCGAAATCTGCCAAGCGCTCGGCCCGGAACTGGCGCGCCGCGGATTGGTCTTCGTCGGGATCGACGTGATCGCCGGCTATCTCACCGAGATCAACGTCACCTCGCCGACCGGCATCGTTGCGATCGACAAGTTCAACGGCACGGACACCGCCGCGCTGATCTGGGAAGCAATCGAGGCCAGGGCGGCGAAAGCGGCTTGACGCCGCGGCTGCCGGGATGACGAGCCTGCCATCAGAGAGAGGAACGACAATGGCGACCTACATCGTGTTTACAAAGCTGAAGACGACCAACCAGGCCGAGCTCGATATCTATTCCGAGAAGGGCGCCGGCACCCTCGGCGGCCACAAGATCACGCCGCATGTCGTTTACGGCAATCAGACGATCGTCGAAGGCCCGGCGCATGAGGGCATCGTCGTGATGTCGTTCCCAACCCGCGAAGAGGCCGAGAGCTGGTACCACAGCCCGGCCTATCAGGATGCGGCCAAGCATCGCCACGCCGGCGCCGAATACAGCGTGACGATCGTCGACGGACTCTGATCGCGTACTACTTCGAACCTCCCCGCCAGCCTTCGCTGGCGGGGAGGTTCGGGCGTTTCGCGCCGGCTAGTCGCCGGCGACGTCGACCGGGGCCGGATCCTGCGGGCTGACCCAGCGGTAGACCAGCCCGCCGGCAGCGCCGCCAACCAGCGGCATGAGCCAGAACAGCCAGAGCTGCTGCAGCGCCCACCCGCCGACGAAGATCGCCGGGCCGGTGCTGCGCGCCGGATTGACCGAGGTATTGGTCACGGGAATGCTGATCAGGTGGATCAGCGTCAGGCACAGGCCGATCGCCAGCGGCGCGAAGCCGCGCGGTGCATTGCCATGGGTTGCGCCCATGATGACGAACAGGAAAGCAAAGGTCATCACCAGCTCGCAGGTCGCCGCCGCCTGGAGCGAGTATTTACCCGGAGAATGATCGGCGAAGCCGTTGCTGGCAAAGCCGCCGGCGAGGCTGAAATCGGCCTTGCCGCTGGCGATCAGGTAGAGCACGCCGGCGCCGGCAATGCCGCCGAGAACCTGGGCGACGATATAGCCCGGTAAGTCTTTTCCGCTGAAGCGCCCGCCTGCCCATAGCCCGACCGAGACCGCCGGATTGAGATGGCAGCCGGATACATGGCCGATCGCATAAGCCATTGTCAGAACGGTCAAACCAAAGGCCAGAGCAACGCCGACAAAGCCGATTCCAAGATCGGGATAAGCTGCCGCGAGGACAGCCGAACCGCATCCGCCGAGAACCAGCCACGCTGTTCCAAGAAATTCTGCAGCAAGTCTTTTGATCATGTTGCATCCCCTCGAACTTCAGCCCAGTTTAACCATCTAATGACCCGAAAGAATAGGGGTGAATCCCAAGTCAAAATGGAACTGATTTCGCAGGCGGGACGATCCCTTAGGTAGTAAGTCATTAATATCGGATGGTTATGATGGTTTAAGGACCACAGCTGGCCGCCAACGGGAGAGCAGGGTGGACAGAGCAAGCGGCAGCACCGGGTGGGAATCCGGTGACGACGCATCGAGCCGCGACGCGAAGGTTGGTACCCCAGCAGTCGACGGCCAATATCTCGACCAGGCCGCGCTGCGCCGCAGCGAGGACTATCACTATGCGCTCGCCCTCACCCCTGTCGCGCTGTGGGTCGCCGATCCCAGCGGCGCGGTGACCGAGGCGCGGCCCGGTTCCTTTGAGGCGGTCGGCATTTCTACCGAACGCGCGCTTGGCTTCGACTGGCGAAACAATCTTCATCCCGACGACCGGACGCTGACGCCGCAGGGTTTTGCGCAGGCTTTTCAGGATGGCGAGCGGCTCGACCTCGAGTGCCGCATAATGACCGTTTCCGGTGAGTATCGCTGGTTTCGTGCGCAAGCGGCGCCGCTGCGTGATGACAAGGGCGAGATCCTCCGCTGGTATGGCATGCTGGAAGACATCCACGATCGCAAGATGGCCGACGAGGCGTTGCGGGAGAGCGAGGAACGCTACCGTTACACCATCGCCCTCAGCCCGATGATCCCCTGGACCGGCGATGCCAATGGCGGGGTGATCGAGATCGACCAGCGCGCGCTCGACCTGACCGGCGCGACAGAAGCGGAGAGCTTCGGCAATCAATTCCTCTCGCGCCATCATCCCGACGATCAGCCGCGCGTCGAGGAGGTCTGGTCCAAAGCGATGCGCGAGCACACCCCGGTCGACTATGAGTCGCGCATCTGGATCAAGGGCAGCGGCTATCGCTGGCATCGCACGCGCTCGGCCGCGCGACGCGACGAGGAGGGTAATGCCATCCGCTGGTACGGCACGCTCGAGGATGTTCACGACCGCAAGATGGCCGAGGAAGCGATCCGCTGGGCCGCCGAGCACGACGGGCTGACCGGGCTCTACAACCGCGTCACCTTCCAGAACGGCTTGCAGAAGGCGATCCTCGATGCTGAGGACGACGGCAGCCACATCGCCCTGCTGCTGTTCGACGTCGACAGCTTCAAGCAGCTCAACGACCGCTTCGGCCATGACGCCGGCGACGCGCTGCTGCGCGATCTCGCGGCGCGCATCCAGACCGCCGTCAGCGGCAATGTGATGGCCGGCCGGCTCGGCGGCGATGAATTCGCCATGTTCGTCATCCGCAAGACCAAGCGCCAGGCGGAACAGGCAATCGACAAGATCGTCGAAGCGTTCAGCAAGCCCTTCCGCTTCGGCAATCACTCGCGCGAATGCCGCGCCAGCATCGGCGTCGCGGTGTTTCCGGACAATGCCGATTGCGCCGATACGCTGCGCAAGGCGGCGGATCTCGCGCTTTATGAGGCAAAGGATGCCGGCGGCGGCATCGCCCGCCGCTTCGAGAGCCGGATGCGGGCGCGAATGCAGGCGCGCCAGTCGATGCTGTCGGTCGCGCGGAGCGCGCTCGACGAGGATCGCATCATCCCCTTCTATCAGCCGCAGATCGATCTTCACTCACGCAAGATCACCGGCTTCGAGGCGTTGCTGCGCTGGCGGCATGACGATCAGGGGATGCAGCTGCCCTCCTCAATCTGGGCATCCTTCGAGGATCCCGAGCTGTCGGCGGCGATCGGCCGGCGCATGCTCGACCTCGTGCTTGGCGACATCCGCCGCTGGCTCGACGAAGACGTCAGGTTCGGCCGGATTGCGCTCAACGTCTCGGCCGCCGAGCTGGTGCGCGATGATTTCGCCTCATGGCTACTCGACCATCTCGCCGGCTTCGCCATCCCGCCGCAATGCCTCGAGCTCGAGGTCACCGAGCGGGTGTTCCTCGATCGCGATCCCGAGCGGTTGGCCAAGATCCTGAGCCAGCTCAACAACGCCGGCGTGTCGATCGCGCTGGACGATTTCGGCACCGGCTACGCCTCGCTGGTCCATCTCAAGCAGTTCCCGGTCAACGTCCTCAAGATCGATCGCTCGTTCGTCGAGCAGTTCACCATGGATGGCGGCGATCCGATCGTTCGGGCGATCATCGGCCTCGGCAAGGGCCTTCGGATTACCACCATCGCCGAGGGTATCGAGACCGAGCTTCAGGCCGCGCGCCTGCGTGAGGAAGGCTGCGATCGCGGCCAGGGCTTTCTTGTCAGCCCGGCGGTCCCGCCCGGTCAGGTGCCGGGCCTGATCGAAGAGATTGGCGTCCACGCGCGCAAGGACCGGCGCAGCCGCGTCCGGCGCCAGGTCGACCAGGTCGCCGCGCTGCGTCGCTAGTCTTTCACAGGATCAGGTCGAGAAGGTTGTAGTCGCGGATTTCCGCGCGCGGATCCTTGCTCGAACGGAAGCGATCGCTGTCCGCCGCCTGCGGGCGATAGACGTAGGTCTCTTCGTCGGGAAAGCGCATGCGGCGGGCGGCGATGCCATAGCCGATCGCCTCGGACCGTTTGCGGATCCGTTCCGCGTCGTAGGTCGCCGCCTTGCCGTCGATGCCGAAGGCGGTCGCGCCCAGCACCGAGCGGTTGCGATGGAAGCCGAAGTTGAACGTCACGCGCCAATCCGCGCTGGTGTTGGCGAAGGAGCCGTGGATCACCTGGCGATTGCTGATCGCGACGTCCCCCGGCTGGCAGAGCATCGGCACCGCCTGCGGCAATCGCTCGGTGCCCGCCTCCGCGATCATCGCCTTGATGTCGCATTTGCCCATGCGGTGCGAGCCGGGAACATACCAGACGCCGTTCGCCGCGGTGCAGCCGTAGAGCTGGGCCATGAAGTTGAAGCCGTGCGTGCCGGGGTCCCAATCCGAGCTCTGCCAATGGGTGACGCCATCCTGATGCCAGGCGAAGCTTGCGCCCTCGCCCGGCTTCTTGATGATGATCGCCTCGTTGAACGGAACGAAATCCTCGCCGTTGATCGCCGCCGCCACCCGCAGGAGATCGGGATGGCCGTAGAGCCTGAGCGCGGCGTCGGAATATTGCAGCGGCGCGAGGATCAGATAGGCGATCTCGGCCGGCGTCTCGGGCGCCGCCTCGGGCTCGAACATCTTGACCGGATGGCGCCCTTGCGCCTGATCGGTGCCACCGAACGGGTCGCCGAGCGGCTTCGACCACAGCGCCACCGGCCAGTTGCGATCGGAGCCGAGCGCCGGCCGACCCAGGCGATCCGTCTTCGCATCAGGCGCGGTCGGGATGCGCTCGAGGATATCGCGAAGATCGGCTTCCATATCGGCCAGCTCCGCTGCCGACAGCACGCCCTCGAAGACATAGAAGCCGCAAAGCTCATAGGCCTTGACGATCGCGGGATCGAGCCGGCCGTCCGCGGTGAAGCGGATCGGGCCGCGATTGCCGAGCGCCATTGCTCGCGCCCGGCCCTCGCGCAGATAGGCCTGCATCGCCTCTTCCTGCGTCCCGTAATCGACCAGCGTTGCCATACCGTCTCTCTCTTAATGCTCGCTCAGATAACGATGTCGAGCTTGTTGTAGGCGCGGATCTTGTCCCATGCCGTTGCATCCCAGCGATAGCTTTCGCCTGCGGCCGCATGCGGCTGGTAGACGAAGGGCGTCTCGCCCGGAAAATGCTGGCGGCGCGCATCGATCGCATAGCCGATCACTTCCGAGCGCTTGCGGATGCGTTCGGCATCGAAGCGGATCGGCTCGTTGGTGTCGTGGACATAGCCGGTCTGGCCGAGCACGAAGCGACGGCGGTGAAAGCCGATATTAAACGTCACCCGCCAGTCCGGGCTGGTGTTGGCGAAGGAGCCGTGGATCACCTGGCGGTTGCTGATGCAGACGTCGCCAGGCCGCGTGATCATCGGCACCGCCTGCGGCAATCGCTCGCTGCCGGCCTCGGCGACCAGCGCCTCGAGGTCGACCTTGCCGAGGGCATGGCTGCCAGGCACGTACCAGACCGCATTGGCAGGGGTCGATCCATAGAGCTGGGCCATGAAGTTGAAGCCGTGGCAGCCCTGATCCCATTCGGGACTGTCCCAATGGGTCGTGCCATCCTGGTGCCAGGAGAAGATCGAGCCCTCGCCCGGCTTCTTGATGATGATCACTTCGTTGAACGGCACGAAGTCCTCGCCGTTGACCGCCGCGGCGATGCGCAGAAGCTGCGGATGGCCGTAGAGCCTGAGCGAGGCTTCGGAATATTGCATCGGGCTGGCGACGACGAAGGGGATCTGCGCGGGCGTGCCGGGCGCCGGAGTCGGCTCGAACATCTTGACGACATGCCGGTTGTTGGCGGCGCTTGTCCCGGTCAGCGGATCGCCGAGCGGCTTCGACCAGGCGGTGACCGGAACGTCGCGATCATGGCCGAGCGCGGGTCGGCCCATGCGATCGACCTTCGAGCCCGGTTCGCTCGGCAGCCGTTCGACCATCTCAAGGAATTCCGTCTCCAGCTCGGCCAGCTCGTCCGCCGACACCACGCCTTCGAAGATGTAGAAGCCGCAGCGCTGATAGGCCTCGACGATCTCGGGATGCAGTCCACCGTCTTCGGTGAAGCGGACCGGCCCGCGATTGCCGAGCGCCCAGGCGCGCGCTTCACCCTCGATCAGGTAAAGCTGCATCGCCTCTTCTTCGCTGCCGTAGTCTACCTTGGTCGCCATCGCCTCGCTCCCCGGTTCGGCCGGGCTTTGCCCGGTCCGTCGCGCACCGCTCAGATCAATATGTCGAGCAGATTATAGTCCTTGATGCTGGCGCGGGCGGCATCGCTCCACACGTAGCGCTCGCCATTCTCCGCCTGCGGCCGATAGACATGCGGCGTCTCGGCCGGGAAATGCTGGCGACGCGCATCGATCGCATAGCCGATCATCTCGGAGCGCTTGCGCACCCGCTCGTTGTCATAGACCGCCAGCTCGCCGTCGATGCCGCGCGCCTGGACGCCGACGACCGAGCGGCGCGGATGGAAGCCGAGATTGATCGTCACCCGCCAGTCCTCGCTGGTGTTGGCGAAGGAGCCGTGGACCAGCTGGCGATTGCTCATCGCAACATCGCCAGGCTTGCAGATCAGCGGCACCGCGCCGGGCAGGCGATTGCTGCCGGCCTCCTCGACCATCGACTTGATGTCGAGCTTGCCCGCGGCGTGCGAGCCGGGGATATACCATAGGCCGTTCGCGGCGGTGCAGCCGTAGAGCTGGGCCATGAAGTTGAAGCCATGGGTCAGCGGGCCCCAGTCGGGGCTGTTCCAATGGGTCGTGCCGTCCTGGTGCCAGGCGAAGGACGAGCCCTCGCCCGGCTTCTTGATGATCGTCGCCTCGCTGAACGGCACGAAGTCCTCGCCGTTGATCGCGGCAGCCACCGCGAGCAGGCCAGGATGCCCATAGAGCCGCAGCGCGGCGTCGGAGAATTGCAGCGAGCCCATGACGAGGAAGGCGATCTCCTCGGGCAGATCGGCGGTCGGCTTGGGCTCGATCATTTTCACCGGGTGACGGCCATTGGCGGTGGCGGTGCCGCCGAGCGGATCGCCGAGCGGTTTCGACCACATCACCACCGGCTTGGCGAGATCGGCGCCGAGCGCCGGCCGGCCCTTGTGATCGAGCGGCGCGCCGCGCGACGTCGGGAAGCGATCCATCATGTCGTGGAGGTCGGCCTTGAGCTCGTCGAGCTCCTGCGCGCCGATCGCCGCCTCGAAGACGTAGAAGCCTGTGCGGCGATAGGCGTCGATGATGTCAGGATCGAGCTTGCCGTCGGCGGTGAAGCGGATCGGGCCACGATTGCCGAGCGCAAAGGCGTTGGCCTCGCCTTCGCGGAAATAGGCCTGCATCGCTTCTTCTTCGGCCCCGAAATCCGCCTTGATCACGTTCATGTCCGTCTCCTGCCTCCCCGATATCACGTCCGGGGATTTCCGCCGATTTTCCAGCGATCCGCGGTTCGCTTCAAGTGGAGATTTTAGCTGAACTTCAGGCGCGTGGATGGGCATTGCGGTAAACGTCGAGGAGATGGGCGGCATCGACCTCGGTATAGATCTGGGTCGAGGACAGGCTGGCATGGCCGAGCAGCTCCTGGATCGAGCGAAGATCGGCGCCCCGGCCGAGGAGGTGGGTCGCAAAGCTGTGCCTGAGCGCATGTGGGGTCGTTCGGCCATCGAGCCCGAGCCGGCCGCGGGCATGGCGCACGGCGCGACGCACGACGTCGGCGCTGAGCGGGCCGCCCCGCGCGCCGCGGAACAGCGGCTGCTTGCGCGTCGGGCGATAGGGGCAGGAGTCGAGATAGCCGTCGATCGCTTCCCTGACTGGCGCAATCAGCGGCACGTTGCGGGTCTTCGAGCGCTTGCCGGTGACGGTCAGAAGATCGCCCAGCGGCAGCACCGCGCCGGTCAGCGACAGCGCTTCGCTGATGCGCAGCCCGGCGCCGTAGAGCAGCAGCAGCACGGCGAGATCCCGATCCGCGATCCACGGCTCACTCGCCTCCACGCCCGCTTCCTCGGCGAGCGCGAGGACATCGTCGGGCGCGACTGGCCGCGGCACGCCCCGCTTGACCCGCGGTCCGCGCATCTTCGGCGGCGCCGCTTCGGGGGCGACAAAGGCGAGAAAGCCGCGCACCGCCGACAGCTCGCGCGCCGCCGAGGCATTGCCGATTCCGTCGCCTCGCCGGCTGGCGAGATAGGCGCGCAGCTCCGGCGCGGTGACATTGGTCAGCCCCTTGGCCGTGATCGCCCCGCCGCGATGCTCGCCGAGAAAGTCGACCAGCCGATGCGCCGTCGCGACATAGGCGCGTACGGTGTGCGCCGATCGGCGGCGGTCGCGGTTGAGATGATCGCCCCATTCGGCGGCGGTGCCGTGCGCCGGATGATCGCCGGGGAGCGCGGTCATACCCTCCCCCGCTCCTTCTTCGTCATTCCCGCGTATGCGGGAATCCAGCAGCCGAACCAACAGCCGCAATGCCTGTGAAAAAGGGAGCTGGATTCCCGCCTACGCGGGAATGACGAGAAATAGGAAAGGCGCACCGCTTCCATCGCGCCCCTGATATCACGTTCGCAGCCCGCCCGCGACGACCAGCACCTGGCCGCTGACGTAATCGCTTTCGGGGATGCAGAAGAGGTAGATGCCGCCGGCCGCATCTTCCGGCGTGCCGACCCGGCCGAGCGGGATGAAGTTGCTCAACCCTTCGATCACGCCTTCGTCGACGCCGACGGTCAACTTGCGGCCGTCGACGTCGATCACCGTCTCGCCGGGCACCTTGGTCGTCGTCAGCCGGGTGATGATTACGCCAAAGGCGACGCAGTTCACGCAGATGTTATAAGGCCCCCAGTCTTTCGATACGGTCCGCGTCAGTCCGACGATCGCCGATTTGGCGACGGCGTAGGCGATCTGCGTCGGGCTGCCGTCGGTGCCCGAGATCGACGAGACATTGACGATCTTGCGAGTCTCGTTGCGTCCCTGCGCCAGCTCGCGGGCGCGCAGCTCCTTGATCGGCCCGATCGCGGCGCGGAGCATGCGGAACTGGCCTTTGACGTGCACCTCGTACATCGCGTCGAGCTGCTCGTCGGTCGCGTCCTCGATCCGGCTGTCCCATTGATAGCCGGCATTATTGACGAGGATGTCGAGCCCGCCGAAGCGGTCGAGGCCGGTCGCGATGAAATGCTCGGCGAACCCCTCCTCGATGACGCTGCCGACGCAGGCGACCGCCTTGCCGCCGGCATCGACGATCGCCGCGACCGTCTCCGCCGCCGGCCGCACGTCGAGGTCGTTGACGACCAGCATCGCCCCCTCCGATGCCAGCTTCAGCGCGGTCGCACGGCCGATCCCGCGTCCCGCGCCGGTCACCAGCGCGACCTTGCCGGCCAGCTTCATCATTGCGCGGTGAAGCCCTCATAGCCCTTCTCGGCAGCGTCCTTGCATCGTTGGGCGAAGGTGCCGAGTCCGCCGAGATAGGCAAGGATGCCGCGCGGCTTGCCAGGGATGTTGCCGCCGGTGAACCAGCTCGGCGTCTTCATGAACAGGGTCATGTTGCCGATCGCCAGCACCTCCTGGCTCCACGCCTCCTGCGCTTCGGGCGTCGCCTCGAATTGAGTGAGGTTGTTGCGCTTCATCCAGGCAAGGCAATCGCCGATCCAGTCGACGTCATGCTCGGAGACGAGCGGGACATTGCCGAGCGCCGATGTGCCCATCGGGCCGTTGACGAAGAAGAGATTGGGAAAGCCGGCGACGCCGAAGCCGAGATAGGTCCGCGGGCCTTCCTTCCAGGCGTCGTTGAGATGCTCACCTTTGCCGTTGACCGGATCGATCACCGTCGCGGCGCCGGTGATCGCATCGAAGCCGAGCGACATGACGATCATGTCGAGCTGGTGGACGCCGTCGCTGCACTCGATGCCGTTCTCGACGAAGCGAACGATCGGCGTCTCGCGCAGATCGACCAGCGAGACATTGTCGCGGTTGAAGGTCTCGAAATAGCCGGAGTCGCAGCACGGCCGGCGCGTGCCGACCGGATAGTCGGTCGGCGTCAGCTTCTTCAGCAGCGCCGGATCCTTGATGATCTCGGCCATCTTCTCGCGCAGATAATCGGCGACGACCTTGTTGGCGTCCTCGTTGAACAGCACGTCGTTGAACGCCGAGCAATAGCCGGTGCCGCCGGCGTCCCGATTGTACCAGAAGTCGTCGAGGATCGCGCGCTGCTCCTCGGGGCTGAGGTCCATTGCGTTCTTGCCCGAGGAATAGCCCCAGGCGCCGAGGAAGCCGGCCTTCATCTCCGCGCGATATTCCGGATAGCGCGCCTTGGCCGCGGCCAGCTCCTCAGGCTCGAGCGGCCGGTTGTGCGCCGGGGCGGAGAAAGCGGGCGTGCGCTGGAATACTTCGAGATGCCCGGCGGTCTTGGCGATCTCGGTGATTGCCTGGACGCCCGAGGAGCCGGTGCCGATCACGCCGATACGCTTGCCGGCGAAGCTGATCGGCTCATGCGGCCAGCTCGAGGTGCGATAAAGCTCGCCCTTGAAATCGGCCATGCCGGGGAATTCGGCTGCCTTGGGCGCGGACAGAGGGCCGGTGGCGAGCACGACGAATTGCGCGGTATAGGTCTTTCCGGCCTTGGTCGTCAGCGTCCAGAGATTGCGGTCGTCATCACGGGTCATGCCGGTGACGCGCGTGTTGAAGCGCATGTCCTTGCGCAGGTCGAAGCGATCGGTGACATGGCGGAGATAGGCGAGGATCTCGGGCTGGGGCGAATAGCGCTGAGTCCAGTTCCACTCCTGCTGCAGCTCCTCGGAGAAGGAGTAGCTATAGTCGATCGACTGCAGGTCGCAGCGCGCGCCGGGATAGGCATTATGGTACCAGACGCCGCCGACATCGGGCGCCGCCTCCAGGCAGAGCACGTCGAGGCCCTGGTTGCGGAACCGGTAGACCGCATAGATCCCGCCGAAGCCGGCGCCGATGACGATCACCTCATGGTGCTCGGTCTCCTCGCCCTGGAGCTGTGCCGGAGCCGCTGACGTGTCACTCATGCCTATCTCTTTCTGCTGGATTTGGGGCGCTTCTAGCGGGCGCGAAGCCGCCGCACTAGACTGGTGCTGTCGGGCGGGAGTGCGTTGACGGCACAGAATAGCTTCCCTCAAGCTGTGCCGATGCAATTGTTCCACTTCAGCGAGGAGAGCGGCATCGCGGCTTTCGTACCAAAAGCCGTCGCCATCCCGGCCTCGCGGCCGGCAGGCATGGAATGGCTCAACGGCCCGCTCGTCTGGGCGATCGATGATTGGCACCAGCCGATGTATCTATTCCCGCGCGATTGCCCGCGTATTCTCATTTGGCCGACTGCGACCACGACGCTTGAGGACCGCCGCGCCTATTCATCGATGTCCCACGGCCGGATGATCGCCTACATCGAGTGGCCCTGGCTCCAGCGGCTCTCTGACACCATTCTCTACCGCTACACGCTGCCGAGCGACGGATTTGTGTGTCTGCACGATGCTGGCATGTGGGTCTCGCGCTCGCCCGCGACGCCAACCGAAGTTCAGGAGATCACCAGCCTGCCGGCAGCCCTTGAGGGTGCAAATGTCGAGCTGCGGGTCGTGCCCTCGCTGGAGCCAATCAAGGCGCTCCGGCGCACGACCCTCCACGTGAGTATGATCCGTCTGCGCAATATGCAATCGCCGCGGGATCAAGCCGATCCGGCTTAATCGGTTCAGGCCTTAGTTTGTCGCCGACGGCAGCATCTCCAGCTGGCGTTGGCGCGGATCAGCGCACCACCGCGCGCGTGTAGAGATGCCAGGTGGCGTAGCCCAGCACGGGAAGAACCACGGCCAGACCGAGCAACGCCGGAAGCGAACCCAGCACCAGCAATCCGACGACGATCAGTCCCCAGGCCGCGGCGGCAACGGGGTTCTCCCAAGCCAGACGTAGTGACGTGCGCACCGCGACATCCCATCCGACGGGTTTGTCGACCAGCATCGGAAAGGAAATGATGCTGATGGCCAACGTCAATATCGCGAATCCCAAGCCGACCAGATTTCCGATGACGATCATTTCCCAACCCTCGCGGGTCGTGAGCACCGCGTGCAGGAAAGCTCTCGGCGATGCGAAACTCTGCGGCCCCATCGTGACGGTGAATATGCCCCAGGCCGTCGCGATCCAGAGCACGAACAGGGCGGCCAGGATGCCCGCCAGGGTCAGAAGCGACGGCGCCGCCGGACTGCGCACGACATCGAAGAAATGCCGCCACCGCGCGTCCATGCCCAGCTCACGACGCCTCGCCAGCTCGTAGAAGCCGCTGGCAACCGCCGGCCCGAGCAGGACCAATCCCGCCGCCATGGGGAACAGCAGCGGCAGCACCGAGGCGCTGAGCGCGTAAACCGCTGCGACGAAGACGACCACGGCATAGATGAAGCCGATGAACACCAGGTCACCGCGCTTGGCGAGGAAATCCTCCCAGCCCTGGGTCAGCGCGATCCGAAGATCATGCAGATCGATCTTGCGAACGGCGAATTCGTCCTTGGCGGACGACATGTCATTAGGGTGCACGATAGCCATTGACCGACTCCTGCGTCCTGTCCCGATGGCAAGCGGCATTCTGCGCCGTTTTCGGCTCGAATGATACCCCATAGAATCGAAGGTCGTGACCGTGGGATCCGGACCTAGCTTGTTGCCGACAGCAGCACGGGCGTCTCCAGACGGCGCTTGACCGCCTGGATGAAGCGGGCCGCGTCCATCCCGTCGACGATGCGATGATCGAAGCTCGAGGACAGGTTCATCAGCTTGCGCGGCTCGATCTGGCCGTCGACCATCGCTGGCCGCTCGACGATGCGGTTGACCCCGACGATTGCCACCTCGGGCCGATTGACGATCGGGGTCGAAACGATTCCGCCGAGCGCGCCGAGGCTGGTGAGCGTGATCGTCGAGCCGGTCAGCTCCTCCCGTTTTGCGCTGCCGTCGCGCGCCGCGGTGGCAAGGCGGGCGATCTCCGCGGCCGCGCTCCACAAGTCGTGACTGCCGGCGTCGCGCAGCACCGGCACGATCAGCCCGTCGTCGGTCTGGGTTGCGATGCCGAGATGGACCGCGCTGTGGCGGCGGACGACGCCGGCAGCATCGTCGTAATGCGCGTTGACGTGTGGCACCTCGGCGACGGCAAGGACGATCGCGCGGGCGATGAACGGCAGCAGCGTCAGCCGCGGCCGGTCGGGCTGGTCGGCGTTGAGTGCGGTGCGGCTCGCCTCGAGGGCGGTGACGTCGACTTCCTCGACATAGGTGAACGGCGCGACCGCATGCGCCGCCTCGGCGAGATGCTCGGCGATGCGCCGGCGCAGGCCGACAATCTTGATCTCCTCGATCTTGTCGTCGGGATGCGGTGGATGAACACCGCCGCCGCCGCGATAGAGCAGATAGGCGTCGAGGTCGCCGTGGCGGATCCGCTCGCCCTCCGCGACGCGCACCTCGGCCAGATCGATGCCGAGCGTCCTGGCGCGCGCGCGGACTGCCGGCGAGGCGAGGACGCGGTGCCCAGTCGTCGGCTTGGCGACAGGCGCCGGAGGTTCGGGCGCGGCCGGCGCCGCGCTGGGCGGCGCTTCGACGGCCGGCTCGACGCCGGGCTCGGCGGCTTCGGCCGAGACCGCTTCGCCCTCCGTCTCGAAGATCACCAGCACGGAGCCGATCGCGACCTTGTCGCCGACCGCTCCAGCCAGCTCGGTGATCCTGCCGGAAACCGGCGAGGTCAGCTCGACGGTTGCCTTGTCGGTCATCATGTCGGCGAGCGGCGCGTCCTCCTCGATCATGTCGCCGACCGCGACATGCCAGGCGGCGATCTCGGCCTCGGCGATGCCTTCGCCGATGTCGGGCAGGCGGAAGGGCACGCGTGCCATCAGGCCTCCAGAACTTTTTTGAGTGCCGTGCCGAGCCGGATCGGTCCCGGAAAATAAACCCATTCCATCGAATGCGGATAGGGCGTGTCGAAGCCAGTGACGCGCGCAACCGGCGCTTCGAGCGAATAGAAGCAGCGTTCCTGGACCAGCGCCGCCAGCTCGGCGCCGAAGCCGCCGGTGCGCGTCGCCTCGTGAACGATGACGCAGCGTCCGGTCTTGGCGACCGAGGCCTCGATCGTCGCGATGTCGAGCGGCACCAGGCTCCTGAGGTCGATCACCTCGGCGTCGATTCCGTCAGCCGCGACCGTACCGAGCGCGACATGGACCATCGTGCCATAGGCAAGGATCGTCACCGCCTCGCCCTCGCGCACCACTGCCGCCTGGCCGAGCGGGATGGTGTAATGGCCCGCCGGCACCTCGCTTGCCGGATGCTCCTTCCACGGCACCGCCGGCCGTTCGTAATGCGCGTCGAACGGTCCATTGTAGAGTCGCTTGGGCTCGAAGAACATGACCGGGTCATTGTCGGCGATCGCCGCGAGGAGCAGGCCCTTGGCGTCATAAGGATTCGACGGGATCACCGTCTTCAACCCGGCGACATGGGTGAAGATCGCCTCGGGGCTCTGGCTGTGGGTCTGGCCGCCGAAGATGCCGCCGCCATAGGGCGAGCGCACGACCAACGGCATGAACCACTCATGGGCAGTGCGATAGCGCATCCGCGCTGCCTCCGAGACGAGCTGGTCGGTCGCCGGATAGATGTAGTCGGCAAACTGGATCTCGGCGATCGGGCGGAGGCCGTAAGCCGCCATGCCGACGGCGACGCCAACGATGCCGCTCTCGGCGATCGGCGTGTCGATCACGCGGTCGGCGCCGTATTTCGCCTGCAGGCCTTCGGTCGCACGGAAGACGCCGCCGAAATAGCCGATGTCCTCGCCGAGGATGACGACATTATCGTCGGCTGCCATCGCCAAGTCGAGCGCGTCGCGGATCGCCTCGATCATGTTGAGGCGGCGGCTCATCCGTCGCGCCTGCGCTTTTCGGCGAGCTCCTCGATCGCCTGGGCGGACTGCTCCTTGAGATGCCAGGGCGTGTCCTCGAAGACGTCGTCGAACATCGATTCGATCGAATGCTGGAAGTCGTCGCCGAGCGTGCCGGATTTCTCCGCTTCCTTCTGCGCGGCGCGAACCTCGGTCTCGACATCCTTGACCAGCGCGTCATGGCGCGCCTCGTCCCATTGGCCGAGCTCGATCATATGCTGCTTCAGCCGCTCGATCGGATCGCCGAGCGGCCAGGCGCTGCGCTCGTCGGCGGGGCGGTAGCGGGTCGGGTCATCCGAGGTCGAATGCGCCTCGCCGCGATAGGTGAACATCTCGATCAGCGTCGGACCGTGATTGCTTCGCGCCCGCTCCGCCGCCCAGCGCGTCGCCGCATAGACCGCCAGCGCGTCATTGCCGTCGACCCTGAGCCCTGGGAGGCCATAGCCGATCGCGCGCGCCGCGAAGGTCCTTTCCAGCACATTGGGATCCTAAGCTTAGAATTCCACGTGGACAAGTTGTCGC
>JADMIO010785092.1_pt1 | contig 17529 bp, 18 predicted proteins | sample 8958161 | NCBI WGS metagenome assembly JADMIO01 (sample SAMN16585339, study PRJNA669376) | soil metagenome | isolation source: Crop rotation soil | place: USA: Cullars Rotation, Alabama | collected 2011
GCCGCGACTTCAAGTCACGTGAATTCCAAGCTTCGGATCCCACTGTGCTGGAAAGCACCGCCAAGAAGTCGATCAACACGCCCGACGAGGCGCGTGAGATGCCGAATGCGCGTCTCGAGTTCGTCAAGCTCGGCGACACGCTCGTCGGCCGCATGACCGCCCAGCCGGGTTGGAAGTGGTCCGAATCGGTCAAGCCCATCGCCCAGACCGAGAGCTGCGAGTTCCCGCATCGGCTGTACGTGATTTCGGGTGCGCTGCACCTGCGCATGGACGATGGCACCGAGCTCGACCTCGTCGCCGACGACGTCGCCCTCATCGCTCCCGGCCACGACGCGTGGGTCCTCGGCGACGAGCCGTGCGTGATGATCGACTTCGGCGACGACGACGCCGACTACGCCAAGCCGCCGTCGACGTAGTCATCGCCCCGAGGAGCTCACCCGGGCTCGGCGTCGAGCAATCCGTGTTTGGCTGCGAACAGCGTGGCCAGGGCGCGGTTGCTCACGCCGAGCTTGGTATAGATGTGCTCCACGTGGTTGCCCGCCGTCTTGCGGCTGATGGCCAGCGTCACCGCGATCTCTTTCGTCGATTGGCCTCTGGCGAGCAAGCGCAGAACGTCGAGCTCGCGTGACGTGAGACCGCCGAGAGTCGTAGGGCGGCGGCGGGTGCGATGCCCGGCTGACTCCAGCACCGCCTCGACCGCTTCACCGTCAAGGCGCCCATCCCGCACCTCCGCCCGCACCAGCGCGGCGGCCTCGACGGCCTTGACTGCGGCGCGATGGGGTCGCGGCTCGATCTTGGCGTGATATGCGTCGGCCGCGGCGAGGATCCGGCCCGAGAGCGAGAGCGCATCACCCTTGAGGCCCCGTGGATAGCCCGAGCCGTCGAGGCGTTCATGGTGCTGGACCGCGATCACCCCGAGCGGAGCGAGCGCGGGCGACGACGCCAGCGTGCGGTCGGTGAGATACGGGTGCATGCGGACGCGCTCCGACTCGGTGAGGGTGAGCTCACCTTGCTTGTCCCAAATGCTGTTGGGGACACCCAGGCGGCCGAGGTCGTGCAGCAGGCCGGCGCGACGCACGTTCGTGGCGTCCTCGTCCGTGAGCCCGACAAGGCCAGCGGCGGCGCCGGCGAGATCGGCCACGCCGCGCGAGTGGCCGGCGGTGAACGGCGACTTCACGTCGGCGAAGTCGGCGATGGCTTCGAGGGCGTTGTCGAACTCGGCGTCGGTGAGCGGCTGGCGCAGCGACGGCTCCGCCTGGATGACCGCGTCCCACGTGGATGTCGCATCGATGTCGGCGAAGATGGCGTCGGCCGTGGCGCAGAACACATCGACCATGGCGGGGTCGAACTGCGTGCCGCTGCGGTCGCGAGCCACCGCCCGGGCGGCATCGACGCCGCCCGCTCGCTCGAAGAACACGACAACGTCGGCGAGGCTGACGAGTCGCGAAGTAACCGCAATCTCGTCGCCCTTGGCGCCGTCCGGACCACGACCGTCCCAACGTTCGAAGCACTGGTCGATGCTCTTTCGGATGTTGTCGTCGAGCCCGAGCGTCGCCGCCAGGTCGTCGACCGCCCGGGCGTGATTGTGGAGCATCTGCATGGCGTCCTTCATGCCGCCACCGAGGAGGCCCAACGTGGCGCGAGCGCGTGTGGTGAACGGCGCGCCGGGATGGATGGACCGGAACGTGAAGGCCATCCCGGCCGCGCTCGACTTCATGTCAACGGCGCGCTCGCCGCCTTTGAGCGCCGCCTCGTCGCCGAACCACTTCGTCTGCTCGTAGGCGTCGACGTGGCACCCGACCCACGCCATGAGCCCCGAGTAGAAGACGGCGTCCCGATCGGCCCGCTCGAGCGCGAGTTCGTCACCGAGTCGTGAAGCGACGAGGCACTGGCGCAGACAGTGCTCCATCGGTTGCCCCATGCCGAGGTCACTGACGAGCGAGAGCGCGGCGAGCAACTCCCCGAGATAGACCTCGGCCACGAAGCCAGGCTACGCGGCCCGGCTCATACAGACGCGTCGCTTCCCATCTGGTCCGGTACCTGGTGGTCACCGATCTCGCGAGTCCGGCCACATACCATGTGAGCAGGACTTTTGTGTGGTTGGGACGCCGTCGATCCAGTGACCTCGCGGTGAGAGCTGAACCAAGGATGCCCAGGCTGAGTGAGTTCTACGGGATCGTCGTGTAAATGTACTGGCGCGACCACAACCCACCCCATTTTCATGCCATCTATGGCGGCGAGGAAGCGCTCGTGAATATCTCGGACGGCACCTTCTTCGCAGGTTCCCTCCCCAAGACGGCGGCGCGCTTGGTGGCAGAGTGGACGGAGCTCCACCGGGACGAGCTGACGGCGAACTGGTAGCGAGCACAATCCCCAGAACCCCTCCTTCCCGTCGAACCGCTCCGGTAGCCTGAGCACCGCATGAGCCGTCCGGCGAGAATCATCGACGTAGAGCCCATCGGTGGGCTCCAGCTCCGCCTCACGTTCTCCGACGGGCTGGTGAGGGAGCTCGACCTGGGCCCGATGATCGAGGGCCGCGTGTTCGCGTCGTTGCGGAATCCCACCGAGTTCGCCCGAGTCGCGGTGGACAAAGTCTCGGGCACCGTCGTGTGGCCGGCCGGAATCGACCTTGATCCCGACGTACTGCACGGGGACCACCCGCCAGCATCTGGCGCGTCGCCGGTCGTCCTGCGCGAATACATGCTTCGCCAGACGGGCTGACAGCGCTCAGCCCGCCGACCGGAACAGCTCGTAGCGCTCGGCGAGCGACTCCGGGTCCGGGTGCTGGATCCGTCGACTCGGTAGGACCAGGAGCTTCCTCCCCTGAAGATCCTGCAACCCGTGACGAAGCATCGGCCCATCGACTTCCTCGAGGATGTCGTGTCGGACCTCGACCACTAGGTCGGGACGGATCCCGACGATGTGACGGTCGAATGCCGCGTGGTGGAGTTTGCACATGGCCATGCCATTGGTGACCACCGGGTCACCGCGTGGATGGCCGTCGGGCAGGATGTGGGCAGCGTCGAGTAGCTCGACGTGGTTCAGCCGGCACATGGCGCACGACTCCCGATAGGCATGGAGTACGCGTTGGCGGAAGGCGAGCTGATGGAGCCGGTGCCTGGTCAGCCGGGTGATGTAGCTACGCCTGGCGTCGTCGACGACCTCAACGGTCAGATCGGGCCGGAGCACTTGAGGATCGTCCATGGCGACAGTGAACGACAGTGCCGCAGGGTCGTCTCCGACGATGAACACCGGCCATTCGGGCCGGTACCACCCGGGAGCAGTGCCAAACAGGTAGACGAGGGGAAGCTGCCGCTCCATCGCCCGACGAAGTCCGACGTTCTCGTGGTGCCGGGGATTAATCCCGCGATAGCGATACCGCAGGAACCCATCCGGTCCCATCTCGTCGTCGTAGGGCCGGTTCCGCCCCTCGACGACCGGCACCGTGGTAATGCTCAGCGGAGCGTCGGGCAGAACGGCGGGTTTGAAAATGCCCTGAGGCCCCATGAGTGGGACCCGCCGATTCTCGTAGACGAAGCCTTCCCGAAGCACGCTGATTGGCAGGACAACGCCGCGGAGTTCGATCTGCTGCGCAAGCCACGCGAACGCGGACAGCCGCACGAGGCGGTCACGCTCGTCCGGCTGCACCCCGTCGTTCTAACCCAAGTCGCCGACGGCCGCGGCCGGCAACCATCCTTCCGCAGTGCCGTTGGTGGGGCTCACGAATTTGCAAGGTCACTGGCGCGGCCTCCGTCCTACACCGCCCGACAATGACGGAGCGGTCCCGTATCGAACGGGACCTCGGGTTCGAGGTGGGCGCACAACCAACATTGTGGGCGGATGGCAGAGACCTCGCCGGATTGGCCAGCGCCGTTGTGGGCCACTCAAGTTTGAGGGCGGTCGCGGCGACGTCGAACGCCCCACTCCTTCACTTCCTCCCTCTGTCCCTCCCAAAATGCATGCGCTTCAATCAGCGACTCGGCGGGAGCAGTCGAATTCTTGGCAAAGGGGTCAGCATGACCGTTAACCCGGAAGTACCCGCCGCCAGGCTTTCCCTCGCGTTCGCCCGCCACATGGACGACCAGCGCATCGAGAGGCGGGAGGCGACGCTCCATGCACCGGTCATGGAAAGCCTTCATGAAGGCCGTGACGACGTCTGAGTCCCCACCGAGATGCAGCTCTTGAGGACGGGGCAGTTCTGCGGCGTCGAAGACCGCCGTGTAGCGGACGGTCTGGGCGCGATCGATAGCGCGGTCGTCGATGACGAAGTCGATCGCACGGTCGACCTGTTCCTGGGTGAAGCGAGCGGGCACCGCTCCAGCATACGAACTTGCGGCTGCCGAAGGACTCGGCTCACGGACCCTTCATCAGTGCTCCCGCGCGACGAAGTCCACAAGGGGAACCCGGGACGCCACGCCCTGGAGAGCGAAGAGTGCTGCGCAGGAGCGATTCCGGATCCGAGATAGCCGTCTACCCCTATCCTGCAGCCGGCATTTCCGTACAGTTGTCCACTTAGTCGGCCATGTAACTACGTCGAGCTTTCCCCTGCCCCTTCGCCATCTACCGATCGACCTCAGGATCAGGTATTTGTTCGACGCTCTCCAAGAGGGCTCGTGTCAGTTCGCCAGCTACGGCCTCATCGATTTGGAAGCCGACCTCCTCTCCACGTCTTGACCGTTCTAGGACTGCTACACACTCGGTTACCACATCGGCCTTGAGGCCGCTACACCTTGAGGCGAGGGTGTCGTAGGTTACTCCGTGTCGGTCGAGTGCTTCCATGTCTTTCGCGAGAGGCCCGACGACGTCGGCAATGAATTTCGTCCAGAAGTAGTGCTGCCCAGCGATGGCCCATAACAGATGCACTTCAAGCTCATATGTGCGTTCCGCCTTCGCTTTCGGGTGCCGACGATAGAAAGAAGTCAATGCACGTTCGCACAGCTTGGGATTGAGTACGTCCTGCGGGGCGATACCATCAGAAAGCGCGTGCCCGACTCCGGCTAGGTGGCTGAAGGCCGAGAGGGTCCGTCGCCTGAGAGCTTCCTCCGCTGATGCTATTGCACGAGAACAGAGGAAGAACCTGTCCTCACCCAGCTTCGGAGATGTTGGATCGGGGCTCAGAAACTGAATGGGTCCAGTCGCTCGGAGTACATTGGCCAAGTGGTTCTTGCTTCTCGGAATCCACTTAAGAGACGCGAGCTGCGAGAGGGTCGGTTGAAGCACCGAGAACGGAACACTCTCTCGGAGCAAGAGGTACGCGTCATCGACGATCTCCTTGCGGAGAACTCGGCGGAGCGTACCCTCAACGGCGTTGGACCGGTCGACGCTCGATGGGTGTGTTCCTGGAGCAATCACGAATCGCAAATCGCCCAAAAGGTCGGCGAGCTCCGGAAAAATTGCTACCCCCGACAGAGCGACACTAGCCAGATCGCCTCCGAGGTGTCGGACCGCGAGCGGGCACAGAAGTGCTGCGGTAGTGTCACAATATAGCTCGCGATAGCCTTGGCGATCCTCAAGTAGTGTGGCCAGCTTTGAACCACGATTCTGGCAGATATCATCGTCTACCACGGTGTGCGCGACTTCATGAAGAATCCCAAACGTAAGAGCACCTATCGTAAGCGTATCGGCCATAATTCGGCTGGCTTTTGTGTGGACAATTACGACAGGCAGAAAGTTCGCGCCGGTGTTGTATATCACGCCACAGTATGCGGCCATCGTGCGCTGAATGCGCTCAGCATCGTCGTAGTGGTGTGACTCGGCACCTGTGATGAAGCCGCCAGCGAGGCCCGGTGTGTCGGTCGGCAGAAGCGAGTAGACAGCAAGCGACATGAGGGTGTGAAGGAAGCGCACCAACCCCTCATCGACTCGAACGTTTACTACGTCTGAGCGGGACGCTCTGCGTGTCATTTCGAGTCCCGGGTTCGCGGTTAGGTCGACCGAGATCTTCTTCCCACGCAGGGAATTGATCACTGGGCGAAACTCAGCTGCGAGTCCGCTCAGCGACTCATCTTGAAAAGCAGAGGACGCCAGTTCCTCGGCCTTTCGAACACAAGAATGCACCAACGCAGAGTGCTCCCTAGTCTCCCATAGCATATTCCAACCCTTTCGGGTCAGAATTGACTCGGAGGGAGACGATTCCGCAGCCGCGGTCGTGAGATCCAGCCAGGATGAAAAGGACATGGCGTTCACGTTGGGAATCCTGCGCAGAACCTCGCGAGCCCATAGCGGTAGAGCAGTGTCGCGACAGAGGCGGGGGCGGGCAGCCCCTTTATCGATGCGAGTAGATCAGCGATTGCTGCTACTGCTGCAAGACCGTCTGGCTTTAACGACACGTCCAGTTGGTGGGGACATACGTGTTGCCGAAGGTCTTCGACATGCTGCTCCATCCAGGCTCGTCCCGCCTGAACTGCGTCGTGAAACGATCGCGGCAGCAAGAGGTCGGGGTCAGCCTCACGGCCAATGTTTGCAAGAAGCAGCTCGTTCGGCAAACTGAAAAGGTCGCTCACATGCCGCAAGATAGTCTGCGCCTCCGAGTGAGGCTGCCAGTTCCACTGAACCCATTCGCCTTGGGAGAGGGCGCCGAGAGGCCCGGCCGACGCCACTGAGCGCGGGGTGTGGCTCCTGGGGCGAGCAGCGTGATGTGGGCGTACCCAACCCTCGCAGATGGGTCGGTCACGTTCAGCACCCGGCTAAGCATGGGCCGCTGGGAGGATCGGCGCTCGGAACCTGCCCGGCGCCCCCGGCGACAGGGCAGGTCCGCCCCCATTGCCGTTCGAGCACGAAGCGCCGTTCTAGCTTTTACCGACCGTGGCTCCGATCGATCGGCCGTGGCTTGAGCGCCTCCGCCACCTCGGCGGCGATGCCGTCGATTCCCTGCCGGGCGACGTTGAGCTGGTGGCCCTCCGGTCAACTCGTGGTTGAGACGGTCGACGCGACGAAAAGGCCTCGGAATGGGCCGCTCTCGAAATGGAACAGTGCGTCCTTCTGGCCCCTCAACTCGGCACAGAGCCGCCTCGCCTCCGGTAGCTCGGCCTCGATGCGATCACGCTCCGGTCCGGCCAGGCGCTGGAAGTCCTCCCGCAGCGCCCGATCTGCTCTGCTGCTCGCTCGGCGCGCTTCCGTAGCTGGCGACGCTCCACGAGACCGGCGCTAGGCGCCAGGGCCAGGCAGGCTCGTTGTTCGAGCTCGGCCTTGCGTCAGGCCAGGGCGGCCGCGCCCACGGGCGTACCCCGCCACTCGCGCCCGCCCTCACCGTTCGCCAGGTCCTCCAGCTGGTGCGTCATCCGACGTATCTGACCTTGGGCGAGCAGGTCCGCGTCCGATGCGAGGATGACACCTGTGAGCGCATGTTTGCACCATGAACGCGCGGCTCAACTCGGGCCACACTGCACCTCGCTGCAGCACGGAACCGATATGTCTCTCGATTCTGAAGGGCGGCGGCGGCTTGGTTCAGGCCGGCGCAGACGACTGCGCAGGAGCGACCTCGCAAGCAGCAACGACGTTGCTCTAAGGAAGACCTGTGACCCAGCGCCCATCGGCAGAAGGTCCTAATGACGCGCGGTCGGCACTATTTGCCTTTGAACTGCGCCGGGCTCGTCTGGCCAGGGGCTTGTCGCTGCGGGATATCGCTCTCAAGATGAATCGCGCGCTGGCTACCGTACGTGACTACGAGAGCGGTCGCCGCCTTTGTCAACGGCGGCCGAAAATTGACCCCCCTGCGGCAGACGAAAATTCACCCCCCTGCCCGGGATCATGGTCACGCTCCGTCGTCGGTAGGCACCCTCCCGAGGTCTCGGTCCTTGAGCCGGTAGCTGTCGCCCTTGAGGCTGACGACCTCGGCGTGGTGGACGAGGCGGTCGATCATGGCCGCGGCCACCACGGCGTCGCCGAAGACCTCGCCCCAGCGACCGAACTGCTTGTTGGAGGTGACGATGACGCTGGCCCGCTCGTAGCGGGAGGCCACCAGCTGGAAGAACAGGTTGGCCGCCTCGGCCTCGAAGGGGATGTAGCCGACCTCGTCGATGACGATGAGGGGATAGCGCCCGAGCCGGGTGAGCTCGGCGTGCAGCCGTCCGCTGCCATGGGCCTCGGCCAGCCGGTCGACCCACTGGGCGGCGGTGGCGAAGGCGACCCGGTGCCCGGCCTGGCACGCCCGGATCGACAGCCCGATGGCGAGATGGGTCTTGCCCGTGCCCGGCGGGCCCAGGAACACGACGTTGTCCCGCCCCTCCACGAAGTCGAGGGCGCCCAGGTGGGCGACGACGTCACGGCGCAGCGAGCGTTGGTGGTCGAAGTCGAAGTCCTCCAGCGTCTTGCGGGCCGGGAAGCGTGCGGCCCGGATGCGGATCTCGCCGCCGTTGGACTGCCGGGCCGCCACCTCCCGCTCGAGGCAGGCGGCGAGGAACTCCTCGTGGCTCCAGCCGTCGGCCCGGGCCCGCTCGCCCAAGCGCTCGACGGAGCGGGCCAGCGTGGGCGCCTTCAGCGCCCGGCACAGGTAGGCCAGGTCGGCCGCCGGCTTGGTCTTGGCCGTGGCCATCACGCCACCTCGGTGATCTGGTCATACACGGCCAGGTCCCGCTCCTCGACCTCGTCGGCTGGGCTCTCGGCCCGCGCCGCCTGCTCCTGGCGCATGGCCCGCAGGATGCGGGCGTGTTCGGGGGCGAGGATGGGCTGGTTGCGGGCCAGGCAGCGCCGGTGACGGGCGACCTCGGTGTTCTCGCAGGTCACGACCACTGTGTCGAGGTCGACCCGGATCTCGATGCGGCGGCCGACGTAGCGGGGGTTGACCGAGTAGTCGTTGGTGTCGACCCGGACGTAGTGGTCCCGGGCCAGGCGCATCGACCAGCGCAGGGTGGTGTCGGGCAGCACCGGGGGGAAGGCGAGCATCGATCCCCGTTCCTCGAACAGGGCGTCTCGGGGCCGGACCTTGGTGGTGGCGTGGATGCGGTGGTTGGCGCTCACCAACCACCCGCTGATCTGGCGGTTGAAGTCGGCCACATCGGCGAAGCTGCGACCGGGCAGGAAGCTTGTCTCCAGGTAACCGTTGGCCCGTTCGACGAGGCCCTTGGCCTCGGGGTCGCCCCGCTGGCACAGGATCGCGCCGATGCCGAGGGTGCCCCGGAAGGCCTGGAACTCCCGGGTCAGGACCATGTCCCGGCCCCGCCAGCGTCCGATGGCCGACTCCTGGTCCCAAACCACAGCTCGGGGCAGGGCCCCGAACTGGCGCAGGACCTGGAGGTGGCCGCCCAGCACGTCATGGGCCTGGCGGGAGGGGATCATCCACGCCCCGATGAAGCGGCTGAAGCCGGCCACGCCCACGATGACCCAGCCCTTGGCCGCCTGGCCGTGGCCGAGGGGGATGAAGGCGTCGGGCTGCCACAGGTCGAACTGGGCCAACTCGCCCGGCCGATAGAACGTGCGCTGGCAGGGATCGGGCGGGGCGAAGAGCGGCCGCAGCTCGGCAACGCGTTCCCGCAGCACCCGGATGGAGTGCTCCCAGCCGATGCGCTCGGCCACCACGGTGGCCGCCATGTCGGGGAACTCGGCCAGCAGCTTCCGGATCTCCGGCTCGACGGCGTCGACGACCGAGCCCTTCCTCGCCCGCTCATAGCTCGGTGGCGCGGTCGAACGCAGCGCCGTGCGCACCGTGTTGCGGGCCACGCCCAACCGCCGGGCGATGGCCTTCACGCTCATCCCCTCGGCCCGGTGGAGCCGACGAATCTCGGCCCAGTCCTCCATGCTGATCACCCTTCCTGCTCCCTGGCTCGCATCCGGCCAGGCTCCGAGTTCCATCACCGTCAGTGGTGGATCCCGGGGAGGGGGGGTCAATTTTCGGGTGCCGATAGGGGGTCAGTTTTCACGTGCCGCTGACAGCCTTCCGCCATTAGATGCTCTACAGCAATACGAGATACATTTAGGTCTGACCCCAGGGGCTCTTACGGCACTCTACGCCGGTGACCTACCGACAATGTCCTCCCCTTCGCGGTCGGTCGCGTCACCACACGAGGCGGTGGCGCGGCTCGGATTCGACGTATTCCTGAGCCACTCGCACGAGGACCGCACGTGGGTCGAGGGGATCGCTCGAAGACTCGAAGACGAGCGAGGAATTCACGTCTGGCTCGATAAGTGGATATTGGTGCCCGGAGGCCGTTGGCAGCAGGCGATGGGTCGAGCCTTGTCGGGAGCACATTCCTGCGCCGTCTTTATTGGTGGTCGCACACCGACAGGCTGGTTTAGCGATGAGGTTCAACGGGCACTGAATCTCCAGGTTCAGGACGAGAAATTTCGTGTGATTCCCGTTCTCCTACCAGACTGCCCAAACGACACTAGTACCGTCATTCCGGAGTTTCTAGAGTTGAGAACCTGGGCCGACTTTCGGGAAGGTCAAGATGTTGAGTATGCCTTCCACGTTCTTGTACAGGGAGTGAGGGGAGAGTCAATAGGGAGATGGAAAGGGGCACCGTACACAACCGTCACGACAGAGGGCAGCGATGACATCGAAGTGCGGCTTGCCGAATGGCGACGAATTAAGGAGGCCGGAGGGCTTCACGAGACGGTCGTTATCGAGATCGAAAGGAAGCTCCTGGGCCCTTGGCTCGAAGGACACCGGCGGCATTCATGACTACAACTAGACGCGACGTCTTTCTTTCTTATTCCCACGGGGACGTTGATCAGGCTCGCGAGATTGACCGCCTGTTGAGGAGCGAAGGCATTCATTCCTGGTTTGCAGAAGCAGAACTCATTCCCGGCTCAAGGTGGGATGTGCAGATCAACGGTGCGGTTGACAATGCAGAGGTGGGGATCGTCCTCATTGGGCCTAGTTCTGTTTCATCGTTCGAACAATCGAGAGAGCTGGGTCGACTCCTCGGACGGGGGACACCCGTTATTCCGGTCCTGCTCCCGGGAGCACACAATGAGGATGTCCCGGTTGAATTGCGAGACTTGGCCTATTTGGATCTTCGGCAAGAACCTGACCCCCGCAGCAACCTTGTCCGCATTGTGTCGGAACTGAGCGGCCATTCCCAGGCCCCAGCGAGAAGTATTGAGGACTTGGCAGATAGCTTTCGTATGAAGGGGAACCTTAGGAGCGCCGCCGACTCATATAGGAAGGCTCTTGAGGCGAAGGGGCCGCACGCTGGAGCAGATCCTAGCGACGCGGAACTGGGTGGAATCGCGTCTGTCCGGAGGAAACTCAGTTCTGTGTATGGAGACCTTGGCCAGTACGACGACGCTTTGCGAGAAATAGTTGCTGCTCGCAATATCGATGAGACCGTCTTCGGACCGGGTAGTCCGATCGTCGGCACTGACGAGGGGAACCTAGGCGTTCTCCTGCGAGAACTGGGCCGCATTTCGGAAGCCCAACAACACTTTGAGCGGGCGCTGTCGATTAAGGAGGCCGCGTTTGGACCAGAGCATCCCGAAGTTGGCGCAACGCTCAACAATCTCGGGGCGGTCCGGAGGGATCTTGGTGACCTCGTAGGGGCAAGGCAACTCTTTGAGCGTGCACTACGGAATGCACAGGCGGCGTACGGCTCTGAGCACCCAGAAGTCGGAGTCCGGCTGAACAACTTGGCGACAATTCTGTGGGAACAGGGCGAGCTAGTGGAGGCCAAGCAGTTTCAGGAGCATGCACTTGCAATCCAACAGGATGCGTATGGTCCGAACCATCCTGAGGTCGGTGCCGCCCTCAGCAACCTCGCGGCCCTTTCATGGGAACTGGGGGATGCCGATCGTGCAAGAGAACTTTACGAGCGCGCGCTCGGAATTGCGGAGAGCGCGTTTGGTCCGGACCACCCAGACGTCGGGCTGCGTCTCAACAACTTGGCGGTCGTATGTCGAGCCCTCGGCGATTATCCCAAGGCAAAGGATCTTCTTGAGCGCGCCCTTGCAATCGAATCCGCCGCCTACGGCCCCGAGTATCCTGGTATCTCCGGCACGCTGGTCAACCTGGCGAATGTCTTCACTGATATGGGGGACGACGTGAAGGCGCAAGATGCTCTCGAGCGCGCTCGCGTTATCCAGCAGGCGGCCTCCGTAGCTCCTTTCCTGGATCCTTAGCGCCGTGGTCAGTCTGACGCCCGCCCGCGATGAATAGGTGAACGGCTCGTCGCCTAACACTCTGGTCGCCTGGATTTGCTTACAAGTCGTCAGCGGAGGTGCTCGCTGACTGTGCTGTCGCCAGCCGTAGTATCTGCCGGGAGCGGCTGTACGTACTTGACCACCCGGTCGCTCGGAGGCTCGCGTCGGGGTAGCGCAAACGTGCCGATGTGCGTGGTCGGGGACATCAGGGTCACCGATCCGGAAACTCGCGCTGACATGGCACCCACGGCACCGCACATCCCGGGCCAGTGCGGCCTGCATCGGTCATGGCATGGCTCCTCGCCCTGCGGTGACATCGCCGGCCCAGATCGCCGTTACCGGAATCTCCATGCCGTGGCGACCTAGCAACCCCCTGGCCACGACCCGGGGAGCCGCCCACAGAAGGCCGCTCCCGGGGCGCCGGAACGCGCCATTCCGAGGAACGAAGTGGCGACACGCGAATTCGTCGGCGGAAAATTTTCGCGGGGATGGAATGCTGCCACGCGACTCGCGGTGCCGGTCACATGGCCTCTGACCAGGACTTTTGTGGTGGTCGGGACCGGCGTCGATCCGGTGACCTCGCGCTTTTCAGATGCAATTGACCAGTTCCACAAGGGTCGCTGCTGACCAGCCAGAACGCGGAAACCCGCAGGTCAGTGACAGTATTTCGATCAACCGGCAGTGCCCCGGCGTGGCCGGGGATGACCAGGTTTCTCTGCTGCTTGGGGCACGTTTGGGGCACGCAGTCGAAGGCACCGGCCGGATGCTGTTGCGCGGCGTCAGTGGCGGAGGGCGTTGGTTACGCTGAGGCGGCGATGTCGACTCAGCCCGTTTCTGGACCCCGGCCACCGGAGAACCGTGAACTCCCCGTCGAGGAGTTGCTTCGCCGAGCCCGCCCGCTACCGCCCCACGCGGACATGGTCATCGAAGGTGTCGACGTGGATGAGGGTCGCGCCTTCCTCACCGCCATCGAGGAGTGACCCTCGGCCGCAGCGCTCGCGGTCCCATCGTCATCGACACGGGCGTCTTCGCCGCCGACCTCGTCCCGGGGTCGGCGCTGGTTCCGCTCTACGAACCGATCATCGTCGGTAGACCCGTCTTCCTCTCATTTCAGACGGTGGCCGAGATCCGCTACGGAGCGCTACGGCGAGGTTGGGGTGAGGGCCGAATGCTCCGGTTGCAGGCGAAGCTCGACCGAACCCAGATCGTGTGGGCCGGTCCCGAGCTCGTCGAGACCTACGCGAAGCTGCGTGTCGAGTGTCAGATAGCTGGCCACCCGCTCGGGCAGGGCCATCATGACGGCGATCGTTGGGTCGCATGCGCGGCGATCCGGTTGGGTGTGCCGCTTGTGGCGCACGACCGAATCTTCGAGGGCGTTCCCGGTCTCGTCCTCGAGACGGCGCTCAGCGCGTAGCGGAGCCGGCCCGTCAACCGCCGAGCGATTACCCCCAGGGCGGGTTGTTACCGGAGCGCTCACGCGGAGGATTATCGACTGAGGCGCGGCATTTCTCGGCCACTCTTGCTTGTTCCGCATGCGAACCGGGGGCCGGACGCAGCGGCATGGGTCAGCTTGTTGATCAGGTTCCTTACAGCCGTTGGGCTGTCTCTCAACTGGGCGGCTTCATCCCAATCAGGACCAGGACCCCGGCGGTAATACCGAGGGCGCGTATGACCAAGAATGTCAGTGAACTGGCGTCCGGCCGCAGGACCACCCACAACAGAGCCGCAAGGCTGGCAGCCGCTAAGGCCACAACGTGGATGGCACCAAACTTCACGGACCGCTTGGGTGCGACACCTCGATGTCGGGACGACAATGCCAAAGCCACTCTAACGGACAGGGCCACTGCCACTATCGCTAGCCAAGCAATAAACACTATGTGACTGCCCACCCTCGATCTAACGGCTTCGTGGAACTCGCCGGCCCCACCAGCTGGGCCGCCTCGTCACGGCCCGCTCGAGATCAGCGTTGGGAGCGTTGTGGCGAACAATGTGGAGCAAGCGAGCAAGATCGTGGTCGTAAGGGCCCCACGCACGAAGTGTTCCGCCTTCCCAGCTCCAGCGCAACGATTGGCCGTTGATGTCAGTTCGCGGAGACGAGACCGACTGGAGAGAGCGCCATGGGATCAGGACCGTCCGTGATGGAGCGACGAACTGGAGCCCATCTTCAACGATCTCAATCCGTCGAGGCATTCGAAAGAAGATGGACCAACCACTTATGAGAATTGCGCCAACCCAAAGTAGTTCGAACGAGGAGCTAGCGAGGCTGGGATTGGTGACAACGTCGACAACGGCAGCCACAACGAGGAATAGGAAGAAGCCGTAGATTAAGGTCACCATTGCCCACATTCCGCGACCGAGAGCGAACTGATCCTTCACGGTCACGGCCTCTGCCTTCCCAGGTGCCGGCGACGCCGATCAGCCCTCGACGCGTCATCGACCGATGACGGCGCTGACTTGAGGATACCGGCGACCCGGAGCCAGGGCCCGAACCAGCGCCCGAGATCTCCAGTCGCTGGCGCGGCGGGGGCCGGCCCATGTCACTCACCTCACCCGAACGGGGGCGTACCGAGCATCAATAGCAGCGGGCATCCTGGCGGCGGCCGAGAGTCTCTGAGCGAGGTGCTGCGCCGGGTCTCGTTGCTCAGGTGGGAGGTGCTCGCCTCCGCTGCCCTCGGCCATGACGAACACCCGATTCCGGACGCGGCCCCTCGTCAGGGCGGTGTACCCGGACTCGGCTCCGAGGTTCTCGCCCCAGACCAGGGCGACGTCGCACGTGGCGCCTTGGGCCTTGTGGACGGTGAGGGCGTAGCCGTGACTGAGGTTGCCGGCCGCTAGGTAGGTCTCGGACAACTCGACCTCCCCATCGTCGAGGGTGACGATGAGACCTTTGTCGCCGACGCCCCTGACGGTGCCGACGTCGCCATTCACGACGCCGAGGCGCTTGTTGTTCCTGGTGCAGACAACCCGGTCGCCGACGGCGAACTCGACGTGGTTGACCTGGGCGACGACGGGACCGAGCGAGCCTTCGGCCTCCATGCGCTGGCGGGCCCGGGCGTTGAGCTCGGCGGTGGTGTCGCGGGTGGGGGCGAGCATGAGCACGTCCTTGCCCGCCTTGGTCGCAGCGGACCAGTCCTCGACCATGGCATCGGCCAGGGCGTCGGCGTTGGTGAACACGGCCATCCCACCGAGGCGGCGAAGGCGCTCGATCGCCCGCTGCACGTGGCCGTCCCGAAGGTCGGCCACCACCGCCCGCTCGCCAGGGTGCTGCTGGCGCCGGTTGCCGGTCAGTTGAGTCGTCCCCAATCTGGAGGCGAGGGCCTCGAACAGTCCGCCGGCTTCGATGGCCGGCAGCTGCTTGGGGTCGCCGACGAGTACCAGCTTGGCTTCGGCCCGAGCGCAGGCGTCGACCAATCGGGCGAGCTTGCGGGTCCCCACCATCGCGGCTTCATCGACCACCACGATCGTGCGCCGGTCTAGCGACTCGTTCCCGGCTTCGAGGTCGAGGAGGAGGCGGTCGATGGTGCGGCTGGAGATGCCCGAGCCCGCCTTCAGGCCCCGGGCGGCTCGCGCCGCGAGAGCGCAGCCCAGCACCCGGGAGCCGCTCGCCTGCCATGCGGCCCGGGCGGCGTCGAGAGCGAAGGTCTTTCCCGAGCCGGGAGCGCCGACTACCACGTCGATCTGGTCGCCGCTGGTGGCGATGCGCCGGACCATCGCCACCTGCTCGTCGGACAGCGACGGCCGGGCTCTGAGGGCGCCGTCCACCCCGCTGTGATCGGCGGCTCCGTACCCGCCGTACCCGCCGGCCCGACCGTGCATGGCGATGGCAACCACCCGTTCCTCCAGCGCCAGCATCTCGGTCGTCGTCCACCGCCCCTCGGCTACCTCGACGACGAGGGGGCTGGACAGGAAGGCCTTTGCCCGCACCTCGATCTCGACCAGCTCACCGCCATCGGGCATCGAGGCGGCCACCGCCCACACCGCCTTGGCCGCATCGAACGTGGCCTCGTCAAGGGTGACGAGCTTGGCAAGAGCCTCGTCGGTGGCTTTCCAGCACATTGGGATCCTAAGCTTAGAATTCCACGTGGACAAGTTGTCGCGGCCGCTTCTATAGTGTCACCTAAATACTAGTGACTCCAGCGTAACTGGACTGGCCACAGTTAGGCCGCAAATGTAATCACACTGGCTCACCTTCGGGTGGGCCTTTCTGCGTTCGCGAGTGGACCCGATAAGCTCATGGAGCGGCGTAACCGTCGCACAGGAAGGACAGAGAAAGCGCGGATCTGGGAAGTGACGGACAGAACGGTCAGGACCTGGATTGGGGAGGCGGTTGCCGCCGCTGCTGCTGACGGTGTGACGTTCTCTGTTCCGGTCACACCACATACGTTCCGCCATTCCTATGCGATGCACATGCTGTATGCCGGTATACCGCTGAAAGTTCTGCAAAGCCTGATGGGACATAAGTCCATCAGTTCAACGGAAGTCTACACGAAGGTTTTTGCGCTGGATGTGGCTGCCCGGCACCGGGTGCAGTTTGCGATGCCGGAGTCTGATGCGGTTGCGATGCTGAAACAATTATCCTGAGAATAAATGCCTTGGCCTTTATATGGAAATGTGGAACTGAGTGGATATGCTGTTTTTGTCTGTTAAACAGAGAAGCTGGCTGTTATCCACTGAGAAGCGAACGAAACAGTCGGGAAAATCTCCCATTATCGTAGAGATCCGCATTATTAATCTCAGGAGCCTGTGTAGCGTTTATAGGAAGTAGTGTTCTGTCATGATGCCTGCAAGCGGTAACGAAAACGATTTGAATATGCCTTCAGGAACAATAGAAATCTTCGTGCGGTGTTACGTTGAAGTGGAGCGGATTATGTCAGCAATGGACAGAACAACCTAATGAACACAGAACCATGATGTGGTCTGTCCTTTTACAGCCAGTAGTGCTCGCCGCAGTCGAGCGACAGGGCGAAGCCCTCGGCTGGTTGCCCTCGCCGCTGGGCTGGCGGCCGTCTATGGCCCTGCAAACGCGCCAGAAACGCCGTCGAAGCCGTGTGCGAGACACCGCGGCCGGCCGCCGGCGTTGTGGATACCTCGCGGAAAACTTGGCCCTCACTGACAGATGAGGGGCGGACGTTGACACTTGAGGGGCCGACTCACCCGGCGCGGCGTTGACAGATGAGGGGCAGGCTCGATTTCGGCCGGCGACGTGGAGCTGGCCAGCCTCGCAAATCGGCGAAAACGCCTGATTTTACGCGAGTTTCCCACAGATGATGTGGACAAGCCTGGGGATAAGTGCCCTGCGGTATTGACACTTGAGGGGCGCGACTACTGACAGATGAGGGGCGCGATCCTTGACACTTGAGGGGCAGAGTGCTGACAGATGAGGGGCGCACCTATTGACATTTGAGGGGCTGTCCACAGGCAGAAAATCCAGCATTTGCAAGGGTTTCGGGAAAG